>Ga0315281_10010711_pt1 | contig 12612 bp, 15 predicted proteins | sample YL17G07_0_MG_FD_204540 | JGI IMG/M metagenome (GOLD analysis project Ga0315281, IMG submission 204540) | Sediment microbial communities from Yellowstone Lake, YNP, Wyoming, USA - YL17G07_0 | ecosystem: Environmental > Aquatic > Freshwater > Lake > Sediment | place: USA: Wyoming | collected... | reverse complement strand
ATTAAGGTGAGGGGACGAATGATTTTTGCCGTCTACAACCACCCCTCATCCTCACCTTCTCCCTCTGAGGGGAGAAGGGATCTGAAAATATTTATTGACGGTAAAAATCCTTAACTAAACGCCATTGCCATTAGATTAGGGAAATACAAAATCCGGAGGTTTCAATTTATTGAGACCTTCGGGTTTTATAATTATTTGACAAAGATGGATAAATTTCTTATAATCATTTTTCTTGAACGATATGCCAAAGACAGTCATAAGTTATAGTCTTCAGTCCCTCCGTGAGCGGTGAGACCCCGTAGAATTCGGGCTAATTAACGATGCAAAGGCTGCCATTAAAATGAACAACGAAATGATGCTTCTGTTAACCGTATTTGTACCGATCGCGGGCTCTTTTTTCCTGCCTGTCGCGGGATGGATGTCCAAAGGCCTGCGCAACATCCTCGCGCTCTGTTGTGTGCTGACATCGCTGCTGCTGTCGTTCGTGATGCTGCCGCAGGTTTTGGCCGGGCAGGTCATTAAAATCTTCTGGTCAATGCCGCTGGGGTTTAACTTCGTGCTGACGGCTGATTGCCTGGCAGTTTTTATGGCCATAACCTCATCACTCATCGGCGCCATCATCGTTTTCTATTCCTGGGGATATATCAGCCACTATGAGAACCAGAACGAGTACTACTTCATGGTCGTGCTCTTCCTCGGCTCCATGATGGGCATCGTGTTTTCGGCGAACCTGATCTTCCTGTTCCTCTTCTGGGAGATCACGGCCATCGCCTCGTGGCGGCTGATCGGCTTTTTCCGGGAGAAGGACTACGTCCTGCGGGCGGACAAATCCTTCCTGGTAACGGTCTTCGGCGCGCTGCTCATGCTCATCGGTTTTATCATGATCTTCCAGCAAACCGGCTCATTCGACCTTGCCGCCATTAAGGAGTCTCTCAAAACAAACCCCCTTTCCGATATCGCGGTGCTCCTGATTCTTTTCGGCATTTTATCAAAGTCGGCGACGCTGCCGCTGCACACGTGGCTGCCGGACGCGGGCGTCGCCCCTTCACCCGTCACCGCCCTGCTCCATGCGGCGGTACTGGTCAAGATCGGCGTCTACGTATACGCACGGCTGTTCATTGCCACATTCACGGTTTCACCCATGTGGCATACGATAGTCCCCGTTATCGCCGCGACAAGCGCCCTGGTATCGGCAGGCGCGGCGCTGGTCGATACCGACCTTAAACGGATCATAGCCTATTCGACGATAAGTCAAATAGGCTTTATTTTTTTGGGGCTTTCCGTAGGTAACGAGATGGGCATCGCCGGCGGGTTGCTCTATATCCTTATGCACGGTGTCGCGAAAGGCGGGCTGTTCCTCTGTGCCGGTATCGTTGAACAAAATACTCATACCAAGGACATCACGAAGCTCGGCGGCCTGATAACGACCATGCCGGTGACTGCGGTAGCCTTCCTGTTTTGCGCTTTTTCGGTCATGGGTATCCCCCCCTTCGGCGGTTTCTTCAGTAAATATATGGTCATCAGCGGCGCTGTCGCGGCAGGTGATTTCTGGATCGCGTTGACCTTCATTATCGGCGCCTTCCTGACGCTGATCTATCTATTGCGCGTTTTCACCCTGGTCTTCATGGGAGAGGCGAAGGTTCCTGAAAAGGAAGGGTCTCCCGTCATGCTGGCCAGCGTGGCAACACTGGCGCTGCTTTCGATTGTCGGCGGTGTATTCATCAATTACCTCACTGGCCCGGTACAGATCACGGTCCAGCAAATGCTTGGGATGGTTAAATAATGAATAACATTCTCTTCGCACCCATCATCCTCCCCGCAGCCGCGGCTATGCTTGCGCTAATGGTACCCCAAAGATGGAAAAGCATCAAAGAGATCATTACCCTCACCGCAACACTGGCCAATCTTATCTTTGCAGCCCTATTGTTCGGCCAGGAGAGTTATTTTGCCGCTCCGTGGGGCGGCGGGCTGGGCATCGAGTTTTCCCTGCGGCTCTATCATTTCAGCGGCTTCATCATTCTGGCAGCCGCCGGTTTCTCCTTTCTTATCGCCCTCTATTCCACTGTATTCATGTATGACCGTAAACTGACGAACCAGTATTACTCCTATTTGCTCTTTACGGTCGGAATGGTCAACGGCGCGGTGTTGGCCGACAATCTGGTCGTCATGCTGTTCTTCTGGGAAGGGCTCCTTTTGACGCTTTTCGGCATGATCATCATCGGCCACAAGGACGCCTACCGCACGGCCATCAAGGCATTGATCATCGCCGGAGTAACCGACCTCTGCATGATGTTCGGCATCGGCCTTACCTATTATCTGTCCGGCACGCTGACCATGTCGCAGATCTCACTGCCGCTCACCGGTCTCGGCGGCGTTGCCTTTGTATTCCTGATGATCGGCGCCATCTCCAAAGCCGGTTCCATGCCGTTCCATAGCTGGATACCGGATGCCTCAGTGGATGCTCCGCTCCCCTTCATGGCATTTTTGCCGGCATCGCTGGAGAAACTGTTGGGGATATACCTTCTGGCGCGCATCTCGCTCGATATGTTCAAGCTTGACCCGTCGTCGTGGATCAGCACGCTGATGATGATTGTCGGGGCGGTTACGATACTCCTTGCCGTCATGATGGCGCTCGTTCAAAAAGACTATAAGCGGCTCCTGTCGTACCACGCTATCAGCCAGGTGGGCTACATGATACTCGGCATCGGCACGGCGCTCCCCGTTGGCATCGTGGGCGGCCTGTTCCATATGATCAACCATGCCATGTACAAAAGCTGTCTCTTCCTGACCGGCGGTTCTGTCGAGAAACAGACCGGCACGACGGATTTGAACAAGCTGGGCGGCATTGCGGCAAAGATGCCCGTAACCTTCATCTGTTTTTTCATTGCCGCCGCCGCCATCTCGGGCGTGCCGCCTTTTAACGGTTTTTTCTCAAAGGAACTGGTATATGACGGCGCTCTGGCGCGCGGCTGGGTTTTTTATCTGGCGGCGATCCTCGGCTCTTTTTTCACAGCGGCATCGTTTCTGAAACTCGGACACGCAGCCTATTTCGGCAAGATCAGGGAAGAACATAAGAACGTTACGGATGCTCCCTGGCCCATGCTTATACCCATGGTCACGATAGCCGGCTTCTGCATCCTCTTCGGCGTCTATAACGCATTGCCGCTCAATAAGCTCATCCAGCCGGTGCTGGGCGCGCGACTGGAAGGACACAGCTTCGCCGGCCTTCCCCACAACGCGCTTCTGGTAATCATGACGGTCATTGTCCTGATAGCCGCCTATCTCAATCACCGACTCGGCGTCAAGTGGACGGGCAGCGGGATCGGCGCCGTAGACCATATTCACCACGCACCGGTTCTGTCAAATATATACGGCAAGGCGGAACAGCGGTTTTTCGACCCATACGATATCGGGCTTAAACTAGTCGGTATCATTGCCAAAACCGCCTGGTTCATCGATCGGGCAATCGACTGGATATACAACCGGCTGACGGTTGACATTACATACGCCTGCGCCGCCGGCATCCGGAAACTGCATAACGGCAGCTATTCAACCTATATTATGTGGTCGCTGTCCGGCACTGTCGTCATCGTGCTGATGTTTATCTGATCTAAAGTATTCCAAGGAGGAACAGGACGTGCCTTCATTATTGATACTCGTACCCCTTATCGGCATTATCGCGCTCAACCTGCCGCTCGGCAAGTTCATGAAGCGGCTTTCGTTCCTTCTTACCCTGTTTTTTGCCCTGCTGCAGGCCTGCCTGGTACTTATCGCTCCCGCCGAATTCTGGAGACAGGAGACCGTTGACGTAGGCGGTTTGCTGACATTTAATCTATCGGCCGACCCGTTGAGCCTGGTGCTCCTCCTGGCGATCGCCATCGTCATTTTCGCGACGCTATTGGTCGGTTCGGAAACACTGCAAGATGATAACAAGCAGTTCAATTTTACCAATCTCCTTATCATCGCTCTCATCGGCATGAACGGCATCGTCATGGTTCAGGACCTGTTTTCACTCTATGTCTTTCTGGAGATCACGGCCATCGCGTCGTTCATATTGATCTCCCTGCATAAGGACCGTGACGCGCTGGAGGGCGCCTTCAAATATCTCATTCTTTCAGCGGTTGCGACACTGATGATGCTCTCGTCAATATCCCTATTGCTCATGACCACCGGCACATCGTCATTTTCCGGCGTCGCTGTCGCCCTGCATGCAGGCCAGAATTACATGGTTTTACTCGCCGTAGCATTGTTCGTCGGCGGACTCTTTATCAAAGGCGGACTGGTTCCCTTCCACGGCTGGCTGCCCGACGCCTACTCCGCCGCACCGTCAAGTGTTTCGGTGCTTCTGGCCGGTATCGTAACCAAAACAACCGGCATATATACCCTGATTCGCCTGGTGATGTCGGTCTTTGGCTTTACTCCGCAAATAAAAGCGGTGTTGCTTCTGGTCGGCGCGATTTCGATACTGGTCGGCGCGCTGGCTGCGCTGGGGCAGAAAGACTTCAAGCGGATGCTCGCTTACTCCAGCATCAGCCAGGTCGGCTACATTATCCTGAGCCTCGGCACCGGAACCCCGCTCGGCATCGCCGGCGCCGTGTTCCACCTGTTCAATCATGCGATATTCAAGACTCAGCTTTTCGTCAATGCTGCGGCCATCGAGGAACAAACCGGAACGCGCGATATGGACAAAATGGGCGGCCTTGCGGCGCGGATGCCGGTAACAGGCGGCACTTCGATCGTCGCATTTCTTTCCACTGCCGGCATACCGCCCCTGGCCGGGTTCTGGAGTAAATTGATCATTATCATCGCGCTATGGATGTCCGGCCACTATGCGTATGCCGTCATAGCCGTGCTGGCCAGCGTAATCACACTGGCCTATTTCCTTTCCATGCAGCGGCGGGTTTTTTTCGGCACGCTCGTTGAAACGTTCTCGACCATTAAAGAAGCAAAGGCAGGAATCGTTCTGCCGGCGGTTATCCTTGCGGTGATAACGATCGCCGTCGGTGTCCTGTTCCCATATATACTGAATACTTTTATTCTGCCGGTCAAGAGCCTGCTCGGTTAGGGCAAATACTCCGAAAAAGAGGTGCATTTTGAATCTCAATATTTGTCTGCTTATCGCGCTGACCATAGCGGCACTGTGGAGCATTATGCATGAAAATCTTATAAAGGCGGCCATTGCGCTCGCGGTAACCAGTATAATTCTGACCACACTCATGTTCCGCTTCGCGTCACCCCTGGCGGCTGTGTTTGAACTATCCGTCTGCGCCGGGCTTATCACCGTTATTTTCATGAGCACGATCAGCCTGACCAAACCGCTCACGCAAACCGAGGCGGTTGCGCATGCAAAAGAGCGCTTGAAGAGATTCTGGTATCTGCCGGTCCTGCTCGCAGCTGCGGCCGTGGGTTTGGGCCTGGCCGCCATTCCCCTCAACTTCACGATTCCACAGGCGCCCGCGCCCGCCAATGTCCGCAGCGTGCTCTGGAATGAACGTCAACTGGACCTGCTGGGACAGGTTGTCATCATACTTGCCGGCGTGTTCGGCGTTGTGGTATTATTCAAGGAAAAAGTAAAGGAAAAATCGTAAATCTATCGTCCTGAGGAAAAAAATGAGCATCAACATCGCGCAGTTGATCCGGGTTTCGATGGTGTTTATTCCCCTGCTGTTATTGGCGGGCTTTTACTGCATCATGGTTAGTCGAAATCTTATCCGGACGCTGATCGGCCTTGAGATATTAACGAAGGGGGTTACGCTGCTCATCATCGTGGCAGGGTATGTGACGGGCTATATGGCCGTCGCCCAGTCTTTCGCCATAACCCTGATAATTATCGAGGTTGTCGTGCTTGCCGTTGCCGCGGGGCTTATCGTGAACGTTTTCAGGCATACCGATTCGCTCGACAGGCGTAACCTTCAGAACTTACGAGGATAACTATGAATACCTGGTTGTTATTGCCGCCCATCGCCTTCATCCTGCTGCTGGCCGTCGGCATCCTGATGTCGCTGGTTTCGTCCCGTCTTTCCTTTCGCGGCGGGAAGTATTCGCCCGGCAAGACCAAGGCATACGCCTGCGGCGAAAACGTGGAGTGCCATCGGGTGCAACCGGATTACAGCCAGTTCTTCCCTTTCGCATTTTTCTTTACCATCATGCACGTGGTTGCCCTGATCGTGGCGACCATACCGCAGGGAACGATAAAAATGACCGGCATTGCAATTCTGTATCTTCTGGCGGCATTCAGCGGATTGTTTATACTGTTCCGAAAATAAAGACAGGAGCTTGAACGGATTATGGGACTTATAACAAAAGTTGTCACATGGGCAAGGATAAAATCACCCTGGATCATCCATTTTAACACCGGCGCCTGCAACGCCTGCGATATAGAGATAGTCGCGGCGCTGACCCCGCGGTATGACGTGGAACGCTTCGGCATCCAGATAAAAGGGACTCCGCGCCACGCCGACGTTCTGGTTTGCTCAGGCCCCGTGACCAGGCAGATCAAAGACCGGCTCAAAAGGATCTACGACCAGATGCCTGAACCGAAATTCGTCGTTGCTGTGGGCACGTGTTCCTGTTCGGGCGGCGTATTCAACGGTTGTTACAGCATTCTCGGCGGCATCGATACGGTCATCCCGGTATCGGCGTACATCCCGGGCTGTCCGGCGAGTCCGGAAGCGATAATCGACGGCGTAGTCAAGTTATTGACAAGCCTGGAAGCGTCGGAAGAGAAAAAAACGGCGGCAAAATAGATTATACTGATAAATCTAATCCGTTGTTCCGTAGGGGCGGGTTTACCCGCCCGTTCGACGGTATGTGTCAACACCTTCGGGCGGCTAAAGAGACTGTGTCGCAATTGCTAAAAGCTGTCATTGCGAGTGACCGAAGGGAGCGCGGCAATCTCAATTTTCCGTCGAAAGGCGAGATTGCTTCCGTCACTTTGTTCCTTCGCAATGACACAAAAAATGAATTGCGACACAGTCTCAAAGCCGCCCCTACGTTGGGACGTGTCAAAAGTGGAGGAAACCATGATGAAAGAAGAATCTATACGGCAGCAGCTGGTAAAGAAATTTCCTATCCTTGAAAATACCTTACGCATACAGCGGGAACGCCGCATGTGGGTTGATGTGCCCGCCGCACGGTTCATGGAAATATTTGATTACGTCGTTAAAGAGATGCATTTTATCGTCTTTTGCACGATCACGGGGCTTGATGAAGGCGTGCACCTCAGCTTCATATATCACCTCGCCCTGGAAAATGGTATAATGTTGAATATTAAAATAAGCGTACCGAAGGCTGATCCGGTCATCAAAACGGTAACCGGGTATTTCCCCGCAGCAGCCCTCGCCGAGCGCGAAGTCATGGATCTTCTCGGGGCGAAGGTCGAGGGCCTGCCGGAAGGCGGGCGTTATCCGCTCCCCGACGATTGGCCTCTCAACCAGCACCCCCTGCGCAAAGATTGGAAGCCGGAAACACCGACAATAACGGAGGAGAAATAATATGGGTAAAGTAACTATCCCCATAGGCCCGCAGCACCCGGCGCTGAAAGAACCTGAGAGTTTTAATATAACCCTTGACGGTGAGCGCATAGTCTATATGAACGTCAAGCTGGGATATAACCATCGCGGCATCGAGAAGGCCTGCGAGGAACGGACATTCATTCAGGACATCTATCTGGTCGAGCGGATCTGCGGCATCTGTTCACACTCCCATTCATCGGCATTCGTCCAGGCGGTCGAAGAAATCGCCGGACTCCGGGTGCCAAAACGCGGGCTCTATATGCGGACTCTCGTGGGAGAACTGGAACGGGTGCACAGCCACCTCTTGTGGCTCGGCGTCGCCGGCCACGAGATCGGGTTCGACACCCTGCTCATGTATACCTGGCGCGACCGTGAGATAGTTATGGACGTGCTGGCCATGCTCACCGGCAACCGCGTCAACTACGGCATCAACACGATCGGCGGCGTCCGGCGGGATATCACCCGGGAACAGACCGCCGATATCCTGAAAGCGGTTGACGTGCTCGAAGAAAGAACAAAATATTATATTCAGGTCGCCTCGGAAGAAGTAACCCTTATCAATCGTCTTTCGACGGTCGGCACCCTCGCGCACGACGACGCCGTACACCTCGGCGCGGTCGGGCCCACGGCCCGTGCCTCAAACGTCGATCGCGATATCCGCCGGGACGACCCCTATGCCGCCTACGGTGAAGTTCAATTTAAGGTTATTACCGATACCCATAACGACGTTTACGGACGGACGTTGGTGCGCGTCGGCGAGCTCATGGAATCCTATGCCATCATCCGCCAGCTTTTGAAGAATATGCCGGAAGGCCCCGTCGTTGTCAAAGCGCCGCGCAAAATACCCGCAGGCGAGGCCTTCAGCCGCTACGAGGCGCCGCGCGGCGAAGACGTCCATTACGTTAAAGCTAACGGTTCGGAAAAGCCCGAACGGGTCAAGGTCCGGGCCCCGACGCTGGCCAACGTCCAGGCCGTCGCCAAGATGCTGGAAAACGGCTACCTGGCGGATGTCCCTATCGTTATCGCGGCAATAGACCCCTGTTTCTCCTGCACCGACCGTATGACTGTCGGCACAGCAGATACCCGCGGAATCGACAAGGGCACCATCGATTGGAAATCCCTGCGCGCCTACAGCATAGACTGGTATCGCACGAACAGAGGGATCGATTTCTCGAAGGTCAAGATATCCGGCAAATAAGAAGGGCGCATCAGTGGACGTCATAGGGACAGGTTTACCTGTCCGAATTTGCTCACTGTTTGACAACGGGCAGCTAAAGCTGCCCCTACGACTTCCTTGGATTTTTATCATGGAGTACCGGCTCTCGCAGGTACGAAAACACGACAAATCCAGGAATGCACCCAAACAAGAAAAGGTGAAAATACAATTATGGGCAACGCACTGTTTGACATCCTCGTATTCCCCGGACTGTTATTCTTAAGCGTTTTCGGCGCTATTGCAGAGTATGTGGATCGCAAGCTCTATGCGCGCCTGCAAAACCGCATGGGACCGCCCTGGTTCCAGCCGTTCGCGGACTTTATTAAACTGCTGGCAAAGGAAGACGTCATACCCGAGGAAGCTGACAGAACAATGTTCAAAATACTGCCGGTCGTGGCGCTGACCGCTACCGTTACGGCATTCCTCTACATCCCGCTTTGGAACGCAAGTTCGCTGTTTTCGTTCAATGGCGACGTGATTGTAGTCGTCTATCTTCTGACCATCCCCACGCTCACTTTTTTTCTGGGCGGGTGGTACTCTACATCGCTTTATGCGGCGATTGGCGCGGTCCGATGCCTGACGCAACTCTTTGCCTACGAAGTTCCACTTTTCATGGGAATACTCGCCGCCGGGTTGCTTGCGGGAACATGGTCGTTGAGCGAGATGACGGTGTTTTATGAGGCTCATCCATGGTATTGGCTCAGCAACCTGCTGGGCTTTGCCGTTTGCATGGTTGCCCTGCAGGGAAAACTTGAGAAGGTGCCGTTCGACATCCCCGAAGCAGAGACCGAGATCGTCGGCGGGACGTTCACCGAATACAGCGGCCGGCTGCTCGCCCTTTTCCGCATGGCAATCGACATCGAGATGGTGGTGGGGGCGGCTTTGCTTGCAGCCGTATTTCTCCCGTTTGGTTTCGGTATGCCTCCTGCCGCCGGTTTTGTGCTTTTCGTGGTCAAGGTATTATTTGTTATTGCGCTGCTGGCGCTGTTTCGTTCCGTCTTCGCGCGGCTCCGCATCGAGCAGATGGTTGAATTCTGCTGGAAGTACCTCGCACCGGCTGCTCTCGTTCAACTGCTGATCAGTTTGATTTTAAAAGGAGCGCTTCTTAAATGAAGAAACCGGGCAAGATGATAGCCGAAGTTCTGGCGCACGTACTGAAAAAACCGGCAACGGAGAATTATCCCTTCACCAAAACACCTAAACCGGACAAGTTCAGAGGCAAGTTAATGTTCCATGCCGAAAAATGCATAGGCTGCAAGATATGCATGAAAGATTGCCCCTCCAACGCCATAACCATCAACAAGGTCGGGGACAAGCAATTCGAGGCGATTCTCGACCTCGACAAGTGCATCTACTGCGCCCAGTGCGTCGATTCGTGCCCCAAGAAAGCGCTGGAAACTTCCAAGGAATTTGAGCTCGCGGCGCTCGATCGCAGCAAACTGAAGGTAAAGATCAATGTCCCGTTTGAACCTGAAAACGATACTAAGAAATAGCCTGACCGACGCGCGCAAAATAGCTGTTGTGGGTGTAGGTTCGGAACTAAAAGGCGACGACAAGGCAGGGATGCTTGTTGCCGCGCAGCTTGAAAAGAAGTGCAAGAAAGACGGCGGCTGCCCGCAACTGGGGGTATTCTTCGGCGCGACCGCCCCTGAAAACCTGACCGGTGAAATTAAAAAGTTCCAGCCGACTCATCTGATCATTATCGATGCCGCCGATGTCGGCCGGGAACCCGGGACGATTGAGATTATCAGCCCCGATCAGGTTGGAGGCATATCGTTCTCTTCGCACATGTTGCCGATCAAAGTCATGGTTGATTATTTGCTCAAATCGATAGACTGCAAGGTGATGATAATAGGTATTCAGCCTAAATCTCTGGCGTACAATGCGCCCCCTACGCCTCAGGTCAAACGGTCCATCAAGCAGGTAGCATCGGCACTCGTTTCAATCGTACAAGAGATTAACAACGGTTGCTGATTTGCGTTAATAATCCGCATCCGTTTATTTAAACTTGGAGGTTTGATTTATGGCGTGTAGATTCGCGGCATTCTGTACATTTATTAACGAGACGACACTAAAAAATCCGTCGCAAGCGGCCAAATACAAAATATCCTATTGCAATTCCAACTCGGCCAATTGTGCACGGTACCTGATTTCCAGGGCGCTCGGCCGCCAGTCCCTTCCCGATGACCTGTTACCCGAAGAAATGAATCGCGCCGAAAGAATAGTTCTTGAGAAAAATAAACAAAAGTAAGTGCAGGTGATTTATTGACAGGGGCCTATCGCAGCATCCACACCTTATGCATTTGCGGCAGGATATGTACATGTTTCAGTTTCTTGCGCGCCGCATGAGTCCACGCGAATATCCGGGGCGGCTCGGCAGAACAGCATTTGGGCGACGCTGTGGCAGGCTGGAAAACAAGCGGTATCTCGGGCGAAACGTCACGTATCAGAGTTACTACTTTCTGTATTTCCTTGTCGGTCGTATCTCCGGTCAGCACTACTTTTACAAATATTTTTTTTCTACCTGTCCGAAGAAATTCCCCGTGTTCATCCCACCATGTTTCCCCGCAGGAAGACGGCAGCTTCATATCCATTGAAACCACGTCAACATGCCGGATGACTTTTTTCAATAGTTCGGGCAATGTCCCGTTCGTTTCGAGATAGACCGCCGCTCCCGTCCTCTTCAGTTTCGGGAGAAAAGACTGCAGAAAGGCGGCGTACAACAGCGGCTCTCCGCCGGTCAATGCAACAGTTACCTTCCCCTGAGGGATATGCCGCTTTGCATATTTCTTCACCTTTTCGATAATGGCCGCTATGGAAAAATACGGTTGCCCTTCCGACAAGGTTTGCGCTTGCAGCGTATCGCAGTAATTGCAGCGCAGATTACAGCCGCTGAAGCGTATAAACACCTGCGGCTGGCCGACGAACAACCCTTCCCCCTGATAAGAAAAGAAGATTTCCGATACGGGGGCTTTTATTTCTCTGTTTGTAGTTTTCATCGTTAAAGTTAAACTTTAAGCGGCAGGATCATTTACTCCCGCTTCGCTGAAACCTTTGGCGCGGAAGCGGCAGGAATCACAGACACCGCAGGGTCTTACCCCGCCGTTGTAGCAGGACCAGGTCAAGCCATAGGGTACCCCGAGCTTGATGCCGAGACGAATAATCCCCCCTTTGCTCAGGTGCAGCAGCGGCGCCTCGACGACGATTTTCAATCCCAGCGATTTGATGAGTTGTTTCCAGGCTGTATAGTACACCGGACGGCAGTCCGGGTAACCGGAATAATCTACGGCATTGGCACCGATAAAGATGACCGACGCGCCGATCGTCTCGGCCAGGGACAGGGCAAAGGAAAGAAAAATAGTATTTCGTCCGGGAACATAGGTCGCCGGCAGATGCCGCGCCACGCGCGAAATACCGGAGGTTATCGCTGCGCCTTTGTCGAGCAGCGAACTGCCGCCCCAGGGCAAGCCGATTTTCATAACGGTAAAAGGACAGCCGGATTTTGCGGCGATCAGGCGGGCAGCTTTCAGTTCGCGATCGTGACGCTGACCATAATCAAAAAGGAGACAGTGGCAATGATAGCCCTTCTTCCGGGCATAGGCGAGAACAGTGGCGGAATCAAGCCCCCCGGAAAGGAGGACAACGGCCTTTTTAGAAGATATACCCATAAATTGTTGGCGAACGGTAATGTGGCAGTCAGTCTGTCATCCCCGCGGATAGTTAGCGGGGATCCACAACAACGTGAAGTTTATAACTGCATTTCACAGCTGTCCGGTAAAACTTTATGAGTATCCGAAGCCCAAGGATAGTTGCCGATCCGAATTTTTGAGTTTAGCCAAGAGTCTATCGTTAAGATTAAGCAAATCTATCAGGGAGAATCGT
>Ga0315281_10010710_pt1 | contig 12612 bp, 9 predicted proteins | sample YL17G07_0_MG_FD_204540 | JGI IMG/M metagenome (GOLD analysis project Ga0315281, IMG submission 204540) | Sediment microbial communities from Yellowstone Lake, YNP, Wyoming, USA - YL17G07_0 | ecosystem: Environmental > Aquatic > Freshwater > Lake > Sediment | place: USA: Wyoming | collected... | reverse complement strand
GGAACCTTACCTCCGGGGTGATGATTACCGCCAGCCATAACCCCGGGGCCTATAACGGCGTTAAAATTAAAACGGCATCTGGAGGAGCAGCCGGTGTCGAGGTAACGGACGAGGTGGAACGGTTATTGGCTTCGGATACTGTAAACGAAAGCTCAGCCAAAGGCCCCGTCAATACGGTTGATTTGAGTAAAGAGTATGTCAAATTCCTGCGTTCCTACATTGATTTCGGGAAAATCAAAAATGCCAAACTGCGCGTATTAGTCGATGTGATGCACGGCAGCGGCAACGGTTTTATCGCGCAGGTTTTAAAAGGGAGCAGAATAAAGCTGGAATTTATGCGCCAGGAAAGAAATCCCTGGTTCGGCGGCTTAAGGCCTGAACCGATCCCCGAAAATTTAGAAGAGACCATGCGCAGGATGAAGAACGAAAAGTTCGACATTTGCCTGGTATTAGACGGCGATGCCGATAGAATCGCGGCAGTCCTGCCGGGGGGTATCTTTGTTTCTCCGCAGAAGATTTTAGGGTTATTGGCGCTTCATCTTTTTCAGGACAGGCGGATGAAGGGCGGGGTGGTCAAGACGATTGTAGGGACAAATTTGTTAGACAGCCTTACCAAGGACTTAGGACTGAAGTTATACGAAACGCCGGTTGGTTTTAAATACATTTCTCATTTAATGGATACCGAGGATATACTGGTCGGCGGGGAAGAGGCCGGCGGCATGGGTTTCAAAAATTATATTCCGGAAAGAGACGGGATCCTTGCCGGACTCCTGTTGCTGGAGATGATGGCGTACCGTAAGAAAGGCATGCCCAGGATTTTAGCGGAGATGGAGAAAAAGTACGGGCGATATTATTATGTACGCAGCGACATGAAGATTAAGAACCCCGGGGTGGATATCTTAGGGTTCAAGGACACCAAGGAAATTTTAGGAAAGAAGGTAACCGGAATTAAGGATTACGACGGCATCAAGCTTATGTTGAGCGACGGCAGTTGGCTTATGTTCCGTGGCTCGGGCACAGAGCCGATTATGAGGGTTTACGCGGAATCAGCGAGCCTTGCGAAATCAAAACGCTTGCTAGCGCTGGGCGAGAAAATGGTTTTAGCTTTGGAAAGGCGGCAGGATACAATTTGATACCGCGAGACGCCGTTTATTACTTCACGAAGTGGCTTAGCAACTGTTTCTGTTTCGTCTTATTGCGTATTCAAGTATTCGGCAAAGAAAATATCCCTAAAAAGGGGGGATTTATCATCGCGAGTAACCACGTAAGTTTTTTAGACCCCGTTGCGGTGGGTGTCGCCTGTCCGCGCCGGCTCAGCTATATGGCCAGGCATGATTTATTCAAATACAGACTTTCGTCGTGGTTCCTGAGTTGCCTCGGAGTATTCCCCGTTAAAAGGGGTTCTGCGAATTTATCAGCATTGAAAGAAGCGATTCGCAGAGTAAAGTCAGGCAAGGGGCTTTTATTGTTTCCCGAGGGGACTCGCCAGGCAGGCGGCAAGCTTGGGGTAGCCGAGCCCGGTGCGGGCTTCCTGGCCGCTCAATCGGGGGTCCCGGTCATTCCCGCCTTTGTCACCGGAACAGAGAAAGCTTTGCCGAGAGACGCACAATTTATTAAACCCACCGTTGTTACGGTGTATTTTGGAAAACAAATTTCTATAGAGAGGAGGATGCCTTATCAAGCGGTGACGCTTAAGATCATGGAGAGCATAAGGCATCTTTCATGTCATTAGATGTTAACCTAGCCGCACCCTCGAACAGCACGCCGTTTTACTCTTTTCTTCATCAAGTAACAAAAATGAGATGTAAGGAGGTGTATGATTTTTATACCATCTTTTTAAAAGATGGATTTATAGCGCGATAGAACGTAACTTAAAAATAATACTATCAGAGAGGAAATTAAAATGGTTGACGAAAAACTTAGCGACGAAAAACTTAGCATGGAACAACTGTACAATGAAAGCATCAAGATAATCCAGGAAGGGGAGATTATCAAAGGGAAAATAGTCGGAGTAAAAACAAAAGAGGTGCTGGTCGACGTCGGGTTCAAGTCCGAAGGGGTCGTGCCTCTTCTTGAATTTCCCGAAAGCGAGTTGGAAGTAGGCAGGGAATTCGATTTCCTGGTTGAGTCCATCGAAGATGATGCCGGCTGTATTATTCTTTCCCGCCAAAAGGCGATGCGCATCCAGGGATGGGATAAGGTGGTAAAAAATGCCCAGGAGGGGGATTTGGTGGAAGGCAGGATTACCAAAAAAGTCAAGGGGGGATTTCTCGTCGATGTTATGGGCATAGAAGGATTCCTGCCGGCTTCCCTTTCGGCATTTAAGGGCGTTTCGGAAAGAGAAATCATCGGGAAGATGTTCAAATTCAAGATTATCAAGATGAATAACCTGCGGCGCAGCCTCATCCTTTCCCGGCGGGAAGCCATACAGAAGGAAAAAGAAGCCGCGAAGGAAAAGATGTGGCAGGAGCTAAAAGCCGGCAGTATCTATTCCGGCACGGTCAAGGCCATCACCGATTTCGGCGCTTTCGTAGATTTAGGCGGCGTTGACGGTTTATTGCACATTACCGATATGTCCTGGGCAAAGATAAGCCATCCATCGGAGATTGTGGCCCTGGGCGACAAAATCGAAGTGATGGTGCTGGGCCTCGACCGGGAATCCGGTAAAGTATCCTTAGGGCTAAAGCAGCGGTTTCCCGATCCCTGGCAGGCAATCGAGACAAAATACACGGTCGGCACAAAGGTCAAAGGCAAGGTAGTCAATATTCTGCCTTACGGCGTATTTGTAGAGCTGGAAAAGGGGATAGAAGGGTTAATCCACGTATCCGAAATATCCTGGACCAAACGGGTAACCAACTTAAGCGAGATGTTCGCGATAGGCGATAACGTGGAAACTCAGATATTGAGCATCGATAAAGAATCGCGCAGGATTTCCCTGAGCCTGAAACAATTAGAGCAGAATCCCTGGCTGGAAGCAGAAATGAAGTATCCGGCAGGCAGCAAGGTGAGCGGTAAGGTGAGGGGTTTTACCGATTACGGGGCGTTCGTTGAGTTAGACAGTAATCTGGAAGGGATGATTCACATTTCGGATATGTCCTGGACAAAGAGGATAGCGCATCCCCAGGATGTGCTGAAAAAGGGACAGAAGGTGGATGTGGTGATTTTATCGGTGGATGCCCAAAATCGCCGCATTGCATTGGGTCTGAAACAGCTCCAGCCTAATCCGTGGACGGATATCGCCGGCAAGTATCCCTTAGATACGGCGGTTGAGGCGGAAGTAGCCAGTATTACCGAGTTCGGAGTTTTTGTGAAACTCGATCAGGACCTGGAAGGGCTCATTTATTCCAGCGAAATTGAAAAAGAGAAAGTTAGCCAGTTGAAGGTCGGAGACAAAATCAATGTCAAGGTGATTAAGGTTGATGTGGAGCAGGGCAAGATAGGCCTCTCTGCCCGGTAAAATCTAGCTCCGGGCCTAAGCACTTTTTGAGCAGGCCCGGAGTCAATTCGCGCATACAACTTACTCTTCGCCTGCGGCGGATCGTAAGTTGTGCGCTCATTGAAGGTGGTTCAAGATGAAAAAGTTGAATGTCGATCAGCAATTGGAGATTATCAAGCGCGGCGCAGCCGAGATAGTCTCGGAAGGCGAGTTGCTCAAGAAATTAGAGGCGAGCATCAAGGATAAGCGGCCGCTGGTTATCAAGGCCGGCTTTGATCCCACTGCCCCTGATTTACACCTGGGGCATACGGTTCTCTTACGGAAACTTCGCCAATTTCAGGATTTGGGACACAAGGTGTTTTTCCTGATCGGTGATTTTACCGGCCGTATCGGGGATCCTACGGGCAGGTCGGAAATACGTAAACAGTTAAACCGGGAAGAGGTATTGGTGAATGCCGCAACCTACAAAAGACAAGTCGCTAAAATACTCGACCCCGACAAAGTTAAGATTGTTTTCAACAGCGCCTGGTTTGAGCGGATGCCGGTCCTGGAAATGTTACGGCTTACCACGCACGCGACCGTCGCCCAGATGTTGGCGCGCGCGGACTTCAAAAATCGCATCTCCCAGAATCAGGACATTTCGCTACTCGAGTTTCTCTATCCGCTTTTGCAGGGGTATGATTCGGTGCAACTCCAGGCCGATGTTGAGTTAGGCGGGACCGACCAGGTATTTAACCTTCTCTTCGGCCGCGAGATACAGAAGGATTTCGGCCAGGAACCACAGGTAATTATTACCATGCCGCTTTTGGAAGGGACCGACGGAGTGCAGAAGATGAGTAAATCCTACGGTAATTACATCGGCATTGCCGAATCGGCCAAGGAGATCTTCGGTAAGATCATGTCTATCTCCGATACCCTGATGATGAAATATTATACCCTCTTAACCGATGAAGACCTGGCGTTGGTCAAGGCAATGCATCCGAAAGAAGCAAAGGTTAAGTTGGCCAAGATTATTGTGTCGGACTATCATTCGGTCAAAGCAGCAGAGGCAGCGGCTTTAGAGTTTCAGCGGGTTTTCGGGCAAAAGGATACGCCCGACGATGCCCCCGTGTATAGGCTTTCTTCTCCTAAAACTATTCTGGAAATTCTCCTGGAAGCCCGTTTAGTGGCCAGCAAAAATGAAGGCCGTCGGCTCATTCAACAGGGCGGGGTGAATCTTGACGGGGTCGGGATAGCAGCCGAGGATGCCTTAATCGATAAGGCAGGTATCTTAAAAGTAGGCAAACGGCGTTTCTTAAAGATAGTAAAGAACGAGTGAAAAGTTTCTGATCCTAGCCCATAACGTCAACATGCTTAAATATCTAAAAATACGAGATACCTTCTTTAAGAACATAGTCATTGTTTTTATCGGGGCTTCTTTAGTAAATGTCTTTAATCTCCTCTTTCAACTTCTGATTGCCCACCGCCTGACTGCAGAAGAATTTGCCGCCTTTAATTCGCTCCTCGCTATTTTTGTGGTAGTTTCTACCCCCTTAACGACGCTTCAGACGGCCGTTGCCAAATACATCTCGGAATTCAATGCCCGCAATGAAATCGCGAAAGCAAGGGGGCTCTTGGTTGCCCTGTGTAAAAAGACCCTCCTGTATGCGGTCATAACATTAGCGGCGGGTTCATATATCTCCTTCTATGTAATCGGAAAATTAAAAATTGATTCTCCCGCCTCGGCGTATATTCTGGGAATGTTATTTTCCTTAGCGTGGATCGCTCCGGTATTGAGCGGGGGACTGCAGGGGCTGGAGTTGTTCAACTGGCTCATGTCAATATCCGTGATCAGCGGCATACTAAAATTATCTTTTGCCGCTCTCTTTATCTGGATGGGGTTTGCCATTGCCGGGGCACTGGGGGCGTATCTTCTCAGCGTTGTGATCGGGTTGGGCTTAAGCATCGTCGCGCTCAAGAAATTCCTCACCATGGAAAATAGCGCCGAGACGGCCCATCTTAAAGAAATTTTCATGTATCTTTTTCCCGTTGCATTAAGCACGTTATGTTTTATGGTACTGACGAACATCGATATCGTGCTGGTCAAATATTATTTTAGCCCGCGTCAGGCAGGGGTGTATTCCATAGCGCAAATGGTGGGGAAGATTTTTCTCTTCCTGCCCTCCGCGATCAGCCTGGTCCTGTTTCCTAAAACCAGCGGGCTTAATGCCCGGAAAATGAGCGCCTCATCTACTTTAAACCGCTCGCTTCTTTATGCCGTTTGCCTGTGTATTCTGGCTAACCTGGTCTATCATGCCGTCCCCGGTCCCATACTTACTATTTTAACGGGAAAGGCGTTTCCTGAATCCCTTGCCCTCGGCCGGTGGTTCAGCCTCTCTATGAGCTTTTTTGCCCTTTTGTTTATTCTCATTACTTATTTCCTGGCCTTGAAAGATCTGCGTTTCATTAAATATCTGGTTATTTTCACTATCGCGCAGGTAGCAGCTATCATTTTCGCGCATCATCACCTCACGCAGATTCAATGGATACTATGCGCTAATGCCTGTATTCTGTTTTTTATTCACTTGGCGCTGGCAAAGTTCAAAAGGCAATGAAGAATTTCAACGGAAAAGTATCAATTATCATGCCCGCCTATAATGAAGGCAGCCGTATTGCCTTCAGCATAGAAGAGACCGTAAAGACATTCAAAGAGTTTGGGTGTTCCTGGGAGTTGATTATCGTGGATGATCAATCTACCGATGATACCTACGAGAAGGCAATTGCTCTTTCCCGGAAATACCCCAACCACGTAATGGTTAAACGAAACTTTTATAATTTAGGCAAGGGCAGGGCGATTAAAAAAGCCCTTCACTATGTAAGCGGCGAATATATAGTCTTTTTAGACGCCGATATGGATTTGCATCCCATTCAAATTCAAACCCTCTTTGACATTATGCGTTTGGATGACGCCGATGTAGTCATTGGTTCGAAGCTGCACCCTAATTCGGTAGTAATCTATCCCTGGCACCGAAGGATAATCAGCCTTGTTTACTTTTGCCTCGTAAAAGTTGCGTTTGATTTACCTTGCCGTGATACACAGACCGGCTTGAAATTATTTAAGACAAAAGTATTACGTGACGTCTTTTCGCGCATATTAGTCAGAAAATTTGCATTTGATATAGAGATTTTAGCCAATGCGCACCACTTAGGTTACAGGATTGCCGATGCCCCGATAGTATATCTTCCGAAGAATAGTTTCGGCTGGATTACGCCACGGACGATCCTCAGGACTCTATGGGATACCCTGAAGGTATTTTTCCGGATGTATTTTCGTTTCGACAAATACTATGACCGTATCGATTATTATCGCCGTAAAAACCTGGCAAAAGAATTTAGAAGAATGCGTCGAAAGATGTCTTAGGCTTGATTTTCCGGATTTTGAAATTCTCATTCTCCCGGACTCCGACGATGGTACGCACCCTCTTTCTTCCAAAATGAAGATCATCCCTACGGGAGCAATCACCCCGCCGAAAAAGAGAGATATGGGACTGGTTCATGCCCGGGGTGAGATCATTGCCTTCCTTGATGACGATGCTTACCCGGCATGCGGCTGGCTTAAAAACGCAGTGAAAAATTTCCAGGATGAAGAGGTTGCCGCCGTGGGCGGCCCGGCTGTTACTCCCGCGGATGATGATTTAAGGCAAAAGGCCAGCGGTATTATTTACGCATCCTGGCTTACCAGCGGCCGGTTTGTGTACCGCTATTTACCCCGAGGAAAGCGGCTGGTTGATGATTATCCGAGCTGTAATTTACTGGTGCGTGGGTCTATCTTGCGTAAAGCCGGCGGCTTTAATACTGATTTCTGGCCGGGCGAAGATACTAAGTTATGCCTGGAAATAACCAAGGTATTGGGGAAGAAAATAGTATATGACCCCGAAGTTTTGGTATACCATCATCGCCGCAGGCTTTTCTTGCCTCACCTTAAACAGGTAGCCAATTATTCCCTTCACCGCGGTTATTTCGTGAAACGGCATCCGGAAACCTCCCGGAAATTTGTTTTTTTCATCCCCAGCATCTTTGTAGCCGTTCTTTTGTCCGGGTTAATCCTTTCTTTGTTTTCTCATTTCGTAAAAATCGCATATTTTTTCGGCATCGTTACCTATCTAACGATCGTCCTTATCGCAAGCATTATCAATGGGCTGCGCCTCCATCAGGAAGAAACAAAACCGCGGAAGGCCATATTGATGGGGTTCGTATTTGCGGGTACGATACTGACCCATGTGGTCTACGGGATTTATTTTATAAAAGGGCTCTTTTCAAGAAAACTAAAAGAAGAAGCATGAAGGTTATAATTTCATACCCCCCGCTTAAACACACAAAAGGTTTTCCTACGTTAGGGCAGAACCGTCAGTTTCAATATTTCAAGGAACCCACCTTTATTTACCCTGTTGTCCCTGCCCAGGCAGCAACTCTTTTAAAGCAGGCGGGCCATGAAGTTATCTGGCTCGACTGTATTGCCGAAGGGGTGCCGTATGATAGATTCATGGAAATTATTCGGAAAGAAAAACCCGATGTGCTCGCCTTTGAAACCAAGACGCCGGTAGTCAAGCAGCATTGGAGGATAATCAATGACATAAAAAAATGCTCCCCAAAGGGTGCATTTTTTTACGTCGTTTTATTTGGGGACCATGTTACGGCGCTTCCCGAAGAATCTTTTCAAAATTCAAGCGTAGATTTCGTCTTAACCGGAGGCGATTACGATTTCCTCCTGTTGAACCTTTGCAATGCCCTGGAATCTGTTTCTACTCTGTCAACTAAGTTAGAACCCGGCATCTACTATCGCGATAACGGGCAGATTAGAAATACGGGTGTTTTTGAATTAAATCACGAACTCGATTCACTGCCGTTTATTGATCGGGAGCTTACGCATTGGCAGCAATACGCCTACGATAACGGGAATTATAAAAGGACGCCGGGCACATATATCATGAGCGGGCGTGATTGCTGGTGGGGAAAGTGCAGCTTCTGTTCATGGACTACGCTTTACACAAAGTTCAGGGCACGCAGCCCGCGTAATGTATTGGATGAAATCGGCGTGCTTATCGAAAAATATAATGTCCGCGAGATTATGGATGACTGTGGTTCTTTTCCGGTCGGCGCCTGGCTTAAAGAGTTCTGCGAAGGAATGATTTCTCGCGGATATAATAAAAGGGCGTACCTGGACTGTAATATGAGGTTCGGGGTTTTATCGCAGGAAGATTTTTCTTTGATGAAAAAGGCAAACTTCCGGTTGCTCCTTTTTGGGCTTGAGTCAGCAAACCAAAAGACGCTTGACAGGATAAACAAAACGCTCAAGGTAGAATCAATCGTTGAAGGGTGCCGGTCTGCTTCAAGGGCCGGATTATACCCTCACATAACTATCATGTTCGGCTATCCCTGGGAGACATACGAGGAAGCGCTGCGAACATTAAAGCTCGGGTCATGGCTTCTTAAAAAGGGTTACGCGTATACGATGCAGGCAACAATGATTATCCCGTATCCCGGCACGCCGCTCTTTAACGAATGCAGGGAAAACGGGTGGCTTAAGACTCTGGATTGGGATGACTATGATATGAAGCAGCCGGTAATGCGCCGTCAGTTTTCGGACGAAAAGCTGGCGCAGCTGATCCAGGGTATGTATAAAGTTTCTTTTCAGCCCGAGTTTATGTTGCGTAAGCTTTCTTCTTTGAGGGACACGGATGATCTCAAATATTACCTGCGCGCAGTAAGAAAAGTCATAGGCCATATCTTCGATTTTAACAAGGCACCCGGCGCTTCTGAGGCGTCACCCAACGCTAAATAGGAATTGCGTTGGTGTGGCCTCGTGGCCATGCGCCGGTGCCCAATAGGTATTGGGGGGTTAGATGAAAGGGATAATATTGGCTGGGGGCAGGGCAACAAGGCTTTATCCGGTAACCAGGGCCGTATCAAAACAGTTGCTCCCCGTATACGATAAGCCGATGATTTACTATCCGTTATCCATTTTGATGTTGGCTAACATACGGGATATCCTGATAATCTCTAACCCCGAACATATCGGGTTATTCCGGGATCTTTTGGGCAGCGGCAAGACCATAGGTATAAACATATCGTATGCTGTCCAAAAGGAGCCCAGGGGCATCGCTGAAAGCTTTATTATCGGAAAGAACTTCATAGGCAAGGAAAGCGTTTCGCTTATCTTGGGGGACAATGTATTTTACGGCCATGACCTGACTAAAATTCTCAAAGAAGCGGGTTCCCTGAAAAGCGGAGCGATTATTTTCGGATATTACGTAAAAAATCCGCAAAGATACGGAGTGATAGAATTCGATAATAACTGCAATGTCATTTCCGTCATTGAAAAGCCCGGAAAGCCGAAATCGAATTATGCGGTAACCGGCCTTTATTTCTATGACAACGATGTCGTTGGGATCGCAAAATCCTTAAAGCCGTCCGCCAGGGGAGAATTGGAAATAACCGATGTCAATAACGCTTACCTGAAAATGAAGAAACTGAAAGTGGAATTGTTAGGCCGCGGTTATGCCTGGCTTGATATGGGCACTCATGATTCGCTGGTGGAGGCTTCGCTTTTTATCAAGACTATTGAAGAAAGACAGGGTTTGAAAATCGGTTGTATTGAAGAGATAGCTTACCGTATGGGATACATTGACGAGAAAAAGCTTAAGGCGCTTGCCGATAAAATGCCGTCCAACTACGGCGAATATTTAAAAGGAGCCTTATCAGATGTCCGGTAAGACAGTTGTGTTAGGCAAAGGTTACATCGCCGAAAAGGTATTGAAAAACATCGACGCCGCAAACCCCGATATACACATTGCCGGCTTGGCCGATACGCAAGATCAGATCCTGCGGTTAAACCCGGATACCATAATTAATTGCATCGGCTATGCCGGTGATAATAACGTCGATGATTGCGAGATAAAAAAGGACAAAACTCTTACTGCCAATGTTTTTGTCCCCCTTATTTTGGCAGAGATAGCCTTACGACACGGCATCAAACTTATTCATATAAGCAGCGGGTGCATATACCATTACGATCATCTGAAAGACGCGCCTATAGATGAAGATAAAATACCTGATTTTTTCGAGCTTTATTACAGCCGGACAAAGATTTATTCAGAGCAGATATTGAAGATACTGTCAGAAAAATACCCTATCCTTATCATCCGGATGCGGGTTCCTTTGGATTCCGAGCCGCACCGTAGAAACATACTCACCAAGTTGATTGAGTATAAAAAAGTAATCGATCTGCCCAATTCTGTCATCTACATCCCTGATTTTATAAAGGCCCTGAACCACCTCATGAAGATAAACGCAACCGGGATCTATAACGTGGTCAACAGAACCCCTTTACGGTACCCGGAAATACTGGAGGTTTACAAAAGATATGTCCCGGACTTCAGGTATGAACTCATCGATTTCCATACGCTTAACTTGACCCGGACAAATGCTGTTTTATCTACGCAAAAACTTGAGAACTCAGGCTTTAAAATCAGAGACATACATGAGGTGCTGGAAGAATGCGTGCAAAATTACGTAAGATACTTGTAACCGGAGGCGCCGGATTCATTGGGAGCGTTTTCGCAAGGCGCGCCGTTGAAAACGGATACAGGGTTATCATTGTAGATAAGCTTACCTATGCCGGCGACTTAAAAAGGCTGGAAGGCGTAAGCCGGAAAAGCAAATTATATAGAACCGATATATGCGATAAGAAAAAAATAGCCGATATTTTTTCCAGGGAGAGGCCCGACGCATTGATAAATTTTGCGGCCGAGACGCACGTTGACAGGAGCATTCGCGATCCCGACGCTTTCATAGAGACAAACATAAGCGGGACAAAATCCCTCTTGGACAGCGTCATGAAATATGGCACCAAGAAATTCATTCATATCTCTTCCGATGAAGTATACGGTGATTCCGGCAAGGAGGAATTTTCCGAAGATTCTGCCTTACGCCCCAGTTCGCCTTATTCTGCGACCAAGGCAGCAGCGGACCTGTTGTTAAATTCCTGCTTAAGGACATATTCGTGCCCTTCGATAATCGTCAGGCCTTCCAATAATTACGGCCCCTGGCAATATCCCGAAAAACTGATTCCTCTGGCTGTTTTAAAGATATTGAGAAACGAAACGGTGCCTGTTTACGGGAATGGCCGCAATATCCGCACCTGGCTTTATGTGGATGATTGCGTCGAAGGCATCTTGCAAATTTTAGAGAAGGGAAGAATAGGAGAAGTTTATAACCTTGGCTCAAACGAAGAACTGCAGAATCTCGATGTGGTAAAGTTTATCCTGAAAATTTTAGGCGCTTCAACCAACAGGATAGAATTCGTCAAAGACAGGCCCGGCCATGATCTGCGGTACCGGCTTAATTCTCAAAAAATGTTCAAAGAGACAGGATGGAAGCAAAAAACAAAGTTTCAACACGGGATCAGGCTCACCGTGCAATGGTGTCTCACGCATCGCCTTTGGCTTTTGAGCAAATGGAAGGATATTGAGAAACTCTATCAATAAAAATGACAAAAATCCCCGGTCCGCTTATTTCGGCGATTGTCCTTAACTATAACGGTGAAAAGATTATCAGGGTTTGTTTGGCATCACTGCTCAACCAGACCTATAAGAATATGGAGATAATCGTAGTGGACAATGCTTCTTCTGACGGGTCTTTAGACACCGTAAAACAGGAATTTCCCGGCGTCAGGCTGATAGTGAATAAAACAAATTTAGGATTTGGAGGGGGTAATAATGTCGGTATTGCCGCGGCAAAAGGCGAATTTATACTGATATTGAATAATGACACCAGGCTAGATGAGGCCTGCGTGGAAGAATTGGTAAAATCTATCAGTAAAGATGAAAAATACGGGGCCTGCGCTTCCAAGATATTGTTAGAACACGAGAAGGATTTGTTGGATGTCGCGGGAATAGCTGTTTGCCTTGACGGCCTTTCGATAGGCAGGGGAAGGCTTGAAAACAAAGATATATATAATACGGAAGAAGAAGTATTTTTCGCCAGCGATTGCGCCTGCTTATATAGAAAAGAGATGCTGGATGATATAAGGCTTCCTAATGAATGCTACGATGAAGATTTTTTTGCATACGCTGATGAAACGGATTTAGGGTGGCGCGCGCGCCTGGCCGGCTGGAAATGCATATATAACCCGAAGG
>Ga0315281_10010709_pt1 | contig 12613 bp, 12 predicted proteins | sample YL17G07_0_MG_FD_204540 | JGI IMG/M metagenome (GOLD analysis project Ga0315281, IMG submission 204540) | Sediment microbial communities from Yellowstone Lake, YNP, Wyoming, USA - YL17G07_0 | ecosystem: Environmental > Aquatic > Freshwater > Lake > Sediment | place: USA: Wyoming | collected... | reverse complement strand
TCCGCCCGTCGCCCCCGGCGCGTCGACCCGCTCCATCCCGCAGGCGAGCGCGACCCCGCGGTACAGGGCGCCTCCGGCAACGACCGCTCCACGCACGCCGTAGAGAGCCTGGATCGGCTGAAGGTGCGGGAGGCGGGACGCCCCGCGGAGGAGGAGGACGTTCGCTAGAGGCTTGCCGTCCTTCACTCGCGAGCGGTTCACCGGATGCGCCCCGAGGACCTCGACGCACTTTCGCGTGAACTCGTTCACGGCCGTCGCCGTCCGCCGCGCGGCCACGTCGTCCCACTGAAGGGGGTGTGCGTCCGGCACCGGCGCGCCCACTTCGTGTGGGTCAGTCTCCCCCACGCGCCAGGAGAGGCCCTCTCCGCGCAGGATGAACGCGCCGCGATGTTGGGTGCTCGGGAGGAACTCGAGGGTAATCCCTGGCTCTTCCACGAGCCGGATCCCGTTCAGGGCGCGCGCCAGATCCGCCTGCCCCGACGCGATCCGTCCCGCGCGGCGGTCGAGCAGTCGGAGTCCGCCCGGCGTGCGCTCCACAGTGGCGAAGTTGGCGCGAAAGCAAACGTCGCCCGGCCCCACGGCCATGCCCATCCCCAGGCACTCAAAGACGCCCCGGCCGGTGTAGAACTCGTGTGGGTCGTACCCGAGGAGGGAGAGGTGCGCGGTGTCGCTCCCCGGCCGGATCCCCGGCCCGATGGGATCAACCAGGCCGCTCGCGCCGCGGCGGGCGAGCTCGTCCAGATTGGGCTTTCGCGCAGCTTCGAGGCACGTCTTTCCCCCGACGTCCGTCGGACGCCCGCCCAGCCCGTCAGCAACGATCAGGATCGCCTTCACTCGCACCCTCCGGAACCGCGCCAACGTTACCCGCAGACTGGCGAAAGTTCAAGCCGGAAGCTCACTCTCGTGAGCGCGCCTCGGACCGAGCCCGGCTTGACCCCGCAGATCCCTTCCCCTACCGTAGGAGGCAGCGACCCGACGAGGAGATGTCAAGCGGATGGTCAAACCCGATCTCGTGTCTCATCTTGTCTCTGGCCTTCGTGTCGCCGCGATCCGACTCCCCTCCGACGTCGCGCGCGCCCTGGCCCAGGCACAGGCGCGCGAGGACACCCCTCGGGCCCAAAGTGAGCTCGCCACGATGCTCGCCGCCGTCGACGTCGCCTGTGCGGGCTCGGTCCCCCTCTGTCAGGACACCGGGATCCCCACCTTCTTCGTTGAAGCGGGGGAGAGGAGCCCTCACCTGTCCCTCCTGCGCGAGGCGATCCCGGCCGCGGTCGGCCGCGCGACGCGCGAGGTGCCCCTCCGACCCAACAGCGTCGATCCCTTCTCCGGACGGAATCCGGGCGACAACTCCGGCCGCGGACTCCCACCGATCGACTGGCAGCTCGTCCCGGGAGACGACGTTCGAATCCACCTTCGCCTGAAGGGCGGCGGCAGCGACAACGTGAGCGCGCTCTGCATGCTCCCTCCGAACGCGGGGCTCGCGGCCGTGAAGGACGCCGTCCTCGACCACGTCGTCGCCTCGGCCGGGAATCCGTGCCCGCCAACCATCGTCGCCGTCGGAATCGGTGGCGGTTCCGCCCTGTGCCTGCGCCTCGCCGAGCGGACCCTCTGGCGAGCGGTGGGAGAGCGCCACCCCGACGCCCGCGCGGCCGCCCTCGAGGAAGAGCTGCTCGCCCTCGTCAACGAGACGGGACTGGGCCCGATGGGCCTCGGCGGCCGAACCACCGCGCTCGACGTCCACGTGGAGTACGCCTTTCGCCATCCCGCCTCTCTCCCCGTCGGGATCCTGCTCCAATGCTGGGCCGCCCGCCGCGCGACCGTCCGAGTCGATCGCCGGGGAAAGGTCGAGGTGGTCTAGCTGGAGCGAGAGATTCGACTTCCCATGACGGACGAGGAGGCGCGGTCGCTCCGCGTCGGCGACGTGCTCTACATCTCAGGGCTCCTGTTCACAGCGCGAGACGCCGCGCACCGCCTCTTCGCCGACCGCCTCGCCAAAGGAGAGGAGCTTCCGTTCGCGCCCGTTCCGGACGTCGTCTACCACTGCGGCCCGCTCGCCGTCCGAGACGGAGCTGGCTGGCGCGTCCTCTCCGCCGGGCCAACTTCGAGCACGCGGCTCGACCCCTATGCTCCGGCGCTCATCTCACCTCTCGGGCTCCACCTCCTTATTGGGAAGGGCGGGATGGGCGAACGAACCGAGGCGACCCTCCGCGAGTGCGGCGCGGCGTACGCCCACTCGACCGGCGGCGCCGGGGCGCTCGCCGCACGGGCGATCACAGAAGTGGAAGGCGTCTTCTGGCTCGAGGAGCTCGGGATGCCCGAGGCCGTCTGGCTCCTGCGCGTCCGCCGGTTCGGACCCCTTCTCGTGGCGATCGATAGCGCCGGAGGGAACCTCTACCGCGAGGTCGCGCAACAGGTCGAGACGCAGAGAAGGGCGATCACGGAACGGATCGGGTAGACTCGGCGGGAAGGAGGGCAGATGCCGAAAGAGAAGGAGCCTTCTATTGAGGAGCGCCTGGCCAAGGCAAGCCTCCCCGGGAAGACGGCGCCCGCGTGGCACGCCTTCTACCGGGGCAAGGTGGAGACGGCGCTAAAGTGCCCCGTGTCGAGCTTCGACGACTTCGGAATCTGGTACACGCCGGGTGTCGCCGCGCCCTGTCGCGAGATCCACTCCGATCCAAGTAAGGTGTTCGAATACACGAACAAGGCGAACGCGGTCGCCGTTGTCTCGGACGGCTCCCGGGTCCTCGGCCTCGGGAACATCGGGCCGCAGGCGGCACTCCCCGTGATGGAGGGGAAGGCGCTTCTCTTCAAGTGCCTCGGTGGGGTCGGCGCGTTCCCGGTCGTGCTTGGCACGCAGGACCCCGACGAGATCATCCAGGCCGTCAAGTGGATCGCGCCCGGGTTTGGCGGGGTCAACCTGGAGGACATCGCGAGCCCCAAGTGCTTCTACATCCTCGACCGCCTGCGCCAGGAGCTTGAGATCCCGGTCTGGCACGACGACCAACAGGGGACGGCCGCCGTCACCCTCGCCGCCCTCTTGAACGGCCTCAAGGTCGTGGGGAAGACGCTCGAGGACTCGACCGTCGCCTTGTTCGGGGTGGGGGCCGCCGGGGCGGCAACCCTCCGCATCCTCGTAAAGGGCGGTCTCCCCGCCGGGCAGATCCGGGTCGTCGACCTCGTCGACGGGCGCCCGACGCTCCTCGACCGCCGAATGGATCTCGAGCGGATCTTCCCCTACCGCGGGGAGATGCTCTCCCAGACGAACGCCGAGCGCCTCGAGGGCGGGTACGCCGAGGCCCTCGCCGGGGCGGACGCCCTCGTCTCCTTCACCCAGCCCGGCCCCAAGACGCTCGATCCGCGCTGGCTCTCCGCCATGCGCAAGGACTCGATCGCCCTCCTCATGGCGAACCCCGTCCCCGAAGTCTGGCCATGGGAGGCCAAAGAGGCCGGCGTGCGGGTCGTGGGGACCGGCCGATCCGACTTCCCAAACCAGGTGAACAACTCGATCGGCTTCCCGGGGATCTTCCGCGGCACCCTCGACGTCCAAGCCAAGACGATCACCGACGAGATGACGATCGCCGCCGCGCACGCGATCGCAAAGACCGCTGAGAGAAACGGGCTCTCCGAGGACTCCATCATCCCGACGATGATGGAGACGGACGTCTTCATCAACGAGGCGGTCGCCGTGGGACTCGAGGCGGTGCGTCAGGGGATCGCCCGCCGCGTCCTCACGGACGAGGAGCTCCGCCGTGAGGCCGAGACCACGATCCGCCGGGCCCAGGAGGAGACGAAGATCCTCATGCGCGCCGGACACATCCCGCCGCCGCCTGACGCGAAGCGCGCGTGATCGCTCAAGAGGTGTGGCGAAAGGCGAAGATCGATCGGACTCACCCGGACGAGACCGTTCAGGGACTGGCGTGAGAGGAGCCCAAAAATAGAAGCGCCCGGCGCGTCGCGCCAGGCGAAGAGAAATATACGATATCCCGGAGGGGTCGTCAAGGGTCGCGAAACATCCCTTCAAAACGGACGTTGCAGTTCCTCATCGCAGAGCGCTCTCCAGAACCTCGCCCCTCACTTGAGGAACTCGACGCGACCGGTCTCAAGGGCGTAGACCGCTCCGACGATGGAGAGCGTCTCTCCCTGGACAAGATGCGCCAAGACCGGCGTTGAGGCTTCGAGCTCGGCCACGACGCGGATCACGTTCTCCCGCACCGCCCGGTCGAGGACGTTCGCCGGCTGGCCTTCCACCGCCTCGACAGCAGGCCGGATCGCCTCGACGAGGTGGCCGAGATGTCCTGGGTGCTCGCCGCCTTCAACCGCGGCCGCAACCGCGCCACAGCGGGTGTGGCCGAGGACGACGATGAGCGGGACCTTGAGGTGTTCGACCGCATACTCGAGGCTCGCGAGGACCACATGGTCGACCACGTGCCCGGCCGTCCGCACGACGAAGAGGTCCCCCAGTCCTTGGTCGAACACGATCTCCGGCGGCACGCGCGAATCGGAGCAACCCAGGACGGCGGCGAAGGGGCGCTGCGCCGAGGCGATCTCGAGCCGCCGCTCCCGCGTTTGGTGGGGCTGAGTCGGCCATCCCCCGGCATGCCGGATGTTCCCGGCGTGGAGCTCCTGCACGGCCCGATCCGCATCGTTTCTTCCCATTCTGCCCTCTCGCCGCTCGCCGGAACCCGGAGCCTTCTTCACGAAGGCTGCGCCCTTGGACGGCCGCGCGAAGCGCGGCGTACCATTCTCCCGCGGAGGCCTTGTCGCGACAAGGCCGCGAGAGGTGGGGACATGCAGTTCAAGCGGAACGGGAGAAGCTGGACGGTCTTCCTCGCGGCGTTGGTCGGTCTCTCCGTCGCCGCGACAGCGGGAGACGGCCCTGGGATTTCCTTCTCCATCGTTCGCGAGACACTCGCGATCTTCTTCGCGGCCGGGGACGCTCCGGTGACGGCGCTCTCTGCCGAGGGACGGTCTGCCCTCTACGTCACGGACGGGAAGAAGCGGGTCGGCCTCGTTGGCGCCCCGACCGAGAGACGGGACGGCGACGCGACGGAGCTCGTCTACGAGACCGCCGACGGCCGCAAGGCGACCGTGAGGGTCGCCCCGGCCGAGGAGGGCGCGTGCCGGGTCCGCTTCACAGTCGAAGGGGAGGGTGAGTTCGAGAAGCTCGGCGCCACGTTCCGCGTCGCGCCGGACGAGGCCTTCTACGGCCTGATGGAGCGAGTGGTGCAGGGGAGCCAGGGGAAGAGCTGGAGCCCCGGGATGACCGAGGGCCTCGATCTCCGCGGCCAGACCGTCGACCTCTACGTCCTCCCCACGGTCGCTGTCTGCGCCCCGTTCTACGTCTCCTCGGCCGGGTACGGCGTGTACGTCGAGAGCGACTGGCCGGGGACCTACCGCTTCGGGGTCACGGCGGCGGGGAAGACGGTCCCGACCGAGGTGACGATCGAGTACGAAGGGCCGGAGCTCGTCCTGCGCATCATCCCGGGCCCTACGCCGCTCGAGGTCGTGGAGCGCTACAGCCGCGCGGTGGGGACCTCGATTCTTCCCCCGCGGTTTGCCTTCGAGCCCTTCCGCTGGCGCGACGAGGTCTGGGACCTTCCCACCTTCTACGACGGGACCCCGTACACCGGCCCCTACAACTCGATGGTGGTCGAGGACGTCCTGATGATGGAGGCGCTGGGGATACCCTCTTCCGCCTACTGGATCGACCGGCCGTGGGGCCTGGGCTCCTTCGGGTATGGAGACATGGTCGTCGACCCGAACCGCCTCCCCGACTTCGACGGGATGATCGACTGGCTCGAGTCGAAAGGGAAGAAGACCCTCCTCTTCATCGGGCCCTGGGTGATGGACGCGATGAAGGCCGAGGCGGACGCCAAGGGCTACGGGGTCAAGAACTCGATCCCCTATCTTCCCCAGGGCGTGACGCTTGACTTCACGAACCCGGAGGCGGTCGCCTGGTGGCAGGACGCCCTGATCGGGTTCATCCGCCGCGGAATCGTTGGGTTCAAGCTTGACCGTGGAGAGGAGAACACCCCCGACGGTCAGCTCTTCCGCGGGAGCTACTTCGACGGCACCTCCTACCGCGAGGGGCACAACGCGTATCCCCTTTGGTTCGCGAAAGCCGGGTACGGCGCCCTAGAGCGGGCGGGAGTCGCCGACGGCCTCGTCTTCCTCCGCGCCGGCTGGCGGGGGACGTCGCGCTACGGGATCGTGTGGGGCGGCGACACCGATCCCTCGGAATGGGGCCTGCGCTCGGCGATCATCGCCGTAGAGCGCGCCGCGGCGATCAACTTCCCGATCTGGGGCTCGGACACGGGCGGGTACAACAAGCGCCCGCCGCGGGAGGTCCTCGCCCGCTGGCTCGCGTTCTCCGCGTTCACCCCGTTCATGGAGGTCGGCCCGATGGCGAACCTCGCCCCCTGGTCGTGGCTTCCCGACGGCTCCAAGGATGAGCTCACGGCGGCCGGCTACACCTTCAAGACGACCTACGACGCCGAGCTCCTCGCGATCTGGAACCTCTACGCGAACCTGCACAAGGACCTCGCCGACTACACCTACGCCCAGGCGCGCCTCGCCCACGAGCAGGGCACGCCGATCGTCCGGCCGATGATCTTCGCCTACCCCAACCACCCGGAGTACAAGGACCTCTTCGAGCAGTATCTTTTCGGCCCGGACCTCCTCGTCCGGCCGGTGTGGAAGACGGGGACGAAGGAGGTCGAGGTCCGTCTTCCCGAGGGGACCTGGATCGACGCCTGGACGAGGAAGGAGATCGCGGGGCCCGCGATCGTCACCGTCAGCACCCCCGCCCACGTGATGCCGGTCTACGTGCGGAAAGGAAGCGCGGTCGACCTCGGGGACCTCGCGGCCCGCTGGGCGAGGGCGCTTGCCCAGACGAAGACGCCGCCCGACCTCGCGACGCTCGCCCGCACCGTGAAGTAGCGGGCGTCCTCACTCGCGCTGCCTCGTTGTCTCGTCCCTGCCTTCTTCCTATCCTAGAGCGGAGGGGGCAAGGGCACTCTCGCCCGCCCCAAGGAGAACCCGATGATAAAACGAAAGGCGCTCGTTGCCCTTGTGGGTGGAGTCGCCCTCGGAACGATCGGCACTGCGGCCGCGGCGACCGACCTCCGCGTGGTGAGCCATGTCGACCTCGGAAGGTACGTTGGGACCTGGTACGAAATCACAAGCATTCCCACCTCCTTTCAGAGTTTCTGCACAGGCGGGACCACGGCGACCTACACGCTTCTCCCGGACGGGAAGATCGAGGTCACAAACCAGTGCTACACCGCAAGCGGCGAGCAGAAGAAGGCGATCGGCCGCGCCTGGGCCGCTGACCCGGCAACGAACGCGAAGCTCAAGGTGAGCTTCGTCTCTTTCCTCGGATTCTGGCTCTTCTCGGCCGACTACTGGATCATCGACCTGGGGCCGAACTACGAGTACGCCGTCGTCGGTCACCCGAGCCGCAACTACGGCTGGATCCTCTCCCGCACGCCCACTCTCTCCGAGGACGTGCTTGCGGGAATCCGCTCGCGTCTCGCCGGTCAGGGCTACGACGTCTCTCGGTTCCGAATGACCGACCAGAGCCGGTTCACCCCGGAGGCGACAGGCGAAACCTCGTGATCTCCTCTCGCGTGTCGCGAAGAGCGCTCGCGGCCGTTCTCCTCGCTCTTCTTCCTTGTCTCTGGGCCGCGGCACAAGACGCCATTCCAGCGCTGATCGACCTCTCCGGAACGTGGGCGGAGATACAGGTCTGCTCGGAGCTGGAGACTCTCCCGATCGTTGGGCGACTGACCGGCACGAGCACCACCCTCCTCCGGGTCGTGATGGAGCAAACGGGAAACTCTCTCGTCATGCGAGAGACCTACTGCTCGACCAAGATCGACACCGGAACGGTCATCGCCTCGACCGCCATCCCCGACGCCTTCCTTCGCTCCCTGGGCGAGACTGCAAGGCCGGCCTCATTGGATCTGTCAGGAACGGCGGTCCGGTTCGCCCAGCCCTGGTACACCGAGGTTCGGGGCGCCCACCTCCTCGACCCGGAGAACGACCCTCTTCCCACGAGTCCCGACGACCCGCGCGTGTTCGACCAAGACGGCGACGGGAAGCCCGGCCTGACCGTGCGGCTGAGAGTCATGGGGATCGTCTCGGGCGAGGCGTACGTCGTGCAGCGCGTCCGGTACCGCATGACCGGAACAGTGGTCAGTCCCGACCGGATCGATGGCCTGATCGAGTGGACGAACGAGCAGGTCACGATCGGGGCGACGAACCGGCTGTTCGAGGCGAACACCTCAGGAGAGCCTAACCCCGACGCGCAGAAGAGCTATTTCGTCCTCCAGCGCATCGATCCTTCGGTCACCTGTACAAGAATCGTCAAGAACTGGAGGAGCCTCTTCGCGCGGTAGCCACGGCCTGAGGAATGGGGTCGCACCCACCTCACCCTTCGTCGATGGGCGATGCACACTTCGCCCCATTGAACCCGAAGGGAGGATAGCCGTGAGCACCCCCTTCGCGTCGGCCTGCGGGAAGGGCTTGTCCCTTCTGCTTGCCGGTGTCTTCGCCGCGTCCGGTCTCGTGGCTGCCGCCCCGGAAGAGGAGACGCCCTCGCCCTGCTCAGCGGGACGTGGGCAGAGGGCCAGGTCTGCTCCGAGTTTCTCCCCTCCCCGGTCTTGGGCGAGATCCGGAACACGAACACCGCAACGCTGCCGGTTGAGATCGAGCAGGTCGGGAACTCGCTCACGCCCCACGACCACTACTGCGCGATAACGGTCGAGAGCACGAACCCCCTCGCGAGCACCCTGATCCCCGAGGCTTTCCTCGGCACCCTCGTCAAGGGTCCGGCGACGGCGTTCCTCGAGCCCTGCGAGTCGGCCGTGCGCTTCGTTCAACCCTGGCCAGACGCGGGTCGCCGGCGCACGCCTTGAAGACATCGACGATGACTTGCTTCCGGCCGACGCCGCGGACCCGCGTGTGATCGACGAAGACGGCGACGGCCACCCTGGGGCACCCTCCGCCTCCGCGTGCTCGGGGCGATCGAAGGGGAGGTGTACGTCGTCCAGCGCATGCGCTATCGGCTCGTGGGGACGGTCATCACCCCGATCGGATCGAAGGGACGCTCGACTGGCAGGGCGAGCACGTCATCCTCGGAGCGACGAGCCCCCTCTTCCTTGGCGACTGGAGCGGCACTCCGGACCCCGATCCCAAGAAGAGCCCCTTCGTCCTCCAGCGGATCGACCCGGGGTGCGGCTGTGACGCCATCATGGCGAACTGGAGCGCCGTCTTCGGCCGCTAGCGTCGGGAACCTGGGCTACGTTCTCGACGAGGCCACCTGGAAACGGCTCGAAATACGTCTGCGCGGCAAGGTAGGGCTCCTCGAAGCGGGCGATCCAAGCGCGCATCCTCTCCCGGCACGGGGCGAGGTCGACCCTTCCCTCCCGGTACCCGTCCAGGCTCTCGAGGAAAGAAGCCTTCTCCTCACGAGAAAGCCTCTCCGAGAAGTACCCGAGCGCGTGCTCGAGGACGTTCGCGTGGCCACCCCGCCTCGGCGGGCGGGAGAGCGCGTGCCGAAGGTGTGCCTCGTACTCCGAAATGGCCCCTTCGAACGGCCGGCCTCGCACGGTGGCGACGAGGCGGCCCATCGCCCGCTCGTCCGTCTCGTTGTGCGCGAGAAGGAGAAGCTTGTTCTTCGAGTGGAAGCGGACGAGATCCTTCACTGCGGCCGATCCCTTGACAAACCGGAAGCTCGCTGCGGCGAACAAGCGCGTGAGGGCGTGCCGACGCGCGGCGGACCTCGTGAACCCCTTCTCGCTCAGGATCGGAAGGTCGGGAAACCGCTCGAGGGCTTTCTCCGCGAACAGGCCGCTCGCACGGGACACCGGTTTCGCAGCCCTTGCGCCGGGGTGGACCTTGGCGTCCCTCAACCCACACGAGGGCGACCCCGCCTTCAGGATGAACCCGTCCACCTCGTCAAGGGTCTCGAGGAACGACTCGGCGAACCGCCGCATCGGCCCGGTGAGGTCACGTCCCGTCGACGGCTGGATGAGGCGCACTCCTCTTTCTCGTGCCACGAGGCGAATCGGATCGCGGGGAAGGCCGAGTCCGATCGCCACTTCTGGGCAGACGCTCCGTGCCTCAACGTAGGGTTTCAACGCCTCCACAACCGGCTCGATCACGATCTCGCCGTCGTAGCGGCAGGCCGCGAACCCCAGGCACCGACTGAAGATGACGACCGGCCTTGCGAAGCACCTCACCCCGTCTCCCTCCGCCCGACGCCTCGAGCAGCTGGCCTGACGTCGCTACGGCGCGACGAAGCAGCCGAGGCCGAGCCTCGTCGCCGTCAGTTCGAGCTCCTGGAAGACCCGGGCGTAGCGGGTGTTTGGCTCTAGCGCCGCGGCCCTAGCGAGGCCCATCGCGACGAGCATCGCGTTCACCATGCTGTACCCGGCGCCGTCGAGGTAGACGTAGGCGAGGAGCGCCCCGTCCTCGTCCCGCAGCACCTGGTCGAACTCAAGGTACACGAGCCTCCCGAAGACCATCTGGTAGTTCACCCGGGTCGCGACGGGGCCACAGGTCGGGTCCGCCGGATTGGCGTAGCTCCCCAAGTAGCGGACGGTCTCCTGGCTCCCCGGGATCCACCCTGTCGTGTTCGAGCCGACGATCTGAACGAGGATCTGATTCGCGTCGAGCACGCCGATGACCGTCGCCCACACGGTCGGGTCCGGATAGGCGGGGAGGGCCCACGTCGTCGGCCCGGCCGCCGCCACGACGAGTACCATCAGGAGCACGATCCTGCGCATGACGCACCTCCTTGGGGAGGAGCCTACTCGGAAGGAGGACCCGCCGTCAATCGCCGCCCCGACCCCTTCGGGTTGACCGGCGGAAGCGAGCTAGCTATCATGGAAAGGTAAGCGAGCAGTTGGAGACGCTCCGAAGAGGAGCGTGACGCGGCCGTCGCTTACGATGCGGCGGTCCTTCCCTTTTCACGGGAGGAGTCCGCTCGGCGCGGAGCCCAAGAGGAGCTCGGATGCTCGGAGAGTTTGAGTACGTCCGCGCCAAGACAATCAAGGGAGGCTATTCTCTGCTCGCCAAGGCCGGCGGCGAGGCGGCCGTCCTCGCCGGCGGGACGGACCTCCTCGTCAACATCCGCGCCGGCAAGGCCTCGCCGAGGCTCCTCGTCGACCTGAAGGGCGTCAAGTCACTCGATCGCCTCACCGTCTCGCCCAAGACGGGCGCTTTGATCGGCGCCTCCGTCCCCCTGAACACGATCGTCGAGAACCGCGGGATCCGCACGCGCTACCCCGGCCTCGCAGAGGCCGCGTGGACCGTGGGGAGCTATCAGATCCGCAACCGCGCAACGATCGCTGGAAACCTGTGCAACGCCTCGCCCGCCGCGGACACCGCGCCTCCGCTCCTTGTCCTCGATGCGATCCTTGAGGTAGCGAGCCCGCGGGGAGAGCGAGAGGTCCCGGTGCGAAGCCTCTTCGTCGACTCGAAGAAAACGTCTCTTTCCTTCGACGAGGTCGTGACCGCGATCCGGATCCCGCCCGTCCCCGCGACGACGCGCACGGCCTTCCTCAAGAGACAGCGCGTGAAGGGGCACGACCTCGCGATTCTGAACGTGGCCGGGCGGTACGATCCCGCGACGGGTGACCTCCAGATCGCGATCGGGAGCTGCGCCAAGACGCCGGTCCTCGTACCGCCCCTCGGCGAGCCGGTGCCGCCGGACGCCCCGATCCCCGAGCTCGCGCGACGCCTGGAAGCGCTCGCCATTCAGGTGGTGCATCCGATCAGCGACCTTCGCGCCACGGCCGAGTACCGCCGGGCGCTCCTCCCCGTCTTCATCCGCCGGCTCCTCGAAGCCCTCCTCCAACAGAGCGACCACCGCGAGGCGATCCGATGACGCTTCACCCGATCCGGCTCACCGTGAACGGAAAGTCGGAAGAAGCCTCCGTGCCCGCCGCGATGACGCTCCTCGAGTTCCTCAGGGAGCGGCTCTACCTCACCGGCGCGAAGGAAGGCTGCGGCGCCGGCGAGTGCGGTGCGTGCACGGTCCTCCTCGATGGTCTGCCGGTCACGGCCTGCCTCGTCCTCGCGGTGGAGGGCGACGGCCGCGAGGTGCGCACCGTGGAAGGCGAAGCGAAGGCGACGGGGCTTTCCGTTCTCCAGCGGGCGTTCATCGAAGAGGGCGCCATCCAGTGCGGGTTCTGCACGCCGGGGATGATCATGTCGGCGCGAGGCCTTCTCGAGCGGAACTCAAACCCCACGGAGGCGGAGATCGTCGAGGCGATCGCGGGGAACCTCTGCCGCTGCACCGGGTATGAGGCGATCGTCGCCGCGATCCGGCGGGCGGCCAAAGAAGAGCGAGACCGGCGATGAGCGAGGACAAGCTTCGGTACGTCGGACAGTCTGTTTCTCGCGAAGACGGCCCGGAGAAGGTCACCGGCTCCGCGCGCTACGTCCACGACCTGGCATTCCCGGGAATGCTCCACGCCGCGATCCTGAAGTCGCCCCACGCCTCAGCGCGGATCGTACGGATCGACGTGACCAAGGCGTGCCAGGTCCCGGGCGTCCGCGCCGCCCTCACGGGAAGCGAGCTCACCTATCGCCTGGGGATCTACCT
>Ga0315281_10010708_pt1 | contig 12614 bp, 10 predicted proteins | sample YL17G07_0_MG_FD_204540 | JGI IMG/M metagenome (GOLD analysis project Ga0315281, IMG submission 204540) | Sediment microbial communities from Yellowstone Lake, YNP, Wyoming, USA - YL17G07_0 | ecosystem: Environmental > Aquatic > Freshwater > Lake > Sediment | place: USA: Wyoming | collected... | reverse complement strand
GGGTCGACTTTGTCCTCGTCCGAGTAGATCATGTCGGCCATCGGGTGCCGGTCGAGGAGGGCCGCGATCTCGTATAGGGCGTCCGGCGTCAGCAGGTCGTCATGATCGAGGAATGCCACGAACGCCCCGGTCGCGATCTCCAGACCCGCGTTCGATGCCGCGACGATGCCGCAGTTCTGCGGGAGCTCGACGATCCGGATCCGGCCCTCCTCGCGCACGGCCTGGGCAAGGACCTCTTTGATCGCCGGTTCGGTCGAGCCATCGTTGACCAGGCAGAGTTCCCAGCACGGATACAGCTGTGCGCGGACCGAATCGATCGCCTCGCGGAGGAAGCTCAAGGGTGGGTCGTAGACAGGCATGACCACGCTGATGACCGGCCCCGCGGCCAGCCCGAGCGCTGCTTTCCGCAGGTGCTCGAGGTCCGAGCGCGACGGGAAGCGACTGGCGAGCCACGCCTGGTACGCGGGCTCGTCGCTGACGGGGACATCCAGCCGGACCGCGCTCATGAGCGGATGACCGCGCAAATGCGCTCGACGTCCGCGAGGGACACACGTGCGTGAACCGGCAGCACGAGATACTTGCCGTCGAGTGCGTCCATCGCCGGAAAGGAGCCGCGGGACTTTGCAAAGATGCTGTATCCGTCATTGCGGTAGTGCACCGGGGCGGACTCGATCCCGTGCTCTTCGAGCTTCCGCCGCAGGTCCTGAGCGTCCGGTACCCGCACCGTACAGAGCCAAGCCGCGTGCTCGCGATCCGGAAGATCGCCTCCGCCGATGACCTCGATATCGGCGACCCGATCGAGTTGCCGGGAGTACTCCTGGAGCAGGCGGCGCCGGTGGGCGAGCGCGGCGTCGAGCGCCTCCAGGCCCGCAAGGCCCATCGCCGCGGCGATGTCGTTCATCTGGTACTTGTAGCCCACCTCGGTGATGTCCCCGCGCCAGCGATCCTCGAGCTTCTCCGCGCGGTCGATGCCGAACCAGCGCATCCGTCGCGCCGGTGCCTCGAATAGCGGGCTCCGGATCATCAACATCCCGCCGTCGCCAGTCGTCACGTGCTTGAGCGCCTGGAACGAGAAGGCGGTGAAGTCCGAAATGTCGCCGACCGCGACGCCGTGGTACGAAGCGCCGAGTGCCTGCGCGGCGTCCTCGATGATCGGAATCCCCAGTTCGGAAGCGATCCGCTGAAGCTCCGTCATGTCGCAGGGAAGTCCGCCGTAGTGAACGCACACGATGGCTCTGGTCCTCTCGTTCACGAGGTCCCGGACGTGATTCGGATCGATGTTCATGGAGTGAGGTTGGATATCTGCAAACCGAATCCGCGCGCCCTGATAGAGGAGCGGGATGTTGGTGGCGCTGCAGGTGAACACCGGCGCGACCACCTCGGCCTCCGGCCCCACACCGGCGAGGATATACGCGAGATGGAGCGCGTCGGTGCCGGCCCCCACCGCAACCGCGGCGCAGGAGGAACCCAGGTAGCTGCGGAACGCCGATTCGAACGCGTCCACGCGTGGGCCCTGGCCTATCCAACGGCCGCGGAGAACGTCCTGAACGGCGTCGATGGCACGCCCTGGGACACTGGGATGGAATAGGACGATCCGCCGATCGTCCTTGAGTCCGCCGGTCACCGCGGGACTATGACAAGGGCTCTGCGGAAAGGCAAGCGACGACGAGGCCAGCATTGCGCCGGGCAACGTCAAGAAAGAGCAGCAGCTCTCGTCGACGAGGAACCGTACCGGCTCGTCGCTCGGCGACCGCCGCGGCCGTGCCGGATCAGCTCAACGCGGTGGCGACACAACTCGAAGGCGATGCGGGCGCGGCAACCGGACGCGATGCGGTGCGGCTGCGGTCGCTCGCCGCGACGATCAAGGGTCGAACGGCGAAGCTGTGGTGATCACCCGCAGGGCTGAAGCCCTGCGCCACTTCTTGCGTTACGACAGTTCTTCACAGCCGCCAGGCGTACTGCAGCTTGACCAGGAGCTGGTTCGAGTCGAGTCGCCACCGGTCGACGATCGATCGGATGTTGTGGTTGTAGACGATGAAGAGGTCGGCCACCGGCAGGAACGTCCAGCGGAGGCGTGTGTTCGTCCCCACGGATTCGCTGTCGGTGTCGTATTGCACGTAACTGGCGATGGACAGATCCGGCGAGATGTTCACGCGGAGCCGATTGCCGACGACCGATTGCGTGAAGCGCCCCGTGGTCAGTCGGCCGACGTTCCGCTCGCCGGTGAACTCCACCGTGACGAGCGGCACCGGGTTCCACGCGCCGGTCCATTGAAACTGATCGAGCTGACCGGTGTAGAAGTCGCCGAACCACCACGTCAGTTGCGTGTAGAAGCGACGCTTCTGCGCCGTGCCTCCCTCGAGCCGATAACGCCGCCAGTTGTACGACCCCGGCGGAATCACGACGCCGCTCGCCACATCGAATGGCTGCACGAGGCGTTCGCCGGTCGGCACGATGTTGAACTCCGCGCGGTCGCCGGTGCGGAACCGCCAATTGATCGGCGCCCAGAAGACCCGATAGCTCTCCCAACGGCCCGACAAGTCGTGCGCGATGAAGGGCTGAAACTCGAAGAACATCTGCTGAATCGGCCCGCGCGGCAGGCGGGGGCTGAAGTTGGCCGTGATGTTGGTCAACTGTGCCGCCTTCCTGGGCACGAAGCCGATCGACGGATCGAAGTCACGTCCGATTCGTTTGTAGGTGAGCGACAGATCCCACAGATCGTTCGGGTAGTCGATTTTGAACCCGTGCGACGTCGAATCACCGCCGAGCCCTTGCCGGCCAGTCGCCATGGCCCACACGCCGGCGAAAAAGTTCTTGTCGCGCCTGAAGTGTGACGAGGCGTACGTGAAGTCGACGCCGCCCAGCCAGCTGCCGGGACGACCGAGCGGGTCGCCGACCGTCGCAATGGCGCCCACCCACGACTCCCGCCAGAGGTTCTGCTTCACGCGGCCGACAGCCATGAACGACGTGTCGGCGACGACGCCGGTCTGGCTGTTCGTGCCGATCGCGAGGCCGCCGATGCTCGTGTTGCCGATGCGCCCGTTGATTTTTCCGCCGGCGAGAATGGGCACCTGGTTGCCGTCGACCAGGCCGATCCGCCGGCTGAAGTACGGGATGACATCCTGGTTCACGCCGAGCCCGAACTGAAAGATGTCGCCGCCCTCGAGAAAGAACGTCCGCTTCTCGGGGAAGAACAGCGGAAAGCGCGTGAGGTTGGTGCGCCGCGTATCGACTTCGGTTTCGGCAAAGTCGGTGTTGACCGTGGCCGATGCCAGCACGTTGGCGCCGATTCGCTGGGTCAGGTCGAGGCTGGGTTGAAAGTCGCCTTCCACCGGCGCGGACTGCGCTGGAATGCCGCCCCCGGCGGTGATGGCCGGGCGCATACTGAGGCCGAGGCCCAGATCGAAATCCGGGAGCCCCGTCAGCAGGCCCGCGCGACTGGTCTGCGTGATCTGGTACTGCCGCGCCGGCGACGCCCACCGATCGATTTCGAGGCGCCGCTGAATGCGGCGCTGCACGTTGAACTGCCACTCGCGCAGTCCCGGCTTGAACGCGAGCGTCTGCAGGGGAATTCGAATCTCCGCGCTCCAGCCGTTTGGAAGGCGCGCGGTCGCCGCCTGCCAGATGCCGTCCCAATCCGGGTTGTCGCTCTCGCCGCCAGGATTAATCAACCCGTCGTACCGCGCGCCGCTGGGGTTGACGGCGAAGACGTAGCCCGATCGGCCATCGCCGAACGGGCCGATGACGAGGCGGATGTGGTCTTCGCTCGTCAATACGGCGTCTCGGCGGACGCTGAAGCTGACGATGCCCGACGGGTCGGGCTCTTCGCAGACGACACCGATCACGAGCGCGTGCGCATCGACGAGCACGCGGACGATCGTGCGGGCCGAAGGCGGCGCGCCTTCCACCGGATCCGTCTGCGTGAACGCGTCGGTCGACTCGGTCGAGCGCCAGGCGAAGTCGGTCAGCCGTCCATCGATGTCCAGGTCCGGGGTGAGTGCACCGGCGCGCAAGGTCGGCGGCGCCTGCTGGGCGGCCAGCGTCGGCGCGCCGAGCACGGCCACCGACGCGAGCGCGGCGAGCGATCGCAGGCGTGCGCGGTTCAATGGGTTCCGGTTCTCATTTTGAGAGGGCTATGATAGCTCGCCCCCAATGGCGTCGATCAATCGGGAACAGGAAAGGCGGCAGCGATGAGGTTCAGAAACGGATTGGTGATCTGGGCAGCCCTGACGGTCGCCGCGCTCTGTGCGCCCCGCGATCGCGTGTCGGCGCAAGCGACCACCGCCGCGCGGACGCCATCAATCGCGACGTACGTGGGCTCGGCGGCCTGTGCCCGCTGCCACGCGCCCATCTACGAGCGCTGGAAGCTCACGCGCATGGCGAACGTCGTCGTGGATCCGAAAGACCGTCCCAACGTGATTCTGCCCGATCTCACGAAACCGGATCCGCTCCTCACGTTCACGAAGGATCAGATCGCCTTCGTGTACGGCAGCAAGTGGAAGCAGCGATATTTCACGAAAGTCGGCGCGGACTACTTCCCGCTCCCGGCCCAGTGGGACGTCACGCATCGTCAATGGCGCCCATACAACGTCGCCATGGGCACCGACTGGTGGACGGCCTTTTATCCCCCCGAGAACAGCAAGCGACCGACCGGTCCGACGTGCGATGGTTGCCACTCGGTGAACTACGACGTCAAGACGAACGCCGTGACGGAGTGGAACGTCGGCTGCGAGAAGTGCCATGGGCCAGGCAGCGAACATGTCGCGCGGCCGACGCGAGCGACCATCGTGAACCCGTCGCGCCTCGATCCGGTCGGTGCGGTCAACGTCTGCATCCAGTGCCATTCGCAGGGGCGCCCGCTGGTCAACCCCGTCGAAGGCCGGCACTACGACTGGCCGGTCGGATTTCGTGTGGGCCTGAACCTGCGGGACTATTGGCAGCTCGAGGAGTCCAAGCCTGGCGAAACCACGTTCACGCACTTCGCCGACGGTACGGCCCACAAGAACCGGATGCAGGGCAACGACTTCGTGCAAAGCGTGATGTACACGCACGGCGTGACGTGCTCGAGCTGTCACGACGTCCACGGCACCCAGAACAACGCCGACTTGATCAAGTCGTCCAGACTGGTGTGCCTGACGTGTCACGGCCCGAAGTCGCCGAACGGCCCGCACACCGCCACCATCGAACAGCACACGCATCACCAGCCGGCGTCGGCAGGCAGCGAGTGCGTGAGCTGCCACATGCCGGCGATCGAGCAAACCATCAGCGACGTGATGGTCCGGAGCCACACCTTCAAGTTCATCACGCCGACGATGACCGAGACGCTGAAGGTTCCCAACCCCTGCACGTCGTGCCACAAAGACAAGTCCAACGCGTGGGCGAGCGAGGCTCTTCGCGGCTGGCCGGAATTCTCGCCATGGCGCGTCGGACCGTGAACGGCGGCGCGGCGGCTGCGGTTCGAATAACTGGAGGGACGTGACCGTGTACGCGTCGCTCAGGGGCCGGTTGCCGGCGCGGCGCGGCGCCGTCGGCGTCGAGGGTCGTCAGTCTTCGGCGCAAAGACCTCGACCGGAATCTCCCTGAGCCGGACGCGCTCGGCGATCTCGCGCAGCCGGCGCACCGGCACCGGCTTCAAGCCCTCGAGCGCAGCCGGGCGGTCGATCGTGTAGATGTGCACGCGTGACGGCTGGATGGCGTCGATCGCGCCCAGCCACTCGTGCACGGCGCCCTCGGTCGTGTTGTCGACCTGACCTGTCCCGTCCCGTACGAACATGGCCTGGACCACGACTCGCGGCAAATCGCGGAGGGCATCCACGATGTCGCCGATCGACGTGCCCAGCCCGTTGACGCGGGCGTACGTGATCGGATCGCCCGCGTCGAGCTTCATGTAGCGCTCGTCGAACGCGCTGAGGGCGCGCCGGACGCTCGGCCACGACGCCGTCGTGGAATTCGAGAGGATCGCCAGCCGCAGCTTCGGGGCGAGTCGATCGCGGATATCCACCAGCCGCTCGACGATGTCCTCGAAGTCGGGATGCAGGGTTGGCTCGCCGTGGCCGGCGACCGTCAGCCGATCCAGCGCTTCGTCATCGTGCTCCGCGCGCCGCAGCCGCGCGACGACCGCCGATCCGATTTGCGCCGGCGTCGGCCAGGCTTTGGGACGCCCTCTCGGCTTTTGGCCGCGCGTCCAGCCGTACTGGCAGTAGGCGCAGTTCATGTTGCAGACCTTCATGCCCAGGGGCAGCACGTTGACGCCCAGCGACCGGCCGAGCCGGCGCGACCGCACGGGTCCGTAGACGATGTGTTCCTGCAGGGGGATGGCCATGTGTCCCGCTTTCTTGGTTTCCAGCTTTCCTGCAAATCCGCGTCCGGGCACATTTATTGCGACGTTTCGTTCGGATCCGGCTGGAACGCCGGATTCTCGTCGGGAGGGCCATCATGATCTCTTTTGCCAGTGCCATCGACGCCGACGTGCTGCGGATCCGTCACGAATTCCTGGAGCTGCCGGGCTTGGTGCTGACGGTGGCGCAAACGGCGCGTCTCTACTCCCTGTCGACGGCGCACGCGAAGATCATGCTCGACACCCTCGAAACGGAGGGTTTCCTGGTCAGCGCAGCCGACTCGTACCGGCGGGCCACGCCGCCCACGGGCGATTGACAACTGACAATTACCGCCAACAACGGACGATACCGCCAACAACGGACGACCAGGGACTTACGGGCCAGGTCCTGCCGGATTTCCGGCAGTGACCCAGACCAGGTATGCCAGGCGGGCGCGCTGTGGACTAATTTATTGAGCATTTGGTACAAACGTGTGGGCTGGCAGTGGGGTTGCTCCTCACACCGTTCAGCGAAAGGAGCGTTCATGTTCAGATTGATGGCAGGTGTCGTGTTGTGCGTGGGACTGGCCGCCACCGCGGGGGCGCAGGACGCGAAGGTCGCGAAGGGCGAGAAGCTCTTCGCCGATCAAAAGTGCTCGATGTGTCACTCGATCGGCGACAAGGGCAACAAGAAGGGGCCCCTTGACGGCGTGGGCACCAAGCTCAAGGTGGAGGAAATCCGCGAATGGATCTCCGACGCCAAAGGCATGGCGGCGAAGACGAAGGCGACGCGAAAGCCGGAGATGAAAGCGTTCACCCTTCCGAAAGAGGATGTGGAGGCGCTCGCCGCGTACCTGGCAACGCTCAAGAAGTAGCGTTCGGCGTTCGGGGTTCTGAGTTGCTATGCGCACACTGCTCCGCGTTCCGTTGACGGCCATCTGCCTCCTCCTGGGCAGCGCGGCCGTCGCGGACGCGGGGCAGTCGGCGCCCAAGCCACCGGCCAACGACGACTGCCTCGCCTGCCACGGCGATCCCACCGCTGCACGCGCCAACGGGACGCTTGTCGCCGTCGCCGCTCCCGCGTTCGCGGCCTCGACGCACGGCCCGATGGCGTGCGTCGACTGCCACGCGGATCTGGCGGCGCTCACCGAGTTTCCGCACCCCGACACGCTGAAGAAGGTCAACTGCGCGAGCTGTCACGACACCGCCCAGGAAACCTACACGCGGGGCATTCACGCACAGGCGCGCCGGAAGGGCGGCCTGCTGGCCGCCACATGCGTCGACTGCCACGGCAAGCACGACATCAAGGCCACGGCCGACCCGACCTCGCGTACCAATCATCAGCACCTCGCGGACACGTGCGCGACGTGTCACGGCAATCAGGACATCATCGACCGCGGCCACATCGAGATCGGCAACGTCGCGGCCAAGTACCACGACAGCATCCACGGCAAGGCGGTCGAGCGGTCCGGGCTGGCGGTCGCGCCTTCGTGCGTCAATTGCCACGGCAGCCATGACATCCGGCGCAAGACCGACGCGACGAGCCAGGTCTTCCGCGCGAACATTCCGGCCACGTGCGGCAGGTGCCACTCGGGGATCCAGCAGCGCTACGACGTCGGCGTTCACGCGGTGGCGATGAAGAAGGGCGACGCGCGCGCGCCGGTCTGTTCCGACTGCCATTCGGCGCACGCGATCACGCGTGTGGATACTGACGCCTGGCGCCTTGGCGTCACGGCCGAGTGCGGCACGTGCCACGCGGAGTCGATGCGCACGTTCCGCGACACATTCCACGGGCAGGTCACGGCGCTCGGGTTCGTCCGCGTCGCGGCGTGCGCCGATTGCCACGGCGCCCACGACATCTTTCCCCAGTCCGATGCACGCTCGACCGTGTCGCCGGCCCGGCTCGTCGGGACCTGCGGCCGCTGTCACAGCGGCGCGACGGCCAGCTTCGTCCGGTACGACCCGCACGCCGACCGCCACGACAAGGGGCGCAATCCGACGCTCTACGTGGCGGCGCAATTCATGAACTGGCTGCTGCTCGGCGTCTTCGCCTTCTTTGGGCTGCACACGGCGCTGTGGCTGCAGCGCGCGATCAGGGCGCAACGCGAGGGACCCCGATGAGGATCTATCGCCGTTTCGACGCATTCGATCGCGGCCTCCATGTCGCGCTCATGGTGAGCTTTCTCGGGCTGGCTGTGAGCGGCCTGCCGCTGCTGTTCAGCGAGTCGGTGTGGGCCAGCCGGCTGGCCCACGCGCTGGGTGGATTCCAGGCGGCGGGGATGGTCCACAGGACCTCGGCCGTTGTTCTCATCGGCGTGTTCCTCGCACATCTGGGACGCGTCGGCAAACGGCTCGTCGTCGACCGCGACGTCAGCGTCTTGTGGGGCCCCGCGTCCATGACGCCGCAACCCCGCGACCTTCGCGATCTGTTCAATCACATGAAGTGGTTTCTTGAACTGGGGCCGCGGCCGCGCTTCGATCGCTACACCTACTGGGAGAAGTTCGACTACATGGCGGTGGTCTGGGGCATGGGCATCATCGGCGGATCGGGGCTCATGCTCTGGTTCCCGACCCTGTTCGCGCATGTTGTGCCGGGCTGGGTGTTCAATGTCGCGACGCTCATCCACGGCGAAGAGGCGTTGCTCGCGGTCGGCTTCATCTTCACGGTACACTTCTTCAACACGCACATGCGTCCCGGAAAGTTCCCGATGGACGCCGTGATCTTCACCGGCCGTGTGACCGAGGACGAGCTCCGCGAGGAGCGCGCGGACGAATACGATCGCCTTCGAGCCGGCGGGCGACTCGAGCAGGAGGCGGTCGGGCCCGAGCCGGCGTGGGTGTTGCCGCTGGCCCGCGTGCTCGCCGTCGTCGTGCTGACGGTGGGATTCTCGGTCGTGGCGCTCATTGCGATCACGCTCGCGCGCTCGCCGCATTGACGATCGCGGTGTCTCGCCGTGGCTTCGTCGGATCCTGATTTTCGCCGATTCGGGGGACAGACGCTTTGACCAAAGATGCCGGGATGATCCGAACCGTACGTTTGATCCGCAGTCCGCTCTCGGTCGCGGGCATGGTGCTGACCACGATCAGCGCGGTCGTGTTCCTGGTGGTGTTCTTCGCCGACCTGTTCGGCATGCACACCAACCCGTACATGGGGATCGTCTTCTTCTTGATCCTCCCCGGCATCTTCGTCTTCGGTCTGATTCTGATTCCGCTCGGCGCCTGGATCGAGCGCGCGCGCCGCACCGCCGGGAAGAAACCGTCCGAGCTGCAATGGCCGCGCATCGATCTGAACAACGCGGACCACCGCCGCACCGCCATCGCGATTTTCACGCTCACGATGGTCAACATCGTCATCGTGTCGCTGGCGTCGTATCGGGGCGTCGAGTACATGGACTCGGTCCAGTTCTGCGGCCAGGCCTGCCACGGCGTGATGAAGCCCGAAGCGACCGCGCATCAGGACGGTCCGCACGCGCGCGTCACGTGCGTCCAGTGCCACATCGGGGAGGGCGCCACGTGGTTCGCCAGGTCGAAGCTGTCGGGCACGCGCCAGTTGCTGGCCGTGAGCCTCCAGACGTACTCGCGGCCGATTCCGTCACCCGTGGAGAACCTGCGGCCGGCGCGCGACACCTGCGAGCAGTGCCACTGGCCCGCGAAGTTCCACGGCGACAAAGTGCAGCGCGTCGTCGAGTACGCCGACGATGAGAAGAACACCGAGTCGGTGACGACGCTGCAGATACACGTCGGCGGCGGCAGCGAGCGGGCGGGCGCGGGGATCCACTGGCACGCGGACGCGGCGAACGAGATCGACTACATCGCGACCGACGACAAGCGTCAGGTGATTCCGTACGTGCGCGTGAAGGATCGCACCGGCGCCGTGCGCGAGTACGTGGCCGAGGGCGTGACCCCGGATCAACTGGCAAAAGGCGAGCGGCGGCGCATGGACTGCATGGACTGCCACAACCGCCCGAGTCATCAACTGGCGGCGACCGCGGAGCGCGCGGTCAACGTCGCGATGGCGCGCGGCGACATTCCACGGAGCCTGCCGTTTGTCCGCCGCGAGGCGGTGAAAATCTTGAAGGCGAGCTATCCCACAGAGGACGCGGCGACGGAAGCGATCGCGAAGGGGCTGCGCGACTACTATCGCGGCGCGTACCAGGCGATCTACATGTCGCGGCGGCAGGACGTCGAGAAGGCGGTCGTTGCGGCGCAGCAGGTGTACCGGCGCAACGTCTTCCCGGAAATGAAGGTGCAGTTCGGCACCTATTTCAACAACGTGGGGCACATGGATTTCCCTGGCTGCTTCCGCTGCCACGACGACAACCACAAGGGGAAGAAGATCAGCCAGGACTGCGACACCTGCCACAAGATCGAATAGTCGTTGGCCGTTGGTCGCCGGTGGTTTGGTCTCGCGTGGGGGGGACCAATCAGCTTAACGACCACCGACTACCTGGGCACTCAGTTTGCACATGTTGGGGCGAAGCCCGGCGCGACGCCGGGTTTCCGGCAGCACTTATAACGGGAGCTGATGACCATGACACTACGCAGTGACGGTTCCCCGGCGCGAACGCTGGTGACCGTGCTCGTGATCGCCTGGGCGCTGGGCATCGGCTTGGCGGCCGCCGGCGGGCGGGCACCGGGCGCACCCGCGAAGGCGACGACGGCCAAGAGCGCGCCGCCGACTACTCCAGCACCGCAGGCTCAAGCGGGCGACTATGTGGGCCAGGACACGTGCCTGACCTGCCATGAGACCCAGACCTACAAGGGCACCGCCCACGCGCTGGTGTCGAACCCGAAGTCGCCCGCGTCGACGCACGGCTGCGAGAGCTGTCACGGTCCCGGGAAAGCGCACGTGGACGGGGGCGGCGACGCGACGAAGATCGTCAACCTCAAGAAGATCTCGCCGCAGCGCGCCAGCGAGGCCTGCGTCGTGTGCCACGATCGCAACAAGCACGCCCTCTGGTCAGGCAGCCAGCACGACCAGCGCGGCGTGAGCTGTCTGACGTGCCACAGCGTGCACGCGCCGGTCGGCCCCAAGCAGCTCAAGGCGAAGACCGAGCCTGAGCTCTGTGCGACGTGTCATCGGAACATCGTCAACAAGCTGAATCGGTTCAATCACATGCCCGTCCGCGAGGGCAAGATGCAGTGCTCCTCGTGCCACAACCCGCACGGGTCAACCAATACGAAGCTGCTGAAGACGGGCACGACGGTCGACGAGGCGTGCGCGAGCTGCCACGCCGAGAAGCGAGGCCCCTATCTCTGGGAGCACGCGCCGGTGGCCAACGCCTGCGTGACCTGCCACGACCCGCACGGGTCGAACAACGAGCGGATGCTGGCGGCCAAGGTGCCGTTCCTCTGCCAGCGCTGCCACGTGACGTCGCGCCATCCGCCAACGGTGTACGACGGCTTCGTTCTGGGGAATTCCACGAACGCGAACAAGATCTACGGCCGCGGGTGCGTGGTCTGCCACTCGCAGATTCATGGGTCGAACCACCCGTCTGGTAAAGCGTTCTTACGGTAGGCGAGGAGGACTGGTATGCGCATCCGACTGACGATTGCGACTGGGGCGCTGCTGCTGGCCTCCGTGAACCTGGCCATGGCACAGCAGAAGGCTCCGACTCCGACTCCAGCTCCGGCCGCCACCGAGGGCGTGACGGGTACGGTCGACTTTGGCGTGCGGGCCACGTCGACGACCGGCGATGAAGCGAGATACGAACGGTACCGCGATCTGCGGTCCGGGGCGACCTCGCAGATCGAATTCGGCAAGACAACCGATCAATACATCTGGGGCATCACAGCCGACAACATCGGGTACCACGATCAGCGCTACACGCTGAACTACAACGGCGGCAAGACGAAGGTCACCGGCTCGTGGGACTCGATTCCGCTGAACTACAGCTACCTGACGTCGACGCCGTGGGTGGAAACCTCCACGGGCGTCTTCTCGCTGGACAGCGCCGCGCGGACGGCCGTCCAGAACAAAGTCGCAGGTGTGGTCGGCGTCCCGCAGAGCGTGGCGAACCTGGCGACGCCATCGATTTTCCGTGGACTCGCCAAGCCGTTCGACCTCCAGTCGCGGCGCGACACGGCGGCCGCCGGCCTGGTCTACAACGCCACATCCGATCTGGCCTTCAACCTCACCTTCAGCTCGGCGAAAAAAAGCGGGCGCCAGCCGTACGGCATGTCGTTCAGCTTCAACAACGGCAACGAACTGCCGATGCCGCTCGACAACCGGACCAACGACATGTCGGCCGGCCTTGAGTATGCCAACGAGCAGGGGATGATCCGCGTCGGATGGGAT
>Ga0315281_10010707_pt1 | contig 12614 bp, 8 predicted proteins | sample YL17G07_0_MG_FD_204540 | JGI IMG/M metagenome (GOLD analysis project Ga0315281, IMG submission 204540) | Sediment microbial communities from Yellowstone Lake, YNP, Wyoming, USA - YL17G07_0 | ecosystem: Environmental > Aquatic > Freshwater > Lake > Sediment | place: USA: Wyoming | collected... | reverse complement strand
GCGAGGAGTTGCCGCACGAGGCCTTCAGCGGACTGATACTCCCCCAGCTCATATTGCGCTTTCGCGCCCATCACATAGGCGCCGGTGATGCGGTGGCTATCCGGGAATTGCTCGACGATCCTTGTGAACCGATCTGCCGCCTGTTCATATTTGGCGGCATTGAAGAGGCTCATCCCCTCTTGAAATGTCCGTTCGACCTCGGGACGAAAGACAACGCTATCTTCCTGTGCAGTCTGGGCAGAAAGGGAGAAAGAAGCTAAGAGCAAGAAGAGGAAGGCAACCGCGGATGCAACGAAACGACTGCGAGGCGGCATTTCGGAATCAAGAATTGAGGTTTTGAGTCAGCTTAAGTTCTCTCGTCCCCCGAAGTGCTTTGGAGTGCCCGGGTTCCAGCTGCAATGCGCGCTCAAAGCACTCGCGAGCGCGCTGAAAGTCACCACGCTGGAGAAACAGATATCCGAAATCCACCACAGCGTCTGTGAGAAGCGGATTGAGCTCAAGCGCTTTGTGAAGGTAGCGTTCGGCTTCGTCAAGACGCTGAAGGGAGAGAAGGACCTCACCGCACATTTGCCAAGCCCGAGGCTCGTTGGGATCCATCTCAATCGCAGCGACAAACTCGTCATGCGCCGCGCGCCAGTCATAGACTTTCGTGTAGGCCATTCCGAGCAGATAATGGCCGATCCGGCTGTACGCGTCGATCGCGATCGCTTCTTTGAGGCACTGGATGGCTTCGGTGTACGCCGCACGTCTCAGCAGCAATTCCCCCAACGATTCATTGATCTTCGGAAACCGGGGATCGATCTTTCGCGTGGCACGGAAGTGGATTTCCGCCAGTTTTGGATTCCCTCTCGAGTAGTACGCCAGGGCAGTGTTGAAGTTCAGGTGAGCACGTAAATCAACGCTCAGCTCATGCTGATGCCCAAGGAGCTTCTTGTAGTACGAAAGAGCCTTTGTATGGTGTCCAAGCTTCAGGTAGAGGTTGCCGACGAGGAAGAGGATTTCCTGAGGCTCCTCGCTCGTCGCAACGGCCTTCAGCAGGGTTCTTTCAGCCGCAGCATAGTGTTTCAGCTCAAACTGGACGTAGGCGAGTTCAACCCAGGCAGTGTCAAGAGTGGGTGCTGCTGCCACAATCTTGTAGTAGAGCTGCAGCGCGTGCAGGAGTTTTCGATCATCCACACACGCACGGGCTTGCTCAAGCCACTGCGACAACGTTGGTTCATCGATCATACAGGCAAAAGATAGAGATTGGCGCGCAGAATTGCAATCAGAAATCTCGCGCGAGTGAACGCAGACCCACAGCACTCGCAAATCCGGCGAGCGCTGCTGAGAGGATGCCCACCAGAGTGCCCGGCACGACGATCGTCGTCATGTCAAACGGGAAAAAAAGGAAGAGCGACTGAAAGTACTGCGTGAGAGGAGCGATGACCACGGAGACCAGAACAATCAGGTACACGAGCGAAACGAGGAAGGTGAGCGTCGCACCTTGGGACGAGGCAACGCGAATCGGATTCTTTTCCTGATAGTTGGCAAAATATCCGCCCAGCCCAAGGTTGAGCGCAACCATGGTCACGGAAACCCAGAACGCACTGAAGATGCCAAGATACAACAGCAAGGGTCGGCGCTCCGTGATTCGTAAGAATGGCTCATTGGTGAAGATCGCAACCAGCATGCCGAGAAACAGAACAGTCAAGAATCCAAGGACGAATTTCGCAAAATAGACCTTTCTGATATCCAGGGGAGCACTGAGCTGCGACCAGAACGCTTGGCCTTCAAGACTAATGGCCGGGAAGACGAAGCGTAAGCACAGCGAACAGGTGAGGAATCCACCGAAGGCATAGAGGATGAGATAGGTGATCGTCTGGACCTCGGTCACGCGCAGCGTGAGATTGAGGTTCCGCACGCTCAGCGCAAACACAGCGACAAGAACGACCATCAATACGAGATGAATCCATTGGCTCGCCTCGCGGAAGAACTGGAAGTACTCTTTTTTCAGGAGCGATTCCATCTGCGGGGAGAGCAGCGACTCCTTGCGGAAATCAAAAAGCTTGATTCGCTTCCCACGCTCAACCGTGTTCGCTCTTGCCTGAAATTCGAAGGTTGCCAGCCAACTCCGATAGTAGAACCGATTCGCGACAAACAGGAGAATCAGGAACACTGCGAGAGTGACGGTTAACAACTGGGCAGCGGCCAGAACAGCCAGATGGACTTCGCCCCGAGCCATAAAGAAGAGGAAGTCCGCCACCCAGTTATTCGGCAAATAGGAAAGCACGCCTGAATCGAGTCCCTTGAGGTACGCGTCGACGTTCGGGAAGTAACGATTGACTTCCTGAACGAGCTTGATGGGATTTGAGAACCTGAAGAAGAGAACAACGATTCCGAGGTACAGGACAGCGAGAGCGGCGACAACCTTTCGAAATCCCCATTGGCTCGCCACCTTCATCAACGACATGAGGATCAAAACCGCAATACAGGCCGAGAGAAACATAAAGGGGACAAGGACAAACACCATTGCACCGAGAAACGTGTACCACGGATATCCAAAATAGCTGCCATAGCCAAGCAGCACCATGAATGCCATGAGGAACATCGTTGTCGAGCTATAGAGAAAATTGTCGAGGAATTTCAGCACAAATATCTGCGTGTAGGGTATGGGTTTGGTGAACAGATACCCCACTTCAGAGGACTTGTACATGGTGGCGTAGGAAACGATGATGTTGCCCATATTCACCGCCACGAAGAATACGAACAGCATCATCGAAATGAAGCGATGATAGAGAAATAGACCGATTTTTGCCTGATCGAGAACGAATTGGGTGATCCCTAAGGAAAAGAGGTAGGCCACGACGGCGAACCCGCCGAAAACCGCCAACGAGCCGAATCCGCGCACAGCCGTCACAAACTCAAGCGCAAACGTGCTCTTGATGAACGCGATGAACTTATACCTGAGGATGTGAAAGAAGGTGCCCATCGGTCGTTGGTCTTGTCAGCAGGTTGCGGCAGAGGGAGTTGAGAGGCCTTATTTTGTAATCTCAAGGAATACGGATTCGAACTTGCCGTCGTACTTTTGTTTATAGGTTTGGAGCTGTTCCTGAGTGCCCACAAACACAAGCCGACCGTCCTTAATAAAGCCGATCCGATCGCAGAGCTCTTCAGCGGTCGGGAGACTGTGGGTGGACATGAAGATGCTGATCCCCCCACGGACCTTTTGCCTCAATGTTTCACGAACGATTTTCGAACTCCTCGGATCGAGTCCCACCATCGGCTCGTCAATGATGAGGACCTTGGGCTCGTGCACCAAAGACGCCGCGATCGTCACGCGCTGGCGCATCCCCTGAGAGTAGTCTTCCGTTCGCTTGTCAACCCAGTCGCCGATCTCGAAGTGTGCAATCAACTCCTCAATCTTCCGGGCGACGGCTTTCTTTTGCATCTTGTACAGCCCGCCGATAAAATAGAGAAACTCCCTTCCTGTCAGCTTGTCGTACAAGAATGGCGTGTCAGGAACGTAGGAGATGGACATCTTTGCCTCGATCGGCTTCTTGACGACGTCGTACCCATTGATGATGATTTGCCCGCTGGTAGGCGAAAACAGCCCGGCCATCATCTTGATGGTGGTGGTTTTTCCTGCACCGTTCGGACCGAGAAAGCCGAAGAGTTCTCCCGGCGGCACACTGAGGGTAATGTCGTCAACGGCGGTGAAGCTGCCAAACTTCTTTGTTAAGCTGCGGAACTCAATCAACGGGGTCAAGGCTGGTGGTTTCCAGTTTTAAGTTTTGAGTTCTTGGTTCCGAGTTCAGCGTTTTGAGTTTCGAGTTTCAGGTTTTCCGCCATGGGCGGACCCGCCAGACTGCGTAGCGGGCTGGTGCGCCTCTGGCGCACAAGTTTTCAATTTTCCGTCTGCGTTCTGCCGACTCCATACTCCTTACTGTTCACGGTTTACGGCTCACTATTCACAATCCGCGCTCCACCCCCGCCCCTACTTACTTTTTACTTTTCACTTCTCACTTTTCACTTCTTACTTCTCACCCCGCACCCCACCCTCAATCACTCCCACTCGATCGTCGCGGGAGGCTTCGAGCTGACATCATAGACAACACGATTGATTCCACGAAGCTCGTTGATGATCCGATTTGAGACCACCGCCAACACATCCGGAGGAATCCGAGCCCAGTCGGCGGTCATGCCATCGACGCTTGTCACAGCACGGAGCGCCACGGTATATTCATACGTTCTTCCATCTCCCATCACACCGACGGACCGGACGGGCAAGAGCACAACAAACGCCTGCCAGATCTCATTGTAAAGCCCGGCCTTCTTGATCTCTTCGATGAAAATCGCATCCGCCTCACGGAGCAAGTCCAGGTGCCCTCTCGTGATGTCGCCCAGAACTCTGACAGCAAGGCCGGGACCGGGGAACGGATGGCGCTCGATGAATGACTCGGGCAGACCAAGCTTGCGCCCCACTTCCCTCACCTCATCCTTAAACAACTCCCGGAACGGCTCGATGAGCTTGAAGTTCATCTTTTCCGGAAGACCACCAACATTATGATGCGTCTTGATCGTTACCGATGGCCCTTTGAACGACGTTGACTCGATCACGTCCGGATACAGCGTCCCTTGCGCAAGGAATTCGAATCCGCCGTCGGCTCCCGCGATCTTCCGAGATTCCGTTTCAAAAACTTCGATGAACGTGTTGCCGATGATTCGCCGTTTCTTCTCGGGATCGGTGACACCCTTCAGCTTTGAGAGAAATGTCTCAGTGGCGTCGACGTAGGTGAGGTTGATGTGAAACGACTTCCGAAACGTCTCGACGACTTGCTCGCTCTCCCCTTTGCGCATCAGGCCATTGTTGATGTGAATGCAGTGCAGCCGATCACCGATCGCCTCGCGCAGTAACACCGCGGCGACAGAGGAATCCACACCGCCGCTCAGTGCGCAGAGAACGCGGGACGATCCGACTTTTTCCTGAATGTCCTGAACGGTCCGCTGAATGAAATGAGCCGGTGTCCAATCTCCCTTTGCGCCGCAGACCTTGAAGAGGAAATTTGACAGGATCTTCTTCCCGTCCGGTGTGTGCGCGACTTCCGGATGAAACTGAACGCCGAAGATCCTCTTTGCCGGATTTCGGATTGCGCAGATCGGTGCGTTCTCCGTGTGCGCGATCGGCTCGAAACCGGCGGGAATCCGGCTGAGTGCGTCTCCGTGACTCATCCAAACAGTTGTCGACCCATTCAAGCCCTGTAGAAGGTCCTCCCCCTTGTCGATCTTCAGAATCGCCTTCCCGAATTCCCGCCGTGCAGATGCATCAACTTTGCCACCGAGCTGATCTGCGATGAGCTGGAGACCGTAGCAGATGCCCAAGACCGGAACACCAAGCTCAAGCACCTTGGGGGATGGTTTCGGCGCGGCTTCTTCGTACACGCTGGATGGTCCACCGGACAGTATGATCCCGATTGGCTTCAGCTGAAGAATCTTCTCGACGGGAACATTGAACGGATGGATCTCCGAATACACTCCAAGCTCGCGCACACGCCGGGCAATCAGCTGCGTGTATTGCGAGCCGAAATCGAGAACGAGGATGAGCTCAGAATGTTGCATAGACGTGATGGATCGCGCCGCTTCGAAATTACACTGCTTCCTTTTGGATACGCCTCCAGAGCGATTCTATATCCAGCCGCGCCGCCCAGGAGTTCAGATAATCCAAATCGAGATCTCCCTTCTGCACCTCATAGACTCGCAGCGCGTCTCCGAATTGCTTTTCGCTCCCCCCAGAGAGCTTTGCCCAACGCAGTTTCACCAGGATTGTATCTTCAGGACGTGAGACCTTGATTTGAGTCCCGAAAACTTCTTCATTCTGCTTCCGGGCAAACCGAGACAGATCAAATGGATCATCCGTCAATAACCAAAAATCGATCTTGTCCCCTCCCTCCACACTCAGGATGTTGAACTGAGACCGTCTCTCAATCGCATCGACAACAGATTTCTCATCGACGTAGAAATCCGGAGCGGAGAATGCCTCCACGACCTTCCTGGCATCTGTTTTTTGGAGCGCGACGACAACGTCGATGTCGTGTGTCAATCGCGGCTCCCCTTGGAGGCTTGAGACAAGCGAGCCGGTGAGCATATAGTCAATTCTCGCATCCTCAAGCACACGGACAACCTTCTTCAGTAGTTCCTGTTGTGACATTTATCAAGGCGCTCGCGAAGTTTCTTGTTGAATTCTTCGTCCGACAGAAGTGGAAATCTCTTTCGCAGCCCGTGAACAAAAAGTGCTCTCCCGAACTCGGACAATTCCAACGCCTTCGAGAGCCGTTGTTCAGGCGTCATCTGCTGGAGAATCCCGATATATCTTTCGTGATTCAGGCTGGGTTTAACGTTCATCATCTTTCTATCGATTAGCGATAAAATATAAAGAAATGTCTCGCCCTTTGCAAAATTGACCACCGTATCGTTCTGGCCTTCAGTCAGTGGCCAAGTCTGTGGGATCCTCGTAGAGTGCATTTTTCGGCGTCACACGGTGGTTCGTGACGTTTTTGCCTGACGAAGGCTGCGCGGAGAAGGATATCGATGAGGAAGGGGGAGACGGTCTCGGTGGAACGTGCCCGACCTGGATGACGGCGAATGGACGCCGGCAAATGGACTGCGGCCAGGCGTCCCGCCGTCCTTCGGCAGGGTCAGGATGTGCCGAACGGACCCTGCGGGCGGCGGCTTGCCAGACAGCTGGCCTTCACAATGGCGCATCGGACAATGGCACCTCAGCTTGCGGACCGACGACTGTGGTCCACTCGCGAACGCGCCATTTGGTAACCAGGCCATTCGTCACATAAGGATCCCCAGCGGCGAATATTTCCGCTACGGCTGGAGAAGAGCCGCGGAAAAGCAGGACCGCTCCGTCCACGGGATTGGCAAGGGCCCCGCCGAGCACGAGCTCCCCGCGCGCAACGGCTTGACGCGCGTAGGCGACGTGCGCTGCACGAAAGGGGACTCGCCGTTCGGCGTACCCGTCGACGACGTCATAGAAAAGTAAGTAATGCACGTGTGCTCCTTCAGGTGGGGCGGTCCAAGAGGTGGGAGCTAAGCTCACCACGCCGTCCTTTGGCGGGATCAGCTTGAACGAGTTGTTAGGCCGCCACGCTCTATTTTACTTCTGGGGTGTATCCGACCCATAAACTCCGTGAAGATGCACTGCTCGCTCGATATCAATATATCTCAAAACTCCGGCTGTCGCAATCGAGCCGTGGGAACGCCTGTCTGCCGATGATTCGAAGTGCAATGAGGCTGTCCAAAAAAAGAGATTGTCATTCTGAGGGAGCGCCCGCCTGACCGACCCGTCCGAACGGCTAGGCCGGGCGGGCGTAGTCGAGCAGGAAGCGACCTAAGCCGGAGGCTCATGAGCCTATGGCTCAGAAGAATCTCGCTCTTTCGTCAGATTCTTCGCCCCGCTGAATACCAGCGGGACTCAGAATGACATCTTACCTTCGTTTTGATCAGCACGATAAAGAGCGACTGTTTAGCCGATGACGCGATGGCTCGATCTCCCAATCCCCATATCACCCATTCCCCCTCGCTCTACCTCAGCTCCTCCATTCCCCCCCAGTGTAGCGCGTTGAAGAGCAGCTTGTACGTACCTTCTGTCTGAGCCCGATGTTGAACACGGAAACCGAAAAGCACGATCTTCCCTTTGCCGTAGGTCAACGCCACCGCCGCCGCGCGGCGCTCGAGTCTCTCCGCTCCGTTGATCCAACCGGAAAGGAGAATATCTTCAGCATCTCCTGGATAGGATGCTAGGACCATCCGCGTGAGCTCTGCGCCGGGGACGGATGTCTGAAAGGCGATCTTCTCGTTCACGAACGCCGCTGCTTCTTCCGGCATCCCGTACGTTACAGGGTGGCTCGGAGCGACATGGACACGAAGGATCGATCCGGGGCAGTTGAACTCCTCGTTCTTTGCCCTCGCCAGGACATTCGTTACCGGAATATTGAACTCTTCGATCACGAAGTCACACGCCGACGCGAGCGCGACAAGCGTCCCTCCCTTTTCCACGAACTCCTTCAGGCTCTTCGAACCTTCCTTCCCAATTCCTCCCGAATACTCAGGCGGCAAGTCCTGGAAGTACTTCGATTGGCCCTCTTCCGGCTTGCGCTTTCCATCGACGATCACATCCTTCGAGACGTCCGGCAGCAGGATCACGTCAAACTCCTTGCTCAGTGTGCTTCCTTTCACTGCTTTGTTGTCGATGTTTTTCAAATTGAAGTTGTATTGTTCCAGCACCCAGCGCGTCCATCCCTCATCCATCGAAGCCACCCACGGTTTGTAGAGAGCGACCCGTACCTCGCGCATCTTGTCGGACTTCACCACCGGTCGCGTGGACAATCCCTGGAAATTAAGCCCATACGCCTTCGCCAGTGCAGTGACATCTCCAGCGGATTGGAGCAGGACGGTCCCGGGAGCATACGATCTTCCACCGTCGTTGAAACCCTCACGTACAATGCTCACATCCCCTTTCTTCTTCAACACATCGTTGATGAGGCGCGTGATGTTGTTGCTCTCGTGCGAGACGGCAAAGATCGCAGCAGAAGCACTTTCGACACTTCCCTGCGGCCAATCGGTTTCCCCGAGAGGACGGAGCGAGCGTTGGCGCTCGTTTGAAAGCTTGACGAACTCAACATCGACACCCATCATGAGTGGCAGCGACCACGCCGTCATATCATAGGGCGGCAGGATATTCGACCCCGCCGTCATCTTGACCTTCGGATAGCGTTGAGTGCCAAGCACCTCCAGTATGAACTTCGCGTACGGCTGGGCGGTCGGGATGTAGTAAGTCTTCTCCTGAGGCGAGAAGAAAACCTCGGCTCCGTTTTCACGGATCAGGTGCGCAAGGCGGGCAGCCGTCGGCGCATCGCGCTGCTCAAGCGAGATCTTGTAGTACTTGCCCGGCTCTCCGGACTTCACGGCGTCCATCGCCATCATTGCGACACCCCGCAGGATGCTCTCGCGGCTATCCGAGCAGGTTTCGAGAAGTGCATCGGAAGCAATGCGCTCATAGTCCATGATATCGCGCAAGCGCCACACGCCGCCAGGCCAGGGATTCGGGAAGTTCGTCTGCTGACGGTATTCGATAAGCCCCTTGCTGCCCCCGGAGAGCTCTCCCGGCGAAACTTCGACCGGCGTCGCTAACCGAACGGATGCAACCTCTGTGAGCAAGCCGAATACGTTTTTCCACCACGCGTTGTTCATTGTGCCGCCCGGCCAGTACGCGTCATAGGAATAACCGTAGATGACACCTGACTTCCGTTGCTCCTCGAGCCTCCAGGCCATCATCGTGCCAATGTGGTCGATGGGTCGCCAGAGAATCGGATGCAGGTTCGCCGAGACCGGGCTCGAAAAGGGTGGAACGAAGATGCGAGGTGCCGTCGAACCCATCTGATGCTCATCCAGCCAAACCTGTGGAAACCACTCGGTGAACGTCGCGCGGTGCAGCGCCTTGGTCTCCTTCTGAGTCAGCATGTACCAGTCGCGATTGTTGTCGTGGCCAACGTAATGATGATACAGCCACGGCATCCTCCCACCTTCGTACGGTGTCCCCAGATATTTGCGGTACCACTCAACTTCCATGATCTGTCCATCCGGGTTGATTGACGGAGAGAGGAGGAGGATCACATTGTCGAGCCGCCGTTTCGTTTCCGCATCTTGGGCCGTCACAAGCGCATACGCCCATTCCATCGACATCTGGCTCGCACCGATTTCGGAAGCGTGGATGCCGCATGTCACCAACACAATCGCCTTCCCGCTGTGCACCAGATCCTCGATGTCTGACTGCGACAGACCTCGTGGATCAGCCAGCTTCTTCGCGATGTCTCGATACTTCCCCTTGTTCTTGAGATTGTCCTCGGAGGAGATCGCGGCCATGATCAAATCATTGCCGAGCGTGGTCGGTCCGAGATTCTCTATCTCGATACGCTTCGAAGCGGATGCCAGCGCGTTGAAATACGAAACAATTTGCCTGTAATCGGCCAGCTTGCGGTCAGCGCCTACTTCAAAGCCGAGGAATTCCGAAGGAGTGGGGATCTTGGACTGCGACTGGACGAGCACTGGCATCGACATCACCAGCAGCAGTGCGAGCGTGGCAAGCCGTTGAGCTGTGTTCCTGATGGAAGTCTGCATGGCGTGAGCTCCTTTTTGAGTAAGTTGGAATTTCATCTCCTCACTGATGTTACGCAAAAACGAAAACGGTCGGGTTCTGACCAAAACAACACACACCCCTCTGCTCCCCTCTCTCAACCCGCAACCCGACGCTCGAGAGGGGACGTTCTAGTCATGGATCTTTTGTTCTCAACCCCAAAAAGTCAAAGAGCCTCAGAAGTCCCCTCTGCGGCGATGGAAGGCGTGCTGGTGAGAGGGGATGTAGGGGTGTGTGCTTGTCAATGAGAGTTTGTTCGATTTTGGGTCCTACCAAAAGGATCTGCGTAACATCATCTCCTCTATTTACATCTTCCCTCAATATGTGATCGAAACAGTTTCTTCATCCCAGGTGTCCCGCATCTTCATCCAGATAGTCCTGGTGGACGAATCATATGCCCAACCGGCCTTCGCCGTTCGTACCTGACCAAGCAAAACTCTCGGGAGTGTCGTTCCTGAGAGACGCACACTCTGCGGTGTTTTCGGGACTTCAAGAAGCTGCAGGAGGCGCGAACGATCAGGCGGTCTGTAGCTTCCTTCGACTCTCCCGATCGCGATCACCATCGACCGCTCGGTCCTTTTCTGGCCAAAAATCCTCTTGAGATAGCCGCCTTTCTCGTATGCGAAGCTGTGTCCATCATCTTCGTAGTATTCCGAGCTTGAACTATCGGTGGGATAGAACGTCAGTGTCAGCGGATCGATCGGAGCCTGGTCGGAATACTGAACTACTTGCTGCGTCGGCACAATTGCACCCGCCTTCACGAATATCGGAATTCGGTTGATCGGCGCGCCGACCGTGACACTGGTATTGCCTTGATACTTCTTTCCTGACCAATAATCGTACCATTCCCCTTTCGGCACACGCACTTCCCGATTCGTCGCTCCAGGCCAGAGAACCGGCGCAATCAGTAAATCATCGCCGAACATGAATTGAGTCCCCTCACTCAAGAAGCCGGCAACGTCAGGGAATTCGAACGCGAGCGGCCTCATCGGCGGCACTCCCGTGGCTGAGGCCCGGTACATGGTATTGTAAATGTATGGAAGAAGCTTGTAGCGGAGCTCGATCGTGGCTTTGTTGATCTTCTCATATGTCGGACCGTAGGACCACGGCTCTTGATCCTTCGAGCCCCATTCCGTGTGCGTGCGCATCAGCGGCGAGAAAACGCCGAGTTGGAGCCACCGTGCATACAACTCGCCGTCCGGACTCCCCACGAAGCCACCGATGTCCGTGCCTACGAACGGCTGACCGGAGATGCTGAGGTTCAGCATCATCGGTACCGCCATTTCGAGATGCTCCCATGAAGCGATGTTGTCGCCCGTCCACGCGGCGGAGTATCGTTGGCCGCCCGCGTACGATGCCCGGGTGAGAACAAATGGCCGCTCGCCCGGACGGAGACCCCGCACTCCTTCATGGGTGGCTCGGGTCATGAGCAGACCGTAGGTGTTGTGGTTCTTCGTGTGGGGAGTCTTCAGACCGTTGTCATCGTGTATGACGTTGAGATCAACCGTTTTGGATGGTACTTCAAAGACAGAGGGCTCGTTCATGTCATTCCAAAATCCTCGCACACCGGCCTCCGTCAACACCTCGAAGTTCTTTCCCCACCATGATCTCGTCGTCGCTTTCGAGAAATCCGGAAATGCACACTCGCCCGGCCACACCTTTCCGACATACGTTTTCCCATCCGGATACTTCAGGAAGTGATCTCCAGAGAGTCCGGATCGGTATGCGTGATACAGGCTATCCACCTTGATACCCGGATCGACAATGACTGCGATCTTGAACCCGTCACGAGCAAGATCCGAAATCATCGATTTTGGATGAGGAAAGTTCTTCTTACTCCACGTAAAGATGCGATATCCTTCCATGTAGTCGATGTCGAGGTAAATGACATCGCACGGAATTCGCTTCGATCGAAAATCGCTCGCCAGCTTGCGGACACGGCTCTCCGGATAGTAGCTCCACCGACATTGTTGATAGGCGAGCGACCAGCGAGGGGGAATCGGCGCACGGCCAACCAGCTCGGTGAAGCGCTGCAAGATTTTTCCCGGTGATGGACCAGAGAAAAAATAGTAGTTGAGCTCACCACCAAGCGCGCCGAAAGAATATCGATCGGGGAATTCCTTTCCCATATCAAAAGAGGACCAGAAGGAATTGTCGAAGAAAATACCGTAGGCTTTGCCCCTATCGATGCCATAGAAAAACGGAATCGTCTGATACAGCGGATCGGTGTCGGCTTTGTATGCGGGAATGTCGTAATTCCACATCGTCATGTGCTTGAACTTGCGGTTCAAAGCGCCGGCTTTTTCTCCAAACCCGTAGTAGTTCTCGGTTTCGGGCATCTCCTTCCAAACACGGACCGCTGCACCATCCCAACACATCCCGCGCGCCTCGTCATCTCGATTGAGGATCGTCCCATCTCTGTCCAAGAAGGTCAGTC
>Ga0315281_10010706_pt1 | contig 12615 bp, 9 predicted proteins | sample YL17G07_0_MG_FD_204540 | JGI IMG/M metagenome (GOLD analysis project Ga0315281, IMG submission 204540) | Sediment microbial communities from Yellowstone Lake, YNP, Wyoming, USA - YL17G07_0 | ecosystem: Environmental > Aquatic > Freshwater > Lake > Sediment | place: USA: Wyoming | collected... | reverse complement strand
GAGCATACACGTACATTTTAGAACATCTTTTAGAGTATTATAAGAAAAATCCAGAAAAGTATAAAAAAGAGATTTATCAAACACAAAAAGGCAGTTATTTTTTAACAACAGAAGTAAGAAAGAAGATATTGCTTAATAATATTTATGGTGTTGATATTGACGCACAGGCAGTTGAGGTTACAAAATTAAGTCTTTTATTAAAAGTTCTTGAAAATGAAACTAAAGAAACAATTAATCAGCAATTAAAGTTATTCAAAGAAAGAGCTTTGCCTAACTTGGATAAAAATATTAAATGTGGAAACTCTATTGTTAATTCTTCTTATTTTTCACAACAGCAATTAAATGCTCTTTCAACAGAAGAATTAGCTAAGATAAGCCCTTTTGATTGGGATAAGGAATTTCCATTTAAGTTTGATGTAGTTATTGGAAATCCTCCGTATGTAAAGGAGTATACTAACCGAGAGATTTTTGAAGTTGTTAAAAAAACAGATATGGAAAAATATTATCAAGGAAAAATGGACTTTTGGTATTTGTTTACTTGTAAAGCATTAGACTTGCTTAAAGATGGGGGTTTGCATAGCTACATAGCACAGAATAACTGGGTAACGAGTATGGGGGCATCTATTTTAAGAAATAAAGTATTATCCGATTCTAAAATAATATCCTTCTTTGATTTTAATGACTTTAAGGTTTTCAAAGATGCAAGTATTCAAACTATGGTTTTTGTATTGGAAAAACAAAAACCTAACAAGTCATATTCGGTTGATTATTATAAAGTCCTTGATAAAAATATCTCTAAAGAAGAATTAGCTAATTATTTGATGACTAAGAAAGACGGAGATAAAATTGAAAGATTTAAAGCAAAAATCAATCCTTCTGAATTAAAAGATAAGCTAATTGTTTTTGTTAATACTCAAAACGGAGAGATTTTTGATAAAATGAAAAAAGCGGATGTGTTCTATTTGAATGAAAAAGAGCTTACTAATGGATTACAAGTCCAACAAGAATATTTAAATAAAAGTCATTTAGAAGTTTTAGGAGATGGCTTTAAGATAGGCGATGGAGTATTTGTTCTTTCTGATAGCGAGAAAAAGAAACTAAATTTTTCAGACAAAGAAAAAGAATTAATCAAACCATTATTTACTACCAATGAAATTGATAGATATAAAATAAGTGATAAAAATCATTATTGGGTTATATACACAAGTTCTAAATTCAAAAATCCTTCTGAGATTAAACCATATCCCCTTATTAAAGAACACCTTGATAAATTTAGAAAAATTATAACTACTGACTTTAAACCTTATGGAATCCATAGAACAAGAGAAGAAAATTTCTTTAAAGGAGAAAAAATTTGTTCAATTAGAAAATGCCCAATTCCAAGTTTTTCTTTTGTTGATTTTGACAGCTATGTAAATCAGGTTTATTATGTTATAAAAACTCCAAGAGTTAATATGAAATTTTTAACAGGTTTACTTAATTCAAAACTTGTCTATTTTTGGTTATATCATAATGGAAAGAGACAAGGAGAGCAACTACAAGTAGATAGAGACCCCTTAATAGAAATACCATTAATTAAATCTGAAAATAAAGAGATTATTGAATCTGTGGATTTATTGATAAACTTGAATAAGAGAATAGAGTCCATTAATCTAGACGGAGAGAAAGAGTTAATTAAAAAACAGATAGAAGCATCAGAAAAGAGGATAGATGAGATAGTCTATAAGCTATATGGGTTATCAGAAGAAGACAAAGAAGTTATAAGGAATTTTTAGTGAAGTTTTGGTCATTTTTTGTTTTTCTTAAACCTCAATATGTCTATTATTACATAGGTCTGAGGAGCTATGTAAATATTTCCAACGAGAATATATTTATTATACTCGTCATTAAATAATTGAAGGTTATCTTTTAAATTAATTTCTTTTCCAGTGTTTTTTCTCATAAATTCAAAACAACCCCATTCAGTGATACTTTGACAATGAGTTTTATTTTTACATTTACAATCTCCAACACATTCGTATGTGATATATGGCTTGTATTTGTAATCCTTCTGGTTAATAATTGTGTAAGGAACATCTAAATCCTCTACTTCTCCAAGTGTCATCTGCTTAATTGTAGACTTATTTTGTTGTTCCAATTTGAAATCTTTTATTACTGGCAGAATTATCCCAAAACTCTTTTTATTGTCTCTAATCTCGCTAAGAGTGCTAAAACCTATTGATTTAATTAAATCCTCTCTCTTTACCTCAGGGTAAGTTCCAGTTACATTTACCCATTTATAAATCTTTTTCCAATCTTCTTTAGAATTTTTTATTTTCCATGTATTCTCTCTGTGGTCTGTTGGATTATTTTCAACTTCAGCATCAAAAATATCCCATTTTCTTAACATATAAACAGGAAAAGGATATAATCTAACTAATGTTTTATCATCTAAAGAATATGCACAGACACATCTTGATTGCCTACCATCTTTTAACTGATTTGGTGCTCCTTGCCCTATAACTACAAGATTTTTTAATAGAACCATTTTATAGATGGCTAACTTTCCATCCCCTCCGTTTTAATTCTTCAGCTACTATGCTTCTATGACATTTTTTAAAATCTTTTTCAAAGCATAACAATATAGTCTTTCTTCTTTTTGCTAATCCTTCTATTATAGAAATATTTTGCATAACATCTTCATCGTGTATGTGATTCTGATATTCCTTAAAGAATCTCTCGTAATCCCAATCTTGATGTAATTGGTGCCTTATATCTTTAGGAGAACCTAATTCAGGAAGATGTTTATAAATAATGCCGTTTTTTCTTAGTTCTGATGTTAAAATACTTTTAGAAAACCCATTTTTCCTACTTAATGCAATTTCTCTCACATCTATTAATTGCTGAATGTTGCTATCTTTTAATTTTTTTATAAAATTTTCAATGGCATACCCTTCATAACCAATTGTGTAAACAAAGTCATTTTCAAAATTCCAATAAGAAATATTGCCAATTTTTATTCTTGCAAGACCTATATCCTTTTCTAATCTTTTAACCCACTGATTGTTAGGGTATTTTTGTGGTAGATTTAATTTATCTCTTATCTGCATCCAAGTAAGTCCAGAGGGATGCCTTTCTAATATATTTTTTATAGAATTTCTAAATTCTTCATAAAGTACCTCCTCTTTATTTTCTTGATTTTTATCTTTTAATACTGAAGAAATTAAAAGGCTATTACCTTTTATTTCTTCTTTTACTTCCTGCCCCTCTTCCCAACCAAGCTGTTTTATTCTGTCTGTGGGAATAACTAAAACCCACTTCACATATTTCTCATAATTCGGGTCATCTTTTTTTCTTGAGGATTGTTTTTGTAATTTCATAATAATCTTGGTACCTATTAGTTTATAAATATTTGGTACCCACTCATAGTAGTTAAATGGGTACCCAAAGATTTAAATAGTTGTGGGTACCCATAAATATATGAAACTTACATTAAAACAACAATCGGAAATAAGAGAAGAACGAGCAAAAGCCATCTTACAAATAGGAAACCCTGAATGTTTAGATGAGAATACTTATCTCGTGCCTTCTCAATTTGACAGCAATAAGAAATATCAAGTTACTCATTTTGATAGTTATTCCTGTAATTGTAAGGATTTTGAATTAAGATGTAGAGGACAAGGTTTATACTGCAAACACATTAAAGCCATTATCTTATTTGAGAAATTAAAGAACGCTTATGAAGTAGAAGAAAGCCCAGTAAGAAAAGAGATAGAATTAATTATAGACAAGCCACAGGAAGAAGTATGCCCTTTTTGTAATTCTGAAAACTTAGTAAAAAGTGGAGTAAGAAAAACTCAAATAGGAGATAAGCAAAGGTATGAATGTAGGGATTGTAAGAAAAGATTTGTTTTAGAGCCAATCAAATACCTTAAAGGAAATGCTAAACTTATCTGTTTGGCTATGGACTGCTATTACAGAGGTTTATCTTACAGAGATATATCTCATCAATTTCAGCAATTTTACAACTTAAAAGTTTCTCACGTTACAATTAGAGAATGGGTTTTAAGATTTTCAGAAGTAATGGAAAAATACAGCGAAACAATACAACCACAAATTAAAGGAGTCTGGAACGCTGATGAAACTTTAATTTTAACAAAGAGAGGAAAAGACAAGAAAAACCCTAATACGGAATTTGATTATGTGTGGAATGTTATGGATAATAAAAGTAAATTTCTTCTTGCCTCTGAATGTTCAGGCAGAAGTAGAAAGAGCAAAGACGCACAGCACGTTTTTACAGAGGCATTAAAGCAGAACGGAAAAATCCCATTTCAAATTATCGTGGATGGCTACAAAGGTTATGAGGATGGGTGCAGAAAGACTTTTAGAAATTGGGGTAATGAGAGAAAAGTAAAATTTACATCAATCAAAGGACACAGAAAAGAAGTCAATAATAATGCAATAGAAAGCCACCATACACAACAAAAAGAGTTTCACAAGATAAGAAGAGGAGTTACAGAAGTCCAAACTTATCAAGATGGGTTTAAGGTATTCCATAATTTTGTGAGAAAGAACTCACGAGGGGGTTTAACACCAGCAGATAAATGCGGTATTGGAGTTCAAGGCAATAAGTGGGAAACTATGCTATTAAATTCAATTAAACTAAAAAACTCCCGCAACTTAACAGGAGAGGAAAAAACTATGATAACTCCCTAATATCTAACACTCTTATCTTCTGGATAAATTTATTAGAGAAAAAAGAGTTATTTTCGTATTATGGGTCTTTCAAGTTTAAGGACAAAGTTCGTAATTTGCAGGCGTTGCAAGCCAGCTGTTAGTACATGCAGTTACAATTGTGAATTTATTGCCTGTTCCTGAATTTCCTGTAGGGCTAAAACCTCCACAAGATAAATCAGTTGGATTGTTATTGCATGCGGTATTAGAATTTAAGAGATTATCCTTTGCTGAAGTTATCCTAATTCCATAATAATTTAAATTTGCAGTATTTGAAATTAGAGTATTATTATTTGAGCTTGATTGTATACCAACCCCATAACCATTTTAATGTTACCATATTAATTCAACAAATTCTTCGACTCCTTTCGCTACAATGTGATTTTTTATAATCTCTTTCACAAAAACATCTTCTTTATCAATCTTTTGTTTGCTTGACTTAACAATATTTATTTTTATTTTATAAAGGTTTTCTAAATCTTCAATATCTTTTATGTTTCCAACAACAAAAATATCTAAATCTGAGTCTTTATTGCTTGTAAAATTAGCATAGCTTCCAAAAATAACAAGGATTTCACTTGCCCTTTTTTCTAAAGCATAAAAAAGGTCTTTTAATTTATTATATTTTTGAATAAACTTATTTTTCCTTGCCATTTCAAGCATCTTAACAATATCTTTAATTTGTGGATTTAACATATTAAGAAAATAATATTTGTTCTTGCCTTCTGTTGAATACTTTAAAACTCCTTCTTTCTCAAGTCGATTAAGCATATTAGAAACTGTTTTTTGATTCATCTTAAGCTTATTTGCAACCTGCCTTCCATAAATCCTTTTATTATAGTCTAAACAAAATTCTTCTAAAATATTAATTACCTTATCATTAAGTAGCATATTACTCATATGAGTAATAAAGTATTTATAAATCTTTTGGTTAAAAAGAAATAGTATGAATGCCCTCACCGAACTTTTAAACTCTGTTGATTTTCCTCTTACTTCAAATCTTTTATTTAGAAGGCTTCTTTTTTACTTCCATAACATGCCTTTCTATCCCTTTTTTCTCACAAAAACTTCTGAAAATATCAATACATCTTTTGTAAAATTCTTCTCTTTCTTCAAATTGCGTAACAAGAGGATTATAATTTAGCCTTCCAAAAATTAACTTATTTGCAAAAGATAGTGAATATAAAATATTTTCTAAATCTTGTTCAACTATATTTGGAGTGGGATAAGGTTCAATGCTAGCCCATGTTCTTAGTCCTTTTTCACTAAGTTTTCTTAATGGGGCTATTCTATCTTTATATGGAGCGGCAAAAGGTTCAAATCTTGTTCTAAAATATTCATTTAATGAAACTAAGGTAATCCCCGGTTCATTTTCCTTGCTAAATTCTTCTCCAGCCAATTCTTCAGGAGTTACTCCTTTTGTAAGAGTTGTACATTTAATACCATTTGAATTTAATTTCTTAATTATATCTAAACTCATTTGAGTAACCTCGGGGTAACCATGCATAAATGGATCTGTTGTAAAACATAAATGGACCGAGCCCATCTTATCTTTAAGCTTAGGAATCTCCTTATCGAGTATTTCTAATGCATTTGAAACTAGTTTTGGAGTGCGCCATTCTTCATAGGTTTTGATTCTGCCGTAAGTTTTAGACATGTTAAATGCATAGCAGGGAAAATTGCATCCATGAGAACACCCCAAAACATGATTTATACAATAATCAGCATATTCTACACTTGAAGGATATAATAGGACTTTTCTTGTTATTGTAGGCATGGTGAATGATCTTTTTTTAGTGTCAGCCTGAATAGGAGCAGACTTTTTCCTTGTGAGACTTGCTTTTTTTCCAGCCAACTGCTGTTTTGAGAGATTAAATTTGGTCATGATCTTTTCATCTGGGAAGCCTGATTTTATAGCCTCACAAATTTCTTGCTTATTTTGTTCAGATAGGTTAGCCTCAGGTTTTTTTATTTTTCTCTCTGGCATTTCTCTTTTCTTGACCTTTTGGTTTACAAGCATTGAAGACCAGACTCCTTTAAGATCAAGAGGATGGTCTGGATTGATGTAACCATTATCTGTTTCGTATCTGCCAACTCTGATCTTTGCTCCAAGATCCCTTGCAGCGCCTATTTGTTCTTCAAGAGAGCTTTTTGGGCCTATAAGTAGTAAGTTTAAATAACGATTAGACTCACAATATCTTAATGCTAGGTCGGAAAAAGCTTCGTCTGATTTTAGATCTGAACTATTTAATACATAGAGATCATAGGTATTTGTTCTGGACAGAAATCCATCTTTCTGAACGCCGTGTAAGACAGAAGTAGAATCTACACGATTTTCTAAAAAATTACTTTTACTAATGTTTTTGTGAAGTCTCGAGGGATTAGAATCAAATATCAAAATACCTTTTTTTAACTCTATTTTTTCTGATTCTTTATTTTGAGTTGGTTCGTTTTGTCTTTTTCTTTCTTCATGCGCTTTTCTTAAATCTTCATAGCTGCCTTTGCTTAATGCTGCTTTTATTCCAGCAAGCTCCATTTTCTTGATTCTGAACTTTTCTTTAATCTCTTTATCTGAAGCACCGGAAATAAGCATTCTTGCAACTTCTTCTTTAGGAGCTTTCGGTTTGTATGAAGAACCTAGAAATATTCTTGGTAAGTTTTCTATTTTAGAGTCTACAAGCTTGACAAGCAAATTGTAATTTCTTTCATATTCTTTTACTGCTCGACTATAGTTTAAGCTAGGAGGAACATGTGCGTCACAAAGCATCTTGCCATCCACAACCTTAAAACTTGAAAATTTTTTCAGGGAATCAATTAAGCTTCTTTCTTGACTGAAATAAAAATGGTCCGCATACATTATATTTCCAGCATCATTTTCATAGGAATATTTCCTAATTTCTAGAGGGAAGTAATATCCAGTTTCAGAAATCAAATGTACAAATAGATGTGCTGCTTTATCCTTTCCAATCTGTTTTTCTATATCTGCGGTATGTCTATGTGTTAGTTGAATTACTCTAAAAACTGAGCTGTCAGAATCTTCTTTTTCTCTCTCTCTTTGAATCTCAATCGCTCTAGAGACCTCGCTGAGCCTAGCATCTATTTCATCCGCTTTTTCAGGATGTTTCTTTCTAAGTTTTAAAAAGTCATCAACAATACTATCTAGAAATTTCTTCATGCCTTCATTACTTTCCTTTAGCCACTGTTTGTTAATTTCATCATAATTAGGATTTATTTTTATGAGTTTTGGCACAAAAGGTGGAATAGACACTTCATGATCGATATTAGGCCAGTCACTCACACCATAGCCATAACGCCCATTTCTCATTAACCCTGCAATATATCCGGTTATAGCAATGTCTCTTATGTCTTCTAAGTTCATCTCAGACCATCTTAAAAAATTCTTTGTACTTCTTCTATTTATTTCCATTTTAATGAGCTCATTTTGTTTTTCTTTCTGTTTTTCATCGTAGGGATCGTAATTTTCAAGAGAGTGAACACTATCAGCATTTTCTAAGTATTCTTCCCATTGCTCATAAATTCCTTTACTAACTGAAGCTCCGACCTGATAAGAAAGTTGGGTTTTTTCTTTCTCCCTATTAGCAAAAAAAGTAGTGCCTAGAATTCCCTTATCCTGAAGAATCTGTCTTCTTGCAATTGCTTTTAATGACCTAAAAGCAGGTGTTCCAAACATACCTTGATAATCTAAGTTAATAACATCAAATTTATGCTCTGTCTGCATCAAAAAATCTACATCGTCTCCAGGAAACAGATGAATTCCAAGATTTTTTGATTGTAGCCTATTATACTCTTTCTCTCCCCTTTCTATTCCCCAAATGTTTTCTCTTGGAATACCTAAAGGATCATAAACTTCAAATATTTCTAAGGCTTCTTCTCCTGGAAGACAGGCTACTTTTAAATCCTTAATTTTATGTCCCAAATATCTTTTTATGAATTTACTAAAGTTTTCTCTAACTTTTCGTTTACTTTCAAAATCATATGTTTCTTTTGCCATCTTAATATTTATCAGAACTCTTATTGCTTGGGGGCAATTTTACATATTCTGCTAATTTTTAAAGTTATCTCGGCACAGAAAAGTTAGACAGTTCGGTGCCCTGTCTAGGATTCTTATGCCCCCACCGGGATTCGAACCCGGGTCAAAGCCTCGAAAGGGCTTTATGCTGGGCCACTACACCATAGGGGCTGATTATATGCAGTCTACTGAAATCAGTATAACTACAATAAAGAAACGAAAAACTAGGTTTATAAATTTAAAGGAAAACAAAAAGTTACCTGCTTCTCATTACAAGTTTTATTCCAGTAACCAAAGCCCAAACCCAAACAATTATTACCAACGGAATGCCTACAATTGCTCCATAAAAACTCATTACCATAAATGCTCCTACGCCGTATAGCAACAACTGCAATATTCCGATGTTAGTCATTCCGGCCACAAGAGTTCCTGCTCCTGGAATAATTATATTCAAAATCAACGAAGCAATCGCATTGTTCCTGTCCAGTCTTTTCCCAGGCCTTGATTTTACTGCTGCTCTTTTTATTTTTTTTCTCTTTGCCATTTTCACCTCCTTTCACTTTTTATGCTAACTCGAATGTTTGTCCTTCTCTTGCTGCGGACCTGCTCACTTGCTTCACAGCAGTTGTGCGGTTCCTCGCTACGGAAGGCAAACATGAGCCCAAAACGATTTGCTATTCCAAATTAAATTTTATCACTGAACAGCAAATCGTTTTCCACGAGGATTTGAACTCTTCAACTTTTCTAAAGTTGAACGAGCCAGAAATGTGAAATCATTTCTGGACCTTCAAAAACTTTTATGGTTTTTGTAGGGTGAAAATCCTCGTTTATGAGCCCACGAGGATTTGAACCTCGGACCCCCGCCTGTCTCAGATTAACTGTGCAGCATTTGTTCTGATGAACAAATGTCATATAAGAGCGGTGCTCTAACCGGGCTGAGCTATGGGCTCTTAAAATAGCAAAACAATTTGCGTTTATAAAAGTTATTAAGACTAAAAATCTAGCTGCTTTTTGTGCATAACAAGTTTTTTATAATGCTATGGTATTGATTTTTTATGTTAATTGGACTTGTTGGAAAACATTTAAGGTAAAAATATATAAACCTAGAATAACTCTAATTAACATGGTTAATTTTAATATTTGGGATTTAGAAAGAGTTAATATAAAGTTAAAGAAAGAATTTCTTGAAGAAATTAACAAGACTTTAAAAGAAAAATTTATTTCTAAACCTAAAGCGTATGAAGTAATATTTAACAATAAAGAGACCCCCTTGGCAACTTTCAAAAATGTCTTGAAATATTCTTACTGTAGAAATTTTTTTGTGCCTTTGGAAATTTTTTTGAGTATATGTTTAAAATTAAATATCTCGAGAGATATGCTACAAATGAATGTCATTTCTTACAAAACTGCCAGGGGAATTAATTACATTAAGAACCCTGTATTGCCTATAAAGATAACTCCTATTTTTGATATGCTTCTTGCACATAATATAGGTGATGGAACAGTTATAAATCCTGGAAATGGAAGATTACCTTATTTTGGATATAGGCAATTTAATTATTTTTACAGAATTCAGTATGTCAAGAAGATAGAGAATATATTTGGAGAGATTCAATTTAAGGAAAACTATTTTGAAACTTCTACCCGGCCTTACTGCCCGGCAGTTCTCTCTTCTTTATTTTTTAATTATTACAAATTAAGAAATGAAGATTTCCTATCAGATAGAGCAAGAATTCCTAAGATAGTATTTGATAAGGGAAAAGATAGTTTGCTTGCGGTTTTGATAGCATTTATTATAGACGAAGGAAATGTAGATTCTACACAGATAACTATCAATCTTAAAAATAAGCTGCTTATTGAAGATTTAAAAGAAATTTGTAGCACTTTAAACTATAAATCAAAAATAACTCAAGCTAAATCAGAGATAGCAAAGGGATATTTTCGTCTCCACATATTGAGAGAAGGTATGAAAGAGTTTTGGAGAGATTATTTAAAATTACATACCAGATACCCTATTATTGATTTAGGATGGAAAGGGGAGAAGATAAATAATTCTTTTAAAATTGATAAAAGAGAGATTATTAGAACAAAAGGAAACAAAGAAATTATACTAGCTATACTTCAAAATGAGCAATTATCAGTAAATCAGCTTGCAGATAGATTAAACATGACAAGACAAGGTATAAGATATCACATACATAATCTTTTAAATCAGAGAAAAATTAGAATTGCAGACAAAAATCAATTAAATTGGTTATATGGAGTTTAAATGCTATTAGGAATTGTAGGTCGTCCAAATGTTGGCAAAAGTACGTTCTTTAAGTCTTGTACTCTCGCAAATGTGCTTATTGCAAATTATCCCTTTGCAACAATCAAGCCAAATAACGGAATAGGCTATGTAAAAATAGACTGCATAGACAAAGAATTAAGAGTGCAATGCAACCCCAGAACAGGCTACTGCATAAATCACATTAGATTTGTGCCTGTAGAGCTTATGGATGTTGCTGGCCTGGTCAAAGGAGCTTCTGAAGGAAGAGGTTTGGGAAACCAATTTCTTGATGACTTAAGGCAGGCTGATGCATTTATTCAAGTAGTTGATATCTCAGGAGAGACAGATGCAGAAGGAAAGCCTGCCCAGAGTTACAATCCTACAGGAGATGTTGAAATGCTTGAAAACGAGATGGATTTGTGGTATGCTGGTATTTTGAAAAAAGTTTGGAAGACTTTTGCAAGAACCATTGAAGTCTCAAAAGAAAAGTTTTCTCAAGCAATAGCAAAACAATTTTCTGGATTAAAAGTAACCGAAGATGATGTTGAAAGAGTTGTTTTAAAATTAGGGTACAACACTGCAAGAACTTCCCAATGGACAGATGAGCAGATTATAGCTTTTTCTCATGAGCTAAGGCATTTAACTAAGCCCATGATTATAGCTGCGAATAAATGTGACCGGGCTGATGCTCAAGCAAATCTGGAAAATTTAAAACATGCCTATCCTGAACTCATGATTATTCCTTGCTCTGCTGACTATGAACTTGCACTGAGAGAAGCAAACAAAGCGGGAATAATAGAATATATTCCAGGTGAAAACAACTTCAAGATTATAAAAGATTTAAACGAAAAACAAAAAGCAGCCTTAGATAACATACAGCACAATGTTTTGGACAAGTATGGTTCAACCGGAGTTCAGGACACTCTAAACAAAGCAGTATTTGATTTGTTAGAGTACATAGCAATATTTCCAGCAGGAGCAAAACTTGCAGACAGCAAGGGAAATATTCTTCCAGACTGCTTTTTAATGCCTCCAAACACAACTGCTTTAGATTTTGCTTTCAAGCTTCACACTGATATTGGTAATGGTTTTGTCAAGGCAATTGATATAAGGACAAAATTAGGTGTAGGGAAAGAGCATAAGTTAAAGCACAGAGATGGTATTGAGATTCTTACAAGATGATAAAAGTGCACAGGCTAAAAAATCTTGAATTAACACGAAGAAATTTTAGGGAAGTAGTTGACAGTGTTTTTGCAGAATATGGTTTTTCTAATGAAGGCAAAGCTAGAGCTAAAATTGGAGTTTTTGTTTTTTATAGATTAAGGGACATGAAAATTGACTCTGTTTTCTTTGATGATGGTGGAGACAAATTTTATGACTTGGCTAGTTCATTCTATCCTAATAAACAAAATTTTGATGCTTTCGTTTTTTGCGATGGCCTTCCTGAAAAATTAGAAAAAATGATTTTTAATGAATTGACAGGTTTGAAATAAAATCCCCAGAGAGGATTACTAATTGAACATATAAAAGTTTTTAAACTCTTAATAATTATATTTTAGGCAAGAAGAGTTCTTATAATTTAAAGATGAGAGTAAAAATTAGC
>Ga0315281_10010705_pt1 | contig 12616 bp, 5 predicted proteins | sample YL17G07_0_MG_FD_204540 | JGI IMG/M metagenome (GOLD analysis project Ga0315281, IMG submission 204540) | Sediment microbial communities from Yellowstone Lake, YNP, Wyoming, USA - YL17G07_0 | ecosystem: Environmental > Aquatic > Freshwater > Lake > Sediment | place: USA: Wyoming | collected... | reverse complement strand
GGGAACTTCGCCCCGAAAAATGACTCGCTCGCCACGTATCCGGTCTCGTCGAGGCCGCTGACCGGCGGGATGAAAGTCCGGGCGCCCGTGGCCAGCACGAAGCGGGCGGCCGTGAATTCCTCAGGGGCCAAACCGTCGTTGGGGGTCACCCGCATCCGAAGGTCGCCGGTGAATTCTCCGGTCCCCCGGTAGTAGGTCAGTCCGGAAGCCCCGTCCAGGGCCCGCTCCATCTCCTCATTCTCGGCGATCTTGTCCCACATCCGGCGGGCCACAAGGTCCCAATCCGGATGGTCGAGGCGGAGGCCGGCCCCGATCTTCCGGGCGTGCTCCGCCTCGCGGATCACGTCCGCGGGCACGGTCAGGATCTTCGAGGGGATACAGCCGCGGTTGAGGCATGTCCCGCCGATTTTCCCGGATTCGACGAGGGCGCACTTGAGGCCGCGCTTGAGGCCTTCCTCGAGCACGGTGAGGCCGACGCCGCTCCCGATAACGGCGAGGTCGTAGGATTTCAGGCGAGGATTGGGCGGCGTATCAATGCCCATGCCGAAGCCTCCATTTCTTCCGTGTCGATCGCGCGCGGCACGGCTCGTCCCTCCATGTTACTTCTTTATTTATTTTATGCAAGTTGCTGATTACCGCGCCTAGACGATGGCCTCGATCTCCTTGATCTTGCGGGCCAGGCGGACGGCGGAGATGGGAAAGGCGGTTTTGATCTCGGGGGCGAAGAGGGAGATCTTGAACTCCTCGATCATGCGGCGGAGCTCCCCCACGGCCTGGCGCTTTTCCGCAATTGGGGACACAATACTAATTTCCGTTTTTCTGCTCCCCAGTCCCACGGCTGAATTCGGAAATGAGTATTGTGTCCCCAATTTTGCTGGCCCCGAATTATGGAGACCCGCGCCGGCGCCGTGTACTTCCGCTTCGAACTGGGATAGCGTGAATTCGAAGGGCTCGACTTGGAGGGCCTTGGCCCGGTCCTTCTCGGGATCGATGCGGGCGCGACCGAGGCGGAGCTTCAAGGCGTCGAGGACGCGCGGGATGCGGATGATCCTGTCGACCGGATAAACGGCGAGAAAATCCGCGGGCAGGAGCTCGTCCAGGTCGCGGGTGATCTGTTCAAAATAGGCCGGGACGGCGGGCTCTTTAGCGCGCGCGCGCGACAAATAGGAAGGGGTCAAATCTTCATTCTGCCACTTTTTTTGGGGCTCGTTCTTTCCGGAAAGTGGCAGAATGAAGATTTGACCCCCTCTTGAAAGGCTCCCTTTCCCGAGCTCCGCCCGCAGGCCCTGATTGAGCTCGAGGATCTTCAGAGTCGTCTGCGTCAGGGCGTGCCCCTTCTCGAAAAGCGTCCGGCCGACCTCGGCTTCGCAGGCCTTGTACTCCGCCTCCGTGCGGATGTCCCGCTCGAATACCTCGCGGGCCAGGGCGTTCTCGATGGCCCGCTCCACGGCGTCGCGCCCCCCGAAGGCCGCCGCTGCGCGGTCATGTTCGACCGGAATCTTATGATATCGCCTGACGAAGGCCAGGTCCTTGGCGAACGTCTGCATGAGGAGCCAACGAACGCCCTGCTTGTGGGACGCCTCGGCTTCACCGCGCGTCGGGAATAGACGGATTCCAACCGACTGTGCCTCGGCCTTTTCCGCTTTATTCGAAGGCGCGGGAATTGAAGAGGGGGTCAGGTCTACTTTCTTCCATTTTTTTTGGAAGAAAGTAGACCTGACCCCCTCTTTATCGGCCACTTCCTTATCACCAGCCCCCGCCTCGGCGTCCTCGACCACGAGAGCGGGATAGGCCGTGAGGGAGGACCCGACGACGATCTTGGCCGGCAAATCGCCGAATGTCCACGATGTCAATCCCGTCTTCTCCCATTTTCGGCGGGCTTCCTGCCAGGCGGGCGACTCGACCTTCGACGGGGCCTCGTCGGCCGCGCCGATCTTTTTCCGCAGGAGTTCGACGTCGCGGCCCGTGTCGATGACGCGTCCTGTCGCGGGGTCGGTCACGGCCAGGCGCATCCTCAGGTATTTCGGGACCTCGGCCAGGGCCCATTCACGGGCCGGGATGTCCGCCCCGAACCGTCGCCGGACGAACTCCGCCACGGCCTTCGCGAGTGCCACATCCTCCGGCGCCTGGGGCATCTCGGCGGCGATCGTCTCGGCCTTTTCGGCCACGGGGACGAGGAGCTTCCGGTACCGCTTGGGAAGCCCCTTGATGAGCGCTGCGATCTTGTCCTTGTATTGTCCCGGGACGCCCCACTCGAGCCGTCCGGGGGGGATGGCGCAGAGGATCGAGGCCGGGACCTTGAGGGTTACCCCATCGTCCTCCTCGCCCGGGGCAAACTTGTAGACAGCCCTGAAGGGCCGGCCAGCGACCTCGACCATGTCGGGGAACGCGCCCACCGTGCCTACGTCGGGCCGCCGGAGGATGAGGTCGTCTTCCGTGAAGCGCAGGAATTCGTCGCCCCCCCGGTCTTTGATGAGCTTGAGAAGCGACCGGATTTCGTAGATCCCGGGCAAGCGAACCGAATAAAGCTTGGCGATTTCGGCCTCGGAGACCATGATGTCGCGGCGGCGGAGCTTTTCCTCCATGGCCTCGACCTGGCGCTGGAGGCCGAGGTTATGCGGGAGGAAAGCGGGCGCGTCCTCCATGTCTCCCTCGACCAGCCCGGACATGACGAAGATCTCGTGCGCCTCGGCGGGGTTGATCCGGCCGTAAGAGACGCGCCGGTCGCGGAGGATCTCCAGCCCGAACAGGGTGACGCGCTCCTTGGCAACGACCTCTCCGCGGCTGCGGTCCCAGGCGGCATCAGAATAGGTGCGCTTGCACTGGGAGCCCCCCAATTCCTCGAGCCAAGCGGGGTCGATGCGGGCCGCCTGGCGGGCGAAAAGGCGCGAAGTCCTGACCACCTCGGTGGCCACGATCCAGGCGGGCGGCTTGCTGAAAAGGACGGACCCCGGCCAGAGCGTCACTTCGCGAGTCTTGGCCGCTGTGTAGATGTTCTTTTCCTTGTGGGCGGCGATATTGGACAGGAATCCCGCCAGGATGGAGCGATGGATGGCGGCGTAGAGCGCCGGAGAAACATCGGCGTGGGGCGCCAGGGAGGCCCTTGATTTTGGGGACACAATACTAATTTCCGAATTCTTTCCCCCAGCGTCCCGATCGCGCCCGTCCTGCGGGCCACGGAAATTCGGAAATTGGTATTGTGTCCCCAATTTCATCCCCGATTTCGTCTGCAGGCGCTGCTCGGCCAGGACGGAGCGGATTTCCTCATGGAGGTAGACCCACTCGCGCATTCTGGGAAAAGAAAGAAAATGATCGTGGCAGAATTTTCGTTTCTGCGCGACAGAGCCGAGCTTTTCGAAATCGCCGTGGAAGCGGTTCCAGATATTCAGGAGGAGCAGAAAATCGCTGTTCGGGTCCCGGAAGGCGGCATGCACGGCGTCGGCCTGAGAGGCAAGCTCGGGCGGCCGCTCCCGCGGGTCGCGGATGCTGAGGGCCGCGGCCAGGACGGCGACCTCGGGGAGGCAGTTTTCGCGGGCGGCCTCGACGAGCATCCGGGAGACGCGCGGGTCGAGGGGCATCCGGGCCATGATCCGGCCCCTGTCGGTCAGCACCCAAGCTGGGCCTAAATTGGGGGACACAATACTAATTTCCGAATTTTTATCCCCCTCTTCCTTTCTCCCGCGATGCGCCTGCCGCCCGCGGAAATTCGGAATTGAGTATTGTGTCCCCAATTTATATATCGCGCCGAGCTCGACGAGCGTTTCGTAGCCGTCGCGCACGGTCTTGGCCGCCGGCCGGTCGATGAACGGGAACTCGCTCGGGTGGCCCAATCCCAGGTCGATCATCCGCAAGATGACCTCGGCCAGGTCCGAGCGCAGGATCTCCGGGGACGTGAATTCGTCTCGCGACTCGTATTCGGTTTCCGAGTAGAGCCGGATGCATAGCCCCTCCCGGACCCGGCCGCAACGTCCCTTGCGCTGGTCGGCCGAGGCCCGCGAGATCGGACTGATCGGCAGGCTGTTGATGCGCGTCCCCGGCTGGTATTGGGCGATCCGCGCGACGCCCGTGTCCACGACGTAGCGGATGCCGGGGATCGTCAGTGACGTCTCGGCGACATTCGTGGCGATGACGATCTTCGGACCGCCCACGGTATAGACCAGGCGCTGCTGCCCGGCCGGCAGGCGCGAGAAGAGCGGAAGGATCGCCGTGCCCGGGAGCCTATGCCCTTCAAGAATGCGGCGCGTTTCAAGGATGTCCTGTTCGGTCGGCATAAAGACCAGGACGTCGCCGGCCGGCTTTTCCCGCCGGAGGTACTCCACGGCTTCGACCGCTTGGTCCACGTAGTCCTTGTCTTCGGCCGTCTCCTTCGCGGGCGGACGGTACTCGAGCTCGACCGGATAGAGCCGCCCGCTAACCTCGATCACCCGGGCGTTATGGAAGGCACGGGAGAATTTTTCGGTATCGAGAGTGGCCGAGGTGACGATGAGTTTGAGCTCGGGCCTTTCGTCGAGGAGCCGGCGCATGATGCCCAGGAGGAAGTCGATGTTGAGCGAGCGCTCGTGGGCCTCGTCGATGATGACCGTGTCGTAATCGGTGAGGCGGCGGTCGCCCTGGGTTTCGGCGAGGAGGATGCCGTCGGTCATGATCTTGATATAGCCGCCGCGGGCCGTCCGGTCCTGGAACCGGATTTTATAGCCCACCGATCGGCCGAGCTCCTCGCCGAGTTCTTCGGCGATCCGGTAAGCGATAGTGACGGCGGCGAGGCGGCGCGGCTGGGTGCAGCCGATGATCCCGGCGACGCCCCGCCCGGCTTCGAGGCACATTTTCGGGATCTGGGTGCTCTTGCCGCAGCCCGTCTCGCCCGAGATGATGACGACGCTGTTGCGGGGTGACCGGATGGCTTCGACGATCTCCCCGGCGCGCGCGGTGATCGGGAGTTCGCGCGGATAGGAAGCGTGGGGCCGGGCGCGGGCCCGCCGCTCGAATTCGGCGGCCGAGGCCGCGAGGCGTTCCTCGAGCGCGGCCAGGTCCCGGAGGAGGGCCTCCGACACGGGACGGGCGCCTCCCCCGTGTCGCCTTTGCAGCAAGGTCAGCGAGCGGACGGCCTGCTCTTTGTCGCGGAGCATGGCCCCGTCGAGGAGCTCGCGAATCTTCAGGAGGCGTCCTGAGGCCGTCGCCCGCGCCGACTCCCGCGTGTCCATGCCCGCATTATAGCAGATTTGGGGTCGGGCCTCAGTATCCTATTGAAAACATATGAGATAGGCTAAGCAAGGTAGATCTACCGGGCCTTAAGTCCGCATTTTTAGGGCTCAAAAGAACGACTTAAGTTCCGGCCTTCTTTTCCCCACGGCCGCCCCGGAATTCGGTGATGTGCTTTTTCGTCAGGTTGATATGCTTCGTGACCTTGATGCCGCGCGGACAGACGCGGGTGCATTCGAAGCGATTCTCGCAGGGCCAGACACCGTTCGGCCGGTCGAGGACGGCGAGCCGCTCTTCGAAACCACGGTCCCGACTGTCCTCCTGGAACCGGAACGCCTGGACGACGGCGGCCGGGCCGATAAACTCCGGGTTGACCGTCTGGACGACCGGGCAGGCGGAATAGCACGCGGCGCAAAGGATGCAGTCCGTGGCCTCGTCGATCTTCCGGTGCTCGTCGGGTGATTGAAGTCGTTCCCGCTCCGGCGGTTCGTCGCCCTCGATCAGGAACGGCTTGACCGACCGGTAGGTCTCGAAAAACCGGTCCTGCTTCACGATGAGGTCGCGGAGCACGGGAAGCGAGCGCAGCGGCTCGATCGTGACTTCGGCCCCCTCTCCGCCGGCCGCGTCCTTCACCAGCGTTTTGCAGGCCAGCCGCTCCTTCCCGTTGATGACCATGGCGTCCGACCCGCAGACGCCGTGCCCGCAGCTTTTTCTGAGGGCCAGCGTCGGGTCGATTCGCCGCTGAATATGGACGAGGGCGTCGAGGAGCCGGCTTCCGGGATCGGCTTCCACCTCGAATTTTTCGAAATAAGGCTCCGCGGCCTTGTCCGGCTGAAACCTCAAAATCTTGAGCACTATTTTCATTTACACGCGCCCCGCGGTCATCCTTAATATTTCCGCTCGACCGGCTTCCAGATCGAAATATCGACGGGCTTCTCACCGATCGACACGCGTTCCCCCTCGAGCCGGGCCATGGTGTGCTTGAGCCAGTTCACATCGTCGCGGCCGGGGAAGTCCTCCCGGGAATGGGCTCCCCGGCTCTCCCTCCGGTTGAGGGCCGACGCGGCCGTGATGAGGGCCAGGTCCAGCAGATTTCCGAGCTCCAGGATATCGAGCGTCTGGAGGTTGAAAGCGCGGGCCCGGTCACCGACGCGGATGTTCTGGTAATCCCGGCGCAGCCCCTTCAATTCCTCGACGGCCTCGGCCATGGCCGCGCCGCTCCGGTAGATGCCGACCTTCTCCATCATGACCCGCTCCAGCCGCCCTCGCAGGGCCTCGGGCTCCGGGCCAGGCCTTCCCCCCGGTCGCCTGAGCCGCTCGACGATCTCGACCGCGGCCTTGACCTCATCTTCCCGGACCGCCGCCGCGCCCGCGCCTGCGGCGTAATCGGCGACGTGGTCACCGGCCCTTCGTCCGAACACGACCAGGTCCACCAGGCTGTTCGTCCCTAAACGGTTGGCTCCATGGACGGAGACGCAAGCGCACTCGCCCGCCGCGTAGAGCCCGTTAAAATGATCCGCCCCGTCTCCCGCCAACACCCGGCCGAACTCGTCCGTGGGAATCCCGCCCATGGCGTAGTGGGCCGTCGGCTGGACCGGGATCGGCGTCTCGGAAGGGTCGATCCCGAGATAGGTGCGGCAGAAGCCGGTGATGTCGGGCAGCTTCGCTTCGAGCGTCTCCCTGCCGATCGTCGTCGCATCGAGGACGACGTAATCGTCCCCCGTCCCGTCGCCCCGGACACCCCGCCCCTCGCGGAGCTCGGTAACGATGGCCCTCGAAACGATGTCGCGCGGCGCCAGGTCGAGGAGCTTCGGCGTGTACTTCTCCATGAAACGTTCCCCGCCCCGGTTCCGGAGGACGCCGCCTTCGCCGCGCACCGCCTCGGAGATGAGGATGCCCAGCCCGCGCAATCCCGTGGGGTGGAACTGGAAGAATTCCATGTCCTCGAGGGCCACTCCCCGCCTGGCCAGGATGGCCGGGCCGTCGCCGGTATTGGCGTGGGCGTTGGATGTCGTCCGGAACATCCGGCCGAACCCCCCCGTCGCGAGAAGAACGGCCCGCGCTTCGAAGAGGTGCGTGTCGCCGGTCGCCAGGTCGACAGCCGTAACCCCCGCGCATTCCCGGCCGTCGAGGATCACGTCGAGGGCATAGAACTCGTCGAAGAACGTGACGTCGTTCTTGATGCACTGCTGGTAGAGGGTCTGGAGGATCATGTGGCCCGTCCGGTCGCCGGCGTAACAGGAGCGCCGGACGGCCGCCTCCCCGAAATTCCTCGTGTGGCCGCCGAAGCGCCGCTGGTCGATCCTTCCGTCGGGCGTCCGGTTGAACGGCAGACCCCGGTGCTCGAGGTCGATGACGGCCCGGACGGCCTCATCCGCGAGGAGGAGCGAGGCCTTCTGGTCGGAAAGGTAGTCGCCGCCCTTGACGGTGTCGAAAGCATGCCATTCGGGCTTGTCCTCTTCGACGTTGCCCAAGGCCGCGCCGATGCCGCCCTGGGCCGCGCCCGTGTGAGAGCGCAGGGGATGGACCTTGGAGAGGACGGCCGTGCGGACTTTCAGCCCGGCCCGCAAGGCGGCGTAGAGTCCGGCGCCGCCGGCGCCGACGATCACGGCGTCGAACCGGTGGCGTTTCGGCTCGGTCATGCGGCACGACTCGTCGGCACGGGCTTACGCCGGGGAGCGGGCTTGCGGCGCCTCCGCTTCAGCGTCGTTGTGGGCGACGTCTTGTGGGTGCGTCCGGGCGTCCCGGGCTCGGTCATCGCGGCCGGGTCGAAGAGCCGGGAGAGGGACGCCTTGTCCAGAATCCCCTGCTCCAGGAGGATCACCGGGACCGGTCTTCCCGTCTTGCGCGACTCTTTGGCCGCGGCCGCGGCGGCGGCGTACCCGATGACGGGAGAGACAGCGGTCACGAGTCCGAGGCTGGTTTCGGCGTACATCCGGCAGCGGGCGGCGTCCGCCGTGATCCCTTCGATCGCCCTGGCCCGGACTTCCCGCAGGGCGTTGGCCAGGATCGTGATCATAAAGAGCACGTTGAAATTTACAACGGGCATCATGACGTTAAGCTCGAGTTGCCCGGCCTGCACGGCCGCTCCGACCGCGAGGTCGCAACCCATCACCTGGTAACAGACCTGGTTGAGCATCTCGAGCAGGCTCGGATTGACCTTGCCCGGCATGATGGACGATCCGGGGGCCGACGCGGGGAGCGAGATTTCGGCCAGCCCGGTGCGGGGCCCCGACGCGAGGAGCCGCAGGTCGTTGGCGATTCTGTTCAATTCGAGGGCCAGGTTCCGCAGGGACGACGAGACCTCGGCGAACGGCCGGAGGCTTTGCATGGCCTCCCGGAGATCGGCGGCGCTCTTGAGCGGCAGGCCCGTGTCGGCTGCCAGGCGCCTGACCACGAGCCCGGCGTATCGGCGGTCCGTGTTCAGCCCCGTGCCGACGGCGCTGCCGCCGATCCCGAGCTCCCCGAGCGAGCGCGCGGCCCGGTCGAGCGCGGCGGCCGACTTGCGGACGGCCACGGCGTAAGCGGCGAACTCCTGGCCGAGCCGGATGGGCACGGCGTCCTGGAGGTGGGTCCGGCCGGACTTGAGAACGCCGTCGAACTCACGGGCCTTGCGCCCGAGCGCGGCCGCGAACTCGTCGAGGGCTGGGGCGAGCCGGGCGCCCAGGAGTTCGAGCGTCGCCAGCCGCATGGCCGTGGGGTAGACGTCGTTGGTGCTTTGCCCCATGTTGACATGATCGTTCGGATGGACGATCCCGTAGCGCCCTTTCCGCCCGCCGAGCAGTTCCTCGGCCCGGTTGGCGAGGACTTCGTTCATGTTCATGTGGAACGACGTCCCGGCGCCCATCTGGAAAACGTCGACGACGAACTGGTCATGATGCTTCCCCGACAGGACCTCGTCGCACGCCTTGATTATGGCTGCTGCCCGTTTCCTGTCGAGCAGGCCCAGCCGGCGGTTGGCATGGGCCGCGGCCTTTTTGATTCGGGCCATGGCCTCGATGAAGACGGAGGGGGCGCGCAGGCCGCTGATCGGAAAGTTCTCGACGGCCCGCTGCGTCTGGATCCCGTAGTATGCGGCGGCGGGGACGGCCTTCCGGCCAATCGAATCCTTTTCCATCCTCACGCGGACAGCGGGCTTTTTCGGCATATCACCCCTCCCTCTCTATATTAAACCAGCCCCCGGCGGAAAAATCAACGCGGCCGGACCTCGCCCCGGTTTCAACGGAAAGCTGGAATTCGCCAGCGGATTGATAAAGTTGGGGAAAGCTGAGATTCAGGTATCGCGTGGGGCGGCGTCTGAATTCGGCCAGAGGCCGTGATCTGAACTAAAATCCGTCCGGGCCCGGCTATTCAGGACTGCCGGCGGACGGGGGGAATCGCGTGCCCGGGGACGAACATCCGGGTCATTCGCTTACCGGCGGGGTGGACCAAGGCGGGCAGACTTTGATGGTCCGGCCAGATAAACGGCCCGACGGAAATGAGGCCGGCGCCGGCTCGGACCCTTTTCTCAACGGCCGCGGCGATCAGGCGAAATACCGACGTTCCCGGGGTCAACGAGACGCGAACGGGGCTCGGCCGACGGGCGCGGGGCTTACAATTTCCAATGTCTTGACTATTTCTCATCTCACTTATTCATACGTCCAGCCCCGTTGAAAGGTTTCAACGGACCCTTTTTTCGCGTCACAGCCGCCAGAGGTAGCTGACCTTGAAGAAGAACCCGCGACGCATCTCGTGGAAGCGGTCGCTCGGCACATAGGCGGAGCCGTCCCACTCCGTCCGCTCGAGCGCCGACCCGTATCCCACATAGAAAACCGTGCCCGGGATATAAGTGAACGAGACCAGTCCATCGAGGGTCATCCGCTTGTAGTAGAGGTTGTACTCGACAATGCCGCGGAAGTAGAGGTACTTGTTGAGCTGGAATACGTTTCGATTCCGGAGGATCGTGTAGCTGTAGATACTCGCGCGGTCCGAGCGCCTGTTAAACGTCGAATAGGTCAAGTCGAAGGAAAGGTCCAGCTTGTCGATAGGCTGGTATCGCACGCCGCCCTGAGACGATATCCCGTCACCCTGGTAGGGCGCTTCCGCGTCATAATAGATTTTCCCCCACTGCCGGATATTGCCGTAGAGGTAGAGCTGTTTGAGAAGCTGGGTCTCCGTCCGGAAGCCGAAGCCGCTCCGGTCGAACCGGTGCCCGGCAAAGACCTCGTTTGCCAGGATGCCCTCGAACCGGACCTGCGTGTTCCGCGGCAAGTAAAACCGCAGGACGAAAAAGTTCATCGTCTCCCACATATTGTCGATCGAGTCGTAGAGCTGGTAGCCCCAATAGAAGGGCTCTATTTTCTGGATGAGTTTCGACTTTGGATAAATCTGGTACATGGCGCAGTCGCCGATCCTCCGCACGCCCGTCCGGGTCAGGAAGCCCGTGTCGACCTGGAAATCCTTGGAGACGTCCTGGTAACCCAGGTTGACGATCCATTTGCGGGTCGAATATTCGTAGAGGACGGAAAGGGAGTGGCCATCGGCCCTTCCCACGTCCTGGCCGGCCTCGTCCGGTTTGCGCGTCATGGAGCCGAAGGCATGGAACGAAAGGACCGAGACCTGGCTCAGCCGGAAACGCCCGTCGAGTCCGCCCACGCGGTTGAACCAGTGTCCGGCCTCGCGCCCGGTATAAAAGCCGCCGATGTATCCGTCGTCCTTCAGGGAATGCCGGTAGCGGGCGATGGCGAAATCGGGGTGCTCGTCGATGGTATCGCCGGGGAGGTGGTCACGGGCATAAATGGCGGCGAGCGTGTCGCGAGGACTGATCTTCCCCGTCAGCCGGAATCCATAGTCCGGGGCGATGATCGTCCGCGTATAGACAAGCGACTGCAAGGGGGAGTCCTCCATCATGGCACCGAACTGCCAGAGGTCCTGCCGTTCGAGGAAGAACGGCCGCTTTTCCTGGTAATAGTTGGCGTAGCGGAGATTGATGTCGACCTGGCCGGCGTCGGCCTCGACTTGGCTGAAGTCGGGGTTCCAGGCGCCGTCGAAAACGAGGTCTGAGGTCACGCCGATCTTGGCCGTGAGGCCGAGGACGTCCTTGAGTTTCGTCTGGTCGGTCTTGACCAGGCGGCCGTCCTGGGCGTCTTCGACGACCCGGTAGGTGGCGGCGGGGAGGAGCTCGACGACCCTCTTATAGTGAAGCCCCGAGACCTGGATCGGCCGGCACTGGCCCATGAGGCTGCCGCTGTTCGGATTGATCGGAGGCGAGGTGGCCTGTTCCGAGGTCCGGGTGAAAAAGCGGAAGAAAAGAGCCCTCATGGTCAGGGTCTTCTTGTTCGGGAAACGGATGCTCTGGAGCGGGACCCGGGCCTCGACCGTCCAGCCCTGGTCGTCGATTTGACCCCGGCTGTACCAGATCATGTCGAAGCCGCCGTCCAGATTCCCCTGGACGTTCATCATGCCGTCCTCCTGGATGCCCTGGGCGTTGAGCATGAACGTGAAGCCGGCTTGCTGGTCGTTGAACGTGTCGAGGATGAAGCCGATGATGTCGTCCGCGTCGATCCCGTCACGCTTGCTCATGGCGGCCTTGACCTTGCCCGGTTCCGTGTCGAAACAGCGGACGGCGAAATACAGGTTGTTGGCGTCGTACGTCAGATAGGCCACGGTCTTCTGGCTGGGGTCCTGGTTGATATCGGGCTTGAAGTTCTTCCAATCATCGAACTTGACGGCCGTCGCCCAGGCCGGGTCGTCGAGTTTTCCGTCGATGACGGGCGGGGCCTCGGCTTTGACGAGGGTGATCTGTTCGGGGCCCGCGTAGGCCACGAGACGGCCGGGAGCGGAAACCCCCAGGGCCGCAAGAAGGGCCAGGGCGCCGACGCAGAGCGTCCTGGGGATCTTATTTCCAGAAATCAACATTCAAATCTCCGTCCCTGAATTGGCGCGGGATATGAGGGCGAAACCACCGCTCGAAACCTAAATTCCCGTAGGATCTTGGCGCATTCGCTCATATCTCTCGTCCTTTTATACGGATTCACAGGATGAAAAGTTCCCTTTGAGTTTTCGGACACTTTGGGCGGGCTGTTCAGGCCGGATGGGGAGCGGGGTCGGGGGTCAGACCTCAGCAACTTGCTGATGTAGCGAAAGTTGCGTCAATAAATGGGCGCCAAAAAGAGCTTAACTCTGCGTTTTGAGGCCGGCCTCAGGCCTCGCAGGCTGTCGGACCGGGTGGCGCCGCCACCAGTTGGCGACGATCGAGCCGGAGATATTCATCCAAGGCCCGAAAATGGCCGGCGCCAGCGCGGCGCTCGAGCTCCTCAGGACCTCCATGGCGATCCCCGAGGCCATGCCGCCGTTCTGCATCCCGACCTCGAAGGCCACGGTCCGGCATGAGCTTTCGTCCAGCCGGGCGGCCCTCGCCCCCCAGTAGCCGAGGAAA
>Ga0315281_10010701_pt1 | contig 12620 bp, 11 predicted proteins | sample YL17G07_0_MG_FD_204540 | JGI IMG/M metagenome (GOLD analysis project Ga0315281, IMG submission 204540) | Sediment microbial communities from Yellowstone Lake, YNP, Wyoming, USA - YL17G07_0 | ecosystem: Environmental > Aquatic > Freshwater > Lake > Sediment | place: USA: Wyoming | collected... | reverse complement strand
GCTTGTAAAAGTTGTTATTAGAGATTTAAAAATACCAGAAATTGGAGATAAGCTCGCAAGTAGGCATGGACAAAAAGGTGTGATTGGATTAATCGTGCCACAAGAAGACATGCCGTTCACAGAGGATGGAATCATACCAGATATAATTTTTAATCCGCATGGAATTCCATCAAGGATGACCATGGGTCAGTTGTTAGAATTTATTGCAGGTAAAACCAGTGCCCTTTCAGGGCGCTACAACTACTCGCCTGCATTCGAACCAACGCCAGAAAGTGAAATAAGAGCTACATTGAAAAGCTATGGATTTAGAGATGATGGAAAAGAAGTGATGTATGATGGAAGAACGGGAAGAAAGTTCGATGCTGAAGTTTTCATAGGATGTGGATTCTATCAAAAATTGGATCACTTGGTTTCAAATAAGATTCATGCTAGATCTAGAGGTCCTGTCACCTTATTGACAAAGCAGCCAACAGAAGGTAGAAGTAAAGAAGGTGGGTTGAGACTTGGAGAGATGGAAAAAGATGTTTTAATTTCTCATGGAGCCGCTCTGGTTTTGAAAGAAAGATTTGATTCTGATAAAACCGTTGTGCCCATATGCTCAGAATGTGGGTTGGTGGCAGTTCTTGACAGGATTAAAAATAAAAAGGCTTGCCCTGTTTGTGGGGAAACAAAGATTATAGACATTGAAATGAGTTATGCTTTCAAACTGATGTTGGACGAGCTGAAGAGCATGCTCATCTATCCAAAAATAATTTTAAAAGAGGATTAACATGCTAGTAGATAAAATTGAATTTGGAATAATTGACCCAGAAATGATCAAGAAAATGTCCGTTGCAAACATTACTAAGACAGAATTGTATGACCAAGAAGGATATCCGATAGAAGGTGGGCTGATGGATCCAAGGCTTGGTGTTGTGGATCCTGGTGTCAGATGCAGAACTTGTGGTGGTTCTGTTGGCGAATGCCAAGGACATTTCGGCTATTTGGAACTTACAAGACCAATAACTCATGTACATTACGCAAAGTTTTTGTTTGGGTTGCTGAAACTCTTTTGTAGAAAATGCAGTAGATTGCTCGTAGATCCAAAGGATGTTGAAAAAATAAGTGGAAAGAAAGTAAGTTTTAAGGAAATCGGGAAGCTAGTGAAGAAAAAATGCCCGTATTGCGAAAGTTCGCAAGGCAAGTTGAAATTCATAAAACCATATTCTTTTACAGAAGATAATTCTACTCTTAGCCCAACAAAAATAAGAGAAAGACTTGAAAAAATTCCTACAGAAGATTTGGAAATTGCTGGATTGAAAAAGATGAGACCTGAATGGCTGATTCTAACTCTTCTGCCAATACCGCCTGTAACTGTAAGGCCGTCCATCACATTAGAAACCGGTGAAAGATCTGAAGATGATTTGACGCATAAGCTTGTGGATATAGTTAGAATAAATGAAAGATTGAATGAGAACATTGGTTTAGGAGCTCCTGACTTTATCATTGAAGACCTTTGGGAGCTTTTGCAATATCATGTTGGAACTTATTTTGACAATGAAATTTCAGGTGTCCCGCCAGCAAGACACAGATCAGGAAGAATTTTAAAAACACTTTCCCAAAGATTAAAAACAAAAGAAGGAAGATTTAGAGGAAATCTTGCTGGTAAAAGAGTTAACTTTTCTGCAAGAACTGTGATAAGTCCTGATCCAATGATTGATATTGATGAGGTGGGTGTTCCTGAAGTCATTGCAAAGGAGCTCACCATTCCAGTAAGGGTGAATGAAAAGAACATTGAAGTTTTGAAAGAAATAGTTTTGAACGGATCGGATGTCTGGCCGGGTGCAAATTATATAATCAGACCAGATGGCAGAAGAAAAAAAATAACTCAACAGAACAGGGAAGAACTTGTCAAGGAAATTTCTCCTGGATATATAGTTGAGCGACACCTTCAAAACGGAGACATAGCTTTGTTCAACAGGCAGCCTAGCTTGCACAGGATGAGCATAATGGCGCATAGGATTAGGGTCATGCCCTTTAAAACATTCAGGCTCAACACAGCTGTTTGCCCGCCGTACAATGCTGATTTTGATGGAGATGAAATGAATTTACACATACCTCAAACAGAAGAGGCTCAAGCAGAAGCTGAAATTTTGATGGCTGTGCAAAAGCAAATAAGAAGTCCAAGATTTTCTGGTCCAATTATCGGTGCTATAAGAGATAGCCTTTCAGGAATTTACATGCTGACGACCAGTGAAAAAAAGATTGCAAGAAAAGATTTTGTTAAGTTGATAAGGTCTGTCGACCAGAATATAGAAATCCCTGATAAAGAAACAGTTACAGGAAAGGAAATTTTCAGTTTGTTCTTGCCAAAAGATTTTTCAATTGAGCATAAGTCCAAGGCTGGAGATACTGTTGTAGTCAAGAATGGAAAATTGTTAGCAGGATCTATTGATAAGGCGGCTATAGGCGCTGAGGATGGAAAAATATTGGATAAACTTGAAAAGGAATATGGAAGTGAGTTTGCAAAAAAATTCTTGCACAACATAACAAGGCTTTCTTTAGAATATATCATGACAACTGGTTTTTCCATAAGCATCTCAGATCAAGACTTGCCAGAGGTTGCAAGGAAAGATATCAAGAACCAGATTGAAAATGCAAGAAAAGAAGTTAACCAGCTGATAAACCAATATGAACATGGAGAACTAAAAATATTGGCCGGGAGAACTTTGAAAGAAAGTTTAGAGCATGCGATCAAGATTACACTCAGAAATTGTTTGAATGACGTGCAGAAAATTTTGGAAAAGCACATGGAGGAAAATTTCACTCTTATCATGTCAAAAAGTGGAGCAAGAGGCAGTTTAGTTAATCTTGTCCAAACAGCGGCCATGGTTGGGCAAGAGATGATCATGGGAGAGAGAATGGAAAGAGGATACTATGAGCGAACATTTCCACATTTCAAAAGAGGGGACATTAGTTTAGAAGCAAAAGGGTTTGTCGGAAGAGGATTTAAAGACGGTCTGACGCCTTTTGAATTTTTCTTTGACTCGATAAACAGCAGAGAAAGCTTGATGGACAAGTCTTTAAAAACTAGACACTCTGGTTATATGGAGAGAAGACTGGTTGGAGCTTTGCAGGATTTGAAGGTTGAATATGACGGAACTGTAAGAGACAGTTCTAATAGAATCGTTCAGTTTTCCCCGGGTGAGGATGGTTTAGATCCTTCGAAAGTTGAAAGGAGTGGTATAGATGTCAGAAGAATTGCAGAAAAAATCAAATAAGATAGAATTGCCAAAAAGGTTAATAGATGAGATAGAAAAAGTAGTGAAAGAGAAGAGATTTAATAAGGGGCAAACTGAAAAACTTATAGAAGAGGTCTATAAAAGCTATCAAAAAAGTAAGTGTGAGCCTGGAGAAACTGTTGGCATCGTTGCTGCACAAAGTATATCAGAGCCTGCAACACAAATGACCATGAGAACATATCATTTTGCTGGTTCGGCTGGCGTAAAAATTACATACGGACTGCCAAGATTGATTGAACTTTTTGATGCAAAAAGGGAACCAGAGACGCCTGTCATGACGATTTATCTCAAGAAAAGTTTTGACAACAGAGAGACTGCAAGAAGAATGGCAGAAGAAATTGTTGAGAAGAAAATCTCTGATGTCACAAAAGAAGTTTCTATAAACTTGAACGAAGGTTCGATTGAAATAGAGCCAACCGACATGAAAAGAAGTGGAACCATAATGAACATAATCAAGGACAATATAAAAGATGTTTCTATAAAAATGAAAACAAAGAAGATTGCTGTGGCGCCCAAAGCTGAAATAGAAATAAAAGAATTGCAAAAGTTGAAAACAAAAATTATGGAATTAAATGTTGGAGGCATAAAAGGAATTTCAAATGCGGTTGTCAGAAGGGAAGAAGATTCTTGGATAACAAACACGATTGGATCCAACCTAGAAGAAGTTTTTAAGATAAAGGAGGTTGATGAGAACAGAACTGTTACAAATAACATTCATGAAGTTTCAAGAATTCTTGGAGTGGAGGCTGCAAGAAATCTTATCATACAAGAAGCTTTAGACACCATGCAGAATCAAGGTTTGGATATTGATATAAGGCATGTTATGCTTGTGGGAGATATCATGACCATGGGTGGTGATGTTAAATCAATAGGAAGATATGGAATTGCTGGAGCTCAAACATCTATTCTTGCCAGAGCTGCCTTTGAAGAAACAATAAAACATTTGGTTAGAGCTTCTATAAGAAATGAGGTTGATAATTTTCAAGGTATTTTTGAAAATGTTATGATTGGACAAGTCATACCTTCTGGTACTGGCATGTTTGACTTGATTGCAAAATTCGGAGAGGAAGAGGAGAAATGACACTGACAGAAACCATTCAAGCTGCGCTAAAAACCGGTAACATTGTATTGGGGTATAAAGAATCAATAAAATTTATAAAGTTGAATACACCCAAGCTAATAGTGATAGCAAAGAATATACCGGAAACAATGAGAAAAGAAATTGAACATAATGCAAAGGTTGGAAAGATGCAAATGGAAACATTCGATGGAAACAGTAAAGAATTGGGAATTGCTTGTGGAAAGCCCTTTCCAGTAACAGCATTAGTGATAAAAGGATAGGTATGACTCTAACTTTTGATACTGAAACCATTCGTCTAATGACTTTGTTTGAAAATGTCACAGGAGCGCCTGTAAAGGATTGCTTGATAGAAGATGATACAATTTATTTTATCATTGAAGAAGGAAAGGTTGGAATCGCAATCGGTAAAAACGGAAATTCTGTCAAGCATGCAGAGAAAATGGTTGGAAAGACAATAAAATTGTATGAATATTCTAAAGAGTTGAACAAGTTTGTAAAAAATCTGATTCCTCAAGTCACAGAAGTTAGAATTAGAACTGAAGACGAGAAGATGATTGTTGAAATTAAAGTTGAGAAGAAGGACAGAGCTATTGTAATTGGAAGAGATGGTAAGAATTTAAAATTATTTAAAGAATTACTTCAAAGAAGTCATAAGGTGAATGATTTAATAATCAGGTGAAAACATGGCAAGAGGAGAGTTTTCAGGAAGAAGAATTGTTAAGGCAAGGAAAAAGTTTAGATGGAAGGATATACACTACAAGACAAGAATGAGGCAATTGTGGAAAAAGGATCCTTTGAGAGGAGCGCCTCAAGGAAGAGGAATTGTTATTGATAAGAGGAATGTTGAACAGAGGAAACCTGCTTCTGGTTTGATAAAGGCTGTGAGAGTGCAACTGTTAAAAAATAATATTCAAGTCACAGCTCACGTTCCTGGCGAAGGAGCTCAAGATCACATAAACGAACATGATGAGGTGCTTATCGAAAGCATCGGTGGAGCTCAGGGTGGTCCAAAGGGGACCATGTGGGGCATCAAGTATAAAGTCATTGCTGTCAATGGAGTTGCTCTAAGCGAGATCATGTCTGGAAAGAAACAGAAACCCACAAGGTAGATGATATGGAGAAAATGAAATTATTTGGGAAATGGTCTGAAGAAGGAATTGAAGTAAAAGACATTGGGTTAAGGAATTATATCAATTTGCAACCAGTTTTAATACCAAGGTCAGGTGGCAGACACGCCAAGAAACAATTTCACAAATCTAAAATGAATATTGTTGAGAGGCTGATGAATAAATTGCAAGTACCGGGGCATCATGGCAAAAAACATATTTTAACTTCTGGAAGAGCAGTAGGAAAAACTTTAATTCATTATAAAATTGTTAAAGAAACTTTTGAAAGGATCGAACAGCAGACCAAAAAAAATCCAATTGAAATTTTTGTAAGAGCAATAGAAAATTCTGCTCTGCGTGAGGAGATCACACAATATCAGGTTGGTGGAATGATTTTAAGAAGAGCTGTAACAACTTCACCCCAGAGAAGAGTGGATCTCGCTCTCAGCAATATTGTTCAGAGTGCTTACAGGAAAAGTTTTGGAAAGAAAGAAACTATTGTTGATGCTCTGACTGTGGAAATAGTTGCTGCTAGCAACAATGATGCTTCTAAGTCTGAAGCAATAAAAGAAAAGGAAAGACTTGAAAGAGAGGCTGAAGGGTCAAGATAAGAAATCTAATTTATTATTTGGTGATCGTATGGCAAAGAAAGGCATGACAGAAAGGGTTGTAGAATCAATGAAAGACCCCACCCATATTAGAAATGTTGCTACTTCTTCCCACGTCCACCATGGTAAGACAGCTTTGACAGATAACTTGATGGCTGGGGCTGGAATGATTGCCGAAGAAATGGCTGGAAAAGTTATGTATACTTGGTTCGATGAACAAGAAAGAAGAAGACAACTAACAATTTATGGTGCAAACGTTTCCATGGTGCATGATCTTGAAGGCGAAGACTATCTCATCAATCTAGTCGACACACCCGGACACGTAGACTTCGGTGGCGATGTAACTAAAGCTATGCGAGCAGTAGACGGAACAATAGTCCTGGTTTGCGGTGTGGAATCTATCATGCCGCAGACAGAAACAGTTTTTCGTCAAGCATTGAGAGAAAGAGTCAAGCCTGTTCTATTTATCAACAAGATTGATCGCTTGATTAGAGAGCTGAAGTTAACACCAGATCAAATGATGAAAAGATTTGAGGAAATAATTCGTGATGTCAATATTTTAATTCAAAAATATGCTGAAGAAGAATACAAAGAAAAATGGCTTGTTAATGTTGCTGACGGATCGGTAGCAATGGGTTCTGCAATCAAGCGTTGGGCAATATCAATACCGTACATGGAAAAAACTGGAATCACTTTTAAAGACATTATTGAATTGACTTTGGCAGGAAAAGAAGATGAACTGGCTAAGAAAGCTCCTCTGCACCACGTTGTTCTTGACATGATAATCAAGCATTTGCCAAATCCTTTGGAAGCGCAAAAGTACAGGTTGCAAAAGGTTTGGAAAGGTGATTTGAATAGTGAGATTGGAAAACAGATGCTTAACGTTGATTCAAATGGAATGTTGGCAGTGATCATAACAAAAGTTGTTCCTGATCCGCATGTTGGTTTTGTAGCTACGGGAAGAATATTTTCTGGAAAAATTTTCAAAGGAAAAGATGTTTATCTCATAGGACAACACAAACAAGAAAAGATTCAACAGGTTGCAGTTTATAAAGGAATTTTGAGAATACCTGTTGAGGAAGTTGTTGCTGGAAATATCGCAGCTATTGTTGGCATACCAGATGCTTTCTCAGGAGAGACTGTTTGTGAACCTGATAATATTATCGAACCATTTGAAGAAATTAAACACTTGTTTGAACCTGTTGTAACAAAATCTATTGAACCAAAGAATGCGATGGAATTGCCTAAGTTGGTAGATACTTTGAAAAGAATTGGAAGAGAGGATGCTGTTTTGCAAGTGAAAATTAATCAGGAGACCGGTGAATATTTGGTATCTGGTCTTGGTGAGTTGCATCTAGAAGCAAAGGTTGAGAACAAGTTGAAAGAACTTGGAATAGATGTTGAGATGTCTAAACCAATAGTTGTTTACAGAGAAACTATTTTTGAAAAGTCGCCTGAGATAGAAGGGAAGAGCCCGAACAAACATAACAAATTCTATATTATAGTTGAACCGTTGGAAGATGGTGTTTACAAAGCGATGAAAGAGGGGGATTTGCCAAGCACTGCAGAAATAAAATCAAAAAATGTTGAACTGTTCAAAAAACTTTCTCAATATGGTATGGATTATGACGAAGCAAAGAATGCTGTTGTAATTTATAGCAAAAATGTTTTCATGGATTTAACAAAAGGAATTCAATTCATGAACGAAGTCATGGAAATGGTTAAGGATGCTTTTAAGGAAGTCATGGATGACGGACCATTGGCAAGGGAGCCTTGCACGAAATTGAAAGTAAAGCTTGTAGATGCTGAGCTGCATGAAGATCCTGTGCATAGAGGCCCAGGTCAGGTGATGCCTGCCATAAGGCGTGCAATAAGGCGAGCGATGTTGAATGCAAGCGCCACCATGCTTGAGCCTAAACAAATAATTAGAGTTGATGTTCCTTCTGAGTTGATAGGTGAAGTGATAAGAGAAGTTGAAAACAGAAGAGGACAGATATTGGATATGAAAGAAGAGCGTGGCGCTTCAATAGTAACTGCTAAGCTTCCAGTATCAGACATGTTTGGTTTTGATTCTTCGTTAAAATCAGCTACATCTGGTCGTGGTTTCTACAGTTTGATTGAAACTGTGTTTGAGAAGTTGCCTACTGACTTAAGAGATGAAGTGATAAAAGGAATAAGAAAGAGAAAAGGACTGCCTGAGAACATACCGCAAGCAGAGCCAGAAGAATAAAAGTATTATATTTATAAAGGTTAAGGAATAATTAAGGATAGTAAATATGGAGGGATAATTAATGGCTACTAAACCGCACTTGAACATAATGACTGCCGGGCATGTAGATGCTGGTAAGTCGACTTTGATAGGGAGATTACTATATGATACTGGTGCTATAAAAGAGGAAGAGATGAGAAAATTCAAGGAAGCTGCGGCTGAATTGAAAAAAGAAACTTTTGAATTTGCATTTATAATGGACGTTCATAAGGAAGAGAGAGAAAGAGGAGTTACTATTGATTTGATGCATAAGCCCTTTGAAACTAACAAATGGTACTTTACCATTATAGATTGTCCTGGGCACAGGGACTTTGTTAAAAATATGATTACAGGAGCATCACAGGCTGATGCGGCTATTTTTGTTGTTTCTGCTAAGCAAGGTGAAGGTGTACAAGAGCAAACAAAAGAGCATGCTTGGTTGATGAAAGTTCTTGGTATACCACAGGTTCTGGTTGTTCTAAACAAGATGGATACAGTAAATTATGATGAAAAGAGATTCAATGAAGTGAAGGAAGAAACTATCAAATTGCTTAAAATGATTGGATACAAGACTGAAGAAATTCCTTTCATACCTGTTTCAGCATATGAAGGAGACAATGTCGCAAAGAAATCTACTAAAACACCTTGGTACAAGGGAGGAACTTTGATTGAAACTTTGGATTCATTTATAAAAATGCCTGAGAAGCCAGTGAACAAGCCATTGAGATGGCCGATTCAAGATGTCTACACTATCACAGGTGTGGGAACTGTACCAGTTGGTAGAGTCGAAACTGGTGTCATGAAAGTCGGAGATGTTTTGGTATTTGAACCATCTGGAATAAAAGGTGAAGTTAAATCAATAGAAATGCACCACCAGCAAATTCCACAAGCGGTTCCAGGCGACAATGTTGGTGTGAATGTAAGAGGAATAAGCAAAGAACAAGTTAGAAGAGGAGACGTTGCTGGTCTTCCATCAAATCCGCCAGCTGTTGTTAAAGAATTCACTGCTCAAATAGTTGTATTGCAGCATCCGACTGTAATTACAAAAGGATATACTCCGGTATTTCACTGCCACACATCTTCAGTTGCTTGCCAAATAACTGAAATAATTGCAAAGATTGATCCAAGAACTGGACAAGAACTTCAAAAGAATCCAGACTTCATAAAAACTGGAGATGCTGCAAAGATCAGAGTTGTTCCATCAAAGCCGATGGTAATCGAGAAGAATTCAGACTTTCCTGAATTGGCAAAGTTTGCGATAAGAGACATGGGAATGACAGTTGCTGCAGGAATTTGCTTGGATGTAGTTAAAGCCAAGTAAATTTTTTCTATTTATTTTTTATTCTAACTCACTACTAACCAAGTTCCTACGAATATCAAAATAATCGACAAAATTTTTGTAAAAATTATTAATTTATCGCTCTTTTCTGATAATATCTTAGGCATAAACGAACTGAGCAATAGAGTATAAATTAATACAAATAATGGTTGAAGAGATGGGATTGCCGACACGAGTGAAATAAGCCCTATTGAAATAGCGATATAAATAGATACGACACCGGTATAATATATTGCAACAGTAGTAAATCTCCAGAAAAATACTTTCTTTTTGTTGACTTTGTGCATATCAACAATAAAATCATTCCTTATTTTTGGTATAAACAAAAGAATTAATCCACCAAACAGCGCCCCAATCACTGTCCAAAACAGGAATGAAAAATAATCAATAAAGCTGAAAATGTATTTCGTAGAAACTTCACAGCCTGCCCACACTAAACTGAAAATCAAGATATAAACCAATGCTGGCGATATACCGAATTTTCTTTTTAATTTTTTATAAGAAACTAAAACTGCACTGATAACAAGAAGAAAAACACCGACGTATTTTTGAAAACTCAAAGTTTCATTAAGAAAAACGTATGCTAAAGGTAAAACGAATATTGGGTTTAAATAAAACATGGGAACAACTCTTGATGCTTCTTCTAACATCATGGCTTTGTTATAAAGAACGGGAACGAGCCCTATTATTATCCCCATAATTATGCTCCATAAATACCATGGATAACTAAAAGAAATTTTGGTGAATAAAATCAGAGGTAGTAAAACTAAAGTATCTGTTAGTAAAGTTAAGATTTGGTAAGAAAATGGATTTTTTATTAGTTTTGTTAAAAAATATTTATCTATGATATTTGTAATGCCCCAAAGCATAGGAGCTATAATTGCAAATATGAACCATTGCACTATTCTCGCCTATTAAAACTTGGAAAAAGTAAAGAATATAAATATATCTTAACCAAAGAGTTAAAGTGATATTATGCAAACTGCAAGGATAAAACTTTCAGGAAAAGATCCGCAAGAATTGGATAGCCTTTGTTCTGAAATAAAAGATATTGCAAAAAGATTTGGTGTGGATTACAGAGGACCTATTCCTTTACCGACAAAAATCCTGAAAGTCACGACATTAAAAACTCCTTGCGGCGATGGAACTGGCCATGGAAATGCCACATTCGATCGATGGGAAATGAGAATTCACAAGAGAATGGTTGACGTTCAAGCCGATGATCGAACTCTAAGGCAGATAATGAGAATAAATATTCCTGAGGGCATCCATATAGAGATAAAATTGAAAGATTAAAATAAGAATATGGCAAAAGAAATTAACGAATTGCTGAAGAGTTACAAGAGCAAAAGACTGGAAATTAAGAAAAGATTGGAAGAATTCAATCAAATAAAAAATGATTCTGATGAAAGAATTTTTACTGAATTGGCGTTTTGTATTTGTACTCCACAATCAAAAGCAACTTCTGCCTGGATTGCAATAGAAGCTCTTGTGAAAAATAATTACTTGTTTACGAGAAGTGAACGGATGATAAGACCGTTTTTGAATGCTGTAAGATTTGCTGACAATAAAACCAAATATATTGTTGAAGCAAGAGAACTCTTCACTAAAAATGGGAAATTGAATATAAAAGAAAAAATTCAATCGTTTCCTGATAGTTTGAAATTAAGAGAGTGGTTAGTTGAAAATGTAAAAGGTTTGGGGATGAAGGAGTCTTCGCATTTCTTAAGAAATATTGGTTTAGGCAACAACCTAGCTATTTTGGACATCCATGTTTTGAATAACTTGAAAGAATATGGCGTCATTGAAGGGATTCTAAAAAATTTGACAAAAAAGAATTATTTAGAAATAGAAAACAAGATTAAAGAATTTTCAAAGCTGGTTGGAGTGCCAATGGACGAGTTAGATTTGCTGTTCTGGTCTGAAGAGACTGGAATTATATTCAAATAATCAATTTTATATATAGTGATGTTTTTGAAAGAAAACCTAATCTTGATTGATGCAGATTATACTATGAGTGGAAGCAGAGGAGTAGTTAGGCTATACTGTAAGAACTCTAAAGGCAAAACCATTCTTGTTCTAGACTCTAACTTTGAACCCTATTTCTACGCGATGCCAAAAGAGGGAAAAACATCTGAACTGAAAAAGAAAATTGAAGAGCTGGATACAAAAAAAATCGAGACAAAAATTCTAAAAGCAGAAGTTGTTGAGAAAATTTGTGATGGAAAGAAAACCAAACTCATAAAAATTACAATCGACAATCCAAGAAAAATTCCTGATGTTCGTGACATGATAAAAGACTGGAAAGATATTGAAGAAACTTATGAATACGACATTCCTTTCTACAAACGCTACTTGATTGATAAACGAATAGAACCAATCAATTGGATTGAAGTTAATGGTGAAGAAGTTGAAAAAGATAAAAAATATCAGGTTGATCAAATAGTAAGAGCGACTTCTGTCAAATCAATTGAATCAAAAAAAGAAATTGAATTCAAGATTTTAGCTTTTGACACGGAATGGATAGAGGAAGATAATAAAGCTAACTTGATAATGTTCAGCATGGCTTGCAATGATGGCTACAAAAAAGTTTTAACTTCATGCCATTGGGATAAAAAACCTGGTTATGTTGAAGTCTTAAAGGATGAAAAAGAAATTATTGAGAAATTTTTAGAGGTGGTAAGAGAAAGGAATCCAGACTTCCTAGTAGGTTACAATTCAGATGGTTTTGACATACCAAAGCTAAAAGATAGAGCTACTGAGCTGAAGTTGTCACTAAAATTGGGGAGAGATGACGCCCCTGTGTTTGTTGTAAGAAGAGGAAGAATTAGCTCTGCTAAAACTAAAGGAAGGATCCATATCGATTTATTTAATTTCATTGATCACATTCTCTCTTCTTCTATGAAAAGTGAAATCTTGAGTTTGGATGCAGTTGCTCAAGAGCTTTTGGGTGTGGG
>Ga0315281_10010699_pt1 | contig 12621 bp, 13 predicted proteins | sample YL17G07_0_MG_FD_204540 | JGI IMG/M metagenome (GOLD analysis project Ga0315281, IMG submission 204540) | Sediment microbial communities from Yellowstone Lake, YNP, Wyoming, USA - YL17G07_0 | ecosystem: Environmental > Aquatic > Freshwater > Lake > Sediment | place: USA: Wyoming | collected... | reverse complement strand
AAGATAAATATTTGGAATTTAAACCAGCCAAAACGCCTTGTTTTGCGGATATTTTCGGTAGAAGATTTTCAAAATCATTATCTTAACCTCTATAGTAAAGCTAGATAGAATGTATCCTGTGGATGGGGGATAAGGCGAGTCCGCCAAAATACTTGATGGGTTTGGCACTTCATAACTAATAATATTGCCACTGCCAATCTGACGGGCAAAAGTAAGATGACTGGGGTCAACATTATTCCATGTCTGAGCCGCAGCTTCTATTGAAGGAATCCATGCCGGTGGAATGCTAGAATCAATATCATAATAGACCATGGAACTAAACCATGATGTCCGACTCGACCAACAAATTCCGCTTCCATTGCTCCTTGGAGGAAGTTGAGTTGAAGGCGGCACAAGTGTGTATGTAGGAGTAGATGTTGGCGTGAAAGTAGGTATATCTGTAGGGGTGAGTGTCGAAGTGGATGTTATTGTTTCGCTAGGTGTCTGCGTAAATGTCGCCGTAGCTGTCGGGGTGAGGGTTGCCGTCGAGGTTGGGGTGGCGGTCGGCGTTGGCGGGAGAGTGGACAACTGAAAAACTAAAGGTGGGTAAGCGACGCCGCCATAACTCACCTCCAAAAAATTCATCGCCTGATAAGTGCAACTACTGATACAGGAAGCAAGCGCTTGAAACTTCAAGTTGCCGCTGGTAGTCTTGGTAATGATTGTTTCCAAATTATAGAGCCCAATGGTTCGGGTAAATACATTCGGGTTGCTATAAGTCTTAGCTAAATAGGAGGCAGGCGTGTAATAAACGCTGTCTACGTAAATTCCCATTTTGTTATAAAACGGCGGAGTCCATCGTCCAAAGTAGTTTACGTTGTTATCATAATGCAGAGTCCCAATCAGTTTTAAATAAATCGACGTATTCAAAGGCGCGATGACCTCGCCGGATGTATTCACGCTGTTATTCGTCTTTGTTATGATCACCGTATAAGCGTCCACTTGCGTACATCCCATTCCGCTCAGGATGGTTGTACACGTTATGGTTGGAGTTGGCGTGGGAGTGGGAGTATCCGTAATTGCCAGCGCGACGTCGTTCTTGGGAAAGAGAGCAAAGAGTAACAACGCGCCCGCGAAGACCGAAAAGAAAGTTCGCTTTGAAAACTTTGTTTCATTTTTCATTTTACATCTTTCGTTTGGGACAATGGAGCAAGCGACGATAATTCCAATACTACCCCCCCCCAGCTTATTTGTCAAGGCAAAATGAATTGAATAAATGAATTGAATAAATGAATTGAATTAAGCGCGATTATTCGTTGCGTTTTTTTCTTCTCTTCAAAAAGTCGGCGATTTCAAAATCCAGTTCTTCGTCAATATCCCAAGCCTCGTCCTTGTCAATTTCAAACATGAACGGTTTTGCGCCAATGCGATGGCGGCGCTTCAACAGGTTTTCGCGGGTGAAAAGATAGAGGCAGGAGTTCTCTTCGTAAACGGGGGGCAGGTCTTGGGTTTGAAGCAAAACGGCGGGGTCGTGGTTAATGGCGCGTCCGTCTTGAAAATACAAGCGCGTTTGCAAGCGCGTGACTGAAAAAAGCGAATCATACTTTGCGCCTGCGTCGAAAAAAGTTTTGATTCCGTTGGAGATAGTCTCCGCTTTCAACAGCGGATTAGTCGAATGGGTTTGCAAATAAAAATCGGCGTTGACTTGCGCCGTGTCATGGAGAAGAATGTCGTTCATGGGAATATCGTCGGGGCGTAAATTTTCAGGGCGCTGAATCAACTTGACGGTCGGAAAGAAGCGGCGCAAGCCGTCCATCACGGGTTCGGAATCCGTATCCACCATCACGATTTCAATTTCAGGAACAGACAGCAACGTCTCGAGAATGTGATGAAAAAGCGGTTTGCCCGCTAATGGGCGATAATTTTTTTCGGGGACGCGCTGACTGTGATGGCGCATCGGCACAAGGGCGGCGAGTTTCATGTCGTCTATTTTATCATTCGCAATGGGATATAATGCGTCGTCAATCGTCAAATATTTTACTGGAGGAACAAATGTCTCAAACTACCCGAAAACGCTACCATCCCGTTTTTATCGCCGTGCATTGGCTGATGGCTCTGCTCGTGATTGCGACGCTGGTTGGCGGAAAATTTATTTCGCGCGGTCTGCCCGCGTACAAATCGATCTCGTTGCACAATCACGTTACGCTTGGCGGCATCGTTGTGATCCTAATCGTTATTCGTTTCATCTTGCGCTTGGCGCTTACCCCCCCGGCGGACGCCAACGCCAGCAGACCGTTGCTGAAATTTTCGGCGCTGGCGGTTCATATTTTATTTTATGTGGGGATTATTGGCGCGGGAATCAGCGGCTACACTTTGTATCAAGGAGCGCATTTAGCGGATCTGTTCGGCAACAGCGCTTTGCCGTATCCTGACTTTTTTCAAATCCTGCCTTTGCAACGCAGAGTGCATGGCGTCATTGTGAATATTGTGCTGTTGCTGGTCTTTTTGCATATCGGCGCGGTCGCGTATCATCAGTCTAAGCTCAAGGAAAATATAATGGTGCGGATGTGGTTTGGCGAGTAGAAACCGACTCGTTATTGTTTGATCGTCGCGATTAATATTCCAACCCCAATCAACGCGCCGCCCGCGAGAAAGAGCGGCGTGATTTTTTCGGCGAGGAAAAACCAACCGAGCGCCGCGCCGACGACGGGTTGCGCGAAGAACGTCAACGACGCGACGGCGGCGGGCAATTCCGCGAAGGCGTAATTCCACAAGAACATCGCTAGCGCCGTCGAGACGATTCCCAAAAACAACAAACCGCCGACGACGCCGACGGTGATTTCGCCGACGCCTTGCGTTTGCATTTCCCAAATTCCAAATAATAAGCTGGACGGCAATCCGCCTAAAAGCATGATGGCGCTGGACGCGAGCAGGTCTACCGATTTTGAAACTTTGCGAACCAACGTCGAGTACAGCGCCCAGGTCAACGCCGCCGCGAGCAAACTCAGGTTGCCCCAAAATAGCGCTGGAGAAAGTTCCGCGTTGCGCGGGTCAATTACGGCGACGACGCCGAGCGTGGAGATAATCAAAGCGCCGACGCCGCGCGCGGTGGCGCGTTCGCCCAACACAAAGGGAGCGAAAAGCAAAATAAAGGCGGGCGTCGCCGAGGTCACGAGCGCGCCGTTGGAGGCGGTGGAAAGTTTTGTCCCCACAAATTGAAATCCAAGCGAGACGCCGTATCCGACGACGCCGACCAAAAAACTTTTCCAAAATAATTCTTTTGAGACGGACGGTTTGTCTTTGCGAAAATAAATAACGCCGCCCAACGCGCTTGCGCCCATGACCAGACGCACGGTCAGCAACGCGAATGGCGGAATGACCTCAAGCACGATTTTGCTCACGACGTACATTCCGCCCCAAATAGAGGCGGCGGCGAGACCGGCGCACAAACCTGCGAATGTGTGATGTTTGGACATTGACCTACTCAAAATGATGATTTTGACCGAGACGAATTTTTTTGATTGCGCCGACGCGTTTCTTTTCTTTCAATCTTTCTTCTTTCGAAGATTTCGTCGGCTTTGTCTTGCGACGCGGCTTGGGTTTTTCGCGCGCTTTGCGGATTAATTCATAAAAGCGCTCCAGCGCGTCGGCGCGATTTTTTTCCTGTGTGCGGAATCTACCCGCCGCGATGATTAACTCGCCCGTTGCGGTCATGCGCCGCCCCGCGAGTTTAATCAGCCGCGCCTTGACGTCCGCCGCGAGGGACGGCGAGTTCGTCGCGTCGAAGCGCAGTTGAACGGCGGTGGCGACTTTGTTGACGTTCTGCCCACCCGGTCCAGATGCGCGGATATATTCAAGGTGGATTTCTGGGTCAAGCGGGTTCATGGGGAAGGTAGACAGTAAACAAGTAGACAGGGTGGGATTAAGTTTTTATGACCTTTGGCGCGAAGAGCCACAGCGCGGCGAGAATTACGCCGCCGACTAAAAATGGAACGGGGGCGCCGAACCATTGAAACAACGCTCCGTAAAATAACGGCGCGACCGCGTTTGCCGCGCTATACATCGAAGCGGACGCGCCCAACATTCCGCCCACTTCGCTTTTCTCGGACGACTTTGTAATCAAGCTGTTCACGGCGGGATGCAATACGCCGCCGCCGATTGCGGCGGGGAAGCTTGCCGCGAGCAACCAAATGACGCCAATCCAACCGCGCGCGGCTTCATCGGGCAATTGAATGTGAATATTTTGAAGCGCGACTCGAATTTCGCCTTGCCCCGCCAGCCCGGCCAACACTTTGGCTTTGTCGTACCACGGCAACGGCACGGCGGGAGTCAGCCCCGTTCCAATCAACCCGACTGCGAGCGCGAAAAGTCCCATCAAAATCAGCCAGCGATCCCCTTTTTGTTTCGACCATTTGCCAACAAACCCCGCTTGGATTGCCACAATGAACAGACCAATCAAAACGAACAAACCCGACGTATCGCGCGCGTCCATGCCGAGGCGCGTCAGCGTGAATAATGAAAAGAGCTGTTCATATCCGCCGAATGCGACTTGATAAAAGAACATGACGATTAGCAAAAACCGAATTTCAGGGCGCCGGAACGCCTGCGTCAGCGCGCTCAAAGAAAAAGGACTTTTGCGCGACGCGCTTGGATCTTGGACGTTGTTCATCGTTTCCTTGAACCAGAACGCGGTTAAGAGAATAGAGAGAAAAGAGAAGAACGCGGCGGTGAACGCGACCAGCTGATAATTCTGTCCGCTGGTGACAAGCACGGCGAAGGCGATGATCGGTCCCAACACAAAGCCGACGCCAAACGCCGCGCCGACGAGACCGAGTCCTTGTGTGCGCGTTTTTTCGGTGGTGCAATCCGCAATGGCGGCTTGCGCAGTTGAGATGTTCGCGCCTGAGAGTCCGTCAATAATGCGGGAGACGAACAACAGCGTCAGGGTGTTGGCGAAGCCGAGTAAGATAAAACCCGCGAAGGTTCCAATTTGGCTAGCGATTAAAATCGGTTTGCGCCCGAAGCGGTCGGATAATCTGCCTAAAATGGGCGCGCCCAAAAATTGCATCGTCGGATAGGCGGCTTGCAAAATTCCAATCACTAATGGGGATGAGCCAAAGCGCGCCGCATATAACGGCAATAAAGGAATGATGATGGTTAAGCCCATCAGGTCTACCAACACAATGACCAAAACGGGGAGAATGCGTTTGAAATCTAGTTTTTCGGAGTTGGATGCGTGAGTCATAAATACATTGTAATAGATAAAGAAGTGATTGTTCCAAATTTGGCAAGGTCGGCGCTTGAAAATTATATTACTTGACCATTACCATGACTTAGCGACTGTTTCTTAAAGAATTTTTAACCGCAGATGAACGCAGATAAAATGGATTTGGCTGGATTTCAAGAGCCTTGTTTGGGAATTTTATCCAAAAATCTGCGTTCATCTGTGATTATCTGTGGCGAATTGGACTTAAGAAACGCTCTCTAAGGAAACAAACGCAAAGCGCTATAATTTTCATATTGAAATCCAAACGCGTACATAGGAATTTTTTATGCAAGTAACTTTGAAAATTTTTCGCTACAATCCCGAAACGGACGCAAACGGACATTACGAAACTTATCGCTTGGAAGCCGACGCAAACGACCGCGTGTTGGACGTCTTGGAAAGAATCAAAGGCGCGCAAGATGGAACGCTTTCATTCCGCCGCTCATGCGCGCACGGCGTCTGCGGCTCGGACGCAATGCGCATCAATGGGCGCAATCGCTTGGCGTGTAAAACTTTAGTGCGCGAAATCGGCGCGAATATCACAGTGGAACCGTTGCTGGGGCTGAAGGTCGTCAAAGATTTAATCGTCGGTATGGAACCGTTCTTTGATAACTACAAAAAAATGCAGCCGTATTTGGTGAACGAAGCGCCGCTTCCCGCCGACGGAAAAGAGCGCCTGCAATCTCCCGCCGAACGCGTCCGCTTTGACGAAACCACAAAATGTATTTTATGCGCCGCTTGCTCAACCGCCTGTCCGTCTTACTGGGCGAATGGCGAATATTACGGTCCCGCCGCCATTATCGCCGCCCACCGCTTTATCTTCGACAGCCGCGACGAAGGCGCCGCGCAACGCTTGCAGATTCTCAGCGAGACAAACGGCGCGGCGCGTTGTCACACCGCGTATAATTGCACGGAGGCTTGTCCGCGCGACATTAAAATCACAAAAGCGATTGGCGAAATCAAGATGGCAATGGTAACGGGAAAAATAAGGTAAAAGAAAAATGAATTCAAAATATTATCGCAAGATTGGCGGGGCGCTTATTTTGATCTTGTTCCTGCTTGCCTGCGTTTCTCCGTTGTCGAGAGCGCCGACTTCGACGGCGTTTCCGCAAGCGGAAGCGGTAAAAACGTTGGAGGTCGCAGTTGCAGAAACCGCCGCCGCCGCTCGGACTCAAACCGCCACAGCCCGCCCGCCCACGCGGACTCCCACTAAAACCCGCGTCCCTTCCAAGACGCCGACGTCAGGAACTGTCTCGCCGACGTTTTTCTTTTCCCTTTTTACCGCCACCTTTGAGTTCCCCGTTGAAGAGACGAACGCCGCGATAAACGCGACCGCTACGGATCTAAAATCACGCGGGTTGATAGACTTAGGCGGCGGCTTTACCGTCCGCATCACTAAGAAAATGTGGGCTTGCTACGTCCGGGAGAGTCCCAAATTGGTTGTTTCGCCAGGGAAAAAATTTACCGCATCCTGGACTGTGGTGAATACCGGAACGGAACATTGGACAAGCAACACCATTGACTTTGTGTACAAAGGCGGTTATCGCCATATCGGCACACGGATTCAAGACCTTCCCTCGACAGTCGGATCCGGCAGGGTGTTTTTAATTAGCGCAACGTTCATCGCGCCACGAAGAGGGGGCGAGCATCATGCGTATTATGTGATCAGAGTTGACGCGACGCGACGCACTGAGTTTTGCCCCATGTGGATGAGCTTTGAAGTAAAGTGAATTAGCAATAATTTAATTATTTTTTGGAGCTGAAGTTCAACGGTGTATAATCAAAACAGGTTTGAAGCCTTAGAGAGCGTTTCTTAAGTGCAATTCACCACAGACGCTTCGCGCACGGATAAAAAGGATTTAAGCTGTTTTTGAGGCTGTTTTTATTAAGCATCCGTGTTTATCTGCGTTCATCTGTGGTTACAAACGACTTAAGCGACAGTCTCTTAACATTTTCAAGGAGAAAACATGACTGAACGCGTTGCCCTGTATTTGCAAGATTCGCACGACCTGCGCGATGGATTAGATTATGTCAAATACGCGGAGGAAAAAGGTTTTGAAACCGTGTGGCAAGCCGAATCAAGACTCGTCCGCGACGCGATTGTGCCGATGGCGGCTTATGCGGCGGTGACGGATAAGATTAAAGTCGGCTCGGGCGTCATCAACAATTGGACGCGCAACATCGGCTTGCTCGCCGCCACCTTCCTGACTTTGGACGACCTTGCCCCGAATCGCATCATCTGCGGAATCGGCTCGTGGTGGGACCCGCTGGCAAAAAACGTGGGAATTGAGCGCAAGAAACCCCTGCTTGCCATGCGCGAGACGATTGAAGTAATGCGTCGCTTACTAAATATGGAACGCGTCACTTTTCATGGCGAATTTCACCATGTCGAAGGCGTTGAGCTGGACATAGTTCATGGTCGCCGCGAACCGCGCAACGTTCCCATGATGATTGGCGCGACTGGCGATTTGATGATGGAATTGACCGGCGAAATCGCGGACGGCGCCATTCTAAATTATTGCGTTCCGCCTTCGTACAACGACAAAGCGCTTGAACTTTTAGAAAAAGGCGCGAAGAAATCTGGGCGGACGCTTGAAGACATTGACCGTCCGCAACTGATTGTTTGCTCGGTGGACGAAGACCACGACAAAGCCATTGAATACAGCAAAGAACTCCTTTGCCAATACCTCGCGCAACAACCGCACATCGCCAAAGCGTCCGGCGTTTCGCAGGAAGTCATTAGTAAAATCCATTTCATTTTGGGCTGGCCCGCCACCAAAGCGCAAATCAACAAAGCCAAGCACCTGGTTCCCGACGAATTGGTTCACCATATTACGGCTTCCGGTACGCCCGCAGAAGCGCGCGCCAAAGTCGCGGAATACGTCAAGCGCGGATGCACTTGTCCCATTTTGTATCCCGTCGGCGGAAATTTTAAGCTGTTGATTGACTCCTTTGCGCAGAAGTGATTTAAGCAAGTGACAGTCAAACAACCCAACTCGCGCCATTGTTTCGCCAGCGGACTGGAAAACCCGATTGGTTTGCGTTTGCACATCTACGAAACCGAAGCAGGCGTTGTGGAAAGCTCTTATATTGCGCCCGAACATTTTCAAAGTTATCCCGGCGTTTTGCATGGCGGCATTGTGGCGACGCTGATTGACGAAATCGCCAGCCGCGCGCGCCTCGGCGGCGACCCGGCGAATCCGCGCTTTGCGTTTACCGGCAAACTTGAAATAAAATATCGCAAGAACGTTCCGATTGGCAAGCCATTAAAAATCATTGGCAAAGCGGGCGAGAGCAAAGGCAAAATAGCGAAGGCATGGGCAGGCATTTACGACGCTGAAACAAACGAATTGCTCGCGGAGGGAACGATCATGCTCGTTGACGTTCCACCCAACCAGTTAAGCGGCTTGGATGAATTGGGTTGGAAGGTTTACCCCGAGTAAGATAAATCTTGCAATTCAGGTTGTCCGAGTTACGGTTTGATGAACGTACCGTCGCGCAACTCTAAAAGCGTTTGTTGGATTTCTTCGACGGTATTCATCACAAAGGGACCGTAGGGAACGATGGTTTCTTTGATGGGCGCGCCCGCGATTAACATAAACTGCGCGCCCGTTTCGCTCTTGACTTCGATTTGTTCGCCGTCGTCTTTAAAGACGACCATGCTGAGGGCTTCGGCGGATTCGCCGGCGAATTCGCCCGCGCCTTCAAAGAGATAGGCGAGGACGGCGTGACCAATCGGGGTGGGAAAAACAAATCGGGAACCGGCCGCCAACTTCACGTCCAGATAAAACGGCGCGGCGGCAATTTCAGTCACGGGTCCGCGAAGCCCATCCACTTCGCCCGCGACGATTCGAATCGTCGCGCCGTCTTTTTCAATTACGGGAATCGAATTCGATTTGATTTCCTGATAACGCGGCGGACTCATTTTTTGCGCGGCGGGCAAATTGACCCAGAGTTGAAAGCCGTAAATGTTTCCGTTTGCGTCGCGTTGCGGCATTTCTTCGTGCAGAATGCCGCTACCGCTGGTCATCCATTGCGCGTCGCCGACGGCAATCACGCCCGCGTTGCCGAGACTGTCGCGGTGCGCGACGGAGCCGGCGAGCATGTAGGTGACGGTTTCAATGCCGCGATGCGGGTGCATGGGAAAGCCGCGCATTTCGTCTTCGGGCGAGTTGAAGGCGAAGTGGTCGAAGAGCAGGAAGGGATCATAGTCGTTGCTGGCGCGCGGAAAAATGGAGCGGCGCACTAAAACGCCCGCGCCTTCGGCGACGAGTTTGGGGTCAACGATATCGAAGACGGTTCTGAAGTTTGTCATATCGGTTGGATGAGGCGTGAGGGATGGATGTTACGCAGAATTCGCCTTCATCCCCAAGGGACTATCCGAAAAGATTGGCGAGGCTTTCGCAAAACGGCATAAAATAACAATCGCTCAAACAATTTCCCCTGCGTTATACTTCCCGCGCTATTCAAACCATGCAACTGCCAAAACTATCCAACTAAAATGAAACAACTCCTCCAAAATATCAAAAGCGGAAAAACAACAATCGAAGACGTCCCTACGCCGACTCCGCGCGCAGGGCAGGCGCTGGTTCAAGTCGCCGCCTCGCTTGTCTCCGCTGGCACGGAACGCATGGTCGTTGAGTTTGCGGAAAAGAGTCTCATCGGCAAAGCGCGTTCGCGTCCCGACCTCGTCAAGCAGGTTTTCGATAAAGCCAAACGCGAAGGCATAGTCCCGACTATGCAAGCCGCGTTCAATCGTCTCGACCAGCCAATGGCGCTGGGCTATTCGTCCGCTGGCACAATCGTCGCGCTTGGAAAAAATACGCAGGGCTTCAAGGTTGGTCAGCGCGTGGCATGCGCGGGCGGCGGCTATGCCTCGCACGCCGAATACAACGTCGTGCCGCGCAATCTTTTAACGCCGCTTCCCGAAAATGTGAATTTTGAATCCGCCGCATTCACCACGCTCGGCGCGATTGCCTTGCATGGCTTTCGTTTGGCGGAAGCGCAACTCGGCGAAAATATTGCGGTCATCGGTTTGGGACTTGTGGGATTATTGACGATTCAAATTGCGACGGCGGCGGGTTGCAACGCCCTCGGCGTCGATCTCGATCCGACGCGCATCGCCCTCGCTGATTCGCTTGGACTGCGCGCCGTTCTGCGCGCGCAAGCCGAAGCGGCGTCCCAAGCGTTTGCCCCACGCGGCTTTGACGCCGTCATCATCTGCGCCGACGCCGCCTCCAACGACCCCATCGAACTCGCCGGCGTCATCGCTCGTGACCGCGCCCACATCGTCGCCACTGGCGCGGTGGGATTGAACATCCCCAGAAAAATCTACTACGAAAAAGAACTCGCCTTCATCAACTCGCGCTCCTACGGTCCGGGTCGTTACGATTCCAACTACGAAGAAAACGGCGCCGACTATCCCATCGGCTACATTCGCTGGACGGAAGGGCGCAACTTTCAAGCCGTAGTAGATTTGCTGTCAAGTCGAAAGTTGAAGGTTGAAAGTCTGATCACGCATCGTTTTTCAATTGAAGAAGGAATTCAGGCGTATGAAGTTATTACGGGAAAGAAGAAAGAGGCGTTTCTTGGCGTGCTTCTTACTTATCCAGAAGGAAAGAAGAAAGAAGAAAGGAAAATTCTCTTTCCTCTTTCTTCTTTTAAATCATCAGGCGTTGTAAAACTTGGCGTTCTCGGCGCGGGACTTTACGCCAACGCGACGCTCTTGCCCGTGATAAAAAACAATAAAGATTTTGAGCTCGTCGGCATTGCATCCTCAAGCGGATTACACGCGCAACACTCAGGCAAAAAGTTCGGCTTTCAATATGCGACTTCCAGCGAAGATGAAATCATCAACGACCCGAACGTCAACGCCGTCGCCATCCTCACCCGTCACGACTCGCACGCCGATTTAGTCGTCAAAGCGCTGAAAGCGGGCAAGCATGTTTTCGTCGAAAAACCATTGGCGATAAACAGTAAGCAGTTATCAGTCATCAGTAAACAGTTACTGATCACTGATAACTGTTTACTGATGACTGGGTTTAACCGTCGCTTCGCCCCCCTCGCCCAATCCCTTTCTTCTTTCCTCTTTCCTCGCGCCGAGCCGTTGTACGCCCATTACCGAGTCAATGCAGGCTACATCCCAAGCAATCACTGGACTCAAGACCCCAATATCGGCGGCGGACGAATCATCGGCGAAGCCTGTCACTTCATTGACTTCATTACCTTCCTCGTCGGCGCGCCGCCCGTTTCGGTCACAGCCCACGCGCTACCCGACATGAGCAAATACCGCGAGGATAACGTCAGCATGACTCTCGCCTTCCCCGACGGTTCCATCGGCGTTGTAGATTATCTCGCCAACGGCGACAAGTCCTACGCCAAAGAGCGCGTGGAAGTTTTCTGCGGCGGCAAGATTGCCGCGCTGGATGATTTTGTCTCATTGCAAACGACTTCCGAAGGCAAGAAGAAAGAAGAAAGAATGGCGCAGGATAAAGGTTGGAAAAATGAAATGAGCGCCTTTGCTAACGCGGTCAAAGAAGGCGGCGCGCCGCCGATTCCGTATGAACAATTAGTTGGCGTAACTAAGTCCACATTTGCGGCGGTGGAAGCGTTGCGCAGTCGGTCTTCATTAACAGTCTGAACGACAAGACAACAAAAAAAACATCGTGAACATGAGCATGTCCACGATGTTTTTTTTCAACTTGATAGAATAAATTAATAACAGCCAAGACGATAAGCGGCGAGGCAAAAAAATCTCAGGGCAAAACGCAATTTACCGCTTACCCTCTAAACCGCCATTGAACTTACTTGCTAAAGCGAGCTAAGGCTGGAATTAATTTTGCTGAATGTATTGCCGATCATCGGTCCGAGAATCATCAACGCTGCGATAACGACAATAGCAACCAAAACAAGAATCAGCGCGTATTCTACAAGACCTTGACCTTTTCCTTCTTCAGGGACGAATAACATGGCTTCTTTCTCCTTTCTTCTTAACTAGATTTCTCGGAAGATTTTCAAAGCGTCCTCAGGCAAATCTCCTAAGATTGTTTTAAGATTTCCGCATTATATATCAAAGCGGCAAAAAAGGATAATGTTTTTGGTCGCTAAAAACTATTTGGTTTTTGGGGTGAAGATGAACAATCCCGTCGCCATTGTAAAAATTTCAAGTTAGCGGCGCGCTATAACCCTCTCCCATCGGGAGAGGGGCCTCCCTTCCCCTGCGGGGGAAGGACTGGGGATGAGGGAGAATTCTGCGTAAGGTCATCAGTCACAAGTTAAGGTCATCTCGCAGCTGTCAAGATTGGAATCTGCTTCAGCGGCGAAGGGCGTTCGGATTTTCTTTTGCGCTTGACGACGCCGAGCAATTTGGCGTTCGT
>Ga0315281_10010698_pt1 | contig 12621 bp, 16 predicted proteins | sample YL17G07_0_MG_FD_204540 | JGI IMG/M metagenome (GOLD analysis project Ga0315281, IMG submission 204540) | Sediment microbial communities from Yellowstone Lake, YNP, Wyoming, USA - YL17G07_0 | ecosystem: Environmental > Aquatic > Freshwater > Lake > Sediment | place: USA: Wyoming | collected... | reverse complement strand
CTGCTTTCGTTCCTGCAGGGCGAAAAGGCGGCCCAGGTGCTTTCGGGCATGGATGGAGAGCTGGCGGCCGATGTCGCCCAACGGATAGCGCTCATGGACCGGGCGAACCCGGAAATTGTGAACGAAGTGGAGGCTGTACTCCGAAGGAAGCTCAGCGCCGTGCTCCAGCCCGCGCGTGAGGCCCAGAACGTTGGCGGCCTGGACGTGCTCGTGAACCTGCTCAAGCACTCCAGCCGCATGACTGAAAAGAAGATTATCGAGTCCCTCGAAGATAACGAGCCGGAACTCGCCGAACAGGTTAAGAAGCGAATGTTCGTCTTCGAGAACATCGGCACCCTGGACGACCGTTCGATCCAGCGGATCATGCGCGAGGTGGAAGTGCGCGACCTCGCGCTCGCGTTGAAGGCGACGCCCGAGGTCGTGAAGGAGTGCATCCTGCGGAACATGTCGGCCCGCGCCGCCCAGATGCTGCGCGAAGACATGGAGGCCTCGGGGCCGGTCCGCCTGCGCCAGGTGGAAGAGGCCCAGCAGCGCATCGTTGAGGTGATTCGCCGGCTCGACGATGCCGAAGAAATCGTGATCGCGCGGGGTGGTGACGATGAACTCGTCGGCTAAGCAGGGCCGCCTTGTGCGCGCTCTCGGCGACGATGGAGAGATCTTCGTGCTTGGCGGGGTGCGCACGGCGGTGCCGAACCCGGGCGGGCTGGCTAGCCTCAGCGAGATGGTGGCGGCGGCCGAAGCAAAGGCAGAGGAGATCCTGGCGAACGCTCGGGCGGAAGCTGCCGCCATCGTGGCCGAAGCCGAGGCTTCCGCCGAGGAGACCCGCTCCAGCGCCTACGCCGACGGTCTCGCCCGTGCGCGGGTGGAAGTCAATCACCTGTTTGAAGGGGAACTGGCGCTGGTTCGGCAGGCCGCGGCGGAAGGCAAGTCCTTGCGCGACGACATTGCGGGACAGGCTGTAGCGGTCATCGCTGCTGCCGCTGCCGTAGCTGCCCGGAGAATCGTGGGCGAGGCGTATGCAGCCGACCCGGCGCTTACCGCCGCTGCCTGCGCCGAAGCGTTGCGGGCGGCATCGGGCCAGGAAGTGCTCGCCCTGCGGGTCAACGCGGGCATCGCCGGAGAGGTGCAGGCGCGGCTCGTGGACGGCGCGGGCTACGTGCGTCCCGATGACTCGGTGGAGGTCGGCGGCTGCATCGTGGACCTGAAGCACGGCACGATCGATGCGACGCTGGATGCACGCATTTCACTCATGGAGCTGGCCCTGGCGCAGGCGGGTGGGGGACTCGCCCAATGAGCGCCGCAATCGAAGCGATCCTCGAAGCGGCCGGCGGGGCGAATGTTCACGCGCGCAGCGGGACGGTCGTGCGCGTTTCCGGCGAAATCGTGGCGGTTGCCGGCGTCAACTTCCGGCCGAACGAACTGGCGTTCGTTGAAGGCACGGGCGGCCAACTCCTTCCCGCCCAGTGCGCCGGGTCCGGTGGCAGGGAGGCCAACCTGGCGCTCCTGGAGCGCGGCACGGTGGCTATCGGCGCGCGCGTCCACGCCTCGGGCCGGTTGCCCGCCGTGCCGGTGGGCAGAAGCCTGCTTGGTCGCGTGGTGGACGGACTGGGGCGCCCCATGGACGGTGGAGCGGAATTCCGCTGGGCACGCCGCGTAACCGCCCAGGCCGAGCCACCCCACCCCCTCGACCGCCAGCCGATTACCTCGGCGCTCGCATCCGGTGTGCGCGCCGTTGATGGCTTCCTGACCCTCGGGCGAGGCCAGCGGGTCGGCATCTTCGCGGGTTCCGGCGTTGGCAAAAGCACGCTGCTCGGGATGCTTGCCCGCGGCACTGCCGCCGACGTGACGGTCATCGCCCTCATCGGCGAACGCGGTCGGGAAGTTCGCGACTTCATCGAACATGACCTCGGGGTCGAGGCGCTCCAGCACTGCGTGATCGTGGCATCTACCGGCGACAACCCGGCGGCCATGCGGCTCTGCGCCGCCAACAGCGCGACCGCCATCGCCGAAGCGTTGCGCGACGAAGGGCTAGATGTCCTCCTCCTGTTCGATAGCCTCACGCGTGTGGCCATGGCGCAGCGGGAAGTCGGACTGGCGGCGGGCGAGCCTCCCACCACGCGCGGCTACCCGCCTTCCGTGTTCAGCCTCTTGCCCCATCTCATGGAGCGGGCCGGCCCGGCGGCCACCGGCAGCATCACCGCGATCTACACGGTGCTTGTAGACGGCGATGACATGGACGAACCGATCGCCGACATCTCGCGGGCAACCCTGGACGGGCACATCGTGCTCAAGCGATCCCTCGCCAGCGCGGGCCACTACCCCCCAATCGATGTCCTGGCGAGCGTCTCGCGGCTGATGTCGCGGGTGGCCGCGCCCGAACATCGGGCCGCTGCCGAAGAGCTGCGCGGCCTGCTCGCCGCGTACGAAGACTCGCGTGACCTCATCAACATCGGCGCGTATGTGCGGGGCGCCGACGGGGTCACCGACCGCGCGATCGACCTGTTGCCCCGGATCAACGGCTTCCTCCGCCAGCGCGCCGACGACAACGTCGCTTTCGGGACGGCACTGACCGGGCTGCTGGAACTCGCCGGCGCGGGCGGCGCGGCAATCGATGAGGGAGGTGTGATCGATGGCACTTACGCAGACGCGTTTGAGGCGGCTGATGAAGCATCGTGAGCAGGTAGAGCGAATGCAGCAGTTGAAACTGGCCGAAGCGAACCGGGCCCGGAACGAGCGGGCGGGGGCGCTCGGCGCTTCGGAGGGAGCGAAGGCGGAGTTCCTCGAAACGGCGCTGCCTCGCGGCCCGCTCGATCCCGGGGTCATGGCGGCGAGCGATGCCTATGCGGTGCGCCTGGGCCGGGAGATCGAAGCGCGCAGCGCTGCCCTTCGCCACTCCGATGACCGGGTGGAAGAAGAACGCCTTCTCCTGCTCGAACGGCGGCGCGATGCGGAGGCGATCGGGGCACTCCTGGAACGCCGAGTCGCGGAGGAACGGCTCCAGGCGGCGCGCCGGGAGATGAAGCGTCTCGACGAACAGGCAACAGTCCGCTGGGGGCGCCGCATGGCGTCGGCCAGCCTCACGGAGGTGGGTCATGAATCCAGTTGGTGATAGCGGCATCAGTGACATCGCCGGGTGGCTCAGGGGGCTCAGCCGCCGCCAGAGCGCCATCAGCAACAACATCGCCAACATCGACACGCCCGGCTTTCAGCGGCAGACGGTGGCGTTCGAGCAGGAACTGCAAAGGGCGAAGAGCGGCAGGCTGGTGACCACCAATCCGAGGCACATCGCGGCCCCGGCGCCCTCCGGCGCGCTGGGCAGTTCGGCCGCGGAAGGGCTGGTCTCGCCTCGACTCGACCAGAACACGGTGAGCATCGACCAGGAAATGCTCAGCCTCGCCGAAACGCAGATGCGCTACTCGGCCGCCACGAGTGCCCTTTCCACCAAGATCGCGACCCTCAAAAACGTGATCCGCGGCTAGTAGAAGGAGAAACGAAATGGGATTGATGAGGGCGATATCGGCTGCTGCTTCGGGCCTCGGGGCGCAGCGCGTACGCATGGACACCATCAGCGCCAACGTTGCGAACATCGAGACCACGCGCACATCCAACGGCGCCGGGCCCTACAAGCGGCATGTCGTGCGGTTCACATCGAACGGGGCCGACCTGCCGTTTTCCCACCTGGTGCAGCGTTTCACCGGCCAGCCCGATACGGGCGTCGTGCTGACGCAGGTCGGGGTCGATGAGCTATCGCCCACGCGCCAGGTCTTCGATCCGGCGGCCCCCGACGCGAACACCGACGGGATGGTGGACATGCCCAACGTTGACCTGGTGACCGAGATGACCGACCTGACTTCGGCCAACCGCTCCTACCAGGCGAACGTGACCGTTATCAACGCCGTGAAACAGATGGCTCTAAGGGCTTTGGACATCGGGAATAGATAGCTCCCACCACAGGCTTACACGAGGTGAACGCATGAGCATGGAGATCGGACCAATTCAGGGGATCGGCGCTGCCAGCCAGACTGGGAGTACGGCTGCGAAACCAGCCTCCGGCTTTGCCGACATGCTTGGGAAGGCCCTCGGCCAGCTCCAGGACATCAGCAACAACGCCGACAGCAAAGTGAACGCGATGGCGACCGGCCAGGATGTGGAGCTTCATGACGTGATGTTGTCGTTGGAGTCGGAAAGCCTGGCAATGAGCCTCGCGACATCGGTACGCAACAAGGCCGTCGAGGCCTACCAGGAAGTCTTCAGGATGCAGATGTAATGGGACTGGCCATACTCGCTCCAGTTGACCCGGCGATGGCCACGCCCGCGGCGCCAGCAGGCGATACGAAGGCGGCCTGCGAGGATTCGGCGCCGGGCGACAGCTTTGCTGCCCTTCTCGCGGCGTTTTCGACGGCGGCGGGTGGCGCGCCCGCTGCCGCTGCTGACCCAGCGCCCGACGGAGCCGCTCTCCCTGCGGACGGTCCCGCCACGGCAGGCGATGGCCCGCAGACTGAAGCGAAGGATGCCGCCGCTCTGATCGCCGCGTCCTTCGCGGGGCTGTTCATGGCCCAGCTCCCCGCGCCCGTGGTTAGCACTCCAACAACTGGCGGGGCTCCCGTGGGACAGGCCGTCTCGCCGGCGAAGGCCTCCGAGACGTTGTCGATTGGGGATGTCGTGCCGGCTGCGGCCGGTGACGCTCTGAAGGTGGCCGCTGGCGCGCCCGCTGTGCCCGCCCTAGTCCTCGGCGAAATCGCTCCTACAGCGCCTGAGCTTCCCGCGGCGGCGCCCGAAATCGCCGCGCCGATGCAAGCTCCTGTACCGCTCGCGGTGATGGCGACGGTCGCCGCGGCGGTTGAGCCGAAGGCGGCCGGCCTGCCGCTCGCGCCCGAAGCGCCCCCTTTGCCAGGAGCAGGTGACGCCGGGCCCCATGATGAGTCACCGGGGGCCGTGGCACTCGGCGTTGAGATCAGCGTGGTCCGCACCGTCGGGAACGCACAACAGTCACAGGCCGATCTCCCAGGTGGCAGCCACCACGACGATGGCGACGCGAAGCCCGCATCGGAGCCCCAGGGCGGTGTTTCTGCATCCGCCGCGGCCATGCCGGCGCCGGGGAGCGCCCCTGCCCCGGATGCGGTCGCCACAGCAGCACCCATACCCTCCGCGGACACTACCCCGCCGCCGGCGGTGCAGCAGGTGGCACGGGCCGTAATCGAAAAGCTCGAACAGGGCGGCGGTGAAGTCCGGATCCGCCTTGACCCACCCGAACTCGGGCGAGTCAGCATCCACGTCCGCATCGAAGGCGACCGGGTCCAGGTCACCGTCCAGGCCGAACGGGCCGACGCGATGAACCTCCTGCGCCAGCACTCCCTCGACCTCTCGACCCTGCTCGGCAGTCGGGGGCTGAACCTCACAGATGTCAACGTCGGACTCGGTGGGCGCCAGACGCCCGGCGGCCCCGGCGCCGAGACCTCCAACGACACCGACAGCGAAGACGGCCAGTTCGCCGAAATGCTCGGCATCGACGCCACCCCTGCCGTCGAACGCCACAACCGCCTCCAGGCCACCTACAACCCCGATGGCCGCCACCTCTACCGCGTGTAGGAAGCCGCTATGCCTTCATCCGTGGACCCCGTCGCCCAGCTCAACAATGCCACCCTGGCGAAGCCGCGTACGGCCAACTCCGAACTCGGCGAAGTCGACTTCATGAAGCTGATCATCGCGCAGATGCGCAACCAGAACCCCCTCGAACCGCAGAAGGACAGCGACTTCATGGCACAGATGGCCCAGTTCGAAGCACTGAGCCAGATGAAAGCGATGGCAGCAGGGATGAAGACCCTCCAGGCGGTCAACGAGCTTTCAAGCGCCGCCGGCATGATCGGCCGGAGCGTAATCGGCAAGCAGGTGGATGCCACCAGCGTGACCAGGGATCAGGTGGCTCGCGCGAACTTCGGCACTTCTTTCGACAAGCTCACCAGCGACCAGAAGGTGCAGGTCACCAGCTCGGACGAAGTGAAGGCGGCCATCGCCGATGCGAAGAATGCCGGGAAAGAGGTCGCCGGCAAAGTGCAGAAAGTGGTGGTCGGCGCCGATGGCATCCCCATGGTGGTGGTCGGCGGCAAGGTCGTAGACATGTTCACCGTATCGGAGGTCACCACCAGCGATGGCGCTTGACCCGATCGGCAGCGTTGGTGCGGCGCTACCCGCCGCGGTACGTCCCGTGGCGGCTGGCGCTGCGGCTGTGTTCGGCGAAGCCCTGGCGAAGGCCAGCGGGCAACTCCAGCTCAGCCGTCACGCGCAGCAGCGCGTCGATCGGCGGGACCTGGACCTGGATGCGGGGCGCATGGCGCGCCTCAACACGGCGGTCTCACGCGCAGCCGAAAAAGGCGCGCGCAACAGCGTGGTAATGCTCGATGACCTCGCGGTCGTCGTCGATGTCCGCCAGCGGACGGTTGTGACTGCCATGCAGCGGGAAGGAGGAAACGGACGAGTCTTCACGAATATCGATTCCGTCGTCATCGCCTAGGGGCGTGCGGCGTTAACGAACCACCGGGCCGGTCCGCGTTGTCGGGAGGCTCGATCCAACCACGTAAGGCAGCACCGGCTGCCGGAAAAGGATCGTACCAGCCATGATGAGGGCACTCTTCTCCGCCATCTCCGGGATGCGGAACCACATGTCGTTCATGGACGTCGTTGGCAACAACATCGCCAACGTGAACACCATCGCCTTCAAGTCCAGCCGCGTGAACTTCCAGGACATCCTTGGGCAGACGTTGAAAGGCGCGAACTCCGCCCAGAATGGCCGTGGCGGTACGAACCCCGCCCAGATTGGCCTCGGTATGACGATGGGCGGCATCGATACGCTGATGAGCCAGGGCTCGCTGCAGACGACGGGCAAGCTGACCGACTTCGCCATCCAGGGCGACGGCTTCTTCGTGGTTTCCGATGGCACGCGCAACTACTTCACCCGCGACGGCGGTTTCGATATCGGCATCGATGGCGGCCTCGTCAACCCGAACACGGGCCTGCGGGTCATGGGGTGGGCGGCGAACAGCAGCGGCGTGGTAGACACTCAGGCGCCTTTGACCAAGATCGATATCCCCTTCGGGACACGAGTGAACGCGCAGTCCTCCAGCAAGATGGACTTCGCCGGCAACCTGGATGCGAGCGCCGCGATCGGCACGAGTGTGGCGACGACCGTGACCGCGTACGACTCCCTCGGTATCTCAAACTCGGTGCGGGTGGCGATGACGAAGGTCGCGGCCAACGCCTGGGCGGTGACGAACAACGCGTCGAGCATCACCGGCGCAGCGTTCGGTGCGACGCCGCTCGGCGCCGGCAGTTCCATCACCGGCTCCCCGAACGACCTGCGGCCCGGTACCTGGGACATCGCCCTGACGGGTACGGGCGCCATCACCGCCCAGTTCACGCCGGCCCTGTTCACGCCGCCAAACACCTTCGCCGCCGGCGCGGCGCCCGAACCTCTCATCACCGGGACCATCCCGGCGGGCGGGGTCAATACCACCCTCGTCCCTGGTTTGACGATCACGGCCCCCACGGTGCTGGGCGTGGCCACTACCCAGTTCACGACCGGCCTCGGCGCGGCCCCGGCCACTGCCACTGCGATCAGCTTCACCACGGGCGGCCAGTTCGTGTCCACGAACCCGGCGGTGAGCATCTCGCTCACCCCCACGAACGGCGCGACCTCCCCCCAGGCCATCACCCTGAATGTCTCGAGCTTCAGCCAGTTCGCAGGGCAGAGCCAGGTTTCGTTGACGAACCAGGACGGCTTCCCCGCCGGCGCCCTCGTGAGCTTCGCTGTTGGCAGCAGCGGCGAAATCTCTGGCATCTATTCCAACGGCGCGAACCGTGTCATCGGCCAGCTCGCCATGGCCGGGTTCGTGAACCCGGGCGGCCTCATGCGGGCGGGACAAAACCTCTGGACCTCATCGGCCAACTCCGGCGACCCGCTGCTGGGCACCCCCAACACCGGCGGCCGCGGCACCGTCACCACCGGCACGCTCGAAACATCGAACGTGGATCTCGCCCAGCAGTTCACCAACGTGATCATCGCCCAACGCGGCTTCCAGTCGTCGTCACGCGTAATCACGGCGAGCGACCAGATGCTCCAGGACCTGGTCAACATCATCCGCTAGGAGTGAGTAGCGAAGGGGGCCGCCCCGCCCGGGGTGGCCCCCTTCGCGTCCCCTCAACGTGATCCCCTACCGACGCCTCAACCGCATCGCGACTATCGCCATCCTCCCGATCATGATCGTGACGATCGTGGTCGTTTCGCGTTCGGTGGGGGACGCCGGTCCCGCGCATGCACCGATGCCCGTCGAAGGCACGCTCGTGGTGGCGAACCTGCGCGATGAGAGTCTCGCGTTCATCCCCCTGCGTGACCCGGGCGGGGCACGGACGCTCCAACTGCCCGGCCCGCCGCACGAACTGGCGATCGCCGAGGGGCGGCTCTACATCACCCTCGGGCGGGGCGGAGCTGTCGTAGAGGTCGACCCGGCGGCGCCCGGCGTCCTGCGTTCCCTTCGACTGGACGGAGAACCGCACGGCCTGGCGGTGGATGGGGTGAGCCTGCTGGTTTCGCTGGACAAGGCGGCCTCGCTCGTCACGGTCGACCGGGCGGCCATGGCTGAAGTGACGCGGACATCCTCCGGCCCGACGCCGCACATGGTCGTTGCCGCGGGCGGCGACATCTACCTCGCGGCAGCCGGCGCTGACCGCCTGGATGCGCCGCGCACGGGATGGTCGGCGCCGACCGGGGCGGGGCCGGAAGGGCTGGCGGTGGCCGGCCCGTACGTTGTGACCGCCAACGCGACGGGCGGGACGCTCACCGTCGTCCGGCGCGATGGTACGGGGGCCGCGACGTTCCCCGTCGGCGTGCAGCCGGTGCGCGTGGTCCCGCTCGACGAGCAACGCGTCGTCGTCTCGCTCGAGGCGGCGGGCAAGGTGGCGGTCGTGAACCTCGCGACGCACCGCATCGAACGGACGGTGGCCGTGGGCGGCCGCCCTGACGGTATCTGCATCAGCCCATCGCGGAGCTATGTGGCGGTCGTTTCCAACGCGACGGCGAGCGTTACCGTATTCAGGCTGGCCGACTGGGCGGTGGCGGGCACGGTGCGTACGGGCGAAGGACCCGGCTCTTGCCTTTGGCTTGCCGATCGTTGACCGCCTTGGGGCGGCTTGGCACGATGGTTTGAGCCTTTCACGACAGATAGAGGGTTGTGCATGGGAGCGGCAGTTTGCCAGCTCGGCCGGCGGTTTTCACGGTGTACCAGCGCATCCATTGAGGTGTGCCAGTACTGCGGCCGGAACTTCTGCGCCGATCACATGACCCATGCCCAGGGCCACGATGCGGTGTGCGGGCGCGACCGCTGCAAAGCGAAGTGGGATGACCTTGTGCTGCACACGGCCTACAAAGTCCGCGTCGCGCAGCGGAATAACGCCGGTCTTTGTGGGATCGAGGAGTGCGGTCCGCATCCCGGGTTCCAGTGTTCGCTCTGCCAGGGCCACTACTGCGGGGCGCACCTCACGGAGCGGCTGTACCCATTTCGCCAGGGCTACCTCATGGTGGAGCGGCCGGTGAGCGTCTGCGCGCGTTGCTGGCAGCGACGGAAGATCTGGCGAGAGCGATAGCGGGTCTTCGCCTACTCCGGCGGGTCGCTGCGCCCTCGGACGTTCTTCAGCAGCAACGCATCAAGCGCGATGACGATCACCGTCAAAGCCGCCGCCAGCGCTGCCATCCGGAAGAGGCGGCGCAGAAGCCGCCCGATCGCCCGGACCAGTCGCAGCGGTAGCCTGGCGAGCGCGCCCACGTTAGGCCGTCCCGCCGCCATCGAGCACGAGCGTCTGGCCCGTTGTGAACGACGAAGCGGCGCTGGCGAAGTAGACGGCGGCACCAGCCATTTCGTCGGCTTCGCCGATGCGGCGGAGCGGGTTCCCCTGCGTGGCGCCACGAGCGGCCGCTTCGTTATCCCAGAGGGCGCGCGAAAATTCGGTCTTGATCAGCCCGGGCGCGATGCAGTTCACGCGGATGCCATCGACGCCCCACTCCTTCGCACAGACCTGGGTGAGCATGATCACCGCTGCCTTCGAAACCGAATACAGGCCCAGCCCGCCGGACGCGCGCAGGCCGCCCGTGGAGCTGATGTTGATGATGCTGCCGCCGTCGCCCTGTTCCTTGATCACCTCGCGGACCATCTTGCTGAGGAAGAAGAGCGACTTGATGTTGGTGTTCATGACCGCGTCGAAGGCGCGCTCATCGTTGTTGATGACAGGGCCGAACACCGGGTTGGTGGCGGCATTGTTCACGAGGATATCGACGCGGCCGAGTTGCTTCCGCGTCTCATCAACGAGGTTCTGAAGGCCAGCCATTTCGCGGACGTTGGTGGGAACGGCGATGCCCTTGCGCCCGGTGGCGCGCACGGCGGCCACGGCCTCTTCGAGGGCTTCGGGCTTACGCGCGGCAACGCAGACATCGGCGCCTGCTTCGGCAAGGCCGATGGCGATCGAGCGGCCGATGCCGCGGCTGCCGCCGGTAACGATGGCGACCTTGCCTCTGAGTGAGAAGTCGGCGACGGGCATGCGGAAGGCTCCTGGGGGAGTGAGTGCGGTCGATTGTAGAGGGCGCCGGTGCGAGGGACGAGGACTGAGGACTGAGGACCGGTATCTCGAAAGGTAGAATGCGCCGGGCGACACCTGGAGGACGAGGATGGATGCTCCGAACGTTTCGGTGATGGTGGGGTCGTGGGACATCCGCCTGGGGACGACCGGGGAGATGGTGCTGGATGCCGCGCGGCGGGCTGAGGCGCTCGGGCTCGACGGCCTGATCGCCGGTGACCACGTCACCTTCCATGGGTCCGGCAACGATGGCCTGATTACGCTCGCGGCCATCGCGACCGCGACTGAACGGATCGAGCTGAAGACGAGCGTGTACCTGCTTCCGCTCCGCCACCCCGTACCCGTCGCGCTCCAGGTGGCGCAGATCGACCAGTTGAGCATGGGCAGGCTGGTTCTTGGCGTGGGCGTGGGCGGCGAAGACCGGCACGAATTCCTGAGCTGCGGCGTGGACCCGCGCACCCGCGGCGCGCGCACGAACGAAGCGCTTCAGATCCTTCGCAAGCTCTGGAGCGAAGACAACGTGACGTTCGCAGGCCGCCACTTCCAGCTGGATGATGTGACGGTCTACCCGAAACCGTTCCGGCCCGTGCCGATCTTCATCGGCGGTAGGAGCGATGCGGCGCTCGTGCGGGCGGGGCGCTACGGCGATGGCTACACCGGCATCTGGCAATCGTTGGAACGCTTCCGGCAGGCGCAGGAGGTGATCGGCGAAGCCGCAGCGAAGGCCGGCAGGCCAGCGGGCGCGGTCGAGGCGGGCATGCAGTTCTGGACGGCGGTCGGCGCCGATTCGGCGAGCGCGCGCGAAGCAGTCGCCGGCGGGATGGAGGCGATGTATCGCCTCCCCTTCGAGCGGTTCGAGCGTTACACGCCCTTCGGCACGGCCCGCCAGGTGGCGGAGGCGATCGCACCCTACGTGGAGGCGGGCGCGCGCCATATCAACCTCATCCCTTCACAGGGCACGCCGGAGGAGAACATCGAACGTGGAGCGGAGATCCGCGTCGCGGTGCGCGAGTTGTTCGGCTGAGTCAGGCGGCGGAGCGGCCCCACGCCGGCCCGCGGTCGCCCGGGATTACGGTCGCTGAGGTCATGCGTTTCGCCGGCTGGGCGAAGTCACGGATCGCCTCGCGCAGTTCGTAGCCGCGTACGGGCTTGGTCAAGAAGGCGCAAACGCCAAGGCGATAGCTGGTCACCACATAGCGGTCGGCTACCGGCTCACTCAGCATGGCAATGGGCACGCGGTCCAACCAGCGCGTCTGCCGCACCCGCCCGAGGAACTCGATCCCTGACATTGCGTCGCCCAGGTCGAAGTCGAGGAAGATGAGGGATGGCATTACGCGGCGGGTGTGGAGCATTTCAAGGCCCGCTTCGCCGCTGGGGGCGGTCAATATTTCAGCGCCCACGCTCAGGGTCTTCAACTGGGCGGCCGTCTGCTCCAGGTCGCCGGGGTGGTCATCAACAACCAGGAAGATCCGCATCTCGTTCCCCCGAAGGCTCGTCAGGGTGAGTATCGGCATCGGTGGAGAGTGGCTGAACGGTTGCGGGGCGGGATCACGCTTCGCGATCGAGTTCCTTGAGGAGTGCCGCCGTGCCCGTCACCATCGCCGGGTGGTGGGTGCGGATGTAGCGCGCGCCCGAACTGAGGATGGCGACCGTCCACATGCGCGTCGCGCCTTCGCCATCGCGCCGTGGAAGGGCAACCATCACCGGCGCGCCGAGCGGGGCGAGCCCACCGATCCGGGCGATGATGCGCATGCGCCAGGCGATGGCGAGGGGGCGGTTCGAGCGGATGTCGCGGTGCAGCATGCCGATGTTCGGGTCGATGATCAGCAGCGCGGGCCGCGGCCGAGGGATGTGCGCTTCGAAGTAGCGGGCGATTTCCTCGATCGACGGCAGGTGGGCCGGCGCTTCGCGCATGCCGTAGGGGTCGCCGCAGGGCATGTAGGAAAGGCAGAGGGTGGCTCGCGCGCGTGCGATCGATTCGCACAACGCCGCGGAGGGGTG
>Ga0315281_10010696_pt1 | contig 12622 bp, 12 predicted proteins | sample YL17G07_0_MG_FD_204540 | JGI IMG/M metagenome (GOLD analysis project Ga0315281, IMG submission 204540) | Sediment microbial communities from Yellowstone Lake, YNP, Wyoming, USA - YL17G07_0 | ecosystem: Environmental > Aquatic > Freshwater > Lake > Sediment | place: USA: Wyoming | collected... | reverse complement strand
CCCGGAGTGAAGGGTTGGATCTCCGGTCTACATTGGACACATCCAGAGAGCTTTCATCTCCACGTTGGTCGAGGCGGGCCTTCAGCTCGCCGATACCAAGTTGAAGTAGGTCGTCTGCGCCTTTGACAGTGGGATGATTGCAGACCGCAACAACGCGTTCCTTGGGGGTCTTGAGCCCGCAGTTCCACACTTTGTGGATTTCAAGGTCGCCATCTGCATTGAGTAGGTATTCGGCCTTCAAGTTGGTTTTTGACCTGGCGTCCAGCACAAGTTCGCTTGGGAGGTCTGCGAACACGCAGCCGATGCGGACGTCTGCGGGGTCGCCGCGGACGCAAGCGTCGAGCTGCTCGATCTTCACCGCGTCGCTATTGAAGAAGATCTCAAGTGCCTCCATGATGCTTGACTTCCCTACATCATTCTTTCCGATAAAGACCGTCAGGTCGTCAATACGAATACGCGTTTGCTTCTCATAGCAGCGAAAGTTGCGTAAGACGATAGCTTTCAGCTTCATATCGTTTCTCCTTTGTCTTCATGCCACACCTTTGGCACGTGTCACGGGTCGGTCTTCGATCACCCACGCGCATTGCTTCGGCTTGCGCTCCTCCTATGGGGTGCTCCAAATAGGCTTGCCCTGCTTGTCATAGAAGAGCAGGGCCGGGGCACACATTACTTGTGCCTCCGGCGATGCTTCTGCGGGTTGGACTTTGGCTTCGGCGGTGCTTGCCGACAGGAAATCGTACCGCCCCAGAACCGCTTGAATTCCACCTTCGCGCTTGCCATCTTCGGGTTCCATGTGGTCATCACCTTGAAGGCCGACGTTTGACCGGCGAGGATGGGCTGATAGTCTATGAGCGCCGTGTCGCTTGTGATAAAGCCGCCGTCCTTGTCGTAGAATGACGCGACTGCCTCGATATCGTCGAGCGATTCCGCCGTCAGGTTCTTGACCGCGCCCTCGAAGGTCGCGTAACCGTATCCCGAGTGCCACGACGAGGCTTCGAGTTCAAGTTGGGGCTCGACTGGTGCAGATGGCTCGAATTGATAGTCACTGAGTGCGGATTCGTCGCGGTAGGTCGAGACGCGCATAGCGATGTAGGCGACAACGATGACCACGCAGATCGCCCAAAAGACGGTTCGTGAGTGGCTCACTTTTGCCTCCGATGGTGCTTGGCGGGCGTCTTCTTGGCCTTCGGCGGTGCTTGCCGACAGGAAATCGTACCGCCCCAGAACCGCTTGAATTCCACGTATGCCGACTTCATCGCCGGATTCCACGTTGCCATCACCTTGAAGGGCGTCGTCTGACCAGCAAGGACGGGCTGATACGCGACGAGCGCGGTATCGCTCGTAATGAACGCGCCGTCCTTATCATAGAAGCTGGCAACGGCCTCCACGCCGTTGATTGGGTCGCCGCTTATGTTCTTGACCGCGCCCTCGAGGATGGCGTAACCGTACTCGCTGTGCCACGACCAATTTTGCAGCTCCAACTCCGGGCTGGCAGCCTTCGCGGGCGCAGACTGATAAGCCTCGGGCGCAACCGCACGCAGGCACGACGAGACACAGGCATAGAAGAAGCCGCCCACGACGACCGCGATGAACGCCCCGCGCACGACGGATAGCGGCTTCATTTCGCACCGCCCGCGCCACTGAACAGGCTGACGCCCAGGACTGCGAGCACGAGGGCAATGCCGAACGCCAGAACCGTCCATACGAGGGGCAGCCACATAATGAGATTATAGACGCCCGTGATATGGCTGTTTATGCTGCCTCTGTGCTGCGCAAGATGCTTGTCGATGCTCTCTAGGAGATCACCGATCCGCCGGAGTTGCCGCAATTGCCCTGCGGCGAGAGTCAAGTGCTCATCCTCCTGAGGATCCACGGGAGCCTCCTGGCCGTCGGTTTCACCGTAGTCAACCATCGCTTGGTCTCCTCGTCAGGTTCGTGCGCTCAAGCCTCTCACTTACGTTGTCGGTCACTTCATTGCCTCCTGATAAGCTCTTTGTATTTAGGTCATTAACATTCTAGCACGACGGCGGCAGGACGTGGTGGGAGGCGGTAGTCGCGGACTTCAGTCCGGGGGCGGCGCAAACGCCAACTGAAGTTGGCGACTACCGGTAGGGCACGGCATGCCGTGCCCCTACGTTTGGTATCTGTGTAATCTGTGAAATCTGCGGATGGTTCCCTGGGCGTTCAGTTGAACGCCCCTACGACGGATTCGAACTCTGCACCCTTAACTCTCGACTCTGAACTGTTCGTTACACCTTTCGGCTTACGTTGAATATGCGCTCGTACTCGTCCATCGCGTAGACGTCGGTCATTCCCGCGATGAAGTCGGCGATGACCCGGAGCGTCTCCTTGCCCTTGTGCCTCGCGCGCGTCATCTCCGTCTGAATCTGCGTCGGCAGGATATCTGGCGAGTCGCGGTACGCCTCGAAGAGCGAAGTGATGATCTTCTGCCCCTTGCGCGTCATCCGCTTGATGCGGTAGTCGTTGTAGAACTCCGCGTGGAGGAACGTGCTCATCCTCGCGACGCGCTCCTCCATCTCGGGCGAGAACGACGCGAGGTTTATCTTCGCGGCGCGCACTTCGGCAAGCGTCTTCACGCCCGACCGCGCGATCCTCGCCTCGGTCTCATTCAGGATGTCGCTGACGAGGATGTCGATCAGGTTGCGCGTAACCTGCGGCATCAGGACGGGCTCGGGCAGGTCCTTCACCCTGTCCCAGAGCAACCCCCAGAGGTCCAGGCCGGCGGAGTGGAGCTTCGGAAGCGTGAGGATTCCGGTCAGAAGCGCGTCCTCGATGTCGTGCGACGTGTACGCGGTGGAGTCGGCGACGGATGCGACCTGCGCCTCGAGCGTCGGCATCATGCCCGTGAAGAACAAGTGCCGCTCCTTCTCCACCTGGTCGTAGCGCGTATCGTGCTTCTCTATGCCTTCGAGCGTCTCCTTGCACAGGTTCAGGCCGTCGAAGTCGGGGTAGCGCTTCTCGAGCTCGCGGACGATGCGGAGCGAGTGGACGTTGTGGTTGAAGTCGCGCACGCACTTCTCCAGCGCCTCCTCGCCGGCGTGGCCGAACGGCGCGTGGCCGAGGTCGTGGGCGAGGGCGATGGCGTTGGCCAGGTCCTCGTTCAGCCCCAGGCTCCGGCAGATGGACGTGGCGATCTGGGCGACTTCGAGCGTGTGCGTGAGCCGGTTGCGCGAGACGTCCAGCCCCTCGCCGAAGATGAACACCTGCGTCTTGAACTCGAGCTTGCGGAACGCCTGCGTGTGCGTTATGCGGTGCCAGTCGCGCTGGAAGTTGGTGCGCATGACGGCGGGCGGCTCGGAGTGCTCGCGGCCGGCGGTCATCGCGGAGAACGCGGCGTAGGGCGCGAGCGTCTGCGCCTCGTAGCGCTCCAACACCTCGCGCCGCCTGATTATCGGCTCCATTATGCGATTATATCACCGGCGGAGCCGTCAGCAGACGGCGAGGTCGGCCAGCAGAGCGTCAATCCTGGCCTTGAAGAGGATGAACTCCATCGAGTTCGGGTCGGCGTCCATCTCCCGAACGACTTCAACGACCCCCGCGCCGGTGTCGCCCCTCATCAACTCCGCGAAGTCGGCCATCGCGCCGGCGACCACGGGCAGGCCGCGAAGCTGCGCAAACCGGGACTTCGATAAGGCCGCCGCTTCGGTGAGAACCAGGGCGACGTCCAGCAAGTCCCTCCCTCTTGCGTGGCGCGTCCCGTGCGTCCCCGACCTGTTGAGCTTCGTGACAAGGAGACCGATGGGGCCCACCACGGGGACTCGTGCTCCTTCATACGCAAGCACGTCGCGGTCGAGCCACACCACGTCCACCACTTCCTTCGGCAGCGGCCCCGCCATTCCTGACGCGTCTATCGTGAGGACGTCGATCCTCGTAGGAGCGACAATCGACTTGAGTTGTTCAGGCGTGATCGGCGGCCTTGCGACGATGTCGATGTCGACGGTGCCGCGAACGACATCGGGCGAGCCGCACTCGATGAGCCTCAGCGTCGCCGCAACCCCGCCGATGACTGTGAGACTCTCGACGAGCTCGGGTCGACCCAGGAACAGGCGGACGACTTGCCTAAGTACGCTAGGTCTGCTTCTGCCAATCATCTTCAAGCTTCTCCCGGAGCATCGCCGCGATAGAAGCTCCACGACGCGGCGCGCGCGCAAGGTCGACGTAAACCTGATATGGGCTGACGGCGTTCTCGCCTCCTAGGGTCGTCGCTCCGACGCCGAGCGACTTGTCGGTGAAGGGCAGGAGCCACAGGTTTGCAGTCGAGCGCGAGGGCGCTTCCATCGCACCGAGGGTCTCTGCCACCACTTGAACGTTTTCGCAATAAAGCGCGACGGCGGGCTGGTCTGTGAAGTGTCCGTAGAACTCGGCGCCACTCCACATCGTGTGAAATGCGCCGAGATTCTTTGCGGCATCGGCCACGCGCAGCCTGAACTCGTCGTATGACTTCGCCGGCAGCAGGAATGTCCTTTCCGTTCGGGCGAACCGGCGGGACATCATCGCCCAGTGGTCGAGGAGTCCGAAGGGATCGTCAAGAATGAACTCGCTGCGCGCCTTACGCACGACCCATCCCGCATCCACGAGTTCCCACAGGTACTTGCTGGTCGCGCTCATTACTACCCCCGCGCTCTGGCTCAGGGCGCTGACGCTCCATACCTTATGGGGATAGGAGAGCAGCGACCTGTAGAGCGCAGCCCTCTGGCGGCTTACGCCCGGAAGTTTGCCGAAGGGATCACGGGCGGTCTCGACCAAGCGACGACGACCCGGCTCGCGTACGTCGAACCATAGGGTCGTCTCGTGCAACCTGAGATACAGGTTGCCGCTCGCGTCGAAGTATCCCAGCCCGGCTTTGCGCAGGGTCTCGCGCACCGCTGGACTCAGTCGGGGCGCACATACGACGCCGACTGCAGCGGCGCGAGACATCTTGACGACTTCCAGGAGGCGTTCCCGCAGCACCGGTACGGAGCTGGGATGCACCTTCCGCTTGCACTCGACAACGAGCAAGTTCCTTGCGTTAGGCGTTCTTACGGTCAGCACAGCGTCCGCCCACATGGAGAGGCGCTCCCTGCGCGCGCCGAATTCTGTGCGCGCCTGCACTCGGAGTCCTGCGTCCTCGAGGGCGTCCTTGAGTCCGGCAAGGAGTTCCCGTTCTGTTGGGGATGTTTCATCCAGAGTTTCATCGGTGAGTTTTCGTCTCATGCCGCGTATACTATAACCGACGAATCGTTCTCTGTCAAGATCAATTCTCTCCAGAGAGAATATCGTATGAGACAGAATTCTGGATGGACCGCGCGAGCCTCGTAGTCGAGCTTAGATTCCCCGCGAACTGACAAGCGACTCTGCGCAGCATCTGCTCCCTGAGCGGGTTTCGCGCCGGGAGGCCGGTGTTATAATGTGAACACGCTGGTTCAACATACGTCTAAGATGCGTGGAGCTGTGCTTGCTGGATAACCCGGCCGCGGAGCCTGCCGACGGCGCGTCCTCGGAAGAGGCCAAGATCGTGGAGCGGGTCAAGGCCGGCGAATCCGAGGCCTTCTCCCTGCTCGTCGATCGATATCAGAACCGCATCTTCAACTTCGTGAAGATGATGGTGAAGAGCCGCGAGGAGGCGGAAGACCTTACGCAGGAAGCCCTGATCAAGGCGTACAACTCGATCGGGAAACTGCAGAGCACGTCCAGCTTCAAGAGTTGGCTCTTTCGGATCGCCAACAACACGGTCTTAGACAGCATCCGCCGCAGGCGGATAGAGATAGCCGACGTTGAGGAGAGCCTGAAGGAGACGTACGTTGACTCAGCTACGCCGGAATCCGGAATCCTGGCCGAGAAGCGCACCGAGGCCGTCAAGTGGGCGCTCGGCAGGCTCAAGGAAGAGCAGATGCGCATCCTTGTCCTCTGCGACCTGGAGGGCCTGTCGTACCGCGAGATAGCCGACGCGCTGAACGTGCCGTTCGGCACGGTGCAGTCCAGGATCTTCTACGCCCGGCGGAAGCTGAAAGAGCTCCTAGACGAGACCAAAATGTTCAAAGGTGATGATTGAAATGAAGTGCGAGGAAATCCTCTCTAAGCTCGGCGCGCTCGCCGACGGCGGGCTGGACGGCCGCGAGAAGGCCGCCCTGACGCAGCACATCGCCGGCTGCGCGGCGTGCAGGCGCGAATACGAGGCGCAGAAATGGGTCAGGCGCGAGCTGGCGGCGCTCCCCCGCGAGACCGCGTCGGAGTTTCTGAAGGCCAGAGTGATGGCGCACGTGCGGACGAAGCCGGCGACGCGGCGCTCTCCGTTCCTTCCCCGTTTGGCTGCAAGCGCGGTCACGCTCGCTGTGCTTGCGGCGCTGGCTTTCGGCCTCGTCGGGCGCATCGGCAACAGGGCGGCTCAGCCCGGCATCGGGAACGTCGCCTACAAGTCGCTCTCGACCGAGGCCCAAGCCCCGGCGGCTGACAACGACATATTTAAGTTCGCGATGGACACTCACTCGAGCGCGGAGGCCAAGTTCCAGACCGACTCGTACGTGAGCTCCCCTGATATTCATCTTGTAGACGAGACGATGTCTTCGCACTGATGAGGCGCATCCTCAAGGCTGCGGCGGTCGTCATATGGACGGCGTTCCTGTTGACCGTCCCCGCCGCCGGCCAAGAGGATGCGGCATCCCTCCTCGACGGCGCGATCAAGGCGCTCGGCACGGTGGCGTTCGACGGCAGGGCGAAGTCGCTTCCGCGCGGCCTTAGGAGCAGGTTCCCCGTCGTAAACCGCGTTGTTCATATCCCGCCCGACCTGTACCGTGTTGAGCCCATCGGGCCAGGCCACCCTCCCTTCTTCTTCATCGAGAGCAGCAAGGGCTCGTTCAAAGTGGACGAAGAAACGCAGCAGGTGGTGCCGCTCAGGCCTAACAGGCTCAAAGAAGCCAACGAGTTCCTTGCCAAGTTCCTGGGGAGGCTCAAGGGTCAGACCGACCTGAAGGTGACCCGGATGTCGTTTCTGTCGCGCCCCGCGTGGCGCATAGCGCATAACGACAACTACGTGATCTCCATCGTCGTGGACGACGCCACGAGGTACCCGCTCAAGTACGAGGTGGTCGGCCCGCGCGGGCAGGTTCTCGTATACCACGAGTTCATATCTATCACCTTCATCCAGTCGCCCGAGTCGGTGGATATGCGGATGTTCTCGCCGCCGCCCGGCTACGAGCAGCTTCACCCGCCGCCGCGCGCCCCGGGGAGGGTGAACCTCTTTCCCATTTGGGAGCAGAAGGCCAAAGAGCCCGAGTTTCTTCCGCTGATGCCCGCGTACTACCCGCCGGGGTTCGAGCTGACGGGCGTAGCGCCTCTCGCGTTCAAGGGCAACCTGATCTTCCACCTGCAGATGCGGGACTTCGACAGGGATACCGTCATCTCGGTGTTCGAGTCCAAGAACCCGCGGATGGAGCAGCTTTCGCAGCAGAAGCGCGGCAAGCCGCGCGGCGTGAACGTCTACCACGCCCACCTGGAGGGCATCTTCATCCTGGTCGTGGGCCGCCAGAAGATGGACATCTTGAAGAAGATAGCCGACAGCCTGGAGGAGGACGACATCCTGGCGTACGCGCTCTTGGAACACGAGGAGCGGCTCGGCGGTCCCCCCGGTCCGCCGCCTCCCGGGCCACCCGGCCCCCATCCGCCGCGATAGGCTGCTGGAGTTAGATTATCAAGAACCACGGCCGGAAGTTGGGCGAACCGAACACCCTGAAACGGTTTCTTGGGGCTTGTCAAGGGGTTTGGGCAAGATTTTATTCTGCTAAGAATAGGTCGTGAAGTCAGGGGGGGGGGAATCTGACCGTAATACTCGGATATCCTAGGTTAGCCCGCTCGTAGAGCGGGTTCAACAATGCCTGTTAATAAGGAGCGCGGGCTTTCGGCCCGTCCTAGGCATACGCACTCTATCTGTGTCGCCAAAGCAGACAAAATGCCGTCTCCTGATTTCTGAGGTATAATCACCTCGCGTCAGCCGAGGGGTACGACGCCCGGAAGAGGACGCTTTACCTCCGGCCTCCTGCCGCTCGGCGGACGGCAAGCACTAGGCTTTCGGCCCAACCTAGATTCAGGAGGACGTTATGAGAAAGTCGGTATCTCGCAGAGGGGCACAAGTTAGCCCCTTCATCCTCGCCGTGGCGATTTCTATCGTCTTGGCGCTCCTCACCGTCTCGTGCGGCCACGGGAAATCGGCGGGGACCGATGGGAAGGTAGGGGCGCCGCTTGCTGCGCCCGGCCAGGGCAGGGCAAGCACTGCCCCTACGCTAGCTTCTATCCTAGCCGAAATCGACACCTACCCGGCGCCCAAGGGCGTTGACGCGGTACGGTTCGCGATGCTCAAGGCTGAACTAAAGAAGCAGCTAATCGCGAGGAAAGCCGACAAGCTGCCTTCTGCAGCGCCTTCCGGTGCCTGGGATGCCGTGACGGATTTGGATGTCACCACCGACACGGGCGGCACACAGGCGACGCTTACGTGGACGGAGAAGCTCTGGGGTGACTATGACAATAGCGGAGAAGTGAGTATAGGCGACCTTGTCCCCCTGGCCGCGTACTATGGGATGCTTGCCGACCCGCCGCCCGTGGGCCCCTGGAACCTTGTGCAAGGAGACCACGATCAAGGAATCGGCATAACAGATGTGGTTCCAATCGCACAGAACTACGGTGCGCACATGCAGGGGTACCGCGTCTACCGCGGGCAGCAGGTGGGGAGCTACATCATCTGGGACACGACTTGGCGACCAAACCCGAACACGAACAATCCCGATTGGTCTGTAGACCGCCCATACCCGCCACCGACCAGCACTCGGCCTTCGTACACGTACATTGATAATATCAGGACCTTGCCGGACAAGACGAACGTGCGGTACAAGGTGGTGGCTTACGGTGACGGAGCGGAAGGCGTTGCGAGCGGTCCCGCGGTGATGCCGCCTCCCGGCACCTACTACATTGGCGGAACCATATCGTGGTGGGGAAGCGGAATCCCGAATGTCCTCATACAACTGGCGCCAGGCGGCCTCTCCGGTCTTAGCCTGACGAACGGAGCGTACAGGGTTTACGGCGCCACGAACGGCACTTACACGGTCACGCCCACGCTACAGCACTGGACGTTCACGCCTCCGAGCATCCAGATTACCGTTTCCGGTGCAAACGTGACGAACGCGAACTTCCCTGCGGCACCGGGACTTGCAGACAGCGCTTGGCCGAAATTCCGTGGGAACGCAAGAAACACGGGCCTTAGCGCGCACGTCGGCCCTCAGACGAACGCGGTCAAGTGGATGTCCGACATGGGAAGTCCCGTTTCGTGCTCACCAGCGGTGGGCCCTGCCGGGACCGTGTTCGTCGGCAGTTACGACGGCCTTTTCCGCGCTCTCGACCCCGCTACCGGGAAATCCAAATGGGGCGTACTTTACGGCGACTCAATCGATTCCTCACCTGCGGTGACATACGCCGGTGACGTCTATATAGCTGAATATGGCGGTCTTATCCACGGACACCGCGGTCAGTCCGTGAATGAGGAGTGGACCAGCACCCCCGGCGGGTTCATCTCTTCGTCACCCGCGATCGGCTTGGACGGCACGATTTACATCGGTAGCATGAACGGCAAGGTATACGCCCTTAACCCCGGCGACGGCTCCACGAAGTGGACGCGCGCGACCGGCTGGACGGTCAATTCGTCTCCGGCGATAGGAGCGGACGGGACGGTCTATGTCGGCAGCGGCGACGGGTACACATACGCCCTGTATCCTATTGACGGCTCGGTCAAGTGGGCGGCAGACACCGGACCAGTAAATGAATCTCCTGCAGTCGGCTCGGATGGGACCGTGTACGTGGGCACGCTCGGGAACCAGGTGTACGCCCTGAACCCCGGAAACGGGTCGGTCAGGTGGTCCCGCAGTGTTGCGGGTTGGGTGACGGCGTCCCCCGCCATCGGACCGGACGGCACGGTGTACTTCTGTGTAACCGTTCCTCTCTCAGTCAATAACTACGTCTACGCGCTGAACCGCACCGACGGGTCTATCGCGTGGCAACAGCCGATGCCTAGCGGCCTTGGTTCATCGCCAGCCGTTGGCTCTGACGGAAAGATCTACCTCGGCTGCGGCACGGGCATATATGCTCTCAGTCCCACGGACGGTTCGGTGGTTTGGACGTATGACACCGGCAGCGCGGTGGACTCGTCTCCGGCCATAGCCGCTGACGGGGCACTTTACATTGGGAGCGATAACGGCAAGGTTTACGCATTTGGCAGTTAGATGACAGGTTCTCGGCGTGCGTTGAAGGTTCACAGTGATTACACAACCAAAGTGGAGGAGTTAGATGTGATGACTAGGTCACGAAGGATGTTCACACAGGCAAAGGTGTTGTCCGGTTTCCTGACCTTGGTGGCAGCCACGTTGTTCTTATCGTGTGGCAGAGGAAGCGCGGGTTCCCGCTTGAGTGCTCCGACGGAACAAGCGGCCTCGAAGAAGGCCGCCGTAGTGACGAGAGACCGGCGAGTGCCTCTCGACGATGTTATGCACCAGATCGACGCCTGTCCAGCTCCCGAAAACGTCGACCCGCAGCTCTTCGCGTCGTTGAAGCAGCAGTTGAAGAACGAGTTCATCAAGCGGAGCGACGGCAAGTACGTGTCGATTGCGCCTCATAAGAACGTCTCACAGAACCAGGTTACGGACCTTGAGGCGCAGTTCAGGCCCTATGGCTCCCAAGCGACGCTCAAGTGGACGGAGAAGCTCTGGGGCGATTTCACCAACGACGGAGAAGTCTTCATAACCGACCTGCAGCCCATTGCTCTGTACAGCGGCATGCACAGCAATCTGGACGACGGCCCACCTGGTCATCGGTTGGTCGTAGGAGATATACTTCACCGCGCAAGCTACCAGGGGGACATCGGAGATGACCCAAATGGGTCTGAGATAGGCATCCAAGACCTTGACGCAATAGCCGTCCACTACGGCGAACGGCTTGACGGCTACAGAGTCTACCGCGGCGTCCTGCAGTATGACGGCACCGTCGCGTGGGACACAAGCCCTCCTTACAGAGGTTACCCAGCCGCCTACAAGATGAAGTGCGCGACGTCCTTGCGCTCGACCAGGCCCTTCAGGCGCTCCGACACGTATGCGGCGTCCACGACCACCTTCGTCGACTCCGCGAAAGGCGCCTCGAACGACGTCTCGTCCAAGAGGAACTCCATAATCGTGTGAAGCCTGCGCGCGCCGATGTTCTCGGTCTGCTCGTTCACGGCCTGAGCTTCCTTCGCGATCTGCTCGACGCCGTCGGGCGTGAATTCGAGGACGACGTTCTCAGTCTTCAATAGCTCCACGTACTGCTTCGTGAGCGCGTTGGTGGGCTCGGTCAAGATGCGGACGAAGTCCTCCGCCGCAAGCGAGTCGAGCTTGACGCGGACTGGGAACCGCCCCTGGAATTCCGGTATGAGGTCGCTCGGCTTGCTCATATTGAACGCGCCCGCGGCGATGAACAGGACGTGCTGCGTGCGAACGGGCCCGTACTTCGTCACCACCGTCGTTCCCTCGACGAGCGGCAGCAGGTCGCGCTGCACGCCCTCGCGCGACACGTCGGGTCCGGCGGACGAAGGGCGGCTGCCGATCTTGTCTATCTCGTCCACGAACACGATGCCGCTCTGCTCCACGCGCTCGATGGCGTCGGAGACGGCGGACTCCATATCGATGAGCCGGTTTACCTCGTCCTGGAATATCACGCGGCGGGCGTCGCCTACGCGCATCCGCCTTTTCTTTTTCCTTCCGCCCGCCACGTCGCTGAACAGGTCCTGCAGGTTCAGGCCCATCTCCTCGAGGCCGGCGGACGAGAACACCTGCATAACCTTTGGATACGTCTCCGGCGCGTCGATGGTTATCTGCGACTCGTCCAGCTCTCCCGTCTTCAGCTGCTCGCGCATCCGCTCCCGGATTCGCTCGATCTGCGAGTACTTCTCCTCGTCCATCTCTTCGTCCTCGGCGACGGACGGGCCGGGCGCGCGGGACCGCCGCTTGTTCGGCAGCGGCTGGAGTATGTCCAGCAGGCGCTCGTTTACGATGCCCGCGAGCCGCTCCTCCATCTGCGCGATGCGCTCGGAGCGCACCATCCGCACGCCGATCTCGGTCAGGTCGCGGGCGATCGACTCCACGTCGCGGCCCACGTAGCCGACCTCGGTGAACTTCGTCGCCTCGACTTTCAAGAACGGCGCCTTGATGAGCTGCGCCAGGCGGCGGGCGATCTCGGTCTTGCCCACGCCGGTGGGGCCGATCATCAGGATGTTCTTCGGTACGATCTCGTCGCGCAAGTGCTCCGGCACCTGCTGCCTGCGCCAGCGGTTGCGCACGGCCGTGGCGACGGAGCGCTTCGCCTTCGCCTGACCCACGATGTAATGGTCGAGGTGGGCGACTATCTGTTTCGGTGTGAGTGTTTCAATCTTCATCGGTGCGTCACCAACTAACGATGCCCGCTCGCCGCGGAAGGTTCGACTACTTCTTGCCCGCCGCGGGCGCCTTCTTTATCTCCTCCATCGTTATCTCGTCGTTCGTGTAGATGCAGATCTCGCTCGTGATCTTGAGCGCCTGCAGGACGATCTCGCGGGCGTCGAGCGTGGAGAAGTGGA
>Ga0315281_10010695_pt1 | contig 12622 bp, 13 predicted proteins | sample YL17G07_0_MG_FD_204540 | JGI IMG/M metagenome (GOLD analysis project Ga0315281, IMG submission 204540) | Sediment microbial communities from Yellowstone Lake, YNP, Wyoming, USA - YL17G07_0 | ecosystem: Environmental > Aquatic > Freshwater > Lake > Sediment | place: USA: Wyoming | collected... | reverse complement strand
CAGATATCACGGATTGCGCCATCGTCGATGCCATATCCGGCATTGCCGTGTACCACGTGGCGATCACGACGCCTTATTCGGGGGCATTGACAGTCAGGCCGGCGACGGCAATCAAGGTGACGGTGAGCCAACCCGCAGTCCAGCTGACCTTCTCGCGGATTTGGCCATTCAACCAGACGCACTGGAATGTCGGGATCTCATCGGTGGCCGGGCTGATGTTCCCGATGCGGTATGCCGTCGGGGCTCTGCGCCCGCCGGAAACGAACGGCCATGATGTTGCGAACGTGACGGTAAACGGCCAGGCGCTGGTGATAATCGAGGGCGGTGACATTGGCACGAACCGCTCCTACGACACACCGTGCCCGAAGAGTCCCCCGTATGGCATCACCCTCGACGCGAACCATGTTGTCGCTCACTTCGACCCGTACGTGCCGTGTTCTCCACCCGCAGAACAGAAGCTCGGTTCGCTGGTCCCGGACCCCAACTTCCCGATCCCTTCGCGGACGGGGGCTCCCACTAGTGGGGTGGATGCCGCCGGCTGCGCGGCGATAGTTAGCAGCCTGTCCTCCCAACCCGGATATGCCTCGTTCATTCCGATAAAGAAAGGCGTTCCTGACACAGGGAACATCACCTGCTACAAGCCGGGCATATACAGCACCACACTCACGGCTACTAACGGGAAACTGGCGATCCTTGAGCCTGGGCTGTATTTCCTCGATGGGGGGGCGAGCATCTCAGGCGGCCTCATTGGGGGCTATGTGAAGTCATCGCCGGGGGTCGCGATCGTCGTTCCTCGAGATCAAGGCTTCTCAAGCTCGGGTGGCGCCAAGGTTTCGGTCAATGCTGGAGACATGCTCGCCTCGGACGGAACCAAGGTCATCCTCTCGTCGGATCCCTCCGCCCGCGAGGCGAGTCCGGCCTTGGACTACGCCAACAATCCGGTCCAGACGAGCGGCACGGTCAATTTGACCATGACACTGATCGTCCAGAAGGACCCGAACTGCACGGTGACCCAGCCCTATCCGACGTTGTGCAACGACCTGCAGAACAAGGCGATCAGTCTGACTGGTGGCGGCGACCTGTTCCTGGCTGGGGTGCAATACGCTCCGACGGACCACAGCAAGTTTGCCGGCTCAGCATCGGGGGTCGGACTCGTCGGGGAGGTCGTCTCATGGACCATCGACTACCTGGGAAACGCCGCCGTAACCCAGAAGTACGCCACCGTAACCGACTACGGCACCGTCCGCCTCGATACGGCCTGCTCGGCCGGAGCCAGCTGCCCATAGGCCGAGGCGCGGTAGCGGCTGACCGCCGTCGCCGACCGCTTGCAAGGTTCATCGCAAGGTCGGTTGGCCATTCTGCGGGGGCACTTATTTCGCCTCGTCGAGGAATCCCGGATGCTTCCACTCTTGGAGCCTGGGCTACGTACTGAGACCGGGGGGTCCAGCGGATTCCGCGGTCGCGTCCGCCTTGCCCGCGGCGGCCAGAGCCTTGTCGAGTTCGCCCTGGTTCTGCCGCTGCTGTTGATCGTCGTCCTCTTCGCTCTCGATCTCGGCCGGCTCTTTCTGGGTTGGGTCGAGCTCAACAACGCGGCCCGGATCGCGGCCAACTACGCGTCCGTCCATCCCACGGCCGACTGGTCCAACCCGAACGACCCCGACGTCATCCGCTACACGGCGCTCATCCGGAACGAGGCCGACATCCTCAACTGCACCTTGCCCCCGACCTTTCCTGCCCCGTCGTTCCCCGGGGGGACGGCATTCGGTGAGACGGCGAAGGTCGGGTTCTCGTGCCTGTTCGACGTCCTGACCCCGCTCATCGGCGTCATCACCGGCGACCCAGTCACCCTCAGCGCGCAATCGACGTTTCCTATCCGGACCGGCTCCATCCTGGGCATTCCGGTCGGCTCGTCGCTGCCCAGCGCCACGCCCACGGCGAGCCCGACGCCGAGCCCGAGCCCGACGCCGTCGCCGACCTCGACGCCAACCCCGGTCTGCACCGTGCCGGATCTGAAGAAGGCGAATACCGCCCAGGCAATGTGGTCCGCGGCGGGATTCACGACGACCGTCCTGTTCTCTCCGGCGGCGCCGGCCAGCTGGCCTCCGAGCGGCGGAGCAATCAGTAATCAGAGCCTGGCCAAGAACACCTCCAGCCCGTGCAACGCGACGATCACGGTGACCTGGCATTGAAGTGCCATCGCGCGCGCTCCGATCGACACCGCCCAGCGTCAGGCCAGGGGCTCGTGGAATTTGCGCTCGTCATTCCCGTCGCGTTGATGCTGCTGCTCTCGCTCTTCGACCTCGGCCGCGCGGTCTATGCCTACACGACCGTTTCGAACGCAGCGCGCGAGGGGGCCCGACGGGCAATCGTGGACCAGACGTCGACGTCCGGCGTGTACGCGGCGCAGACAGAGGCAGCGGAGAGCGCGACGGCGCTCGGCATCGCGCCGGCGAGCGTCACCGTGTCGTTCCTTGCGCCGGACCTCAGTGGGCCATGCCCGACCCGCGATCTCGGCTGTGTGGCGGTGGTGACCGTCCCGTACCAGTACACGCCGGCCACGCCGATCGTGAACATCCTGGTCGGGGAGATCCACCTCTCCTCCACCGTCCGGATCCCCATCGAACGTACTTACCCTTGACCCGTCACGGACATCGGCCCATGATCCCGAGCCTGGAGCCTGCCCCATGAACACGAGCGTCCACGTACCGCACTCGAACGCCTCCGATGGAGCCCCGCCGCGGCGCGAGCGAGGGCAGATGCTCGTGATCATGGCCGGCGGGCTGGTGGCGATGCTCGCGATGGTCGGCCTGGTGGTCGACGGCGGTAACGCCTTCGCGCACCAGCGGATGACCCAGAACGCGACAGACGCGGCAGCCAACGCCGGCGCGGTGGAGATTGCCCGGAATCTCGTGACCGGGACGGGCACGGATGCTGACGTCCTCGCAGCCATCCAGGCGATGATCGGCGCCAACGACGCCGCGCTCGTCAGCGCCGTCTACACGGATGTCGAGGGCACCCCGATCGGCGTGGCGGTGGGAGGTGCCCCGACGTCGGCGATCCCTTCGTCGGCGGCCGGCGTGGCCGTCAGCGGCCGGCAGACGTTCGGCACGTTCGTCGCGGGCGTGATCGGGATCAGGAGCCTGGATGCCACGACCGACGCCACGGCGGTGGCCGGGGCGCTGAACGGGACGTGCGCGGCCGATGCCGGCTGCCCGGTCCTGCCGCTCACCGTGCCGGTGATGACGGTTTCCTGCGATGGGCAGGGCAATCCGATGCCCGGGGCCGGGGTCTGGCCGACCAACGACACGATCGTCGAGGTGCCCCTGTGCAAGTCGGCTGCCGGCAACGTCGGCTGGCTCGACTGGTATCCGCCGGCGGGCGGGTCCTCGGAGCTCGCGAGTTCGATTCTCGATCCCAACAACCCCTCCATCCGGGTTCCGGACTGGTACTTCGTGGCCGCAACCGGGAACGTGAACTCCACCCAGGTCGAGGCGGCCCTTCGGACCTACGTAGATCAACTGGTCGTGCTGCCCCTCTTCACGGAGACCTGTTCCATCGACCCGGGCGACGACGGGGCGGGCCTGCCTTTGCCGTGCCCCCCGAACAAGAAGGGGCAGGGCCAGAACGTCTACTACCTGCTGGAGGCGTACGCCGGCTTCAGGCTCTGCGGTCCGACGACCACGGGCTGCACGGGCGGGACCTTCGGAGACGTATCGCAGGGCGCCTACATCACCGGCAGTCCTCCCGAGTGCACGAGCGGCGGCAACGGCAACGGGAACGGCAACGGGAACGGGAACGGCAACGGCAACGGGAACGGCAACGGGAACGGGAACGGCGGCGGAGGGGGCGGGGGCGGGGGCGGCACGAGCTGCCTCTTCGGCCGCTTCGAGAACATCTCCTACTCGGGAAGCGTCGACGAGTGGCCCGGAACGTCGGCCGGTCCGGTAACCGTCGGAGTCCAGTTGATTCGCTGACGGCGGCGGCACCGTCCGGCCGGACGTTGGGGTCGATTCAGGAGGCGGACGCCCGCTGGCGGGGAGGTCCAACGGCACTCCCGGAGCCGGGGCCATCCGGAGCGGTCTGGTGGGGTCCGGGGTAGGCCCCCGTACCAATGCGCCTGCCCTCTGGGCCCGTCGGGCTATGCACGCGCGCACCACTGCAAGTCATCGTGCAAGGCACAGGCGCGAGCCTGCTGATATCAGCCAGGCACGAGGGCTTTTCACTTCATGCAGATTCGCGGGATCCCGCGCCGACGCCACACTCGACCACTCGGCCAGAGCCTGGTCGAGTTCGCCCTGATCCTGCCCGTCTTCCTGCTGATCGTTTCGGCAGCGGTCGACCTCGGGCGTCTCGCATACGCCCGGGTGACGATCGCCAACGTGGCGCGTGAGGCGGCGTTCCAGGCGGCCTCGACCCCGACCTCGTACCTGGCGGGTCAGCCGTGCCCCACGGTTGATCCGGCGACGGGACAGGTCCCGGGGACAAACCTCGTGATCTGCCGTGGAGTCCTCGAATCGGCCGGCGGCGCGCTCACGGTCGCCCCGAGCGATATCACCGTCAGCTGCACTCCTTCGTGCACGAAGGCCTACGGGAACACCGTGACCGTGACGGCAACCGGACGGTTCCACCTCATCACGCCGGTCATGGCCGCATTCTTCGGCGGCCAGACGATCACGTTCTCGTCGTCCACGACCGGCCAGATCGAGGCACTTCCGGTATCGCCGACGGCCAGCCCGGCGCCCACGGGGTCGCCGACACCGACACCGGCCCCGACGGCAACGCCCACCCCTACGGCAACGCCGAAGGTCTGCTCGCTTCCGAGTGCGGGCTTCACGTTCACTTCGTCGCCGGTCAGCGACCAGTCGCCCGTGACGGTCACCGTCCATGACACGTCGACGGCGACGGCGGGCTGTGAGATCGAAACCTGGGCCTGGAGCTGGGGTGACGGCGTCACGACGTATGGCAAGACGCAGAGCCCGCACGTGTATTACAACCACGACGCTCACGGCAGTGCCAGCAACATCACCTACTTCCTGACGCTCACCGTCACGAACGAGGCGGGCTCGATGCCTACGAGCGGCGCGGTCTCGATCCTGGTGAAGCCGTGATCCCGCGACGGGCGAGGATCCTCGGCGCCGCCTCGCGCAGTGGGCGGGAAGGCGGCCAGGGGCTGGTCGAGATGTCCCTCGCCCTCCTCCCGTTCATCGTCCTCCTGATGGGCGTCGTGGATCTCGGGCGCGGCGTCTACACGAACAACGGCGTCGCCCAGGCGGCCCGCGAGATCGCGCGCGTGACAAGCGTCCACCAGTGCAGCGGGTCGTGCTCCACGGCCACCTGGTCTGCGGAGACCCTGGCCACGGTCAACACGCAGAAGAAGCTCGTCCCGGGCCTCGCCGACGCAGGCGTCGTCATCACGTGCGTCGACATCACGAATGCGCCCAAGACCGTGGCGGCGGAGGGCTGCCCGGCGGGCGAGTTCATTCGGGTGGACGTCGCAACCTCCTTCCATTTGGTCACGCCGCTGCTGCCGATCCCCAATCCCATGACCCTCAGTTCAACCGCCCACATCCAGGTCCCGTGAGCAAGGAGCGCCCCGTGATGGCAATTCGCGCCGCATCGTCACTCCGCCGCCGGGCATTCGGTCGTCGCCCGGAAAGCGAATCGGGCCAGCTGCTCGTGGTCTTTGCGCTGGCCCTGATCGCCATGGTCGGTATGACCGGCCTGATCCTCGATGGAGGAGACACGTTCATCCAGCGCCGCGAGCAGCAGAACGTCGCCGATACGGCCGCAATGGCAGCTGCCTATGCCGGCCTCAACGGGCAGGATGTCAACGCAGCCGCCGCGTCCGTTGCCGGCGCGAACGGGTTCGTGAACGGCACGGGCGGCACGACGATTTCCGTTGCGTCAGGCTCGGGCCTCTACACGGTCACGATCACGAAGCCGCACCGCAACAACTTCGCCGGCGCGGTCGGCTTCGCGTCCTGGAACGTCACGACGACGGCCACCGTGCGGGCGGGTATCCCCAATGGCGCCTTTGGGGCGATGCCGCTCATCTTCAACACCAAGGCGTTCTCGAAGGCGGCCAACAAGACGGAGTCCACCCCGGCGTCCTTCGTCGAGCCCGGCACCGGACCACAGGACGTGCCGCAGACCAACGCCAGCTTCAACTGGACGGTCTTCTGCACGGCGAACGGGAACCCCTGCAACGGCAACTCCAATACAGTCAAGGACCTCATCGACGGCAATGGGATCAATGCGACGGTCTACCTGAACGAACTCATCGGACCCCTCAATGCCGGCGCACACACAACCCTGTTCGATGCCCTCTCCAGCAAGGTCGGGATGTCGTTCGCGGTCGCCATGGTGAACGACGCCGGGCAGATGCAGAGCTGGGCGTGGTTCCATCTCACAGGCTCCGTCGGCGGGAGCACCAAGCAGATCAGCGGCTATTTCGACGACCAGGTGAATCCGGCACCGTTGAGTATCAGCAACACGGGCGGAACGCCTGCCGGGGCGACCGGAGGCTACACGGTCGATCTCGTCAACTGACGGGGGCGCGGCGACCCGGGTGCCTCGGCGCCCCGCCGCGTTCACCCCAGCCGGTAGGTCTCCGGCCGCCGGTTCGCGAGGACCGGGATCTGCCGGCGCATCTCGGCGACGCGATCCGTGTCGATGACCGCGTGGACCACGGCCTCGCCGTCGGGCGCCTGGGCGACCACGATCCCCCATGGATCGATCACCATCGAGTGACCGTACGCCGGCTGACCGGCCGGCCCTCCGGTCTGTGAGGGCGCGATGACCCAGGCCCCGTTCTCGATCGCCCGGGCCCGGAGCAGCACCTCCCAGTGGTCGCGGCCCGTGCGCTCCATGAAGTTGGACGGGACCGCGAGCACCTCCGCGCCGGCCAGGGCGAGGGTCCGGTAAAGCTCGGGGAAGCGCAGGTCGTAGCAGATCGTCATGCCGAGGCTCGCGCCACCCACGTCGACCACCACGGCCTCGTGGCCGCCGGTCACCCGGGCGCTCTCGGTATCGACGGGGCCGCGCTCCACGGCGACATCGAAGAGGTGGATCTTGCGGTACCGGGCGACGATCTCGCCGTCCGGCCCGAGCAGGGCCGAGGTGTTGAAGGGCCGCGCCGGATCCTCCGAGGTCTCCGCCAGGCTCCCGGCCAGGATCCAGCAGCCGTGCTGCCGCGCGATCTCGGCGAAGGGTGCGGTGAACGGACCAGGGATGGGCCGGGCCGAGGCGCGGAACCCGTCGTCGGGGCCGCGGTACTGGAGGTACTCGGGCAGGGCGATCAGCCTGGCACCGGCCACGGCGGCGGTCTCAGCCAGCTCGGCGGCACGCGCGACGTTGGCTTCCGGATCCGCTCCGGCGTCGGTCTGGATCAGCGCGATGGGCAACTCCACCGCGCGATGGTAATGGGGTCGGACCGCGGCTGCCCGGCAAGGGCCGCCCGGCGACGGCGGCGCCGCGTGGTGAAGTCGCCGGCGACCCCGCCACGGCGCCGGCGTCAGCGAAGGACGAGCGTTCGAACGGGCTCCCGGCGGACCTCGAAATGCGAGACGTGGGAGAGCGCCTCATCCACCGTCCGGTGCACCGTGACCACGGCGGTCGGGTATCCGGCGGCGCGGACGAGCAGCTGGAGATGGGCGGCGGCGGTCGTCGAGTCGGCGTCCACCGTCCCATGGCGAATCCGGCCCCAGGCGGCCTCGACGGCCTCGCGGAACGGGAGCTCATCCCAGTCGACGATCGTGAGCTCGACGCGGTGTTCCAGCATCGGCCGATACCTCCGCCTCAAGGCTAGGCGGGGCGGCGACGGGCGGCGACGGCCGTCCAGCCCGCCGCCACGGGCCGGTCGGCCCCAAACCGGGGCGCAGTGGCCGGAAGGCCCGGACCTCGGCGCGGGGGCGGTGGCCGGAAGGCGCGGACCTCGGCGCAGTGGCCGGAAGGCCCGGACCTCGGCGCAGTGGCCGGAAGGCCCGGACCTCGGCGCAGGGCCGGCAGCGTACGATCCCGTGGTGACTCTGCCGTCTCCGCCGTCGCGGCTGCCGCCCGTTCCCTCGCTCCCGCCACTGCCCCGCGCCCGTCGCATGACGCGGCTGTCGCTGCCACTGTTCGGGGCGTTCGTCGTCGGGGCCATCGCCTATGGCGGGCTGTACACCTTCCCCGCCCTCTCGGTGGCGTTCGGGCAGGAGTTCGGGATCAGCCGGACGCTCGCCGTGACCCCGTGGACGATGTTCCTGATCGTCACGGCCGTCGCGAGCCCGCTGCTCGGCCGCGCCTATGACGAATTCGCAGATCGCGACCTGCTGACGGCGAGCATGATTCTCATCGCCGGCGGCTGGCTCGCGGTCTACGTCGCGCCGGACATCTCCATCGTGATCCTCGCCTACGCCGCGTTCCACGCCCTCGGGCTGCAGCTCGCGTTCATCGGCACGACCACGGCGATCGCCCGTCGCTACGCCGGGATGTCGGGGCTGGCCCTCGGGATCGCCTATGCCGGGCCCGGGATCGGCGTGGCGGTGGCGCTGCCGGTCGCGGCCGGGTTGATTCAGACGGCTGGATGGCGGTCGGCATCCCTGGCGTTCCTCGCGGCGTCGCTCGTGGGGGTCGTGTTCGTCTGGCTCATGACCGCGGGTCCTCCGGTGCTCGTGCCGGTCCGCCGTCCCGCAGGTGCGACGCGCGACAAGGAGGCGGAGCTCTCGGCCCGGGCCTCCGGCCTGCACGAGACGGCCGCGCCGGGTGCGGTCTCGGCGGGGTTTGAGCCGTTGCCCGCCGGGAGCGGGAGCGGCGGCGGGTCCAGGGCGGCTCGCCTTGGAATCCGTCGAATCGTCCGGACCCGGCGCTTCTGGCTGCTCTTCGGCGGCGCGGTCGCGATCGGCGCCTTCGACGAGGGAGTCCTCCAGGCGTTCCTGCCGCATGCCGTCATGTCCGGCTTCGGGGCCGCGTTCGCGGCGAGCGCGCTGGGTGCACAATCGCTCGCCTATGTCGCCGGCCAGGTGATCGGCGGTTCGCTCTCGGACCGCCTCGGGCGACGAACCGTCGGGATGGTGGCGGCGGCCATCATTGCGGGCGGCGTCCTGCTGGCGTTCGGCGCGTCGGCGGCGGTCCCGGCCCTGGCGCTCGCCGGGATCGTCGCCCACGGGATCGGGAGTGGGGCGACCATCGCGGTTCGGTCGGCCGCGTTCTCCGATGTCTTCGGCGGGCCGAACTTCGGGACGATCTTCGGGCTGCTCGCGGTCGCCTACCCGGTCGGGGGCACGATCGCGGTGTATGCCGGAGCGATTTCGGTCGATCGCGTCGGAACGTACCTGCCGATGGTCGGGCTCGTGCTCGTTGCCGTCGCTGCCTGGGCCGGTGCACTCTGGATTGCCGGTCCGCGCCGACGGGGCCGCTCGGTCGCCCACCTCGCTGGACCGGGGGCCTGAGAGTCAGCAGCCGCGATCGGTCCGCCGCCGGTGGCCGCGCCCGTCACGGTCGCCCGGTGGCCGGGGAGTGCCGTCGTGCGTGAGGTCAGCCCGGAAGGGTCCAGCGCAGCCCGCCGAACCGGGCGAAGTCGCGATCGAACGAGGCAAGTTCTGCGCCGTGCTCGATAGCGATCGCCGCGAGGTGCGCGTCCCCGACGAGGTTGCCCCCGACCCCGGATGCGGCAAGCAGGCTCGCGAGAAGGTCGACATGGCGCCCGCCCGGCTCGACGATCGTGGCCGTCGACCCGCGCAGCCACGCGCGGATCTGCTCGCTCGCCTCCTCCACCTCGAGGGGCCGTGGGAAGACCGCCGGGTGTGTCGAGAGGCGCAGGAAGGCAAGCAAAACGGTCCAGCTGAACCCGACGGTCCGGCCGCCCGAGAGCGCCCCGTCGAGCCACGTCCGCGCGACGTCGTGGTTTGGAGAGTCGGAGTTGACGGCGTAGAGCAGGACGTTGGCGTCGGGAAGCCACATCGGGCGAGGGCCTACTTTCGCTGGGCGAGCTTCCGCACGAGCTCGTCGTCCTCGAGTTGGGCCGCCAGGAGGAGCGCCTTGTCGAGTGGGATCAGCGGGGCGCCCATGCCGACCGGGGTCGTCGGACTCCACGTCGACGCCGGCCGTGACCCGAGCCCGGTGCGGATCGCCTCGTTCACCGCTCCCTTGAACGAGAGACGCCGTTCGCGCATCAGCCGTCGGACAGCGACATCGACATCCGGGTCGAGGGTGATTGTCGTACGCACCAATACATCATAGCGTCATTCCGCGACACATCAATTCATCATCTGGTCGAGGGAAGGCCCCTCGTCGCCCAGGCCGCGCTCGAGGCGCGCGACCGACCCTTGCCGATAACGGAAGAGCCCGAGGTCCAGGCTGTTTGGATCCAGGCTCGCGAGATGCTCCGAGATCCAGTCGGCCTCGGCCGGCTCGATCCCGTCCGGCATGACGAGGAGAACGTCGCGCATCGGTGCCGCGAGCACCTTCGGGCCGGGTCCGAGAAGCCGGGCGAGCTCATCCGGCACGAGAAGCAGCGCAGCGGCAACCCCGACCTGCGATTGGATGACCTCGACCGGAACTGCGTCGACGGGGATCGCGGCCCGGTCCCGAAGAGGAATGGATCGCGCCCGCTCGTGCACGTTGCCGAGCGCCGCCGCCACGAGGTCCGCCGGTCCGATCCCCCACCCGGCGAGCTGCGGCTCCCCGATGAAAGCGACGGCGGGTCCGAGATCGAGACCGAACCCCACCACAAGGCCCGGTGGAAGCGTGACCCTGACATGGTTCGCCGTATCGAAGGGGTGCCCGCGGCGACGCGGGAACATCGGTACTACGGAACCTCGCGCAGCTTCCCACGGAATGCCGGGATCGAAGCCCTCGAGGGCGCCGAGCACCGAGTCGAGATCCGCGGTTGCGATTCCCGGTCCGGCCACCGGGCCCGGAATCATCGTGGCGGTCATGCCGTTCCGGAGCCGCCCCGTCACGGGGCGGGAGATGCCTTGCTTGGGCAGGCGGGTGCGGGGTGATCGTCGGTTCATGGGGCCAGCATCGCCGCGAGGGCGTATCTGCGGGTCACCGGGAACTTCACTTGCAGTTACGCGGCGCGGCCGGCCCCCGGGCCTACAGCGCGGGCGGTTGCCACCCTCCCGAGGCCACCTCGACGACACGCGCGCCGGCCAAGGCGACGTCCTCGCGCCAGGGCGGCGCGACCATCTGGACGCCGATCGGCAGACCCTCGGCCGATGACCCGCCGCGAACGACGACCGCCGGCCATCCGGTCAGGTTGTGGACGTCGCTGTACGTGTCGCCGAACCACGGCGCCGTGCTCTCGCCGTGGCGAATCGCGGGCTGCGGCATCGCCGGGCAGACGATGAGGTCGACGTCCCCGACCCAGCGAAGCAGCCGCGCGCGGACAATGTCAACTCGCTCGATGAGGGCGGTGAGTTCGTCGCCCGGCAGCGGATCGCCCGGCGAGATCCAGCCGCGGGTCGCATAGGAACCCCAGCCGGGCGTGCCGGCGGCCCGGATGAGGCGCTGCAGCCACGCGAACCCATCCGCCCGGATCATCCCGTCCCAGGTTCGCCATGCCTCGGCCATGTCGGGCGGAACCTCGTTCCGTACGCGCGCGCCCGCGACACCGAGCGCGACCGCGGCGGCCTCGACGGCCGCGATCGTCTCCGGCGTGGGCGTCCGGATCCCGTTGTCGGTGAAGGCGACAACCCGCAGATCCCTGACAACGACGGCCGACGGATCGCCGAGGCCAACGGGGGCGACGTGCGGGTCCGCGCCGTCGGGGCCGGCGATGATGGGCAGCAGGAGCTCGAGGTCATCGACGCGCCGCGCCAGCGGGCCGAGCTGGGTGAACGACTCGAAGAGCCCCTCGAAGCCCGGCCAGTGGCCCGTTCGCGGCACACGCCCGCTCGTCGGCTTGAGCCCGGCGACCCCGCACACGTGGGCCGGCTGCCGAATGCTGTCGCCGGTGTCGCTGCCGATATCGAAGGGGGAACCGCCCGCCGCGACGATCGCCGCGGCTCCCCCGCTGCTGCCACCCGGCGTTCGGTCGAGGTCATATGGGTTCGAAGTGCGGCCGTAGACGTCGTTGTCGGTCTCGTCCGACCAGGTGAACTCCGGCGTGTTCGTCTTGCCGAGCAGGATCCCGCCGGCGGCCTTGAGTCGGGCGACCACGGTCGCGTCCCGGGTCGGGACGCGATCCCGCCAGCCGACCGTGCCGGCCGTGGTGACGACGCCGGCCGTGTCCAGCGAGTCCTTGATCGTGAACGGGACGCCGTGCAGCGGGCCACGCAGGATCCCCTGCGCGAGCTCGGCGTCCGCGTGCCGGGCGCGGTCCCGCGCATCGTCGGTCAGACGCACGACGGCGTTGAGGCGGGGGTTGACGCGCTCAATCCGGGCGAGGCAGGCATCGACGACCTCGAGCGAGGAGATCCGCCGGGTCCGGATGGCCTCGGCGAGCCAGGTTGCGGAGGCGAAGCACAGTTCGTCGGTCATGGGGCAACGGTAGCGCGGCGGGGTTTTCCTGTGAGGCGCTCCGGGACGGCGGAGTGGACGCGGGTCGCGGCCTCCGAGACACCGAGGCTCTCGGCCCCCGAAACACCGAGGCTCGCGGCCTCCGAGACACCGAGGCTCGCGGCCCCCGAGACACCGA
>Ga0315281_10010693_pt1 | contig 12624 bp, 10 predicted proteins | sample YL17G07_0_MG_FD_204540 | JGI IMG/M metagenome (GOLD analysis project Ga0315281, IMG submission 204540) | Sediment microbial communities from Yellowstone Lake, YNP, Wyoming, USA - YL17G07_0 | ecosystem: Environmental > Aquatic > Freshwater > Lake > Sediment | place: USA: Wyoming | collected... | reverse complement strand
TGCTGAACCGCGACGACCCCTGGGTGTGGGAGCAACGGCGCCGCATGCGTGGGGCCGCCATCTCCTTCGGCCACGAGCCGGTGGAGTTCGGCACTTTCCTTGACGGCGACACGATCGTCTACTGCGGCCCGGAGCCGCTGCCCCGCCGCTTCCCGCTCCATGCCGTGTCGCTGCACGGAGCCCACAATCAGGAGAACATGATGGCCGCGGTGACGGCGGCGGCCATCTGGGGCGTTCCCGACGCCGCCATCCAGCGCGGGCTGGAGCGTACCACCGGCCTCCCGCATCGCTTGCAGCTGGTCCGCGAGCGCGACGGCGTGCGTTTCTTCGATGACTCGAAAGGCACCAACGTCGGTGCCATGGAGAAATCGCTCGCCAGTTTCAGCGGCAACGTGATTTTGCTTGCCGGAGGCTACGACAAAGGCGGTGACTTCGGTGTCTTGACCTTCTTATTGCAGACACGTGTCAAGCATTTGATTATGTTCGGCGCTGCAGGCCCGAGGATCCGTTCGCAGCTGAACGGCGCTGTCCCGAGTTCCGTGGTCCCTACCCTCGCGGCCGCGGTGGAGCAGGCCGTGCGCTACGCCGCGCCGGGTGACACCGTGTTGCTGTCCCCGGGCTGCGCCAGCTTCGACGAGTTCACCGACTATGCGGCGCGTGGTCGCCGCTTCAGAGAGTTGGTGGAAGCGCTATGAACATGCTGCCGCCGCTCGCGAGTCTGCGCCAGCGCGTCGTGATGCCGCGGTTGAACCGGCCCGATCTCTGGCTGTTGATCGCGGCCGCAGGCCTTGCCGGGCTCGGCGTCGTCATGGTGTTCAACGCCAGCTACTTCTTTGCGCAAGACCGGTATGGCGATCCGCTGGTATTCTTTCGCAAGCACCTGGTGGCACTCGGCGCCGGGACCGTGCTGCTGCTGTGCATCTCACGTGTGCGACTGGTTTGGTTCGAGCGCTTCACCTCCCTAGGCCTCATCGGCGTCGTCGTGGCGCTGGTCGCGGTGTTGATTCCGGGGCTGGGCGTCGTGCACGGCGGCGCGCGCCGGTGGCTCGGGTTGGGTCCCTTCAACTTTCAGCCCTCTGAGTTCGCCAAGGTCATTGTCGTGCTCTACTTGGCGCGCTCGATGTCGCGCAAGCGCGAACGCATGAACGAGTTCTTCACCGGGGTGCTGCCCCATTGCGCGGTCGTGGGCCTTTGCGCGTTACTCATCGCCGCCCAGCCGGACTTCGGCACAGCCGCGATCCTCGTACTGGTGCTGGTCTTGATGCTCCACGGCGGCGGCGCTCGTCCGGCGCATCTGATCGGTCTGGGCCTGACGGTGCTGCCGCTGGTGGCCTTCGCTATCATCTACGCCCCCTACCGTTGGATCCGCATCCGCGCCTTCGTGGACCCATGGCGCTACGGCCAGGACATCGCGTTTCAATTGGTGCAATCGCTGATTGCCTTCGGTTCCGGCGGACTCACCGGCGTGGGTCTCGGCGGCAGCCAGCAGAAGATGTCTTTTCTGCCGGCGGCGCACACCGATTTCATCTTCGCCCTGATCGGTGAGGAGCTCGGGCTGTGTGGAGCACTCGCAGTGCTGACCTTGTTCGCCGTCGTCGGCATGCGCGGCTTCCGCGTCGCGCTGCGCCATCCCGATCCCTTCGCCAGCCTGCTCGCTTTGGGGATCACCTTGGTGATACTGTCGGAAGCGGTGGTGAATGTTGGGGTGGTGCTGGGATTGCTGCCGACAAAAGGCCTGGCGTTACCTTTCCTCAGTTACGGCGGATCGGCATTGATCGGTACCCTGATGCAGATTGGGATCCTTGCGTCCCTGTCACGGATGACGGGGTAGGAATGTCTCAAGAGTGAGGGGATGGAACGTTCAGTCAACCTCTGAGATGGGACGCCAGGGGAAATGCGTATGATCGTAGCGGGCGGCGGCACGGGTGGACACCTCTTCCCCGGATTGGCGGTGGCAGAAGCGGTGGCCGCGCAGGGTGAGGCGAGTATCCTGTTCGTCGGCAGCGCCTACGGCCTCGAGGCGACCGCCATTCCGCGAACGCGTTTCGCCTTTCGCGCGCTGGCGTTGCGTGGCGTGCGCGGGCGGGGACTGCGCGGGGCCCTCGGCTTCGCGTGGCATCTGCCGATCACGTTGCTGCAGTCGTGGCGCATCGTCGGCGCCTTCCAGCCTACGCTGGTGCTCGGCCTGGGGGGCTACAGTTCGGTGCCGGTCGCGCTGGCGGCGCGGCTCCGGCGCATCCCGCTGGTGCTGCTGGAGCAGAACGCCCATCCGGGCCTCGCCAATCGCCTCCTGGCTCGCCTGGCGCGCAAGGTCTGCACCGCCTATCCGGAAAGCGCGCGGTTTTTTCCCGCCGGCAAGGCGGTGCACACCGGCAACCCGGTGCGCCAGCTTGGCTGCACGCGAAGCCCGGCGCCCGATCGCTTTACGATCTTTGCCTTCGGCGGCAGTCAAGGGGCGCACACGATCAACCGTGCGCTGGTCGATGCGGCAACGACTCTGGCGATGCACGTTCCTGGATTGCACATCATCCATCAGACCGGCGCGGCCGATGCCGCCTGGGTGCGAGAGCGCTACCGCGAGATGGAAGCGGATGCCGAGGTCCTCGAGTTCGTGCATGACATGAGCGCTGCCTACGGGTGTGCCGACCTCGTCATCTGCCGCGCCGGCGCTACCACCTTGGCCGAGGTGACCGCGCTCGGCAAACCCGCGATCCTCGTCCCCTACCCGTTCGCGGCCGACGATCACCAGCGCAAGAACGCGGAGGTGCTGCGGGGTCACGGCGCGGCGCAGATGATCCTCAATGCCGAGCTGAGTGGAGAGCGCTTGGCGGCGTGCGTGCTCGATTTGGTGCATGATCGCGAGCGCTTGCGGGCCATGGTGGCAGCGGCGAAGCAACTGGCGGTGCCGGAGGCGACGGAGCGCGTCATCACCGTGTGCCGGCAGCAGGAAGCGGAGGGCAGGAAATGACCACGGGGGAAGTGGAATGAGTCCGCTGTTCAAGAAGTCTCGCCATGTCCATTTCGTCGGTATTGGCGGCGTCGGCATGAGTGGTATCGCGGAGGTGTTGCTGGATCTCGGGCACGTGATCAGCGGCTCGGACATCATCGAAACCGAAGTGACGCGCCGCCTCACGCGCTTGGGTGCGCACATCACCTACGGTCATCACCAGGAGGTCGTCGACGAGAGCATCGATGTCGTCGTGATCTCCTCGGCAGTGAAGTACTCCAACCCCGAGATCGTGCAAGCGCGGTTATTGAAAATTCCGGTGATCCCGCGCGCCGAGATGCTGGCCGAGCTGATGCGCATGAAATGGGGCATCGCCGTCGCCGGCACGCACGGAAAAACCACCACCACTTCACTGATCGCGGCGATCTTGACCCGTGCCGAGCTCGAACCCACCGTCGTCATCGGCGGCAGGGTGCGTTCGCTCGGGAGCAACGCCCAGCTCGGCCGGGGCGAATTGATGGTGGCCGAAGCGGACGAGAGCGACGGCACGTTCCTGTTGCTGTCGCCGGCGATGGTGGTCGTCACCAACATCGATCCGGAACACCTCGACTACTACGGCGACATGGACCGGGTGCGCTCGGCCTACCTCGAGTTCATTAACCGCGTCCCCTTCTTCGGTGCCGCGCTCCTCTGTCTCGATGATGTGACCATCCGCGCCTTGCTGCCGCAAGTCCGCAAGCGCGTGATCACTTACGGGACCAGCTCCGATGCGGATTTCGTCGCCCGCAATCTCTCCGTCTGCGGCATGGAGACGCATTTCGAGGTCGAGCACGCTGGCAGCCTCGTCGGCGAGCTGACAGTGCGGCTACCCGGCCGCCATCATGCGTTGAACGCGCTGGCGGCGCTCGCCGCCGCCACCGAGCTCGACGTCCCCTTCGACACCGTGCGCCAGGCCCTGGTGGAGTTCGGCGGTATTCACCGGCGCTTCGAGCTCTGTGGGGAAACCGCCGGAATCATGGTGGTCAGCGATTATGGCCACCACCCGGCGGAGATCCGGGCAACCCTGGCGGCGGCACGCGAGGGCTTCGGGCGGCGGCTCGTCGTGCTCTTCCAGCCGCATCGTTACACCCGCACGCGTGACCTGTTCGGTGATTTCCTCGACGCCTTCGATGCGGCGGACCAGTTGTTCTTGACCGACATCTATGCGGCCGGCGAGGAGCCGCTCGAAGGCATCACCGGCGACGTGCTCTATTTTGCCTTGAAGCGGCGCGGCCATCTCGATGTTTCGTACGTGCCGGATTACCGCAGCCTGGTCGGCGCCGCGCAGCCGGAGTTGCGTTCGGGTGATCTGGTGCTGGTCCTCGGTGCCGGGTCGATTCACGAAGTTGGGGACGCGCTGGTGCGCTCCTTGTCGGGAAACCAGGCGGCATTCACGGTGCAGTGAAACTGGGAAAGGACTGGACGAAAACGGTGCACGATCCGCATAGACAAGCGCTGCAGGAAGCATTTGGATCGCGGGTACGGTTTGACGAGCCGCTGAGTCGGCACACGTCTTTTAGCATCGGTGGGCCGGTGGATGTGTGGGTGGAGGTGGCCGATGCGCTGGAGGTCCGTCGCGTGCAGGCCTTCGCTGCCGCGACGGCTCTCCCCCTCTTCGTGCTCGGCGGCGGTACCAACGTCCTCGTCAGCGACCGGGGCGTGCGCGGCATCGTGTTGCACCTCGGCCGGCCTCTGGCCGCGCTGCAGTGGCGCGCGAACGGTACCGGCCACCACGTGCGTGCCGGTGCCGCCGCGTCGCTCAAACGCCTGGTCAATGAAGCGATCGACCGCGCCTTGGCGGGCCTCGAATTCGCCGAGGGCATCCCGGGGACGGTGGGCGGCTCCTTGCTGATGAATGCCGGCGCGTTCGGCGGCGAGATGGCCGACGTGGTCCGGTCGGTAGAAGGCGTCGACGCTGCGGGCCAGGCGCAACAGCTGCCGCGGAGCGCTCTCAGGTTCGGGTATCGCCATTTCGATCTGCCGCCCGGTTTCATCGTCACCCATCTGCACTTCTTGCTGCAGCCCGACGACGGCGCCGCGATCCACGCCCGACGCGAGAATGCGAAGCGGCGCCGGGAGGCGCATCAGCCGCTCGGGTACCCGAACGCCGGGTCTGTTTTCAAAAACCCGCCCGGACAATTCGCCGGCAAGCTGCTCGAAGCGGCCGGCCTCAAAGGCTGTCGCCGCGGCGGCGCGATGTTCTCACGCCAGCACGTCAACTTCATCGTCAACGTGGACGCCGCGACCGCGGCCGATGTGCGCTGGCTCATGGACGAGGCCATCCACCGCGTACGCGAGATGAGCGGCGTGCGTCTCGAGCCCGAAATCCGCCTGGTCGGAGACTGGGGCGACTGAGCATGACCCGCCGCACGCGCGCCTTGAAGAACAATCGTTTGTGGCGTCGGTGGCGGCTGCTTCCCGAAGATGTGTCGCGCGTCCGGCGCGGCCTGCTCGCCGCCGGGTGCGGCATCGGCCTGGCCACGTCCCTGTGGTACGGCCTGCCCCGGCTGACGCATGTGGCCAAGACTCATCGGTACTTCGCCATCACGAACATCGTGGTGCAGGGCAACCGCCGTATCACTCGTGGTGATGTCCTGCAATGGGCCGGCGTCACCGAGGCCATCAGCGCGTGGGATGCGGCTCCGGACGAGGTGCGCCTGCGGTTGCAGAGCCATCCCTGGGTGTGGCGCGCCACTGTGCAACGGGAGTTCCCGAACCGTCTGAGCATCGGCATCGAGGAACGGCGGCCGGTGGCCATCATCCGCCTGGGTGAGTTGGACTACGTCGATCGCAGCGGCCGCATCTTGGGCGCCCTGAGCGACGGCGATAGCCGCGATTTTCCGCTGATCAGCGGCCTGGAAGAGGTCGGGCCGTCGGGATTCACTCCGGTGGGCGTGCGTCGCGCCCTGCGGCTGTTGCGGCTGTGCGAGCGGCTGCACTGCGTTGACGCCATGTCAGAAGTGTACGTGGATCAGAATCGAGGCATCACGATTTTCCCTCTGCGCCCGGCGACAGCGGTGGTGGTGGGGTGGGGAAGTTGGCGTGAGAAGCTCACCCGCGCGACACGCGTCTTTGCGGCCTGGAAAGGACAGGTGGAGCGGTTGGCGGCGGTGGATGTGTCCTTCCGCGACATGGTGGTTGTGAAGCTGCGTGACCAACGCCCTGCCGTCGGGCGCGGAAAGAAGGGAGTGCGGGTGTGAGGACCGTGAGTCGTGCTCGTGAGTCGTGCTCGGCAGAGGAAGGAGGGGTGGTGCGGTGGTGGCCGAGCACGATTCACGACTCACGGGCACGAGTTGTGATGATCGTGGATCGTGATTGGTGAATCGTGATTCGTGGGGGAGCCGAAGGAGCGGAGGGGTGGTGGCGAGGAGTGAAGGCCCAGATCTCACGAGTCACGATTCACCAGTCACGAAGGCATGAACACGACCTTGAGAGATCGCGCATGGGCAAGAAGTCAGAACTACTCGTCGGGCTCGACATCGGGACATCTAAGGTCGCGGCGGTCGTCGGTGACCTGAACGGTAGCACGCTGTCGGTTCTGGGTGTGGGCTGCGCGCCCTCGGACGGGCTGCGCAAAGGCGTGGTGGTCAACATCGAAGCGACCGTGCACGCGATCGAGCACGCGATCAAAGAGGCCGAGGTCACTGCCGGCTGCGAGATCCATAGCGTGTTCGCCAGCGTCGGCGGCGGGCACATTAAAGGCTTCAACAGCCACGGCGTCGCCGGCGTCAGGGGCTCGGAGATCGACCGGGCCGATGTCGACCGAGTGCTGGATACGGCGCGCGCCGTTGCCTTGCCCCCGGACCGCGACATCCTGCACGTGCTGCCGCAGGACTTCGTGCTCGATGGGCAGGACGGTATCCGCGCCCCCATCGGCATGTCCGGCGTGCGGCTGGAAGCGCGGGTCCACATCATCACCACCGCAACCACTTCGGCGCAAAACGTCATCAAGTGCTGCGAGCGCACCGGCCTGCACGTGGCGGATCTCGTGTTGGAGCCCCTGGCTGCGGCCGAGGCGGTGCTGACGCCCGAGGAGAAAGAGCTTGGGGTCGCCTTGATCGATCTGGGTGCGGGCACCACCGACGTGCTCGTGTTTCACCAAGGCGCGTTGCGCCACACGGCGGTGCTCTCGCTCGGCGGCAACCACGTGACCAATGACATCGCCGCCGGCTTGCGCACGCCGTTTCGCGATGCCGAGATCCTCAAGCAGCGGAGCGGCTGTGCCTTGGCGCGCCTGGTCGCGCGCGAGCAATCGGTCGAGGTGCCCAGCCTCGGCGGGCGCACACCGCGCCTGCTCTCGCGCCACATGCTGGGCCAGATCATCGAGGCCCGGGTGGAAGAGATCCTGACGCTAGCGCGCCATCAAATCGTCAAGTGCGGCTTTGACGAGGGTTTGGGCTCGGGTGTCGTCCTCACCGGCGGAAGCGCCTTGCTCGAAGGCATCGTGCCGCTTGCGGAGCAAGTGTTCCAGAGCCCGGTGCGCGTCGGCACGCCGTTGGCATTGAACGGCAGCGGTCCAACGGAGCTGGTCGATAATACGAGCTTCGCCGCGGCCGTCGGACTGGTGCATTACGGCGCCCGCCCGCGCGATCATATCCCCGTGCGCGCCGAGGATGCACGCTTTGCCGGCAAGATGCGCCAGCGGCTGAGAGCCTGGGTCGAGACATTCTTTTGAGACGTGACTCATGCTCGTGAATCGTGTTAGAAGGTACCCCGCTGCGCACGGTTCACGAACACGAATCACGTGGGGAGGAGGGGATGATGATTGAGTTGGCTGAACGGAACGAGCTGTTGGGGGCGCGCATCAAGGTCGTGGGCATCGGCGGCGGCGGCGGCAATGCCGTGAACACCATGATTGCCTCGGGCCTGCCTGGGGTGGAGTTCATCGCCGCGAACACCGACTTGCAGGCGCTCGGCGTCAGCCTGGCCCCGTTGAAGCTCCAGCTCGGTGCCCAACTCACCAAGGGTTTGGGCGCGGGGGGCAATCCCGACATCGGCCGGCAAGCGGCACTCGACGACAGCGAAGTCATCCGCGACCACCTCGCCGGCGCCGACATGGTCTTCCTCACCGCCGGTATGGGCGGCGGCACCGGTACGGGCGGCGCGCCGGTGGTCGCCCGTCTGGCCAAAGAACAGGGCGCACTCGCGGTGGCGGTGGTGACGAAACCGTTCCAGTTCGAAGGCAGGAAACGCATGCGGCAGGCGGAAGAGGGCATGCGCGAGCTCAAGGACGCCGTCGATACGCTGATCGCTATTCCGAACCAGCGCCTGCTCGCCGTCGCCGGCCGCAACACCTCGTTACTCGATACCTTCAAGAAAGCCGACGACATCCTGTTGCAGGCGGTGCGCGGCATCTCCGACCTGATCACCGTCCATGGGCTCATCAATCTCGACTTCGCCGACGTGCGCACCATCATGGCGGAGATGGGTATGGCGATGATGGGCGCCGGCAGCGCCAGCGGCGAAAACCGCGCCGTCGAGGCGGCGCAGAAGGCCATCTCGAGCCCGCTGCTCGAGGACATCTCCATCCACGGCGCCCGCGGCGTCCTCATCAACATCACCGGTAGTCACGATCTCTCCCTCTACGAGATCAGCGAAGCCGCCACCTTGATCCAGGAAGAGGCGCGCGAAGACGCCAACATCATCTTCGGCGCCGTCATCGATGAGCAGATGGGCGACGAGATCCGTATCACCGTGATCGCCACCGGTTTCGGCGAGGCCCAACGTGAGGTGACGGAACCACCCCTGAGCCGGGTGAAGGAACCGCTTGCCAGCCCGCGGCGCTCGACCCCCGCGCGCGCTATCCCGCGCGACCGCGGTGCGGCGCGCCCGGTCGTGCACCTCGGCACCATCATCGATGCCGCCACCCCCACTTTCCAGCGCTACCAAGCGGCGACCGCGGGCGGCGACGGCGAGCACCCCGAGGAGTTCACCATCTCCGCCGAGGAGAACGAGGACCGCTTCGAGATTCCGGCCTTCTTACGCAAGAACGCGATGTAGCGCCTTCTGCCCGGCAGGTGGAATCCCGCCTCCTTCCTTGAGCCCTCAACTTGACGGCGCTATCCTTCTGCGCCCAGAGGGTACATGGCGAGCTGGCGACTGGAAGAGCGGGGGCGCGCCCGCCAGGCGCGGGAGCACCTGCTGTTTCCCAAGAAGCGCGCGGGTGACATCCGCGTGTGCCTGGTGTATCCCAATCACTACCCGGTCGCGATGGGGAACCTCGGCTTCCAAGCGGTGTACGAGATCTTCGATCGCCATCCGGGCGCCGTTTGCGAGCGCGCCTTCCTGCCGGATGCAGAGGCGGCGGCACTGGTGCCGCGGGGCGGCCTGCGCAGCCTGGAATCGCACGCGCTGGTCCGCGACTTCGACCTCATCGCCTTCTCCATCTCGTTCGAAACCGATTACGGGCATGTGGTCCGATTGCTCGATCTGATCGGACTGCCGCTCACCAGCCGTGAGCGCGATGGAGAGGGCCCGCTGATCATCGCCGGCGGACCGGCAGTGTTCCTGAACCCCGAACCGCTGGCGGACTTCATCGATCTGTTCCTCATCGGCGAAGCCGAAGAAATGCTCCCGGAGTTCCTATTTCTCCTCTCGCAGCCGAGCTCAGCGCTCAGCGCCCTTCGACGGGGGTCAGGACAGGCTGAGCGCTCGGCATCGCGTGCGGCGTTTCTGCTGCAATGCGTCGAGAAAGTCACCGGAAGTTATGTGCCGGCGTTGTACGAGCCCGCCTACGAGGGCGCGGCGTTGACGGATCTCGCATACCACGGGCCCGGCTCGGGGCGGGTGCAGCGCCGCCTGATTTGGGACCTGAACAAGTTTGCCACGACCACGCGCGTGCTCAGCAACGAGGCGGTGTTCGGCGACATGATGCTGGTCGAGGCCAGCCGCGGCTGCCAGTGGGGCTGTCGGTTCTGCGCGGCCGGCTACATGTATCGCCCGATCCGCACCCGCGGTGTGGAAGCGCTCGAGCAATCGGTGCGGGCCGGCCTGGCGCACCGTCAGACGATCGGCCTGATTGGCGCTGAGATGGCGAGTGCGCCCGGGGTCGAGCGGCTCGCCGAAGTCGCCGCGGAGGCCGGCGGCAGGCTGTCGCCGTCGTCCCTCAAGGCCGACTGCGTCACCCCACGCCTGGCGGCGGCGTTGGCACGCGGGCGCACGCGCAGCGTGACCGTGGCGCCAGAGGCGGGTTCGGAACGTATGCGGCAGGTCATCAACAAGAACCTGTCGGAGCCGGACATCCTGCGCGCCGCCGATCTGCTGGTGGGCGAAGGGGTGCAAGATCTGAAACTGTACTTCATGGTCGGGCTGCCGACCGAACAGACGCAAGATGTGATGGCGATCGCCGACCTCACTGCGAAAATTCGTGGCCGACTCTGTGGTGCGGAGCGCGCCCGGCGCCGCGTCGCCAACATTACCGTCTCCGTCAACCCGTTCGTGCCGAAGCCGTGGACGCCGTTTCAGTGGGACCCGATGGAACGGATTCCTGACCTGAAAACCAAGCTGGCGCGGCTGCGCCGCGCCTTGTCGGCGATCCCCAACGTGCAGCTCGATGCGGAGTCGCCGCGGGAGGCGTACTTTCAGACTTTGCTCTCGCGCGGCGACAGGCGTATCGCTGGCGTGCTGCGCGCCATCCATGAAGCCGGTGGCGATTGGTGGGGAGTGATCCGTGCCTGGCAGCGTGACGGCATCCCCGGTGTGCCGCCTCCCGACGCTTACGTGCACCGGCGGTACGGCGATGACGAGCGTTTCCCGTGGGACTTCATCGACCACCACATCAACAAGTCATTTCTCTGGGTGGAGCGGCGCAAGGCGCTGCTGGCGCGTCAGACGCCGCCGTGCGATACGGCGACGTGTAGGTCATGCGCGGCGTGTTGAAGTCGTGAATCGTGGGTCGTGGATCGTTGCTGACGTTGGGCTCGGCTTTTACTCATGGAGGGGGAAATGATTGGCACAGTGCAAGATCTTGAGGTTTTTCGACTTGCGCATCAGCTGGTGCTTGGTATTTATCGAGTTACTCGATCCTTTCCTCGGGAAGAGAGCTTCGGGATGGTTTCTCAGCTCCGGCGCGCGGCCGCTTCGGTTCCCGCCAATCTCATTGAAGGCGGGGCACGCTTGCATCGAGCCGAGTACCGGCGCTTCGTAGGGATGGCAAAGGGCTCCGCGGCGGAGGTCAGCTATCATCTCATGCTTGCCAAGGATCTCGGGTACCTGCCCGACAGCGAATATGAGAGCCTGCGCGAAGGCTATACGCGGGCGGGCCAGATGCTAACCCGTCTGGCCCAAGCACTGAAATGAAGTGGTTTCACGATCCACGATCGACGATCCACGAAGCACGACATGATCTTCAGGTTCTCCTCACGACCCACCATCCACGACCCACGAACCACGACATGATCCTCGGCATTGGCATCGACATTATCGAAGTTGCCCGCATCCGTGCGGCGCTGGAGAACCGGCGCACTGGGGCGCGTTTCCGAGCCCGTGTGTTTACGGACGAAGAAATCGGTTACTGCAGCCGGCGGCGAAATGGACACGAAAGCTTCGCCGCGCGCTTTGCGGCGAAAGAGGCGGTGATGAAGGCGCTGGGCAGCGGCTACGGCCAGGGCATCGGCTGGCGGGAAATCGAGGTGGTGCGCGGCGACGGCCCGCCCACCGTGCGGCTTTCCGGTGCGGCGCAAAGGTATGCCGACGCCCTCGGTGTCCACCGCATGCACCTGTCCCTCACCCACACGGCCGACCTGGCGATCGCCTACGTCATCGCCGAAGGCACACCCCGTGAGTCGTGATTCGTGGTTCGTGATTCGAATCTACCCACGATCCACGATCCACGATCCACGACCCACAATCAGCCATCGATTCCTCGCGATCAGGACCCCAGCGCTGCGCCGGCGGTGATTCCTTTATCCGCGGCGAAGACGGCGGCATCGACCTTCTTCTCTCCGGCGCGTACCCGCTTCACCCGGACGCCGCCGTCGCGCGCGCCGATGACCCAACCGTCGGCGGCGATCTGTTCGATGACGCCGGGCCGGAGCTGTCCGCCTGGAACGAGTGCGGCATCGTAGAGGCGCAGCTTCTCGCCGTGCCACAAGGTGTACGCGCCCGGCTGCGGATCGCTGCCGCGAATGAGGTTGTAGATCGCGGTAACCGGATGTGACCAATCAATGGCGACGTGTGCATCGCGGCAGAGCGGGTCGTACGTCGCCCGGCTTTCGTCCTGCGGCAGGCGCGGCGCTTCGCCGGCGGCAATCAGGTCCACCGCTTCCAAAACGGCTTGCACGCCGAGAGGGAAGAGCGTGTCGTAGTACAGCGAGCCGGCGGTGTCGTGCGGGCGGATGGTCGCGGTCTTCTGTACGACGATCGGGCCGGTATCGATGCCCGGATCGACCCAGAATACCGACACCCCCGTTTCCGTCTCGCCCCTGATGATCTGCCAATTGATGGCGCTGCCGCCGCGGTACCGAGGCAAGAGAGAGGGATGGAAGCAGATGCTCCCGAGCCGCGGCCTCTCGAACACGTTCGGAGGCACGATCTGGGTGACGTACGCCAGCACCGCCAGATCGGCAGCGAGCGTCGCAAACTCGCTTTGGACCTCGGCGCCTTTGAGCGTGCGGTGCTGGCGCACCGGAATGCCCAAG
>Ga0315281_10010692_pt1 | contig 12624 bp, 6 predicted proteins | sample YL17G07_0_MG_FD_204540 | JGI IMG/M metagenome (GOLD analysis project Ga0315281, IMG submission 204540) | Sediment microbial communities from Yellowstone Lake, YNP, Wyoming, USA - YL17G07_0 | ecosystem: Environmental > Aquatic > Freshwater > Lake > Sediment | place: USA: Wyoming | collected... | reverse complement strand
GACGGCGGCGGGGGATTAACGCTTGCGGCGGGACCGACGCCGGGGATGCCGTTCACGCTGACGGGTACGGCGGCGCGTACGTTCACGTGGACGTTCACCGGGACACTCGCCGGGCTCGTGTCCCTGACGACGACGGTGACGGCGACGGACTTGAACGGTGATTGGCCGGTGACCGTGGGCCCGGTGGCGGACGGGCCGATTCTGGTGCAGACGCCGGGGTTCCTGGCGGCGGCGGTGGCGGCGCCCGGGTTCGTGTCGACGGGGCAGTGGTTCACGGTGAGCTTGACGGTTACGAACACGGGCGAGGCGGACGTGGCGGGGCTGACGGCGACGGTGATGGCGACGAGCGGTGGGTTGCTGGTGAGCAAGATGCTGGGTCCGGTGCCCGGGGGTGTTCCGGTGCTGGCGGGGGGTGCGTCGCAGACGTTCGTGTGGACGTATTCGGCGACGGCGGCGGGGGCGGTGGTGTTTTCGGGTACGGGCGGAGGTACGACGTGCGCGGGGACGTACGTGAAGGGCGTGGACGGGGCGGGCGTGACGGTGGAGACGAAGGCCGTGCTGGCGGCGCGGGCGGTGCTTCTGCCGCGGCGGGTCTCGACCGGCCAGACGGCGCTGCTCACGCTGACGGTCACGAACACGGGGGGGGCGGCGGCGCTGGGCGTCTCGACGAACGCGTTCTGGATGCCGGGGCCGGGAGGGCTTGCGTGGGTGGACGGACCTGATCCGGGCCAGCCGTTCGACCTGGCGGGCGGGGCGTCGGTGACGTTCACGTGGACGTACACGGGAGCGGTGCCGGGGGTGACGGCGCTTTCGGCGACGGTTACGGCGACGGACGAGAACTCGGGGCTGGGGGTTACGCCGCGGGTGGCGGGATCGAACACGGTTCTGGTGCAGTCGGCGGCGGCGCTGTTCGCGGCGCTGTCGGTTCCGCCGGGGCCCGTGTGCGTGGGCAGGGCGGTGTTGGTGACTTTGACGGTGACGAACGGTGGCCAGGCGTCGGCGACGCTGATGACGGCGGCGGTTTTCTCCCAGGACGGCGGCGGGGGATTAACGCTTGCGGCGGGACCGACGCCGGGGATGCCGTTCACGCTGACGGGGACGGCGGCGCGTACGTTCACGTGGACGTTCACCGGGACACTCGCCGGGCTCGTGTCCCTGACGACGACGGTGACGGCGCTGGACGTGAACTCGGGACTGCCGGTGACCACGGGCGCGGTCGCCGGAGGGCCGATCGTGGTGCAGACGCCGGGGTTCCTGGCGGCGGCGGTGGCGGCGCCCGGGTTCGTGTCGACGGGGCAGTGGTTCACGGTGAGCCTGACGGTTACGAACACGGGCGAGGCGGACGTGGCGGGGCTGACGGCGACGGTGATGGCGACGAGCGGTGGGTTGCTGGTGAGCAAGATGGCGGGCCCGGTGCCCGGGGGCGTTCCGGTGCTGGCGGGGGGTGCGTCGCAGACGTTCGTGTGGACGTATTCGGCGACGGCGGCCGGGGCGGTGGTGTTTTCGGGTACGGGCGGTGGGACGACGTGCGCGGGGACGGTGGTCAAGGGCACGGACACGGCGAACGTGACGGTGGAGACGCGGGCGGTGGTGACGGCGCGGCTGACGGCGACGCCGGTCAGGATCTCGACCGGGCAGGGAGTGGTGCTGGCGCTGACGGTCAGCAACAGCGGGCAGGCCGGGGCGGCGGGGCTGAACCCGTCGTCGTTCCTGGTGACTGGTCCGGGCGGCGTCGTGTACGCGGACGGACCATGGCCGTCCCTGCCGGCGGACCTGGCCGGGCTGACGACGATGGTCTTCACGTGGACGTACACGGGGAGCTTGCCGGGGGTGGTGGCGTGGACGACGACGGTGACGGCGGCGGACGAGAACTCGGGGCTTGCCGTGGCGCCGCGGGTGGCGATGTCGAACACGGTGCTGGTCCAGTCGTCGGCGGTCTTGGCGGCGGCGCTGTCGGTTCCGCCGGGGCCCGTGTGCGTGGGCAGGGCGGTGCTCGTGACGCTTACGGTTACGAATGCGGGGCAGGCGTCGGCGACGCTGATGACGGCGGCGGTCTTCTCCCAGGACGGCGGCGGGGGATTAACGCTTGCGGCGGGACCGACGCCGGGGATGCCGTTCACGCTGACGGGGACGGCGTCGCGCACGTTCACGTGGACGTTCACGGGGGCTTCCTCCGGTCCGGTCACGCTGACCACGACGGTGACGGCGACGGACGCCAACTCCGGCCTGACGGTCTGGAGTTCGCCCGCCGCGCGCGGACCGGTCGTAATCCAGGCGCCGGGCGTTCTCGCCGTCGCGATCGCGGCGCCGGTCTCCGTCTCCGTGAGCCAGTGGTTTGACGTCGCAATGACGGTCACGAACGAGGGTGAAGCGGACGTCCTGAGCGTGACGGCCTACGTGGGGGCGGGGCCGGGGGCGGCGCTCGTCGCGTTCAAGGCCGGGCCGGTGCCGGCGGGGCCGGTGCCCGTGCTTGCCGCCGGCGCGGCGCAGACCTTCGTCTGGACGTACTCGGCGACGGGCGCCGGCCTGGTCGCCTTCACGGTGACCGCCGCCGGGACCACGTGCGGCGTCACCGTGATCCGGGACGCCGCGACGGCGCCGGTGGCGTCGCAGTGGCCGGCGAAGCTCGCCGCGAGCCTGCTCACGGCCGCGCCCGCGCCCGCCTGCCAGGGCCAGCTCATGACCGTGACGCTCACGGTGACGAACACCGGGGGCGCGGCCGCCGCGAACGTGACCGGGAGTCCCGACCTCGCGGTCGAGGGCGCCGCGACGCTCGTGAGCTCTCCCGTCCCGGTTCCCCTGCTCGCGGGCGGCGCCGCAACGAACCTCGTCTGGACCTACCGGGCCGACGCGCCCGGGACGCTCAAGTTCACGGCCACGGTCACGGCGGCGGACGCCAACACTGGTCAATCGCTGGCCTCGGGGCCGCGGCCGTCGAACTCCGTGACCGTGAACGCGGGCGCGCTGCTGGCGGCGAGCGCCTCCGCTCCGAAGGCAGTGGTGATCGGGCAGTGGTTCCCGGTCGTCCTGACCGTGACGAACGTGGGAGGGGCGCAGGCGGACATGGTCGTGCCGTCGGTCACGGTTTCGGGCGGGGCGCTGGCGGAGCTCGTGGGCGGGCCGTTGCCGGCGGGCCCGGTGACGGTCCTGGCCGGGGCCTCGGTCCGGTTCACGTGGACGTTCTCCGCGTCCGGCAGCGGGCTCGTCGTCTTCAGCGCGACGGCCGAGGGAACGAGCTGTTCGGGAGTGCCCGAGCTGGGCTGGGCGGCGGTCTCGGCCACGATCCAGGGCCCCGCGAGCCTCGCGGCGTCCGTGGCGGCGTATCCCTCCCCGGTCAGCATCGGCCAGGGATTCCTCGTGACCGTCACGGTCACGAATACGGGTGAAACGGGGGCGACTTCCGTCGCCCCCGCTTCGCCTGCGGCAAGTGGAACGGGCGGCGCCGTGCTGGCCGCAGGCCCGTTCCCTTCGTCTCCCGTTCCGCTTGGCGGGGGCGGGGCGATAACCTTCACCTTTACGTTCACAGGTACGAGCGCGGGGCTCGTTACGCTTTCGACGACGGTTGCGGGGACCGACGCCGTCACCGCTAAGGCGGTGTCTTCCGGGGTCGTCGTGGGTCCGCCCGTGCTCGTCGAGACGCCTGCGGCTCTCGTCGTGCGGCTCGATTCCTACACGGGCACGATCTGTCAGGGCCAGCCGTTCCTCGTGACCCTCACGGTCACGAATACGGGACAGGCCGGAGCGTCGGGAGTGGCCGCGGCGCCCTTCCGGTCTACGGGCGGCGGCTCGGCCTTCCCCGTCGCCGGACCGACTCCCGCGTTCCCGGCCGTCATCCCCGGCGGCGTGGGGCTAACCTTCACCTGGACCTTCAACGGAGGAGCCGCGGGGACGGCCGTCCTGTCGACCACGGCGACCGGGGTGGACGCCAACTCGGGGTGGGGGGTCTCGCCGGGGCCGGCCGCGTCGTCCGCCTTTACGGTCCAGCCCGCGGGCGTGCTCGCGGCGTCGGTGTCGGCGCCGGCGGCGCTATCGGTAGGGCAGTGGTTTGAGCTCAGAATGACGGTGACGAACACGGGCGGCGGGTTCGTCAACAACCTCGTGCCGTCCGTCGCGGCGGGCGGCGCCAGCGTGGCGGGCCCCGAAGGGCCGGTGCCGCCGGGCTTGCTCGTCCTCGCGGCCGGGGCGAACGCGACGTTCGTCTGGAGCTGGACGGCGTCCGGCGCCGGGGTCGCGGTCCTGACCGCCACGGTGGCGGGGGACACCTGCGGCGGCGCGCCCGTGCTCGCGGGACGGACGGCGGCCATTCCGGTCCAGACGCCCCCGGTCTTGGTCGCGTCGGTCGCGGTCCCGGCCGGCCCGGTCAGCGTCGGCCAGTCCTTCGTCGTGACCATGACGGTGACCAACACGGGCGAGGCTGGGGCGACCGCCGTTGCCCCGGTGACGCCTTGGACGACCGGGGCCGGGAGCGTGACGCTGGTGGCGGGTCCGACCCCGGCTCCTCCCGTTCCGGTCGCCGGGGGAGCGTCGGTAACGTTCACGTGGACCTTCGCCGGCGTCTCGCCGGGGCCCGTCTCGTTCTCCGCGACGGCGGCGGGACTGGACGCCAACGCCGGCTGGCCGGTCGCTTCGGTCGTCACGTCCGCGGGACCGCTGGCGGTTCAGGCGCCCGCCGCGCTCGCCGGGAGCGCGCTCACGGTCGCTCCCGACCCCGTCTGCGCGGGCGGACTCGTCACCGTCGTGATGACCGTGACCAACACCGGCGGGGCGACCGCGGTCGTCGTCACGGGATCCCCGGCCCTGGCGCCCGGCGCGCCGGCGACCCTCGTGTCGAGCCCGCCCCCGGTTCCGAGCCTCGCCGCGGGTGCCTCCGCCAACCTCGCCTGGACCTACTCGGTGACGGCGGCCGGCACGATTTCGTTCGCCGCGACCGTGACCGGCTCTGACGCCAATGCGAACTGGGGGGTCTCGACCGGTCCCGTCGGGTCGAACGCGGTGACCGTGAACGCCGCAGGCGTCCTCGCGGCGGCGGCCGCCGCGCCCGCCACGGTCACGGCGGGCCAGTGGTTCACGGTCAGCCTCACGGTGACGAACACGGGGGCCGCCGACGTCGCGGGAATCCTGCCGCGCATCGCGGCCGGGCCGGGGGCGGCGCTGGTCGCGGCCCGCAGCGGCCCGCTCCCCACGGGCCCCGTGACCCTCCCCGCCGGGGGGGCCCAGACCTTCGCCTGGACCTTCTCGGCGGCGGGCGCCGGAGCCGTGGTCTTCACGGCGACGGGGGCCGGGACGACCTGCGCGGGAATCCCGGTCCTGGCGGCGGCGCCGGCCTCCGTCACGATCCAGTCTCCGACGGCTCCTGCGCTCACGCTCGTATCGCTCACGGCGTCTCCCGGCGAGGTCGCGCTCGAGGGGGTCATCACGGTCCGGATGACGGTCTCCAACACCGGCGCGTCGGTCCTCAACGACGTCGCCCCGGCGTCGCTCGTGCCCCAGGGGGACGGGGTGGTGGTCCTCGCTGCCGGGCCGGGTATCGCGCCGGGCCCGCTCGCTCCCGGCGAGAGCCGGGTCTTCACCTGGACGTGGCGCGCCGTCCGGGGCGGGTCGGTCTCCTTCGCGGGCTCCGCCTCCTCCTCGTCGGGGGCGGTGACGCCGGCGGCCTCGACCGGCTCCGTCACGGTCCGGGAGGCGGGCAACAACCTCGCCGACATCGTCGTCTACCCGGTTCCGTTCAACCCGGACCGGGCCATCGGCGGAACCCTCAAGTTCCGGCACCTGCCGCCGTTCACCCGGCTCGTCATCTACAGCGTCGCGGGCGAGCCCCTGCGGTCGCTCGCTGCGGGCGCGATCGGGCTGGCGGAGTGGGACGGCCGCAACTCCTCCGGCGGGCGCGTCGCGCCCGGCATCTACTTCTACATGGCGACCGACCCAGCGGGCCGCAGCGCGAAGGGCAAGGTGTGGGTTGTGCGTTAGCCGCCTGATCCCGGCGATGGTCGTCCTGGCGCTGGCGCCGGGTCTCGCCCGGGGCTCGGGCGGGGCCGGCACGACCGGGGCCGCGTCCCTCAAGGTCGCGGCCGGCGCGCGTCCCGCCGCGCTCGGCGGCGCCTTCGTCGGGCTCGCGGACGACGTCAACGCGCTCTTCTGGAACCCCGCGGGGCTCGCGGGGGTGGACGCCCGCCAGCTCGGGCTCATGTACACCTCGTACCTCGTGGACACGTCCTACCAGCTCGTGAGCTGGGCCCAGCCGATGCCGGCCCTGGGGGGCGGCATCGCGGTCGCGGCGTACACGCTCGACTACGGCAAGCTCACGCTGCGCGACGAGCGCGCCGACGGGCTCTACGGGCCGGCGACGGGCACGACGGCGCCGCGCGAGTGGTACCTGACCGCGGGCTGGGGCAGGCCCCTGCCGGCGGTCGCGGGGCTCGGCCGGCTCAAGGCGGGCGCCAGCGTGAAACTGACCTTCCAGCCGGCGACTCTCGGCGAGGTCGTCGGCGCCGGCGTTTCGGCGGGGGCGCTCCTCGACACGCCGGTCGAGGGCCTGCGCGCGGGACTGGTCGCGGACAACCTGGGGGCTCTGACCTCGGGCGGGCCGGCCCTGCCGATCAACTTCCGGTTCGGCGCCAGCTACGCGCGCCCTGTCGGCGGCAGGCTCTCGGCCGTCGCGGCCGCGGACGCCAGGTACTTCCTCGACACCGGGTTCCGGGCGTGCGGCGGGCTCGAGGTCGTGGCCTTCGACCTCCTGGCCGTGCGCGGCGGCTGGCAGAGCGGGGGAACCGACGGGGCGGTTACCGGCGCCTCCGGCGCGGCGGTCTCCGGCGAGGGCGGCCCGACGCTCGGGTTCGGCGTCCGGTCCCCCGCATCCTGGGGCGGCCGCCGCGTCCGGTTCAGCCTCGACTACGCGCTCTCGGCGGTCGGTGACCTCGGCAACGCACACCGCGTTCAGTTGACCGTCCGGCTCTGACCCTCTGAACGCATGACCTCCCGCGACCGGTTTGCTGCGACGATGCGGTTCGGCGCTCCGGACCGGGTTCCGCTTCTCGAGGAAGGGCTGCGCGACGAGGTGCTGGACGCGTGGCACCGGCAGGGCCTCGCCCTTGATGCGGACCTGCGGGTCATGTTCGGGACCGACCGCCGCGAGGAGATCCCCGTCGACTGGGAACCGCGGCCGAAGCTCGGCCACGGCCTGCTCACTCCGCGCGGGCTTGAGGAGCTCGCGCGGGCGCTGGACCCCGAGGATCCCACCCGCCTTCCCTACGACTGGGCGAAGCGGGCGGCGGCATGGAAGACCCGCGAGCACCTGCTCAGCCTGTTCATCCACGACGGGCTCTTCCTGTCGATGGGGATCGGCAACTGGGAGTCGTTCGACCAGGTGATGGACATACTGGCCGTGGACCCCGGCTTCGCCTCCGAGCTCATGCGGATCAAGGGGGAGTTCCTCGCGGGCTATGCCGCGCGGATCCTGCGCGACGTGACGCCGGACTTCGCGATCCTCTCCGAGCCGATCTGCGGGAACTGGGGCCCCCTGGTCTCGCCGGCCATGTACGAAAGGATCGCGCTCCGGAACTACCGGCCGCTCCTGGACGCGCTTCGCCGGGGCGGCGTCGAGACGATTGTCTTCATGACCTACGCCAACGCCAGGATCCTGATCCCTCCGGTCCTCGACTGCGGATTCGACTGCCTCTGGGCCTGCGAGACCGAGCCGGAGGCCATGGACTATCTGGGGATCCGGAAGCGGTTCGGCCGGCGGCTCCGGCTCATCGGCGGCATCGACCTCGACTGCCTCCTCGCGGGGGAGGACGAAATCCGGCGTGAGATCGAGACGAAGGTGCCCGTCCTGCTGGCCGGGGGGGGGTACATCCCCCTGGCGGACGGCCGGGTGAGGGCCAATGTGCCCTTTTCCCGCTACGCTTTTTACCGCCGCATGCTGGCCCGGGTGGCCGGGCCGGGAACCGGGTGACCGGCCGGGCGGGTTCCGGTACCATGGAGAAAATGGGACACCGGACCGGAAAGGATGGTAAAATCCCATCTTCGTGCGTAGCATACTCCCGCCACTGATGATAGGAGACTTGGAAGTCAGAGTCCCGCTCGTCCAGGGCGGGATGGGCGTCCAGGTTTCGACGGCGCCACTCGTGGCCGCGGTGGCCGAGTGCGGCGGCGCGGGAACCATTGCGGGCGTCGGGCTCGGGTACGGCACCGCGCAGAACGAGCGCGACTACTACGAGGCCTCGAAACAGGCGCTGACCGGGCACATCCGGAACGCGAAGAAGGCGACCAAGGGCGTCGTCGGCGTGAACGCGATGGTGGCGCTGGCCAACTACGACGATCTGGCGCGGACGGCAAGCGCGGAGAACGTGGACTTCATCGCATCGGGCGCCGGACTGCCCCTGCCCCTGCCGGGACTCGTGGACAACAAGAGGACGAAACTTCTGCCGATCGTCTCCTCCGCCCGGGCGGGCAACATCATCATCAAGACCTGGCAGAAGCGGTTCAACCGCCTGCCCGACGCCCTCATCGTCGAGGGCCCGATGGCCGGGGGGCACCTGGGCTTCAAGCCGGAGGAACTCGTTCCGGTGCCGGAGCCGGGCGAGCTCGAGGCCATCGTCGGCGAGGTCATCAAGCTGGCGAAGGAGTACCGTTCGCCCCGCGTGCCGATGCCCGTGATCGCCGCCGGCGGCGTCTACGACGGCAAGGACATGGCGCGGTTCCTCCGCCTGGGATGCGGGGGCGTCCAGATCGCGACCCGGTTCGTGGCGACGAACGAGTGCTCGGTGGCCGGCTCCTTCAAACAGCTCTACCTCAAGGCGCGCAAAGAGGACATCATGATCATCAAGAGCCCGGTAGGAATGCCCGGACGCGCGATCAGGACTCCCTTCGTCGAAAGGCTCGCACGCGGGGAACGGGTGCCGTTCGAGTGCGGCTACCAGTGCCTGCGGTCATGCGATCCCCGCACGGCGCCCTACTGCATCGCCCAGGCGATGTTCAACGCCGCGTCGGGGAAGACCGACGAGGCCGTCGTCTTCTGCGGGTCCAACGTCTGGAGGATCGACCGGATCATGCCGGTCAGGGAACTCGTTGAGTCGATCGTGGAGGAAGCGGAAGCCGAACTCGCGAAGAACTAGCAACCTCACCCCCGAATCATTATCAACAGCATCTTGAACCGCTCCACCGCGTCGACGGCATGGGGGGCGTTCGCGGGCATCAGGACGACCTCGCCCGCTCCCGCGGTGACCGGCTTGCCCCCGATGGTCAGGTGCGCCCTTCCGTCCAGCACGACCACGGTGGCGTCGAACGGCGCCGAGTGCTCGCTCAGCTTCTGGCCCGCGTCGAAAGCGAACAGCGTCAGCGTCCCGGCTTTCGAGTCCAGGATCGCTCTGCTCACGATCGAGCCGGGCGCGTAGGCGACGAGATCGCGCAGGACGGAAGGCTGGGCGGGCGGCAGGCTTCCCGCGGGACGGTCCGAACCGTTGGTAATGGGAGCACCTCCTGGGCGATGTCCGGGCTTTGAGCATTGTACCCCGCCGCGATAGCATAGGCGCATGACGCCGAAGGAGCGCTGGCGAGCCGCGATCCGCCGCAGGGGAACGGATCGCCTGCCCACGGACTATTGGGGTACCGGGGAGATGACGGAGAAACTGCGGAAGGCCCTCGGCGTGGCCGACGAGGAAGGGATCTGGAAGGCGCTCTCCATCGACCGCGTGCACTACGCGGGGGGAGAGCTCCACGACCCGCACGCGGCGGGGCGCGGGAGCGCGGATATCTGGGGACTGCGCTACCGGAACGTCGAGCACGCGGGGGGGGCGGGCAGTTACGCCGAGGCGGTGAACACGCCGCTGGCGGCCGCGACCTCGGTCGCCGACATCGAGGCGTATCCGTGGCCGGATCCCGCGTGGTGGTCGTTCGAGGGCGTCAGGGCGCAGTGCGAGGCGCTGGCGGTCTGGCCGATTCAGGGCGGATCCTACGAGCCGTTCTACCTGTACTGCTACCTCCGCGGGATGGAGCGGGCGATGGAGGACCTGGTCGAGTCTCCCGCGATCGTGGAGGCCGCCCTCGAGCGGATATTCGGCTACTCAACCGCCGTGATCGAGGGGACCCTGAAGGCGGCCGGCGGCGCGGTGGACCTCGTTTACGTGGCGGAGGATTTCGGGACGCAGGAGTCCCTGCTCGTCAGCCGGGACATGTTCCACAGGTTCTTCGCGCCGCGGATGCGGAAGATCATCGAACTGGCGCACCGCTACGGCGCGTCCGCGTTCCACCACGACGACGGGGCGATCCGGCCCCTGATCCCGGACCTCCTCGACTGCGGGATCGACATCCTGAACCCGGTCCAGTGGCGGTGCCGGGGCATGGACCGCGCGGAGCTGAAGGCCGAGTTCGGGCGCCGGCTCACGTTCCACGGGGCCATGGACAACCAGGCCACCCTGCCCTTCGGCACGCCCGACGACGTCCGGCGGGAGGTGCGGGAGAATGCGCTTCTGCTGGGAGGGGGCGGGGGCTACATCCTGGCGCCGTGCCACAATCTCCAGGTGATAACGCCGGTCGAGAACGTGATCGCCATGTACGACGAAGTGCACAAACTCTAGGAGGCGCAATCCATGGCCGCAATGACGACGCACGAGCGGATGACGCGTATGTACCGGCACCGGGAAGCGGACCGAGTGCCGATTACGGACTCGCCCTGGGGAACGACACTGGATCGCTGGCGGCGCGAGGGGATGCCGGCGGACGCCTCGTTCGAGGACTTCTTCGGCCTCGACCGGTTCGTCTCGATCGGCGTGGACAACAGCCCCCGGTATCCGTGGACGGTGATCGAGGAGACCCCGGAGTACACGATCACGAAGAGCCAATTCGGGGTCACGATGAAGAACTGGCGCAAGCACGGCGGGGTGCCCGAGTTCCTGGACTTCACCGTGACCGACGCCAAGAGCTGGCTGGAGGCGAAGAAGCGGATGACGCCGGACCGGGACCGCGTGGACTGGGACCGCCTCAAGCGCGAGTACCGGGGCTGGCGGGGCGCCGGGGCCTGGATCACGGGCGAGTTCTGGTTCGGGTTCGACGTGACGCACAGCTTCTTCGTCGGCACCGAGCGCGTGCTCGAGGGCCTGGCCGAGGAAGCGGAATGGCTTCCGGACATCTTCAACACGATGCTCGATCTCGACATCGCCCTCATGGACCAGGTCTGGGAGGCCGGGTACACGTTCGACGCCATCAACTGGTACGACGACATGGGGTACAAGGGCCACCCGTTCTTCTCGCTTCGCACCTACCGGAACATGGTCAAGCCGGCGCACAAACTGGCCTGCGACTGGGCGAAGGCGAAGGGGGTCCGGGTCCACCTGCACTCGTGCGGGGACGTCCGGACCCTGATCCCGGACCTGATCGAGATCGGGGTGGATATGCTGAACCCGTGCGAGGTGAAGGCCGGGATGGACCCGGCCTGGCTGAAGAAGACCTACGGCGACCGGCTGGCGTTCCACGGCGGCGTGAACGCCGCCCTCTTCGACAAGCCGGATCTCCTCTGGGCCCAGATGCGGGAGGCGGTTCCCGTGCTCAAGCAGCGCGGCGGGTACCTGCTCTCGTCCGATCATTCGGTGCCCGATTCCGTGAGCCTGCCCACGTTCACCGAGTTCGTGCGGCTCGGCAAGGAGCTGGGCACGTACTGAGACCGCCGCTCCGGTTTGCGCGCCGGCTGGCGGCCCTGCCGCGTGCGCTATGATGGCCGTGAGGAGTATCGGGGCATGATCAGCGCACCATCGATTCTGGTCCTGGGAGGGTACGGCGAGACGGGAGGGCACCTCTGCCGCTGCCTGCTCGCGCACACGAATGCGGACCTCGTCGTGGCCGGCCGGCGGATGTCCCGCGCGAGCGCGGCATGCGACCAGTTGAACCGCGAGTTCGTCGGGCTACGCGCGCGGCCGCGGTACGGGGATGCCAAGGATGCCTACACGCTGACGGCGGGGCTGGCGGGAGTGGACCTCGTCGTCGTCGCCTCCACGACTTCGGACCTCGCGGTCCGGGTCGCCGAGGCGGCGATGGCCGCGGGCGCCGACTACCTTGACTGCCATTTCGACCAGCGGGTCGGGCCCGCGGTCCAGGCCCTGGACGGCCGCGCGCGCGAGACCGGCCACTGCCTCATCACGCAGGCCGGGCTCTTCCCGGGTCTCCCGGGAGTGCTCGTCCGCGCGCTGGCGGGCGCGAGGGGTTCCCTCGCGGCCGGGCGGGTGGCGATGGCCGTGAGCTACCTCGCGACCGGGGCCGAACCCGCGCTGGAGGTCGTGAAGATCGCCCGCAATCCGCAGGCCGACGTCCTCCGGGACGGGCGGTGGCGGAAGTCCGGCTGGCGCGACATCGCCGTCTTTGATTTCGGGGCCGGGTTCGGGCGCCGGAGGTGCTATCCGCTCGAGATGCTCGAGATGCGCGAGGCGGCGAATCTGCTCGGTCTGAAGCAAGGCGCGCTCTACGTCAGCGGGGTGAACTGGTTCGTGGACGGGGTCGTCTTCCCGCTCATCATGGGATTGGGGGCCGTGAAGGGCGGGGTGCTCGAGAGGCCGCTGGCGCGCCTGCTGGCCTGGGGTGCCAACACGTTCACCCGGACCCCGCCCGGCGTCGTCGTGCTGGCGGAAGGGGACGGGG
>Ga0315281_10010691_pt1 | contig 12625 bp, 13 predicted proteins | sample YL17G07_0_MG_FD_204540 | JGI IMG/M metagenome (GOLD analysis project Ga0315281, IMG submission 204540) | Sediment microbial communities from Yellowstone Lake, YNP, Wyoming, USA - YL17G07_0 | ecosystem: Environmental > Aquatic > Freshwater > Lake > Sediment | place: USA: Wyoming | collected... | reverse complement strand
TCCCTCGCCAAGGCACGGCTCGACGTGATCGATGGAGAACTCGAGGAGGTGAAAGCTCTCAGCGAGGCGAGCTGAGGATCAGGGATGAAGCGGTGAACTCATACACCACGTTGACGGACTCGGCCCCGGAAGTGCGCTTGCGAGCCTAGGCACGACAGCGCATCATGCGCAAGTGTCCTTCGAGGGTAGGCACCCTCAACCGGCGTTTACATGAGCTTCGTAAAGGGTCTGAGCAACTTCCTCGGGACTGCCATCGCGTATCGCGGTCGTGGAGGAATGGCTTGGGGGCTGACTCGGCTGAGTCGAGTCAGACCCTCCGGCGCAGGCGACTAGGAGCAAGGCGAGGGTAGCGACTGCGATGAGTGCGGGCCTAGCTGGCGAGTTGCGGGTCACACATGCCTCCCCCAGCGGCATTCTCGCACAGGCACCCTCATCCAGGCTGTGAGACTCGCTTAGCGGCGTCCAAGGTCCGCAGATGTCACCAGAACGAGCGGTCACGCCCGTTGGAGCCAGGAGGTGGCCACAGATTGCTCGGGTTGGTGGTCAGCATCGTGTCGCAGATCTGGACCTGGACCATCTGGCAGATGAGGTAGCCGCTGACCACGTCGGCGCAGGGCAACGGGGCAGGCGGGAACGCTAGCCTGAAGGAGTAGGGGTTTCCCTGCCAGAGTATCCCTGAGACTCACCGGCCCTCAGCTCTCTAACGAGAGCTGCCAGCGTTGAGAGAAGCTTCCGGGCGATGCTTGCGTTCTGCTCAAGCAGTCGCGCGAAGTCCAGTCTCGAGATCGCACAGGTCTTCATCATCGGAGTTGTGGCCACGATGCTGGCGGTTCTTGGACCGCCGTCAAGCAGTGAGACCGCCCCGAAGTGGTCACCGGCCTCCAGCGTTGCCTGAACTTGTCCGCCGATGACCCGATGAGCCTCGCCACTGATGATCAGGTGAAACGTTCCGCCGTCTTCACCCTCCGAGACCACTTCGGCTCCCGCTGGGTATTCCATCGGCCTGGCCAGGGCGTAGATGGCAGCGATCTCCTGACCCGACAAACCTCCGAACAGAGAAACGTGCGCTACCTTCGTCCCTGCGAGCAGTACCGACACCGTCTTTCCTCCTTCGAGTGATGCAAGGTGAGATGAGGACGATATATACACGATTCATAGAGGGGCCGACCTCCGGAGGGACCCCCGCTGGCCCCCCGTTCTGCAGGACCCCAGGGGGACAGGTCCCGGGGGTTGTGGACCGCGAACAGCACTCTCAGCCAGGCCAAGGTCCGTTAGTAACGTCAGAGGGACGGAGCTTCAAGGGTCCCCCGAGATCGAGTTCCGGGGAAACCATCTCCCGGTCAGAGCAATTCGGAGTTCACGCCGGAGCGGTCCCGTTCCGTGCACGCCCCAGAACATCGACGACATGAAGAAGCACCAGGTGAGCACCAGGAATCCCGCGGTAAACGCCCACCACGGCCATCCCGCCAATACGTCAAAGACCGCACCGACTATCGAGCCGACCACCGCGGCCCCTACGTACATGGCAGGAGAGGGCTCATTCGAACGGCGACGCCGAAAGACATCGAGGACCCGCTTGGGGGCTCCCCACCAGTGAAAGGATTGGAGGAGCAGGGGGACTCCCGCCGAGTTCCCGCATTCGCCGCACACCCAGTACGCCTGGGGTAGGTGGCCGTCCGAGAGCCATGAGCGTGCCGACGCCCAGCGACCGAAAGTCCGGTATTCCCATGCCTCCGCGCCGCAGGAGTGGCATGGCATGCCGGGAGCGGGCCGGTCCATCTCTTGACCCATCGAGGGGATTATCCACCCTCCGCATAGGCGAAGGGTAGTGAGAGTCCCTCGGCGCAGGCCGAAGGTGCGTGGGGCACGTCAGAGGGGAGCATCTTGCGCCGACGTTCCGAGAGCCCTTTCAGCTTGCTCCGCAGATCTGACTTCAGGCCTGCCCTCTTCATGACGATTGTCCAAGCATGGGGTTCGCGATCGAAGCCGAGCAGGTGCGTAAGCGATACCTGGATATCCACGGCAAGTGGAACACCGCGCTCGATGGGATGGACCTCCAGGTCCCGGAGGGTGGTGTCTTCGGTCTGCTCGGCCCCAACGGTGCTGGCAAGACCACGGCCATCCGAGCCATGGTCGGCCTCGTTCGCATCGGAGGCGGAAGCCTGTCGGTTCTGGGTCAGCCCGTTCCTAAGGGCCTGTCGAAGGTGCTCCCGCGGATCGGAGCGATAGTCGAGGCACCCGCGTTCTTCCCCCGTTTCACGGTTCGGCGCAACATGGAGATCCTCACCAAGATGTCCGGGGTCGGGCGAACAGGTATCGACGCAGCCCTCGAGCGGGTGGGCATCGCTGATCGTGCCAACAGCAGCGCGAAGGACCTGTCTCTGGGCATGCGTCAACGTCTCGCCATCGCATGCACGCTCATCAAGGACCCCGACCTGCTCATCTTCGATGAACCCGCGAACGGCCTCGATCCCGAAGGGATCGTTCAGGTCCGTGAGTTGATCCGCTCTCTGGGTGCGGAGGGCAGGACCGTACTCGTCTCGAGCCACATCCTGTCTGAGATCAAGCAGACGGCCGATCAGGTTGCGATCCTTTCCCGAGGGCGAACGTCGGCTTCGGGTCCGGTGGGGTCCTTCTTTGCAGAGGAAGAAAGGCCGGGTTTGGTCGTTCGGATATCGGACGCCGTGCGTGCGCTCTCGATCCTGGAAGCGGCGGGGATAGACGCCGTGCGAACGGACGGAGACGGCGACGGGCTTCGGGTGTCCTGCCCGCCTGCCGAAGCCGAGCGGGTAACCAGAACGCTCGCGGACGCCGGGGTGTACGTGCGGGAGATCCGGCCGGATGGCTCCGATCTCGAATCGGCGTACCTGCGACTCACGTCGGACGCGCCTGCGGAGGAGGAGCCGGCATGATCAACCTGCTGCGTTCGGAGATCCTCCGCTTCAGGTCGCGATCGCTCGTCGCGGCGGTTCTCGTGGGTGGCTCGCTCCTGATCGTCGTGGGCCTGGTGATCGCGTGTCTTCTCGAGACGAAACCGACCGCGCTGGACGAGTCGTATGCGCGTCCCGACTTGAGTATGTGCCCACAGGACCTGCATCCGGTCGTGCCCCCGAAGGGCTACACCAGCTATGCCCTCGACTGGGGCTACGGGGACTTCTTCGACGGGGGCTACTACTACGGGGGCCACTCCGAGGGGTACCACTATGGGTGCTACGACGAGTTCAGATCGCTCACCATCGTGCCGTCGGGGTTGCTGGCCCTCGTCTACCTACCCCTGGCGCTCCTGGGGTCCTCGGTGATCTTCGTCTTGGTCGGTATCTACTTCGGGGCATCGCTCGTCGGGGCCGATTGGCACCATCGGAGCATGACCACACTCCTCACATGGGAATCCCGACGCGGACGGGTCTACGTGGCGCGCATGGGCACGCTCATCCTCGGGACCTTCCTGGTCGTGCTGGGGTTGGAGGTCTTCGGCGGGTTCGGCCTGGCGACAGCCGCGGCGTTCAAGGGCACCCTCGTTGGCGCTGACGGACTCTGGCTCCGGACCACGATCGACGTCGCGATCAAGGTTGCGGCACTCTCGGCGGTGACGGCGGCCATAACGGCCTCGGTCGCGATGATCTTCAGGAGCACGGGCGCTGCCTTGGGGCTGTTGATCGCCTACTTCGGCTACGAACAGCTGTTGCAGGCGATAAGCCCGACGACCAACTTCTGGCTGTTGGGCCGCAGCGCCCTCACCTTCCTCTCGCCCGTCAGCACTTTCGACGCCATGGGCCTCGATTTCTCCTCAGCTGTTGCGGCACTCTCGATGTACACGGCCGCCTTCCTCATAGTCGGATTCCTGGTCTTCGACCGGCGCGATGTCTCCTGACCGCGCCCCTCGCGTGATCGTGATCCGAGATCGGCGGTGGGTCGCGCCCCTGCTGGTCGGTGCCATCGGGGTCTTGGCCGCGGGCCGCGCCTATGCGAACTCGGTCTCCTCCCACGAGCCCTCCGCGTGGTACCTACTTGCCTTCGTGGTTTCCCTGGCGGCCGTCGCGGTTTCGAACATCGGGCTTCGGCCGAGGCTGGTCGGTGACCGTGCGGGGATCCGGCTGCGAGGCCTCTTCCTGCCGTGGCATTCGGTGCTCCACATCACCGGCCCTGTGAAAGAAGCGGCTGGCCACGTGCTGGTTGACGGAGAGCGAACGGTTCCCCTGCCGCGCAGGACGACCCCGAGCCAGGCCGAGGGGCTGATCGCGTTGTTGACGAACGCTCGAGCGAGCCGTCGGGACGCACCTGCGGGCGAGGCCGCGGAGCACTCGCACTTGGGAACGTCTCCGCCATCGCTCAGATTCCCTCCTATGGAAAGAGAGCCGCTGCCCGGATGGGCACCACGGGTGATTGGGTCGACAGCGATCGCTGTGATCACGGCTGTCGTCTTGTTCTGGGCGCAGCTTCCGTTGGTGGGTGAGCCCGTGATACAGGCCATCCCCCGATTCCCGGCATCCGCGTTGCGACCGGTGTGGACGCACTATCTGGGTCGAGCGAATGACTACCTCCCCCAACCGACGGTTTCGACCGGAGGGGTGTTCGCCCTCGTCACCTCGCACTCCCTGACCTCGACCACGGTCCACCTCGAGCGCTTCACGCCGTCCGGGCACATCGCGTGGAGCCATGTCGTTGCCCGGACCTATAGACAGCGCTATCAGCGGTACGCGCGGTATTCCCCTACGGGCCCAGATGTGATCTCGATAGCCCCGGACACGGGTCTTCTAATCCCTGAGTTCGGGAATCCTCCGGTCGCGATGGCGGCCGGCCCATCCGGTGTGCTGGTCGCATCACCGGGGCGGCGGCAGTCCGGACTGCGGAGGTGCTGCGATCTCCGGCTGTTCGACAACGCCGGTTCGCTGACTTGGGAAGGCAGGTCCCACTTCCCGGGGGACCAGGCGCGCATGTTAGCCTGCGGCAACGACTTCGCACTCGTCGGTGCGAACACCAGCCCCCGCACGGGCCGACACCTAAAGGGAGGCTCCGACGTCGCGGTGGTTTCCGGGTCCGGGGGGACCACATCCGATTGGAGCCTCGGTGGTTCCCCCCATGTGTGGGGCGTCGATCAGGGGCTCGTCGCTGCAAGCTACTACCCAAAACGCGGGACATCAGAGTTGACGCAGTTCTCGCTGTCCGGCGCGACGCAATGGCGCGGCTCTTTGCCCGGTAAGGTCTCAGACGTCCAAGGAAGCGCAGCGGGGACATACGTCTTGACCGGCCAATCGGCAGGCACGGGACCGGAGGAGACATGGCAGAAGTGGATGTCGCGGATAGAGGGGGGCCGCGTGGCGTGGAGCCGTCCCGTTGGGGGAGAGTTTCGCTACTACTACTACTACCGATCAGATAGTCCGTACCAGCTTCTGGTGACGGGCACGGATCTCTATCTGGTGGAGGTCCGACCGCGACCCGTCGGACCCACCACCTGGGTCCAGCAGGTCGACCCGGACACGGGAACCATGCTGGGGGATTGGCAAGTGGCAACCGTTAGGACGATGCCCTCGATGGATGCTTCCCGGGGGATCGCGTATCTGGTCTCGCTGCCAGAATCCGGCATCTACTCTGTGCAGCGCTACGATTGGCCTCCCGCTGCGGACGGCCGCTGATTGGCCCGCCGAACCCCTCCCCACCTGGTCCCAATCTGCTCGAAAGCGAGACTGACCCGGGCCTCTCGCCCAGACGACTGCTGCGAAATGTCCCCAGAACCAGGCCGAGGTGCAGGTGGACCGGCCGCAGGCCCTTCCCCCCGGTCCAGGCGCAGGGTCCCAGCCGGTGGGGGTTTCGCCGGTTGGGGGCGCCGGGCCTGCACCGTCCATGGGGCTGACGCAGGCCAGGACGGCTAACTCATCGCGGGGCGATTCGTGCGTCGGCCGACAATCTGCGGGGTGAGTGGCGAGACGAATGCAGGAGTTGCGGTACTGCCATATCTGGCAGTAATATCCTCGGCATGGAGGACTTCAGATCCGACAAGTCAGAATCGCGCGAAGGTGCGGGGGTCGCCAAGCGGGCGTGGGATGCATATGCCCGCGGCGTAAACCGCGTCGCGACGCCCCTGATCGCTCCGGCCATACGCCGGTACTCGCTGAACAAGGTGGGCGACCTCGTTGGCTTCTGGGTGCTGTGGCACCTGCACGGGGGCTTTGAGGGACTGGTCCGCCGGGGGATGAGCGAGCGGACGATCTACCGTCAGATCAAGTGGTTCCGCATGGCCTTCCGTGAACACCCTGACACCTTCGTGTTGCCCGGCGTGTCGCTTGACCCCGCCAAGTACTTCGCGGCGGGTAAGGGCGGAAAGGGCTAGAGGGTGACCCTGGCATGGACGCTGTTGAGCCCTATCCAGGTAGTGCCACTTCTGGCACTACTCAACTTGTATCTACAACGAAAAGCGTTGGGTTCGACAATGGCCCGAGCGTCGCGTATTGGAGCCTGACGCTCTACCCAACAGCGGGGGAAGCTGGCGGCTCTGTCCAGTATTCGGGCAGGCGGCTTCGGCGGCCGGGTGAGCCAAGCGAGTTCGAGCCCGACCGCGAACACTCAGCGAACGAGGCTGTGCGGCGGGCTCGCGGCAAGATGCGTCGGTACGGGACGGCCAATGGTCTGAACCGGCTTGGCACCCTGACGTATCGGGGTGAAGGGTGTCATGACCCGGTCGAGTTCCGCCGTGACATCGGGGTGTTCTTCCGAGATCTACGCGAGGGACTCGGGGGCGAGCGGTTCCCCTACATGTGGGTTCCTGAATGGCACCCGGGGGGCCACGGTCTTCATGCCCACTTCGTGGTGGGTCGCTTCGTACGGCGCAGCTTGATCGAGCAGGCGTGGGGCCGCGGCTTCGTTCACATCAAGTTGCTCACCGACCTACCGGTGGGCTCCGGGCGCTTCGAGGAATCCAGAAGGGCCGCCCGCTACGTCGCGAAGTACGTCGGCAAGGAGCTCGACGCCGAGCGGTTGGCGGGACTGCACCGCTACGACGTCGGTCGTGGATTCGCACCCCAACAAGTGCGGTTGGAGGAACTGCGGTGGGAGTGGGCGCTGGAACGGGCCTCAGAGGTGATGGGGGGATCGCCTGGCTATGTGTGGCACTCCGATAGCGAAGAAGACTGGGCCGGTCCGCCGGCCGTGTGGGCGTCATGGTAGTGCCAAGGGGTCCGGAGACCCCAGCGGAGTGGGCCAAGAGAACGTGCAAAGAGCAGGGCATCCCGGTGAAGATCACCGACCCTGAGAAGCTGAAGAAGATCGCGGTTCTTCTTCGGACGGCCCGAGACCCTAAGGGCTCCAAACGGGTTTGAGACGCGTCGGGTCGAACCGGTTCAAGCCGCGGCGACCCTGACCCACGATCACGTGATCCAGAGCGATCTTGATGATGGCCTGTTGGCGGGAAAGGTCTAGCCCCGCCCAGTCGGTGCGAAGGGTCTCGGGCTTGCCCAGGTAGTCGGATATGGGCGCGGTCTTCGTGTAGCGCGACAGTTCCTTCTTCAAGGTGCGGACTCGGGCGTCGATGGGCTTGCGGGCTACCAGCCACTCGCGCATGGTCAACTTCTTTGCAGCGTAGGCCTCTGCCAGTTCGTCGGCCTGTTCGAGTGTGGCGTCGAGTTCGGCTTGAAGTTCTCCGGCACGGGGCTCGGTGGCATCCTTGCCCTTGAGTGAGGCGAGCATGTTCGGCGATTCCAGCCGGAACAAGACGGCTTCGGTGATGTGTTCCTCGGTGGGCCGGGCCATGATGCTGGTGCCGCCGCAACCGGAGAGGCCGGGACCCTTGGCACATGTGTAGCGACGCTCTCCGTCGTTGCGGGGACGGGCAACGAGCGGCTGGCCGCATGAGTGACACTGGAGCAACCCGGCAAGGAGATAGCGGCGGGGGGCCCGCGCGGGACCTCGGGTCGGGGACCCGAGGAGCGCGCGGAGTCGCGCCGTCTGTTCTGGCGGGATGATGCCGGGCCACACGGCGGGACCGATGATCTCGCCCTTGTGGTCGCGTTGGCCGCTGATGCGTGCTGACAGGAGCACGCGCTTCAGGCCGCCGGGCTTCCAGATGTTGCCTTGAGAGGTCCTGACACCCGAATCGTTCAGGTACCGGCAGACCGACTTCAGTGAGTCTCCTGCCAGGATGCGTGATGCAGCTTCGCGGATCGCGCTGGCTTCGTGCTCTCGGACGGTAACCCGGTCCTCTTCGTAACCGAATGGGCGGGGTCCTCCGCCGCTCACTTCGCCACGCTCCGCGAGTTCTTGGTGCTTGCGTCTGATACGGCGGCTCTTGTCATAGCTCTCCTTCTGGGCGATGGCACCGAGGATGCGAACGTAGGTGCGGTCCTCGTAGTTGGAAAGGTCGAAGTCCCCTGAGACAGAGGCCATGTCGGTGATACCTGCCGCGTCGCATACGTCGAAGAACTCTTCCAGCTCGCGAGGTTGTCTCACCAAGCGGTCCTGGTGATAGACGATCAAGCCATCGCGGCTGCCGTCCTTGAAGTCGGCAAGCATCTGCCGATAGGCCGGTCGGGGCTTGCCCGAGTAGGCGCTGATGTCGTTGTCGGTGTAGCGCTCTGCGACCGTCCAGCCCTTGCGGATCGCCAGGTCCCGGCAGTCCTTCTCCTGGCGGTCCACCCCCAGGTGGCGGCCTTCACGGTCGTCCGAGATGCGGCAGTAGATCGCTGCGGCCTTTGCCATGGGGCCATTCTAGGCACGTCTGACTACATTGGCAAGCTGTGGCCCAGGCGACCGTACCCTCATCAGAGGGTGCGTGGAACGGGGCCCCCCAGCACGCTTCCTGGGCTCCCGTAAAGGCCGGTGTTGCCCAGACCGCGATCTGCGACGGATCTACATGCCCTTGAGTGCCCGGCGAAGGCGTTTCGCCTCACGCTCGGCCCCTGCGCGCTCCAGGTCATAGGCTGCCATTGAGACCAACGAGCGGAGGCGATCGATTTCCTCCTGAAGACCGTCGACCTCTTGTTCGTGTCCCGCCCATTGGCGCGCGAGGGCGAATCCGCCGGACTTCTCACGCAGGATGTCGTGTAAGTACCTGGAGCCCGGCTCGTTGCCTCGGGCCTTGTACTCGGCTTCTTGGTCCTGGATGAAGAGCAGAACGGTCTCGGGTTCCGCAGCCGCGAATGCCATTGCCAGCTTCTCGGCCCCGTCATAGGGCAGATATGGCGCGCCGAAACGATTGACGAATGCGGCGGGGTGAAGACCCACGAGAGGCTCGGTCATCTTCGCGCGTGCGGCGATCTGTTCGGCGGCTTCCAGCGACATCGAGAGCAGGGCACAGTTCAACAGCCCCGCTTCTGGTTCCCCGGTTGCGAACCGGATCGTTTCTGTGGCGTCGCGACGGGCTTGGGTGCCTTCCTTGGCTGAGGCGCGCTCGGTCCTGTCCAGTCGCTCTTCATCGCGCAAGAAGGCCTTTCGCTCGCCCCATGCGACGATCAGCTGGCGGGTCTTCACGTACTCGCTCAACCCCGGTGTCTCTCCGCCAAAGTGCTCGATCTTCACGTGACCTTTGCGACCGACCTTCTCAAGGTGCTTCACCTCGATCAGTGGCTCACCGGGGGAGACCTTCAATCGCATGCCGTAGCGACGGCCGACGACCAGTTCGGAGTTGATCATCAGTCCTGAAGCGACATGGCCAAGCGCAGAGTCGGCTCGACGACATCTACTAGGTAGGGGGCGTCGAGGCGATTCCCCCAGCCGTGGGCCTTGCTTCTAGCCGACGGATGAGTGAACAGGCACACGAGGGGATCTGCCCCGCCAAGGTTGGCCTTGGCAAGGTGCGGCGTGATCTCTTCCATCATGCCCAATACCGGCGCCATCCATTCCTGGACGCCCACGCCTTGGAGCACCAGCAGAGTCGGTTCAAGGATCTCAAGTGTCGCGGCGAGGTGCTTCAGGCAGTGGTGCTTCATCACCTTGGTCGCCTGGCTGGTTGCGTTACCTGGCTTGTGCGCGGCGCACAGGAGCACGTTTATCAATGCGAAGGCATCAAACATGTGGAAGCGATCGCCGGTTTCCATCTGAACGAACTCCTGATCCCAGTCGGTACCGAGCCCCTTGTCAAAGATCAGGCGCAGTGCCGAGGTGGTCCCACGCATGTGTGGGTTTCGAGCCCTTTGTCCGCCCTCGCGAAAGTAGTGACGTTCAAGGCCCGCCACACGGTGGATCCGGTCATATCGTGCTTGAAGGGAGACGTAGCCGATCAATCCACCGTCTTCCTGGCCGACTACCACAACTCGAAGGGGCCTGCCGTCACGCGCGAGGTCGTAGTGTTGGCCGAGGTAGGAGAGCTGTCCTTCGGCCATCTGGACTCCGGGCCTGAGGGACTCGAAGCAAGCATTCTGTGTGGCACAACAGAAGCGCGCGGGGGATAGCACGTTGGCCTCCATGTAGGCCTGAAGCGCGGCCAGCCGCGCCGCTGTGGCCGCCGTGTCGGCTTGGAATGCGGCAGTAGCGGGTGTCCTTGGCTCAGCTTGCGTCATGAAGACCCCCAGGGGAGTGACCGTCTATAGGCGTGACAGTCTATAGAGGGTCGTGTTGGAAGCAAGTCGGCATGAATATCCGAGGTTGTGGCTACCCCCAAGGCGATTCAGCGCAACTTCGGTCGGGTCCTTCGGAACTTCCGCGAGGATGCGGGCATCAGCCAAGAGCGTCTGGCCAACGACTCCGGGTTGCACAAGAACTACGTGGGCGAGATCGAACGGGGCTTGAAGTCCCCGTCGCTGAAGACGATCACCGCGCTCGCATCGACGCTGGGCGTCCTGCCTTCTGATCTCCTTCGCGAAGCGGAGAAGAGAGCAGGGTAGGAAAGGAAAGGGTTGCGCCCCGGCTGACCGCAAGGCCGACCGGGGCGCTTTGCATCCCCGGGGGGGCCAGGGATGCGCGAGAAGGCTATCGAATCGGCTCCACACTTGTCCAGACTCGGAAGGGACTATTGGTCTGCCAGCCCGAGGAGTTCTCGAAGACGCTCAGGGCGCATGCCGATGAAGCCGGACGATCGCTCGCCCATTTCCTCGAAGCTCGCGAGGAGCCGCAGGAGTGACTCGCGCCGCGTAGGATCGGCTGCCGCCTCGCGAGGAGTGAGGCCCGCAAGTGCGGGGACGGGATGATCTAACCAGGCAAGCTCCTGGCGATCGCGCATCGCTTCTACCACGGCTTGGGCCACGGGGTCTTCGGGTGGAGCAGCGGGCCGAGCTGCCTTGGGCGCCTTCGGGTCGAACTCGAATGGGTGCCGCTCATCCGAGATGACCTTCGCACCATCGATTTGCAGAAGCACGGATAGAACCCTTTCAAGGCGTGGTTCGCTTGACGTTTCCACTCGGATGTTGCGCCCCTCGAGGTGAATGCTCGCCCGCAGCACCGACTCGACCTCGTCCAAGGGGTGCATCTCGACCCAGGCGTCGTCTCCTTCTGATTCGTAGTGGAGATCAAGCATGTCGCGAGCTGCGGCTTCCTCCGGCACCTGCACCACGGCCGCACACATCACCATCGGCTCGCTTTCGCGGGTGAACATCTTCGGAGGCTTCTCCAGTGCCCCGAGGTATTCGATCAACGCGAATCCGTCGGCTTGATCTAGTAGGTCGAGCAGGTGGGCTTCGGTACCGGGAGCCACAGCAAAGAGCCCGCCGATGAACTGATGGGTCTCGCCGTCGGGGACCGCCCTGGCGCACACCATCGATCCGGCTCGGGCGCTGCGGCTAAACGTTCGCTCTCGCACCTTCAGGGTCTCGGCTGTTCGCAGATCGCTGATCACAAGGCCCAGGCCGGGTTGGATCTCCGTTACCTCATAGACGCTTCGTGAAACGAGCGCCCACGAGGCGGCAAGTAGCGCCTCGTCTTCTGGGAGTAGCGCTCCGCGCTCGGCGAGGAATCGGTCGAACCAACCGAGTTCATGAAGCGCGATGTCGAAGACGAAGGGATCGGCGAACGCGTCGGCGAGTTTGTCCGGGTCCGCGTCACCGCCCGCTCGCGCCGAGGCGAGAGTGAATACGTCGCGGGTTGGCGCCCCACCGCGCCTCTCCAGATAGGCGATCGTCTTGCGGCAGAGCCAACCGACTCGATCCGGCAGTGGAGGCTGGGGTGGCGTTCCCAGATGACAGGCCTTGTACTTGCGCCCGGAACCGCACCAGCAGGGATCGTTTCGCCCGAGCTTGGGACCCTCGATTTGGGCGAACGGCTCGATCTCGACCAGGTCGTAGTTGTCTTCTCCCTCGAGCTGGTGCCACAGCCCCGCAGCTCCCCGGGCGTCTCCTCGATCCGATAGGTACCAGGCCAACCGGTCCACGCCCGGTGCCCATCGGGGATCGGCTTCGACTGCCAGATGAAGATGCGCCTCGGCCCCAAGAGGGTCGCATCGGCGTTCGGCAACGACAGCTGAAAGGAAGCGCGCCACTGCGATCTCGCCCGGTCGACGCGCAACGGTGAGCGACTGATCGCTTAGGACGCCCGTCTTCTCGAGAAGGTCGGGCTCGTCCGACAGCCCGAACATCTCGTCGAGAGCCACTTCCAAGGCCTCCGGCGAGCGAAGCGTTGAAAGCATCTCGCGCAGGTGGCCCGGGTCCATGGACCCTTAGCCTACGGAACTTCCGTCGGCCCGGGCTTAGGGCTACGATTCGGCGAT
>Ga0315281_10010690_pt1 | contig 12625 bp, 9 predicted proteins | sample YL17G07_0_MG_FD_204540 | JGI IMG/M metagenome (GOLD analysis project Ga0315281, IMG submission 204540) | Sediment microbial communities from Yellowstone Lake, YNP, Wyoming, USA - YL17G07_0 | ecosystem: Environmental > Aquatic > Freshwater > Lake > Sediment | place: USA: Wyoming | collected... | reverse complement strand
CGACCCTGAAAAAATACTGAGCCTTACCCTTGACTATATAGATAAGGCCAGGGAAGCACTTAAACTTAGGAAGTATGAACCCGGCAAGTTTGGCGCCGAAAGGGTTCTTTTAGATATGGCTGCAAGGCGTGAACTTGAAAAGGCAGCAAAACCACATTTAGGTATTTATTAGTATTGTAGCCGCACCCTTTAGGGTGCGTAGTATTATCGCAGGCTGAGGCCTGCGGCTACATCGTGGAGGATCTATGATAGTAGACGAGATTGATGTTGATGAACAAATAGGAGAAGTGGGCAGAACACTTAGTAACCATGAAAGAAAGAGAGGATTACTGATATATGCCCTCCAACAGATTCAGGAGAATGATGGTTATTTGCAAGAAGAAGTATTGAGAAGGCTTTCTAAAAACCTCAATATTTCACTGGCTGAGGTTTATAGTGTGGCAAGTTTTTATAAAATGTTTCACTTCAAACCCAGAGGCAGAAAAATTGTAAGGGTTTGTCTTGGGACAGCCTGCTATGTAAGAGGTTCAAAGAAGGTTTTGGCAACACTTGAAGAAGAGTTTGGTATAAAGAACGGAGAAACAACCGAAGACCTTGCCCTGACCCTTGAAACAGTTGGATGTGTGGGGTGCTGTGGGCTTGCACCAGTTGCTACCATAAACGAGAATATTGTAGGTGAAATTGGTCCAAAGAAGTTGGACAAAGTAATTAAGACCATAAAAGAGGAATAAAATGGGAATGCTTAAAGGCATAGAGGATATTAAAAGCCTGAGAATACTGCTGAGCAGGGAAATATTCAAACCTGATAAGGATAGGGTGAGGATTTGCTGCGGGACTGCATGTACAGCTACCGGCTCTGGGGGTGTTGTCAAGGTATTTGAGGAAGAGATTTCAAAAAAAGGCTTAGATCTGGAGGTCGTTAAAACAGGCTGCCAGGGTTTGTGTCAGAAAGGTCCTGTTATGAAGGCAGAGCCATATGGCTATTTTTATCAGAAGGTCAAACAAGACAATGTAAAGGAGATTATTTCTACTACTTATTCGGCAGGTTTTCCTGTGAGAGACCTACTTTACAGACACACCTTTCTTGAGAAACCAATTGAGGTGATGGAAGAGGTACCATTTTATAAGAAACAGATGAGAATTGTACTCGGAAATAATGGGAAGATAGACCCTTGTAGCATCTATCATTACATTGCTGTTGGTGGCTATGGCGCTGCTGAAAAGATGTTTTCCTCCATGAATCCTGAACAGGTGATTGAGGAGGTAAAAAAGGCTAACCTTAGAGGTAGAGGCGGTGCAGGATTTCCTGCCGGTATAAAATGGGCACATAGTAAAAAAGCACCGGGTACAATTAAGCTGGTTATAGCTAATGGTGATGAGGGGGACCCGGGCGCTTTTATGGACAGGTCAATAATGGAAGGTGATCCCCACAGCCTGCTTGAAGGGATGCTTATATGTGCTTATGCAATAGGTGCACATTATGGGTTTATCTATGTTCGCCATGAATATCCTCTTGCTGTAAGAAATTTAAATATCGCTATCAGACAGGCAGAGGAAAAGGGACTTTTAGGTAAAAATATACTCGGTACAGGGTTTGATTTTACAGTCCACATCAGAGAAGGTGCGGGTGCATTCGTATGTGGTGAGGCTACTGCACTCGTCGCATCAATAGAGGGCAATAGAGGATTCCCTCATGCAAGACCTCCAAGGGTATCAGAGCCGGGTGGAGGTCCATGGGGTTATCCGGCTAATCTTAATAATGTGGAGACCTATGCCTGTGTTCCTCCAATTATAGAAAAGGGTGCGGATTGGTTCTTGAGTATAGGAACTGAAAACTCCCCAGGCACAAAAGTATTTGCTCTGACAGGGAAGGTTAAGAATACAGGTCTTGTAGAGGTTCCTATGGGGATAACCCTGAGGGAGATCATATTCGATATTGGCGGAGGAATATTAAATAATAAGAAATTCAAGGCAGTTCAGACAGGAGGGCCTTCGGGAGGGTGTATCCCGGAGCAGTATCTTGATCTTCACGTAGATTTTGACTCTCTTGCAAAGGTTGGTTCAATAATGGGTTCAGGCGGAATGGTCGTAATGGATGAGGACAACTGTATGGTAGATATTGCCAAGTTTTTCCTTTCTTTTACACAGGCTGAATCATGCGGTAAGTGTCCTCCCTGCAGGATAGGTACATATCAAATGCTGCAACTACTCGAAAAGATAACATCAGGCAATGGAGAGGAAGGAGATATAGAGAAACTTGAAAGGCTTGGGAAAGCTGTAAAGGCAGGTTCTCTCTGTGGTCTCGGCCAGAGTGCACCAAACCCTGTTCTTACGACCATCAAATATTTCCGTGATGAATACGAAGAGCATATAAGAGATAAATACTGCAGGGCAAAGGTATGCAGCGGTCTTGGCATGTTTATGATAGAACAAAGTGAATGTATCCTTTGTGGACTGTGCAAGCAGGCATGCGCGTTTGATGCAGTGAAGGAAACGAGAAGGAGCTTCTTTATTGACCAGGATTACTGCACTAAATGTAAGTCGTGCTATCTTGCGTGCCCTGCAGGGGCTGTTAAGATAAAGAAACAAAGACATGTGAAACTTGAAGATGTATTTAAGATACCTTCTGAAAGCATTGAAGTCATCGAAAGGAGATGCAGAATGACATTAAAAGATATCTTAGAATCAAAACCTTATGAGATAGTAATTATTAATAAAGAGCGTAGTGTTGGGGATGCGGTAAAAATTATGCGTGAGAAGAATGTTAGCGGAATATTTGTGGTTGATGAAAATAATAAGTTAGTAAGTTTATTTACAGAGAGGGATATTATACACTGTGTTTTTAATAATGTATCTCTTGACAAGCCTGTCGAAAATGTAATGGACATTAATATCACAACATTCAGTCCATCGATGGAAATAAGTTCAGCAATAGCTGTGATATTAAGAAATAAAAAGAGACATTTACCAATTGTTGAAGGTGATAAAATAGTGGGTATGATTACTTTTAGAGATTTAGTTTCATATCTTCTTCCGGAAATCTGTTATATGGCTGAAGCCCTTTATTGAAGTAATAATGAAATGATAATATTAGGTAATTATGAAAAGACTCGATAGTGTTAATGACCTTATAGCCTTTCGAGACATCCTATTAAAAGAAGGGGTCTTGGCCCATGGTAAAAAAAGGATAAAGGTCTGCGCTGGAACAGGATGCAGGGCTAATCATTCTTTGAAAGTAGTAGAAGAACTCAAGAAGGAATCTCAAGGCAGCGGGGTAGAAGTCGAAATAATAACCACGGGATGTCAGGGCCTTTGTCAGAAAGGGCCTGTTATGGTAATCGAACCTCAGGGATATTTTTATTATAAGGTTCAATCGGAAATGGCAGAAGATATAATATCTCGCACTGTTAAGGATGAAAAGCCTATATGGGACCTTCTCTATCGCCGTTCCATTGGAGAAAAACCTACCTATTTAATTAATGAGGTGCCTTTTTATAGTAAGCAGGTCAGGGTTTCACTTAAAAATAATGGGGCGATAGATCCAACCAATATCGATCATTATATTGCAGTTGGAGGTTATAAGGCATTAGAAAAGGTATTTTCAAGGATGACCCCGGAGCAGGTCCTGGATGAAGTGGATAAGGCGAACTTGAGGGGGCGCGGGGGGGCTGGATTCCCTGCAGGTAAAAAATGGAGACATTCAAAAAAATCCCCTGGCACTATAAAGTTTGTTATAGCTAATGGTGATGAAGGTGACCCTGGTGCATTTATGGACAGGTCCGTCATGGAAGGTGACCCTCACAGCCTGCTTGAGGGCATGATAATTTGTGCCTATACAATTGGTGCAAGATATGGAATTATATATGTTCGACATGAGTACCCACTTGCTGTTAAAAATCTGAGTATAGCAATAAAACAGGCGGAGGCTCTCGGGCTACTGGGTAAGAATATATTAGGGACCGGGCTTGATTTTACTATACGAATAGTTGAAGGTGCAGGTGCCTTTGTCTGCGGTGAATCTACCGCATTGATTGCCTCTATAGAGGGAGAAAGGGGATTCCCAAGACCAAGACCTCCGAGACTTTCAGAAAGAGGCGGAGGGGTTTGGGGATATCCTACTAATTTGAACAACGTAGAAACTTATGCGTGTATACCGCCAATAATAGAAAATGGAGCAGATTGGTTTCTTGGTATCGGGATACCAACATCACCAGGGACGAAGGTCTTTGCCCTTACAGGAAAGGTTGTTGATACAGGGCTTATTGAAGTGCCTATGGGGATAACCCTGAGAGAGATCATATTCGATATTGGCGGAGGAATCTTAGATAATAAGAAATTCAAGGCAGTGCAGACAGGAGGACCTTCAGGAGGTTGTATTCCAGAGCAATATCTTGATCTTAAAGTGGATTTTGACTCTCTCACAAAGGTTGGTTCAATAATGGGTTCAGGCGGAATGGTTGTAATGGATGAGGACAACTGTATAGTAGATGTTGCTAAGTTTTTCCTCTCTTTTACACAGGCTGAGTCATGTGGTAAGTGTCCTCCCTGCAGAATAGGTACATATCAGATGCTCCAAATACTCGAAAAGATAACATCAGGCAATGGAGAGGAAGGAGATATAGAGAATCTTGAAAGGCTTGGGAAACTTGTCAAAGCAGGCTCTCTCTGTGGTCTCGGCCAGAGTGCACCAAACCCTGTTCTTACGACTATCAAATATTTCCGTGATGAATACGAAGAGCATATACGGGATAAATACTGCAGGGCAAAGGTCTGCACCGGCCTCGGATTACTCTCAATAAACACTGAAATCTGCTACCAGTGTATGCGTTGCATGGATACATGTCCATTTGAGGCAATAAAAGAATCCAGGGAAGGTGGATTTTATATAGACCAGGTGCTCTGTCAGAGATGTAAGGCATGCTATATGGTATGTCCCTTAGGTGCTATAGAGATTAAAGAACAGCCTTTACCTATAATAGATACAGAGCTATGCTACCTCTGTGGCCGCTGTAAAGATGTATGCAGGGTTAATGCAATAAAGGAGACTACAACCGGATTCTTAATAGATCGCTTTGTATGCAGGAAGTGCGGTGATTGTTACAATATATGCCCTATGGGAGCTGTGAGGTTTGAGAAGGGTAGCAAATTTATGGAGAAGCTTAAAATATTAAAAACTTAAAAATATTAAGCCCTTAGAAATATTTGGAGGAAAAATGAGCGAAGAGAGTTTAATCGAGGAAAAGGAGAAAAAACTCGAGGACATAAGAAAAGAGGCTGAGGAAAAGGCATGCCTTGTTCAAAGGGCGCTATATTATGTTGAGGAATTCCTTGCAGGGCCGATGTGTGGCAGGTGCTATCCCTGTTCACTCGGAACTTATGAAGCAAGGATCAGGTTAATCAGGATCAGCCAACATTTGGAAAATGTCAACGATTCGGATATCAAGGCGCTTAAAAGAATCGGTTCAAAGATGATAGAGGGTTCATTTTGTAAAAAGGGAAAAGATACAGGTAAATTTATTATCGAGACACTTACAAGTTCAGAGGAGGAGATTAATCAGCATCTTTCAGGCATCTGTCCAAAAAAGGAATGTATCAACCTTATTGAATATGTGATAAATCCTGAATTGTGTATCATGTGTGGGAAGTGTTTAGAGGTATGTAAATATGATGCAATAATAGGTGAAAAAAGAGAGCCCTATCTTTCCGGATACCTTCCTTTTGAGATTAGGCAGAAGAGGTGTACAAGGTGCGGAGAATGTGTTAAGGTTTGCCCTACAGAGGCGATTGAGGTTATAACTACTAAAATAGAGGAATTAGTTAGCAGCAAATAATTTCATAATAAAATAGAGGAGGTCTGAATGGAAAAAATGATAAAGCTTCAAATAGATGGCAAAGAGGTTCAAGCTCCTGAAGGCATGAATATTTTGAATGCAGCAGAGCTTGCAGACATTCATATACCAAATCTCTGTTATCTCAAGGGCATGAAGGGGATCGGCGCTTGCAGGCTTTGCCTTGTAGAGATAGAAGGGATGAAGGCGCCGGTAATAGCATGCAATACAAAAGCTAAGGATGGAATGGTTGTCAATACAAAAACAGAAAAAGTTCAGGAGGTCAGGAAATTCGTTATAGACCTTATCCTTTCCATGCACCCGCTCGATTGTATGACATGTACAAAGGCAGGGGTGTGTAACTTACAGAAATATGCCTATGAATTTGAACTTAAGGAATCGAGCTTTACAAGAAAAAGGATGGGCTATCCGACTGATGAAGCAAATCCATTTATAAAGAGAGAGCCCGAATATTGTATACTGTGCGGCAGGTGTGTCAGGGTATGCAAAGAACAGGGGACGAATGTCCTCGCATTCATGGGAAGAGGTGTTGGAGCAAAAGTTATCACTGCAAATGACAAGCCACTTCAGGAATCGGAGTGTACATTCTGTGGAAGCTGTGTTGATGCATGCCCTGTAAACGCCCTCCTTGAGGCAGACAGATGGCGTAAAGGCAGAGAGTGGGAGTATGAAAGAATCAATTCTGTTTGTCTTTTGTGCGGCAATGGCTGCGACATCATAGTAAGCACTAAAGATGGCAGTGTACAGAAGATTAGTGCAGGGGCACCGAAGGGCTCTGCGGAAAGATATATTTGTGCCTATGGCAGATTCGGGTTTGACTGTATTGAGGCGGAGACGCGCCTTACATCTCCCATGAAAAGGGTAAACAGTGAACTCAAAGAGACTACCTGGGAAGACGCCCTCAGTATCGTTGCTGGTAAACTTAAGAAAGCCGGCAAGGGAGCGGGCTTTATAAGCATTGCCGGCTTAGAGAATGAAGATGCGCTAACCCTGAAAAAGCTTGCTAAAGATGTTGTTAAGACAAAGAATTTCGACACAACTATGAGTCTCTATGCAGAGAGTGATTCTCTAAAAAACTCTCAAACAGCAGACATCAATAAGGCAGACCTTATTGTATTAGTTGGTCTAAATCCTTCCCAGTGGGAAAGGATTTTACCTGCACTTGATGCCTCTGTAAGAAGAAGGGTTGACAGAGGGGCAAAGCTTGTTGTCATAAATTCCTCTGATACAAAAATCGGAGAGGCAGCAACAATAAATATTATAGGAAACGAGACATCCATTCTGAAAAGTATTGCAAAGGCTTTAATAGGAAAGGGACTGAAAGCAGATAAAAAATTAGAGTCTTCTGTCAAAGACGCAGAACTATCAGAGACGATCGAAAAGGCAGCAACATTTATTGCTGAGGCCAAGGAGCCGGTACTATTGAGTTCTCCTTCACTTTTCGATGCATCAGCGAATATTGCGCTGATGAAAGGAAAGATCATTGCTGTTGGTCTTGAAAGCAATGCGCGTGGTGTTGCCTTGATGGGGTTGACGACAGAAGGGAAAACTTATAAGGAAATGGTCTCTGACGGGATGAAAGTCCTTTATGCTGTCGGTGAAGTTCCTTTAAACAAAAGACCGGATACGGATTTCCTCATAGTGCAGAACTCGCATCTTACAGAACTTGCTAAACAGGCAGATGTTGTACTGCCTTCAGCGACTTTCCTTGAATCTGCCGGTACGATGATAGATTATATGGGAAGACTGAAATATCTTCCAAAGGTAATAGAGCCTCAGGGAGAATCAAAAAGCCACAGAGATATTTTTATCCATCTTGCTAAGATTATGGGAGCCACGATTAAAAGACCGACAGAGGCCGAGGTTAAAAAAGCGTCAAAGGTAAAGACCAAACTTATATTCAGTCCGTTTACTAAAAAAGAAGGGCTTGATATATCTCCAAATGAGATAATCGAATCTGTCAATGCCTCTGTTATTAACGGTTCAAGACTTTTGTGGCTTAAAGAGACTGAAAAGGCAGTGGCTGTGTAATTCTACAAATCCTTTGTAAGGACATGAAGGTTACAATATGGTAAAGAGGAAGATGCTGCATATATTCAGCTATCCTCAAAACGTCCATAGGGTGGAATAGAGATTGATGAGGGTTTATAATCCACACAACTTCTGACAACGAAATTGCTGCTATAGAAATCTTAGATGCCGGCAAGAAATTTCTTATCTGCAACCTCTATAAATTGGAATTGTCAGCTGCCTAACATCAAAGGGGAAAACCTTTGCTATTTAATGCGTGTGATTACAAGAAGACTAAGGTCTTAATAATCTGGTAAAATATCTAAATTTATGGAAGACGTTTACAATATAAAAATTCCCGTATTTGAAGGGCCTTTTGATCTTCTCTTGCACCTTATCAGAGAAAACAAGATTGACATCTATGATATACCTATTGCCTTAATTACAGGTCAGTACCTTCAATATATCGAAATCATGAAAGAACTCAATCTCGAAATAGCAGGCGAGTTTCTTGTTATGGCTGCAACCCTTATCCATATCAAATCGAGGATGTTACTTCCGCCTGATGAAGAAGCACCTTCAGAGGAACTGGAAGATCCAAGACTTGAGCTTGTTCAGAGGCTGCTCGAATATCAGACATTTAAAGAAGCAGCACTCAGCCTCAGGAAGAGAGAAGAAGAGTGGATGAAGGTTTTTCGCAAGGAACCCATATCAGGTGAGGCAGAAGAGGGGGAGCTTTACCTTTTTGATATTAATCTTTTTGATCTCCTTGAGGCATTCAAAAAGATACTTGATAAGGCTCCACCAGACATTGTTGCTATCACAAAAGAAACCCTGACTGTAAAGGACAGGATGTCTGTAATAATGGAGATACTCGAAGGTCAGGAGACCGTCAGATTTGAGGAGATTTTTAAAGTAGGGATCGACTCGCAACGAGAAGGTATAACAAGGATTCAGCTAATAATCACATTCATCGCACTTCTTGAGCTGATAAAGCTCGGCCTTGCCAAGGCATATCAGGAAAGGGAATTCGGGAATATATGGGTGATAAATCCCTCAAAGCAGTCAACAATTGTCGATCAAACCTGAAATAGGGATAGGAAGAGGACGTCTCAGGTTTTTGGTAATTGATAGAGTGAGTCGATTACTTTCAATAGGACTTGTACCCACGTACTACCTCATAAATGTTAAAATAAAAACATGGATGAAAACCCTTTTGTCTCAATAATAATCCCGGTTAAGAATAATGCATTATTATTGAAGGCTTGTCTTGAGAGTATTTCTAACCTTGATTATCCAAAAAACAAAATTGAGGTGATTATTGCTGATGGAATGTCAACAGATGATAGTGCTGAAGTTGCAAAAAATTATGGTGCAAGAGTTGTTTTAAACGAGAAACAAACTGTCTCACCTGGCAGGAACATTGCTTTTAAACGCTCAAGTGGAGAAATTATTGCCTTTACAGATGCCGATTGCCTTGTAGATAAAAACTGGATTAGTAATTCTTTAAAATATTTTAAGGATGAGAAGATTGTATGTGTTGGAGGCCCTAATCTTACACCTTCTGACGAGGGAGATTTTGGTAAGGCTGTTGGTTTTGTTTTTAATCAAAAAATATTTTCCCCTGGTTCTATCCATGCAAGGGAGTTAAAGGAAATCAAGGAAGTAAAGAGTATTCCGGGCTGCAATGCCATATACAGAAGAGATGCCCTCGAAAAGGTAATGCCCATAGATGAATCTCTTCTTACCTGTGATGATACAGAACTAAACCAGAGGCTTATCGATAAGGAATATAAACTCTTATACACGCCCGATGTCTTTGTGTGGCATTATAGGAGGCCAAACCCAAAAAGGCTATGGAATCAGATTTACAGATATGCAATAGGTAGACTACAAGTTGGAAAAAGGAATAGGAGTATGATAAACCCCATACACATTCTTGTAGGTATTGCACCGCTGTTGGGTCTTTTCTTACTTGTTTCCTCACCATTTTTATTTTCGATTTTGTTTCTGCTATATCTTTTTCTGCTTTTTATTTTTTCAATTTTAGCATTGGTGAAGACAAAATCCATTAAAGTGTCGCTTTATATCCCTTTAGTTATATCAATAATGCTCTTCGCCTGGTCTGCTGGTTTTGTGAGGGAACTTGTCTATCCAGTCAGAGAAACAAAGGAAAATAAATGAGTAAGGGAATAAAGGATAAGATCATATGCTACGAAAGTGAATTTGAGTACTCTAAGGGAATAATAAGGACACCGAGGAAGTGGATAAATTATTTCTGGGCTAATTATCATAATAAGATTAGTCCCCTTCTTAGTAGCGAAATTGCAAAATGTAATAAAGTCGTTTTTATTGGTATCGGTGGCGGCGATGTTGTCCCTTCGTTGTATGTTGAGGATAAAAGGAAAATAATCGGCTTCGACGTCAATTTCAAAAGTTTACTTTCTGCCAAAGAGCATGCAACAGCGATTATGGCTGATGGTTCAAATGTTCCGCTTAAGAATAATAGTGTTGACCTTGTTATATGTAACCAGGTACTTCATCACATTATCGGTCAAGGTAACCTCGGAGCCACGATAAAGGAATGCTATAGAATACTCAAGAGAGGAGGAAAATTTATAGCCATCGAACCTAATTCACTGCATCCCTCAGGGGTACTGATGAATGTGGCAAATAGATTTCATAAATATCATTTTTTATCAGGAGGGTCTGATTATGAATTTGCTATATCACCTTTTTATATCTTTAAGCTTTTAAGAAATAATAGTTTTTCCACATTGAAAAGCTTTGCTGTGACATTTAGCCATCCAAGATTCCCTGTCTTTTTGCAGAAAATAATAAACTCACTTGATAGAATACTCTCAAGGTTCTATCTTGCCGGACTAATAAATTTTTATATGGCAGTGAAATAGAATATGAAAGTAACCTTTCTTGTTCCTCCGCCTCTTGACGGGAAACCTGCGGCTGAAAGAATTTTCGGCTGTAACTACGGGATTTATACACAACATAATATTTTTATTCTCTATCCCGCTACAGTACTTAAAGAAAAGGGGCATGATGTTCGTGTGAAGGACTGTCCGATTGAAAAGATAAATAAAGAAGAGTTTATCAGATATATAGAAAAGGATGTTTCAGATGTGTATGTTTTTTATACGGTTTTTCTTTCCAAGTCAACTGATCTCGCAGCGAGAAATATGATAAACAAAATAAATAGCAATTCGAAATTCATTTTTATGGGTACGGAGCCTACGTGTAATCCTTCCGAATTCATGAGTGCCGATAGTTTTGCCATCAGGGGAGAGCCTGAGGATACCATTGAGGAATTGGTTCGCGTTATTGCTTCAGGGGGTGATTTATCTGCAGTGAGAGGAATCAGTTATGACAAAGACGGGGAAACAGTCAATAACGAAAGGCGGGAATTGATAGATAATCTTGATGTGCTTCCTTTTCCCGATAGGACGCTTCTCAAGTCCGCCAATTATCACAATCCTAAATTGAGAATAACCCCTTTTACTACCATGATTTCATCAAGAGGATGTGCTTACATTTGTTATTACTGTGTTCCTAACTCTCTTGACTTTGCACGAGAGATAGAATTTAAGAGGCATGACCCTATGGGGAAAAAACCTCCGGTTAGAATGCGATCAGCAAAAAACATTATTGATGAGATTAGAATGCTTCATAAGCAGGGGTTTAGGTCAATCTCATTTCTTGACGACCAGTTTGTGTGGAATAGCAAACGCATTATTGAAATATGTAATGGCATTAAAGACTTCAATTTTGAATGGTCATGCCTTGCGAGAGCGGATCATTTGGAGAATGAATCTATGGTGAAGGCGATGGCAGAAGCAGGTTGTAAATATATTGATATAGGTGTCGAATCATTCGATCAGGAGATACTTAATTATATTAAAAAAGGGCTGAAGGTAGAGTCCGTTTACAGAGCGGTAGGGTTACTAAAAAAATATGGGATTGAGCCTGAACTGAACATCTTAATAGGTAGCTGTCCACTCGAAACAAAGAATACAATTGAACATACAATAGCAGAGAGTATGAAGCTTGATGTGGATTATGTCCTTTTTTCAATATGCGCACCTTTCCCCCATACGACTTTTAGTGAAATTGCAAAGAAAAATAATTGGATGGTAACTAAAAATTATGTTCCTATAGACCCTATAAGGCAATCCCTTATCTCGTATCCTCATCTTACAAAAGAAGATATGGAGGAAATCATAAGAAAGGCTTATTTGAGGTTTTACTTCAGACCATCATATATTCTTAAAAGGCTAAGAAAGGTGAGGGGGTTAAGGGATTTTTTGAACAAATTTAAAACAGCCATGACTATTTTAAAGAAACAGTAAGGATATATATTTGAAGATCCTTCTCATCCAACCTCCTCCAAGGAAGATAGTAAAAGAAAATATCGTTGTGCCGCCACTCGGTATAGCATATCTTGCCGCGGTCATAGAGAAAAAAGGGCATAGTGTATCAATTATAGATGGCTTTGCAGAGGGCCTTGATATAAATTCCCTTGAAGACAGGATTAAGAGAACTGCCCCTGACCTTATAGGTATAACAGGCATGACTCCTGTGATTGATAATGCTTTCAGAACTGCAAATATATGCAGAAGATATGCAGAATATGTTGTAATTGGCGGGCCTCATGTATCTGTTGTGGGTAAAAAGATATTCGAGCAGTGTCCTGATATAGACTATGCATTACAGGGTGAAGGAGAAAAAAGTTTTCTTTCACTTCTAAATGCGAT
>Ga0315281_10010689_pt1 | contig 12626 bp, 6 predicted proteins | sample YL17G07_0_MG_FD_204540 | JGI IMG/M metagenome (GOLD analysis project Ga0315281, IMG submission 204540) | Sediment microbial communities from Yellowstone Lake, YNP, Wyoming, USA - YL17G07_0 | ecosystem: Environmental > Aquatic > Freshwater > Lake > Sediment | place: USA: Wyoming | collected... | reverse complement strand
TGTCAAGTTAATTGTTACGTGTATTCCTGTCATTGCGAGGAGCGCAAGCGACGCGGCAATCTCGTTGTTTTATCAAGCAAAGTCGAGATTGCTTCGCTTCGCTCGCAAAGACGGTTCTACTATTAAGAATTAACTTGACAGTGTACTAGTGGCGGAGAAAAAATTAAAAGGAGCTTGCACATGCCAAAAAAGTACGTGTATTTCTTCGGTGGTGAGAAAGCGGACGGTAACGAAAGCATGAAAAATCTGCTGGGCGGCAAAGGAGCCAACCTGGCGGAAATGGCGGGAAACAAGAATTTGAAACTCCCGGTTCCTCCCGGTTTCACGCTGACAACGGAGGTCTGTACCTACTATTACGACCATAAACGGACATACCCCTCCAGCCTCAAGGACGAGGTCAATAAGGCCCTCAAGAGAGTCGAAACGCTGATGGGCAAGAAGTTCGGCGATCCCGCCAATCCGCTGCTCGTGTCCGTCCGTTCAGGCGCGCGTAAATCCATGCCCGGCATGATGGAAACGGTGTTGAACGTCGGTTTGAACGAAAAAACCATTCCCGGCCTTATTGCCCAGTCGGGCAACGCCCGGTTTGTCTATGATGCCTATCGTCGCCTGATTATGATGTATTCCGACGTCGTGATGGAAAAAGCGGCCGGCATCGAGCCCGAGCACGAAGAAGCGGGTATCCGCAAGCAGCTCGAGAAAATCATGTCCGCCAGGAAGAAAGAGAAAGGCGTGGCGCTCGACACCGAACTTAACGCGGAAGACCTCAAGGTTCTTTGCGGCCTCTTTAAAGAAAAAGTCAAAGAAGTCCTGAAAAAAGTATTCCCGGAAGATCCCTACGAACAGCTTTGGGGAGGCATCGGCGCCGTATTTGCTTCATGGAACGGCAAGCGGGCCATCTCCTACCGGCGCATCGAAAACATTCCCGATGAGTGGGGTACGGCCGTTACCGTGCAGAGCATGGTGTTCGGCAACATGGGTAACGATTCCGCCACCGGCGTGGCCTTTACACGCAACCCCGGCAACGGCGATCCGAAGTTTTACGGCGAATACCTTATCAACGCGCAGGGCGAAGACGTCGTCGCCGGCATCCGCACTCCCGCCCCTATCAACGAATCATCAAAAAGCACGCATAACCGGGAGCTTGTCAGCCTGGAAAAGGCGATGCCGAAACTCTACAAAGAACTCTTTGATATTCAGAAGAGGCTTGAAAAACACTACCACGACATGCAGGATATCGAGTTCACTATCGAAAAAGGGCGGCTGTTCATGCTGCAGTGCCGCGTTGGAAAACGCAACGGGCCGGCGGCAGTGCGCATGGCTGTCGACATGCTGAAAGAAAAACTCATCTCCAAAGATGTGGCGGTCACCCGCGTCACTCCGGCGCAGCTCGACGAATTGCTCCATCCGGTCATCAGCCCGAAAGAAGAATTGGCTACCAAACCGATCGCCAGGGGCCTTCCGGCGGGGCCCGGCGGCGCGAGCGGCATGATAGTTTTCTCCGCCAAGGACGCCGTAGAGTGGCGGAAACAGGGCAAGAAAGTCATCCTTGTCCGTGAAGAGACGAACCCTGAAGACGTGGAAGGAATGCGCGCCGCTGAGGCCATTCTCACCGCGCGCGGCGGCATGACCTCGCATGCGGCGCTCGTTGCCCGCGGCTGGGGCAAATGCTGTGTCGTAGGCTGCGGCGGGTTGCACATCGACTACTTTGCCAAGACGATGACGTCCGGCAGCGTTACGCTTAAAGAGGGCGACTGGATCACGCTCAACGGCACCAGGGGTAACGTCTACTCAGGACAACTCAAGATGATGGATGCCTCGGAAGAAAACGATATTCTTATAGAGTTCCTGAAGCTCTGTGATTCGTTCCGGAAGCTGAAGATCCGCACGAACGCCGATACGCCCGAAGATGCCAGGAAAGCCCGTTTCTTCGGCGCCGAAGGAATCGGCCTCTTCAGAACCGAACATATGTTCTACGGAATCAATTCAGAGAAGCCGTTGTTCCTGCTTCGCAAAATGATAATATCCAAGACCGCGGACGAGCGGCGCAAAGCTCTCGACGAGCTTTTCCCGTTCGTGAAAGCGGATCTTAAAGGAACGATGGAAGCCATGGATGGTTTTCCGGTCACCGTCCGCCTTCTCGATCCCCCGCTGCATGAGTTCGTCCCCCGGGAAGCAAAGCAGCAGGAAGAACTGGCCGGGAGCCTGAACATCAGTATTGACGATTTCCGGAAACGGGCCGACGCCCTGCATGAGAATAACCCCATGATGGGCCACCGCGGCGTGCGTCTCGGCATCACCTATCCGGAAGTCACCGAGATGCAGGTACGGGCCATCCTGGAAGCGGCTGCCGAACTGATCAAGAAGGGCAAGAAGATCGTGCCCGAGATCATGGTACCGGTCGTGTGCACTACAAAAGAGCTTCTGGACCAAAAGGCAATTGTTGACAAAGTTTACGCGGAGGTTCTCAAGAAATACGGCCTCAAGAAACTGAATTATCTCTACGGGACGATGATCGAGATCCCGCGCGCGGCACTGGTAGCCGACAAGCTCGCCGAAGCCGCCGAGTTCTTTTCGTTCGGCACCAACGACCTCACCCAGATGGGTTTCGGTTTCTCCCGTGACGATATCGGCGGTTTCCTGCCGGACTATCTTGAGAAAGGAATCCTCGCGGATGACCCGTTCCAGACCATCGATCAGGACGGCATCGGCCAGTTGATCGACATCGGCATAACCCGCGGCCGCAAAACAAAGGCCGACCTCAAGATCGGTATTTGCGGAGAGCATGGCGGTGAGCCCCAGTCGGTCGAGTTCTGCCATAAGGCCGGCATGAACTACGTCTCCTGTTCGCCGTTCCGCGTGCCCATCGCCCGCCTGGCAGCGGCGCAGGCAGCGATCAAGGAACAGGCCAAAGGGAAAAGCAGGAAGAAATAATAGTGCGCGCGTAAGCAATTCCGCGCGCCGCGTTTAGTTTAAAATCAGAAGGAGCCGGTATTCTTTGGAATGCCGGCTCCTTTTTCGATGGAATTTTAATGAAGTCGCAGTAGGCCGCGTTATTGAAGAAGCCTCCGGCTTCTTCCGGAGGAGCGTCACTAAAATTTATCGACAGGCGTCAGGGGTTTACCATGAAACGATTTACAATCGGTTGGATAGTCCATACGATCGCCTTGATTGTCGTTGCCCAAATGGTGCAGGGAATATATATCGCCAACTGGCAGACGGCAATACTTGCGGCGTTCGTCCTGGGCATGTTGAACGTGTTTTTGCGGCCGCTGATCATACTCTTGACACTGCCCCTCACCATACTTTCCCTGGGTCTCTTTACGCTTGTTATCAACGGCATATTGTTCTATGCCGCCTCGGTTCTTGTTAAGGGGTTTGTGGTCGCAAACTTCTGGAGCGCTATGTGGGGGGCGTTATTATTCAGTGTGATAAGTTTCTTTTTGAACATTCTTCTGAAACCGGGGGGGCGGGGGAAAACGATGTCGCCGTCCGGGAGCACGCGGTACCGTAAGGTTATCGATGCGGAGACAGTCCCTGGCCGAATGAAGAAATGAAGTGATGCTACACACAGATTGTTTATTATACAAACAGAAACTCTTGCGGAACATCAGTTACTAACACGAATAAATGAAAAAACCCCATGTTAGGGGTTTTTTCAAGCGATCGTCCAACACCCTGCATTTAGACAATCCGCCTGAAAGCACACGGCAGGGCACCCTCTTTCAAGCGCTATAACTATAGCAGGCGAAAAAGGGAACGTCAAGGGTTTTATTTTGGAGAGAACCGCCGCCCGCGATCAACGAGAAAATCAATTCCGAGGGGATTAACCTTATTCTTTCCGGGCACACGCATGGCGGGCAGATCGCAGCGCCGCTCTGGGGAGCGCTCTATACCAATCCCGTGTCGCGCAGCAGGAAAAAATATGTTGCCGGTCTCTACCGCGACGGTACGCAGGTTTACGTTAACAGGGGCATCGGGACGGTTGTTATCCCGCTGCGGTTATTTTCACGTCCGGAGGTAACGTTGTTTCATTTTGAAACGCAACACTAAAACCCGCCTTCTTCTTCCTCGCTTACCGCGTTGACCCGTTCTTTTTCCGGAGGGCCTTCCTGCCGCTGGTAGTAGTCTTTAGGTTCACTGCCTTTGAGGAATGATTCAAGATATGCGCCGGATGTTTTGCTGAGCGCCAGCAACCCGGTCTTGGGGTCAATGAGCGTAAAACTGATGCCGTCCGGCGGGATGAACCCCAGAACCGGCTCGCCTTTAAGTGCGTCGGCCATGAATCTTGTCCATATGGGGCACGAGACATGGCCGCCGGTCATCTTGTTGCCGAGCGACGTGCGGTCATCGTATCCTACCCAGACGCCGGCCACAAGCTGTGGTGTGTATCCCATAAACCATGCATCGCTGAAATCGTTGGTCGTTCCGGTTTTCCCGGCGCAGGGCCTGCCCAGCTCTCTTGCGGCCTGTCCGGTTCCCCGCTCGACAACCCCTTTCAGAAGATTGGTCATTACGTAACAGGTTTGAGGAGAAAGGACTTCCTGTTCGAAAGGTATATTTTCTTCAAGGATTTTGCCGTAGCGATCCTCAACGCGGATAATCGCGTATGGTTGTGTGTGGATGCCTCCCGCCGCCAGGACCGACATGGCGTTGGCCATCTCCAGCAGCGTGACATCGCTTGAGCCGAGCGCCAGGGACAGGGTGTTCGTCAGCGGGCTGGAAATGCCCATACGCCGGGCGTAATCAATTGCACGCATGGGCCCGATTGCTTCGAGTACTTCGATGGCGCAGACGTTCAACGAGTGCTCGAGGGCCGAGCGGAGCAGCACCTTGTTATTGTATTTTTTGCCGTAGTTTTCCGGTGTCCAGACTTTCATGGGATCCTTGACCATTTCCGGCGGCAGTGTCTTGACGTATTCGGGATCCCGCGAGGTCAGCCGCCAGTCTCTGCCGTCATTAACGTAAACGATCGGCTGGTCATCGAGCACAGATGCCGGTGTGAAACCATTTTCAATGGCCGCCGTGTATATGAAAGGCTTGAACGAAGAGCCGGGCTGCCGTTTAGCCTGCACGGCACGGTTAAACTGCGACTGGCGGAAATCCCGGCCGCCTACCATGGCGCGGATCCCGCCGGTTTTTGGATCGATGGCGATCAGGGCCCCCTGCACGGACATGGGCGTTGAATTGTTTATCTGGAACGAGGCCGCCCGCTCCGAATCGAAGGCTGTCAATCCTTCGCCGAGCGCTTTTTCCGCAGATTTTTGGGCATTAAGATCAAGGGTCGTATATATTGAAAGGCCGCCCCGGTAGATCATCTGAGTGCCGTATTTCGGTTCCAGTTGCTGGCGGATATATTCGATGAAGTAGGGGGCCACGGCCGTAGGTATAGACGATTTCTCGGTGTTCAGGGGGTAGGCGTTGGCCGCCTTTTCATCGTTGGGGGTTATCAGTTTCACTTCCCGCATGCGGCGCAGCACAACGGCGCGGCGGGCCATTGACCGCTGAGGATTGTTGAAAGGAGAGTAATAGGTTGGCGCCCGCGGCAGACCGGCCAGCATGGCGCATTCAGCAAGGTTTAAATCCCGCGTATGCTTGGCAAAGTATATTTTAGCGGCAGACTCAACGCCGTAGGCGCCGGAGCCGAAATATATCTGGTTCAGGTATAGTTGAAGTATCTCCTCTTTGGTGTAGTTGCGTTCAAGCTGAATGGTTAAAAGGAGTTCTTTGAATTTCCGGTCGAGCGTCCGGTCCGGGGAGAGGAAAATGGTTTTAGCTAATTGCTGGGTAATAGTTGATCCGCCCTGGGCAACCCGGCGCTTGATAACGTTGTTGACTGCGGCCCGTGCGACACCTTTGAGCGATATGCCCCAATGCTGAAAAAAGTTGTCGTCTTCAGTCGCCAGGACGGCGTTCTGCAGGTCGACCGGGATTTCCTTGAGTGGTATCAGCATCCGGCGTTCTGTGAAGAGTTCTGTGACGAGGTTGCCCTTGTAATCGTAGATCTTGGTTACGAGACTGGGTGTGTAGTCTTCCAGCCTGGTAATGGACGGCAGTCCTTCAAGCAGTTTGCGCATGTAGGCCGCAGAGCCGGCAGCGATGCTCAAGCAGAGAATAACCGCGATGATAATAAAGGCCTTTGTATGGTTCATTTCATTAAGGATTGAGGGGGAGATTACTGTGATTGTCGCCGGATTTTCGCAAAATTATAGCTTAATATAAGTGCTTTGTCAAAGTATTGTGGAACGAAGATGTCGCCGATTTCCGTCGTTCGTTTATTCGCAATTTCTCCTTAAAACACTTTGCCTTTTAATAACTTATTTGCTACTATTTAAACCAAGGATTTGAGCGTGTTTGGTATAATGTATTTTCCTGCAAGAGCCGCCAAAGTTTCCGCCGCATTGCTGTCAAACCAAATGAGAGGTGCTCCATGCAAGCCGTTATTATGGCTGGTGGTTTCGGTACCCGCCTGAGGCCGTTAACCTGCAATGTTCCCAAGCCCATGGCCCCCATGGCCAACAAACCGATGCTCGCCCATATCATTCAGTTGCTCAAGGCCCATAATCTCTCGGATTTGACCATGATGCTCTACTATCAGCCCGAGGTAATTACGGACTATTTTGGCGACGGGTCGTCGCAAGGGGTCACTATCCGCTACCTGCGCCCGGAGGCTGACCTGGGCACGGCGGGCAGCGTCAAGTTCTCCCAGAAACATCTTGCCGACACGTTCGTCGTCATCTCCGGCGACGTCCTCACGGATTTCGATCTGACGAAAGCGGTCGAATACCATAAGAAAAAAAAGGCCATCGCCACCATGGTGCTGACCCGCGTGCCGGATCCCCTGCAGTACGGGGTGGTCATTACGGCGCAGGACGGGACCATTGAGCGCTTTCTCGAAAAACCGTCGTGGGGCGAGGTGTTTTCGGATACGATCAATACCGGCATCTACGTGTTCGAACCGGAGATATTCAACTATATCCCGCCCGACCGGCCGTTCGATTTTTCAAAGGACCTATTTCCGCTGCTCCTTAAAGAGAACAAGCCGCTCTATGGCTATGTGGCGGAGGGGTACTGGAAAGATATTGGCAATCACGAGGAATACCGGCTGGCCCATTATGATATCCTGGACGGTAAGATCAATATCAAGATTGACGGCAAGAAGATGAAGGTCGGCGGCAAGGAGATAATTGTCGGCGAGGGGACCCGCATCGAAGACGGTGTTGAGGTTGACGGCCAGGTGATCATCGGCGCCAATTGCGTGATCGAAAAAGGCGTGCGCCTTGAACGTTCGGTGATCGGTTCGAACGTCCGGGTCCATTCCCGCGCGCAGGTCATCGGTTCGATCATCTGGGATAATGCGGAGTTGGGCAGTGAGGTGCGGCTCAAAGAGGTGATCATCGGCAGAAAGACGCGCCTGGGCGACCGTGCGGTAGTGCAGGTTGGCACGATCGTTTCCGACGAGTGTTCTATCGGTGCGGGGGCCATCATTCGGGCGAACCTGCGTATCTGGCCGCATAAAACCGTCGAAGAGGGCGCCATCCTGTCTACCAGCCTTGTCTGGGGGGAGCGATGGAACCGGGCGCTGTTTTCCGCCTACGGCATCACGGGCCTCGGCAATATCGAGATTACGCCCGAGTTTGCCGCCAAGATCGGTTCGGCCTACGGCGCCTTCATCGGCAAAGGCGCGTACATTATCACGTCGCGCGATGCCCATCGTGCCAGCCGCATGATCAAGCGTTCCATGATTTCGGGGCTCCTGTCCGCCGGCGTACGCGTGGGCGATCTGCGGACCGCTCCGATCCCGGTTGTGCGCTACGAAATGGGGAAAGAAGGCGAGGCCGGCGGCATTCACGTGCGCCAGTCGCCGTATGATGCCCGGCAGATCGATATCAAATTTTTTGACGCGACCGGCAGCGATATTTCCCTCAAGCTGGAGAAGGCGATCGAACAACTTTTTTTCAGGGAAGATTTCAAGCGCGCCAATCTCAACGAGGTCGGCGAACTGACGGTGCCGCCGCGGGCCCTCGAATACTACAAGGGCGGCTATCTCAAATGTATCGACAGCGGCGCTATACAGGGCGCCAACTTCAAGATCGTCCTCGATTACGCCTATTCATCCGCCTCGATGATCTTTCCGGCCATTCTCGGGGAACTGGGCATTGACGTCGTGGCGCTCAACTCGTACGTCAGTCCGGCGAAGATAACCAAGACCGAGGCCGATTTCAAACATTCGCTGAGCCAGCTTTCGGATATCGTGACGACGCTTAAGGCGGACGTCGGTTTCCTTATCGATACCGGTGCGGAGAAGGTCTTCCTGGTTGACGAACGGGGACGGATTGTGCCGGACGACCTGGCGATGGTTATCGTGGCCGACCTCGTGATGCGGACGCACCGGCAGGGGACGATCGCCATCCCGGTCCACGTGTCGTCCATCATCGATAAGCTGGCGCAGCGCTACAAGGTCAAGGTGAAACGGACGGGGGCCAGCCCCCGGCAGATTGCAATCTCGGCCAAGGAAAAGGACGTTGTCTTTGTCGGCGATCTTTCCGGCGGCTTTATTTTTCCCGAGTTCCAGCCGGCCTTTGATGCCATGTACGCGATCGGGAAAATCCTGGAGATGATGGCGAAAGAGAAGCTGCATCTCAACCGTATCAGCCGGGAAATCCCGTCGTTTGAGGTGCTGCATAAGAAGGTTCCCTGTCCGTGGGATAAAAAAGGACAGACGATGCGCTACGCCATCGAAGATGCCAAAGGCAAGAAGGCCGAGTTGATCGACGGCGTTAAGATATACCATAAGAACAGCTGGGTACTGATTCTGCCGGATGCGGATGAGGCGTACTTCCATATATGGGCAGAATCGGATGATGACGGCACGGCCAGGGAACTGCTCCACGAGTACGCGGATAAAGTGCGCAAGTGGCAGGAGTGACGTAAGAGGTGTTCAGAGTTCAATGTTCAGGGTTCCGGGTCAAAGACGATAAGACGTTTATCCTGAACAAAGAACACTGAACGGGGGCATCCCCGGATTTGTCGTGGTTTCGTACCTGCGAGAGCCGGTACTCCATGATAAAAATCCAAGGAAGTCGTAGGGGCAGCTTTAGCTGCCCGTTGTACCCGTGAGAACAGGTACTCCGATCATACTAATTCAGGGAAGTCGTAAAACAGAGAGCGGCTGCGGGCAGGTAAACCTGCCCCTACGACGTCAACTGAACACTGAACGTTGTTTAGAACAGGCAGGAGAAAGCAGATGATAACTTTTGGAACCTCCGGTTGGCGTGGAATAATCGCCGATGATTTCACGTTCGGGAATGTGCGCCTGGCTACCCAGGCCATTGCTGATTACATTAACCGGGAAGCTGACGCGCAATCGAAAAATCAATGCACGGTGATTGTGGGCTACGATACGCGGTTCCTCTCGGAGAAGTTTGCCGCAGCGGCGGCCTGCGTGCTGGCGGCAAACGGCATTAAAACCCTGCTCTGCAAGCGCGATACCCCGACGCCTGTCATCGCTTTCGAGATACTGCGACGCAAGGCCGACGGCGCCATTAATTTCACGGCCAGTCATAACCCGCCGGAGTACAACGGCTTGAAATTTTCGCTTTCCTGGGGCGGGCCCGCGCTGCCCGGGACGACCATGGCCATCGAGAAGTTTTGCCGGGAAATGGCCCCGGGCCGGATAAAGACGCTGGATCTGGGAGAGGCGAAACAGCAGAAATTGATCGACGAGATAGACCCCCGCGCGGCCTACCTCCGGCGTATCAGGGAGCTGGTCGACTTCAAGGCCATAAAGAAGAGCAACATCAAGGTGGCGACCGATATTCTTTTCGGCACAGGCGCCGGCTACCTGGACGAACTGCTTAATCAGTCCGGTGTGCGGCAAAAAGTAATTCATAATTATCGGGACGTTCTTTTTCGCGGCCATGCGCCTGAGCCTTCGCCGGAAAATCTCGCCGAGCTCATCGAAATAATGAAAAAGGAATCGTGTCACCTGGGATTGTCTACGGATGGTGATGCGGATCGTTTCGGCATTGTTGATGCGGACGGCACCTGCATCAATGCGAACACGACCATATCGCTTCTCCTCTATCACCTTGTGACGACGCGGAAATGGCGGGGTGTTGTGGCGCGCAGCGTGATGACCACCAGCCTTATAGATAAGATCGCGCACCGGTTCGGCATAGACGTCAAGGAGACGCCGGTGGGCTTCAAGTACATCGGCGAGGTCATGGTCAACAACGAGAAAGATTTTATTATCGGCGGCGAAGAATCAGGCGGGCTTACCATTCGCGGCCACGTGCCGGAAAAAGACGGTATTCTTGCCTGTCTGCTGGTGGCTGAAATGGTTGCCATGAGCAGGAAACCGATTGCCAGGATACGCGCCGAGATCGAGAACCTGGTGGGGCCGCTGCATTCGCAGCGGTATAATTTCCGCCTGAGCCATGATGCGATGGAAGAATTTCGAACGAGGCTGCGGAATAATTTGCCGGCACAGTTTGCCGGTCTGAACGTGAAAAATATTGTGACGCTGGACGGCCATAAGTTCGTCCTTGAGGATGGGTCGTGGCTCGGCGTTCGGTTGTCCGGCACCGAACCCGTCGTGAGGTTGTACCTGGAAAGCGATTCTCCGGTTAAGATGAAAAAGTTGATCGCGGCCGGGAAACGGTTTGTTACCTCGGGTAAATAATTCTTGTGGCGTGTCCGACGTTGAGAACAAGGTTCGATGTTCAGGGTTCAGTGTTCAGAGTAAACGTCCTATAGTCTTTGACCCGCAACCCTGAACACAGAACGACGTATGTATTATACTTCACGGAAACTTGCCTATGCCTTATTCATCTGAGAAACTCAAACATCTTCTGGAAGCAAACCGTATCCTTTCTTCCACGCTCAATCTCCCTGAGTTGTTGCGGCAGGTGTTGCGGCTTGCCACCGATGTCGTGGATGCGGAGACATCATCGCTCCTGCTCTACGACCGGGAAAAGAACGATCTCCGGTTCGACCTCGCGTTGGGCGAGAAGGAACCGCAACTCAAGCAGATTCGCCTGAAAATGGGCGAGGGGATCGCCGGCGCTGCGGCACAGGAACGCACGGCCCAGATCGTAAATAATGTGGAGAGCGACGTCCGATGGGCGAAGGCCGTAGACACTAAAACGCAGTTTCAAACCCGCTCGGTGCTTGCCGTGCCGCTCCTTTGCAGAGGAGAACTGCTGGGCGTGGTGGAAGCCATAAATAAACGATCGGGCGATTTTACCCGCGAGGACGCGGACCTGTTTGAGGCATTCGCCGGACAGGCGGCCATATCGCTTGAAAACGCGCGTGTCTTCGAGTGCCTGCAGGAGGAAAAGGATAAAATCCAGGCGGTTTTCTCCCAGATGTCGGACGGCGCCATATTCGTTGACAGGGACGGCAACAAACTGCTGGCGAACCGATCCGCCAGCCGGCTGCTGGGTTCGGAAAATGTGAAGCAGGAGAAGATGCAGGATGTACTCGCCGGTTTTCAGGTGCAGCCGCCACTGGCCGATATTCTTTCGGGCAAAAAGGTGGCGGTCCCGTTTGAGTTTACCCGCAGCGCCAGCAAAACGTTCTGTCTTGTCGGCACCGTCACCCCCATCATCGACGCGGCCTCAAATACGATCGGTTTCATTTTCATTTTCAGGGATGCCACGGAAGAGAAAAAGGAGAGCATCCTGAAACGGAACTTTCTTGCCCTGATCAGTCATAAACTCAGAACGCCGCTGGTCGCAATAACCGGGTATGGGCCGTTGCTGCTGGCGGACGACCGCCTGAGTGATTATCATAAAAAGGCGGTCGACAGTATCCATCGCCAGGGGAAATACCTGCTGGGCCTGGTGGAAAAACTGCTCTTTTTTACGCTCGTAGAAGGGGACGGTATCGATCTGATGGCGGCGCCCGCGTCGTTTGCGGTGGCAGTTGATCAGGCCGTCACTCTGATGCATTCCTTCGTTGAGGATCGGGGCGCGGTGGTGACGATTTCTCCGTCGGTAGGTACCTTGCCGTCAATGGTCATGGACATGGAAAAGATCGTGGTTGTCGTCGTCAATCTGATCGAGAACGCCATAAAGTTCAATCCCGGTCCGGTGAAGAACGTGGAAATCAGAGGACGGCGCGACCGCGGATATGCCGGCATCGAGGTGATCGATAACGGGCCGGGTATCCCGCCTGAAGAGAGGGAAAAGATATTCCTGAGGTTTTACCAGATCGAGGAGTCGTTTACCGGGCAGGTGGAAGGCACCGGTCTCGGCCTTGCGCTCGTCAAGCGGGTCGTGGATGCGCACGGCGGTTCCGTGCATGTTGAAAGTACGATGGGCCGCGGCTCGACGTTTGTCCTGATGCTGCCCTGGAAAGGGACTGTGTTATAACTGTTTTTTCTGTCATCCCCGAGCGTCTCTATCTGGGATGACTAGAGAGTGCCTGCGAGAGCCGGTACTCCGATTCACAGCTGTCCGGTTAAAGTATCGTCTAACAAATAGTGTAACATGCATCTTTTATATCGCTTCTTCTTGCTTCGTAGGGGCGGACTTGAGACTGTGTCGCAATTCATTTTTTGTGTCATTGCGAAGGAACAAAGTGACGGAAGCAATCTCGCCTTTCGACGGAAAATTGAGATT
>Ga0315281_10010687_pt1 | contig 12626 bp, 15 predicted proteins | sample YL17G07_0_MG_FD_204540 | JGI IMG/M metagenome (GOLD analysis project Ga0315281, IMG submission 204540) | Sediment microbial communities from Yellowstone Lake, YNP, Wyoming, USA - YL17G07_0 | ecosystem: Environmental > Aquatic > Freshwater > Lake > Sediment | place: USA: Wyoming | collected... | reverse complement strand
AAATTTGCAACCCGGGTGACATCACTTATCCCTTGTGTGCTCAAGGGACGATCTGGATCTATCTCCTTTGCAACTGCTTCACCATGCTGGACGAGATAAAGTCTCATGGTGGTAATTATAGTTGTTAAACCACTATTCCGATCCGGGTATGCTGAATATGAATTACATGAATGTCAAAGGCTTGTATATCATCAACCAGAACATAATTATGATTCCCGTAAATGCCAAAACACCCAGTTGCGTCCATAGACGCATGAGTTTCCGGTATTCCGGGTTGCATGTATTGTCCTGCGCATGCTGTGCTATATCCCGCAAACGATACTGAATAAACACCACCGGGACCCAGCATGCCCCGATAAATATAAAAAGGGAAATTACGATCAGGAACCAGGGCGCGGTCAAGGCATAACCCAGCTTGTGCATTAACAGAAAGCCGGTGATGAGCTGGACAATGATCGCAGGTGTGGTGAACACCCAGTCCGCCAGCACGACATGCCGCGCCGTCACCGCAATAGATTGTGAATTGCCGGAGCGATTGGCCATGAACATGAAAAAAGCGATCCCGATCCCCGTGCCGCCTACGATCACGGCACTGAGGATATGCAGAAATCTTAACAGCAGATAACTATCCAGATTTTCTCTCCGTGGTGTGATAGATGCCGTAAGGTTTGACCATGGCGGTAAATTCTTCCAGTGTAAACATGCCGAGGCAAGGGACAGCACCACAGATGTCGATCTTGCGGTCAACCAGTTTTTGCGCAACGAGAATTGCCGGTATCACCGGGATGTTGGGACCAACGCCATTTTCGGCAATCAACGTCCAGTGTATCTCCAGGTATTTGTTATTTTTGTCTTTGCCGCGCAGGGCCATGAACATGCCGCCGGTGTCCGTACCCAGGACATGCAACAGCCTGCCCAGTTGATATACTGGCCGGGTATATCTTGCCCAGTTATTAACCAGTCCGCATCGAGCGAACTTCCCCATCAAGACGAGCGTGTGATGAATCAATGGCAATTCATGCCCCGCCTGAAACCTGATGGTTTTAACACCCCTATAACGTTTTGGAAAAAGCTCGAGGTCAGGGATATCAATATTGGCCAGCCAGCGCTTGCCGACGGGACCGCCGAAATCGTAGCACCTGGGATCAGACCAGCCATAGAGGGTTTGCCATCGCCCGTCTCTCCAGCATGTTATCGGTTGTCCGGCCTGGGTGAGGATTGCACCGACAGTGGCCACACCGGGATTTACCTTATTGCCCGGTGAAATACCGTAATCAATCGAGTCAAGTTGACTGAATTCCGCATAAAAATAATCAGCAACCACGGAGGCCAGTCCCGGCACCGTGCTGGCGCCGCTGATGACAAGCACATTATTGCTTTTTGCCGCTGCCGACAGTTTTTCAATATCACACACAAAGCGCCGACCGTCGGCAAGATCGATGTAATGTGTGCCCGCCTCGATGCAGGCCTGCGGCACGCTGTAATCCTGTCCCTGAAACGGCCCCGAGGTATGGATAACCAGAAAAGGATTGACGGCCTTTAATGCAGCGCTGAATTGATTGCTGTGTATATCGATGGCGAGTGATTCGATGTTTGCGTTTGGTTGACGGGCGCGTGTTTGCCGGCACAACGCCCCGGCTTTTTCCCGGCTCCGCCCGGCAATGACCAGATGTATTTCCGGATTTTGAGCAAGTATTGCCGTGATGCGTTTGCCGAAATTACCATAGCCACCAAGAACAAGGATTCTGCGGTTATCCATTACTTCATATTAATGGTTTTGCAGGATAAGGGTACTGACTTGATATTTGCATATTAATCAGGCGCAGTATACGCATACCTGTCAATATCCATCATGTATAATAATATTCATGGTACTGCACGCATGGTAATGGAGAATGCAATCCAGCGGTTATGGCTCAAGGATAATCTGATCCTGGCGCTGGGGATTTGTCCGTTGCTTGGCGGGGTGAGCACTTTTGGGGCGGCGGTAGTCATGGCGATCATCTTCGCGCTTACAATGATTATGATGGCGCTGGTGCTCTCACTGATACGCCATCTGATCCCGGTTGCATTGCGTGCCGCAATGATCCTGGCGTGTGCTGCGACCGTGGTGACAATACTCCATCTCCTGATGCAGACTTTTTTTTATGAATACAGCCGGATTACGGGTATGTACAGTTACCTGGTTGCAGTGAGTTGTTTGTTGCTGGTATTCGCTGAAGAGGAATGGTTGTCCGGCCCTGTTCCGGCCGCATTGAAACAGGCAATATTGTTGAGTACAGGTGTATGCATATTGCTGGTTTTGATCGGTATAGTCCGGGAATATATTCCATTGCACCTCCTGCATCAGGCGCCGGGTGCCTTCCTCCTGCTCGCATTCGTGATCGCGGGAGCGCAATGGTTTGCAGCGCGGGGCAAACAGATTTCTTCTGTATCTGCATAAGATATCCGCAGGAATTACCTTGAATCCATCCAAGCGCGCACAGATCTTTGAACGTCTGCAGGCGCACAATCCGCACCCCACCACGGAACTGGCATATCACTCTCCGTTTGAATTGCTGGTGGCCGTGGTGCTTTCCGCACAGGCGACAGATGTGAGCGTGAACAAGGCCACGGCAAAATTATTTTCCATCGCCAACACGCCGGAGGCCATGCTGAATCTCGGCCTCGAAAAACTAAAAGACTACATCAAGACCATCGGCCTTTATAACGCCAAGGCCGCAAATCTCATAAAGACTTGCCGGATACTGGTGGAGAAACATCAGGGCCGGGTGCCGGAGCAACGTGAGGCGCTCGAGGCCTTGCCCGGTGTTGGCAGAAAGACCGCGAATGTGATCCTGAATACGGCCTTCGGCCAGCCGACCATTGCCGTCGATACACATATCTTCCGGGTGGCAAACCGCACCGGTCTGGCGCCGGGGAAAAATGTGCTTGAGGTGGAACGGAAACTCCTCAAATTTGTGCCGGATGCATATAAACATGATGCGCATCACTGGCTGATCCTGCACGGGCGCTATGTGTGCATGGCGCGCAAACCGAAATGCAGAGAGTGTGTAATCCATGATCTCTGTGAATGGCCGGAGAAGTAAGGATTTAATATAACGGCTGCATTATGCTGCCACTGCCGGAGGTTGTCCCGGCTCTTCGAGGTTATGGATACCCTGTTCAAGGCGACATTGTGGTTTGGGCGGCGTAAAATGCTGCGCATCGGGAGGCGGGGCAAGTAATCTCATTTGAATCGTTGCCACAGATATGATCAGCAAAAGACGCACGATCCTTTTTGATAACCGGCAACATACGCTGGAAGAAAATCTCGCCCAGTTGGCGGAGATCACACAGTCATTTGCGGCCACCCTCAATATCCAGCAAACATTACAGAATGCCATTCAACAGATGCTGGTCTACATGGACGCCGAGGCCGCATCCATCTTTCTCCTTGAAAACAACGACACTGAACTTGTGTGCCGTGAGTGTGCCGGCCCGGTCAACATAACCGGCCTCCGCTTGCAGGCGGGTCAGGGCATTGTCGGCAAGACCGTGTCTACAAGGCACTGTCAGTTGGTCCGGGACGTGAGCCAGGACCCAAATTTTTCCCAGTCCGTTGATCAAAATACCGGTTTTGTGACCAAATCCATCCTGTGTGCGCCGTTGCTGGTGCAGGGAAGTTGCATCGGCGCGTTGGAGCTGATTAATAAAAGGAATCCACATGATCTCTTTGGCCGGAATGATGAGCATCTGTTATTGGCACTGGCCTCCGCTGCGGCGCTGGCTATACATAATGCGACAATGGCGACTGCATTGATTGAACAGGAGCGCATGCGCAAAGAACTGGAGCTTGCACGAGAAATACAACTTACACTGTTGCCCAGTCCCTATAGTGAGGATTTCCCGGTTGCGGGTGTGAATTTTCCCGCGCTTGAGGTGTCCGGTGATTTTTATGATTATTTCCGGCGCGCGGACGGCAAGATCTATTTCAACCTCGCCGATGTCTCCGGCAAGGGACTGAATTCCGCATTACTGATGACCAAGGCGAGCAGCCTGCTGCGCCATCTGGCCAAGACCATCACTGATCCGGGAGAACTGCTGGCGCGGGTAAACGACGAGCTTTGTGAAACGGTGACACGCGGCATGTTCATCACCATAGTGTCCGGCTTTATTGATACGGAGCAGGCCATGATCACCCTGGCCAATGCAGGACATCAGCCGCTGCTATATCATCACCATGACGGCAGGATTGAGGAAATCCCTGCTGAAGCACCACCGCTCTGTATTCAAACTTCCATGAGCTTTCCGGTTACCACATTCCCTATGGAGGGGGGGAGTCTGTATTTGTTTACTGATGGTGTGACGGAAAGTCTGGATGAAAATGATCGGCCACTGAACATCGCCGGATTGATTGACCTCATCCAGTCCAATCCGCAACCAGGCGCAGCCAAACGCCTGGAGAATATTATTACCAGGATTCGCCGGCCGGGTGTTAATCAGCGCGATGATATAACGTTGATGGTCATCGATTGTTCGCCCAAGGCCGTTATGCAACATATACTCAAACAGTATTACCAGGCCAGTCCCAATCAGCTCGTCCAGATTCGCCAACAGGTGCGGCAGGCCGTCGAACTCTGCGGATGTAACGCAGATCTGACCGAAAAGCTGGTGCTGGCCGTCAATGAGGCGTGTATGAATGTGATTCAGCACGCCTACAGGGGCAATCACACAGGTGAAATTACTTTGGAAATACTGAATAATGACAACAAAATACTGTTCCGGATTGAGGACTATGCGGCGCCCGTCAACCTGAGCTCCGTGCGGCCCAGAGACATAGATGACCTGCGTCCGGGTGGTCTGGGGATGCATTTCATCGGGGAGATTATGGACGATTTCAAAATGGGGCATCTTGAGGACGATATTGGTAACTACCTGGAGATGACAAAAAAAATTAATTAATGGGAGCATATCCTTATGGAGAGCAGAACGCGCACAGAAGGTGGTTACACAATCCTCCAACTGGAGGGTGAGGTGGATCTTTCCTGTTCCCCGGATGCACGAAAAGAAATCCTGGACGTTCTCAAGGCGGGACAACACCTTTTGGTTGATCTTTCCGCGGTGACCTATATTGACAGTTCGGGCGTGGCCAGTTTGGTGGAAGCGTATCAGGTCGCGAAGAAGAAGAAACTGAAATTCGGTTTGATCGGCGTGAGTCAGACGGCGCTGGGGGTGCTGGTACTGGCGCGACTGGACAAAGTCTTCCCCATACATGCCAGTGTGGCGGAGCGGATCAGGGCGGATGGGTGACCCGGCCGCGACAAATGCATTCAATCTGATCGAACGGCTTGGCCGCCGGGTTGCGGATGGTGTCGAAGAGACCGGGTACCTGTTCGCACTGCTGGTCGAGAGCCTGTTCTGGATATTCTGCGGGGCGTTTTACAAGCAACCGGTACGTATTCCCTCCATTTTTGCGCAGATGATGCAGGTCGGCATTGCCGCCATACCTATCGTTTTTGTACTGTCGTTTGCCATCGGTGTCATGCTCGCCATCCAGGGCATCCATACACTGCAGGCCTTCGGTGCCGAAACACAGGTAGTCTACGGCATCGCCTTTTCCGTGGTGCGGGAGTTCGGTCCCCTTATTACAGGCATTCTGATTGCCGGTCGGTCGGGTTCCTCTCTGGCGGCGCGCATCGGCACCATGCAGGTCAATCAGGAGATCGATGCCTTGCAGGTCATGGGGATCAATCCGGCCCGTTACCTGATAGCTCCGGCCCTGGTGGCGATGCTGATCATGGTGCCGACACTGGCGTTCTTTTCCGATGTGGTCGGCATGCTGGGCGGCGCCGTCTACAGCAATCTTGAACTGGGACAGCCCTATGATGCCTATGCGCACCAGAGCCTGGAATATCTAAAGGTAGATGACGTCATGCAGGGTCTGATCAAGAGTGTGGTGTTCGCCCTGATTATCGTTATGGTGGGGGTAGTAAACGGATTTTCCGTACGTGGCGGCGCGGAAGGCGTGGGCAGGTCGACGACCCGTTCAGTAGTGATGGCGATTTCCTATATCGTCATTTCCGATATGCTGTTTACTTATTTCCTGAATCGCTGAAGCCATGTCTGTATCAGAACGAACACCGGTGATTGAGGTTGAAAATCTGGTCACTCATTACGGGAATACCAAAATCCTGAATGACGTGAATCTGGTCGTGCGTGAAGGCGAGATCATGGTCATTATGGGTGGCAGCGGATCGGGGAAGAGCACGCTATTGCGTTATTTGTTGGGTTTGGGACAGCCCACCTCGGGCAGCATCAGGCTGCTGGGCAGGGAAATCACCAGGCTCAGCGCCATGGAGCTGTATGAGCTGCGTAAAAACATGGGCGTCGCCTTCCAGGGCGGTGCGTTGTTGAGTTCCATGACCGTCGGAGAAAACGTACAGTTACCACTGGTGGAACACACCAGTCTGGATCGGAAGACGATGGAGATTATGGCGCGTATCAAACTTGAGGTGGTCAATCTCGGCGGTTTCGAGCATCTGATGCCGGCACAACTTTCGGGTGGCATGATTAAAAGGGCGGCGGTGGCACGTGCCATCGTCATGGACCCGAAGTTGATGTTTTTCGATGAACCTTCCTCCGGTTTGGACCCGGTCGTCTCCGCAGAGCTCGACGAGTTGATCTTGCGTCTGCGCGATGCCATGCATATGACGATTGTTGTTGTGACCCATGAACTCCAGAGCGCATACAAGATTGCGGATCGAATTACAGTGGTGGATAAAGGTTGTATATTAATGACGGGCACGGTGGCCGAGGTGCGCGCCTCCGGCAATGAACGCATACAATCCCTGTTAAACCGGACGCCGCGACCGGTGGAATTGTCTGCCGAGGAATATCTGGATCGCCTCTCCGGCGTTTAAGAAGAATGAGAAGAGAAAACATCAATTATTTCGCAGTCGGTATATTTGTGCTGTCCATGCTGGCGGTATTTTTCGTTGTGTTGTACAGGATCACGGGACGCACCGGGCCCACTGATGAATATTACGTAGTGTACAGCAATATCACGGGGGTCAAGTACGGTACGCCCGTACTCTACGAGGGTTATCAGGTCGGTCAGGTGGAAAAGATCGAACCGGTGCATGATGGTGGCAGGACCCGTTACCGGCTCGGATTGAGCGTGATCAAGGACTGGAAGATATCCTCCGACAGCGTTGCGCACCTGGTTGCATCAGGGCTGATTTCTGCAATCACGATCGATATCAGGGAAGGTAAGAGCGCAACCCTCTTGCAACCGGGCAGTACCATGCATGGGCACGAGGCTATCAATGTCTTTGCCGCCATCAATGAAGTGGCTGAAGAATTGCAAGGCCTGACGCGGGAGAGCCTCAAGCCGATGATTGATAATCTGAACTCCCAGATCCAGTTACTTGCCTCGGAGTTGCATGATCTGACCACGAAAAGCGTGCGACCTTTGATCGACAACATCAACCAGAAGCTGGGTGAGCAGGTTTTTACCGATATTACAGATTTGTTGCGCAAACTGAATACCGGTGCCGATCGCCTGCTGGTACTGATGGATGATAATAATCAGCAGAACCTCCAGCAGTTTCTGTCCAATATGGAGACCGCCTCAGGCACGCTGAATGAACTGTTGGCGCGCATTGAGGATACGCGATCTGCAATGAATCAACTGGTGCATAATGTCGATGGCATGGTTGTTGATAATGACGAAAACATCAAAAGCTCCGTCAAAGATCTGCGCCAGACGCTCGATGTAATTTCGCAGAATATCAATGCCATTACCTATCATCTGGAAGGCAGCAGCAGGAACATCCACGAACTGAGCCGCGAGGTGCGGGAAAATCCGGGTCTGTTGCTGAAGAGTACGCCGCAGACTGAAGAGGAAATCCAGCCATGATGCTGAGATTTTGTCTGGTTGTTGTGCTGGCAGTGTCTCTGGTCGCTTGTGGCCAGGCACCACAGGTGCCGAACGATCATTATTACCGCCTGACGCCACTGGCCGGGTCCGTGGACAAGAGACGTCTGACCGAGGACCCCATCTACGTTGAAGTTTTTCTGGCGGAGGGGCTCTACAACGATCGTGCCGTGTTATATAGCAGTGATGAGCATGCCAGTGAACTGCAACAACATCATTATTATTTCTGGTATACCGCTCCGCCGCGTATGTTACGCGATTATCTGATACAGGTGCTGCGTAATGCAGATGTTGCACCCGTGATCATGGATGCGGGGTCAGAGGGAAATCTGAGGATTTCAGGAAAACTTATGGAATTCGAGAGACGTCAAACCCCTGCGGGATCCATGGTCAATGTGGCGCTGGAATTGAGACTGGATAAGCCTGATGCCGGACTGCCGCTACTCCTCAGGCAATACCGGACCAGTGAGACCATCAATGGCAAGGATATGACGGCCGTGGTTTCCGGATTTAATTCTGCGGTGGACAGGATTTACAGGGAGTTTCTTGAGGATCTGGAAACGGCGCTGAACGCACCGTGAGTGAAGAACTTATCATTGCCGGCGGAAGCTTCGGTCAGCCGGATCAGCTCAGGAAACCGTAAATTCCAACTTGATGCCGGCCAGTTCGATCATGTCATTGTTTTTTAACTGGTGCGCCTTGGGTCCGATGGGTGTGCCATTTACAATCGGATAGCGTTTACCGTCTCCGTCACTCTCGATGTGGGTAAGGAAATAACCCTGCGGTCTGCGCGAGATGACCGCAACCTGGGTGCCTGGTTTGCCCAGTGTTATGAGCGCCTTGGTCAGTTCCAGTTCCTTGCCGGCAATGGGACCATTCAGCACAGTCAACCTGCCCAGCGGCATAATACCGCCGCCGATGGCGGGTGCAGCCGATGTCGATTGTTGCGCGGGCGCTGCGGCCGCGACCGCCTTTTCTGCGGCCTGTGCCGCGGCGACTGCTGCGCTGGCAGAGCCGGGCTTGATGATCATGGTCTTCTCAAACTCATCATCATCCGCAGTGGCATGTTCGTTGACGTACTTCAGTTCATGCTTGCCTATGGATACAACATCGCCGTTTTTAAGGGCGTGTTTTTTAACCAGTTTGCCATTGACATAGGTGCCGTTGGTGCTCCCCAGGTCTTCCAGGAAGGAATCATCCAGAATGGTGATTATGAGGGCGTGCTTGCCGCTAACGGCAAGATTGTCGATAGGAATATCATTATCCGGCTTGCGCCCGATGGAAACCCGTTCCTGATTCAGTTCGTACTCGCCTTGGACGGCGCCGTTCAAACTCAGTACCAACTTTGCCATAAATCTGTACTATCCCCTTGCTTCGGTGAAACGGTTCAGTAACTTGTTGAATAATCCATTTTTTGTCGATTTGGATACCTTGTTTTTAACACGCACCAACACCACGGATATATTATCTTTTCCGCCTTTATTGTTTGCCAGTTGTATCAAACTGGCTGCCGCTTGTACAAGATTAGCACTATATTTACTTAGGGTTAAGTGAATTTCTTCATCATTTACCATATCATTTAATCCATCCGAACACACCAGGTAAATATCTTCATGTAACAGCTTTTCTTCGATAATATCCACCTCGACTGCAATATCCAGACCCAAGCCCCGCGTCACCAGATTTTTGGGCATTTTGGCATAGGCCTCCTCTGGAGTATACAGTTTTCTATCTATAAGCTCTTGAATTAACGAATGATCTTTAGTGATTTGATGAAGATTCCCCCCTCGCAGACGATACATTCTCGAATCACCGACATGGCCGATAGACACCATGTCGTCATGGAACAGCCCGGCAACCACGGTGGTACCCATCCCCTGGCACTGTTCATCCATCTTGGCCATTTTATAAATATTTGAATTTGCATGATTTATTGAATTTTTAATGAGTGTAGCCTCATGGCCAGGGTGTTTTGCAGGCGGAGGGATTTTCTTGGATTTAGCGGGGTGGGGGTGGTGAATTTTAAGGTCTGCTGTGACATCGTGCAGAATGGTGGTCACGGCAATAGCGCTCGCAACCTCGCCGGATTTGTATCCCCCCATGCCGTCGGCAAGGACTACCAAGCCATTCTGGATATCAGAAACAGTGCTGTCCTCATTATGCGGGCGTCGCTTCCCGACATCAGACATGTTGACAATTTCAAGGTCGAACGCACTGGTCATGCCAATAGTCACTGTTTACAATTTATCCATATCAGAAAATCCCGGGAGGCACTGTATATAAATCCGCACATACGGGGAAGTACGACCCCACGGACGGCCAAACAGGTTGATGCAAAACTATTGCGCTTGCCATAATTGCGTTGCTCGCCCCCTCAAAATCCTCATGTACCGCCTTGTACACTCCGGTTTTGCAGGGGTTCGCGCCTTATCCTGGCTGCGCTCATGACGTTTTGCATCAACCTGCTAGCGTTCCAGTAGCCGCAGCTTGTCTGGTTTTTCTTTCCACTCGTCCGCGTCGGGTGGAGCATCCTTCTTCTGACTGATGACCGGCCATTGTTTGGAGAGCTCGGTGTTCAGATCAATGAAGTTCCGCATGTCCTGCGGGACATCTTCCGCGTTCATGATGGCATTGACCGGACATTCCGGTTCACAGAGGGTGCAGTCGATGCACTCATCCGGGTCAATCACGAGCATGTTGGGGCCCTCGTGAAAGCAATCTACCGGGCATACCTCAACACAATCGGTATATTTGCATTTAATACAACTCTGGGTAACGACAAACGGCATCAAGATCACCTGCTGGTTTTGTGCGCATTAAAGAAAGCTCGGTGATCATACCGGTTTCAGCGGGATTGAAAAAGGCCGTATTTTGTACAGCACCTTTGAGGGTCAATGTCCCCGCACCAGTTCCACAACCTTGTCGGTAAAGGCGCTGCCCCTGCTGAATTCAACCACAGCGGCATTATGTTGCCGCAGTAGTTCAAGTATCCGGAACTGCACCTGATCCGGTTCTGCGTCCTGAAACTGGATGGACAGTTTTTTCGGATTGGCGGCATCAGCGGTGATCCTGACGATCGCCGGCACGGTTTTGAGGATCTGCAGAAGCTGATCCTGCGGGGCGATTTCAAGCACGATAGTCAGGTAATTGTCATGTTCTATCAATTCCTGGATGGTGCAGTGGCGGACGAGGCTGCCTTTGTCAATGATGATGATTTCATCACATACATTCCTGATCTCATCCAGATTGTGGGAACTGATGATGAATGTATGTTCCGCGCGCAGTTTCCGGATCAGGGCACGCACGTCGTTGGCGGCAACGGGGTCGAGGCCGGAAGTAGGTTCATCCAGCAGGACCAGGTCAGGGTTGCCGATGAGCGCCTGTGCCAGGATGACGCGTTTGCGCTGGCCGAAACTCAATGTCTCCGGGAACTGTCTGACCAGTCCGGAGATACCGGACAGGGCGACGACCCTTTCAATTTCCTGATCGGCGCCGCGCCGGTTGAAACCCTGCAAGCGCGCCAGCAGGACCAACTGCGCATACACAGAAATTCCCTGCAGCATGGGCACGTCCTGGGGCAATATGCCGATCCGTCCCTTCAGGTGTGACGAGTCCGGTCTGTGGCCCAGCACGCTGAGCGTCCCTGAATCAAGGCGCAGGAAACCGCTGATCACGGAAAACAGGGTCGTTTTACCCGCGCCGTTGGGGCCGACGAGACCAACCGAGGTCCTGTTGTTTATGGAGAAAGTGAGACCGGCAAGTGCCCGGATGCTCCCGAATGATTTATGCACATCCCTGCACTTCACCAGGGCGTTCATCAGAGATTGCGCCTGCGAAATATAAACCAGCCAAGGGCGGCATAGACTGCTGTATATGCCAGCAGGCCGACACCCGCGTACAACTGGTCAAAGGGATGTATGCCGAACAGCAGCTCCTTCATCCCCCCCGGCACGAGTGCGATATCCAATGAAAGTCTGTGACTTAGATAACTTCCGATCATTGAAAGTGACAGATAGATCATCATCCCCATGAGCAACGTCGACAGGGCGGAGGACATCAGGGCGGAAATGGCCGACATGTAGGCGACATAAGGGAGTATATATAACAGTGTCATGAGGACGACCTGCGCGGCATACATTACGGTTACGTCCAGGGGACGATGGTCGATTTGCCAGGAAATGCAGGCGGCCACCGTGGCCGCGAGTATTGTTGCGATTGCGACGAGGCTGTAACTGCTGACAAACCTTCCCAGGAAAATCTCGGTGCGGGTGCAACGGGTGAGGAAAAAACGGAAGGTCTGACGGTCAGCATCTCCAGCCAGCTGGTCGCTGCTGCCCAGCATGGTAAAGAACGGCGTGGTGGCCAGTGCCATGATGAGGAACACCGACAGGCTGGCGGGATGCGCGATCAGCAATATCTGGGCGACGGCCGGTTTGTAGAGCCAGGAAAGTAACAGGACACTTTCTCGGGACACCAGCAGGTCGCCGCCCTTCTCATAGAGAGTTTTGAGTATCCAGTACCAGAAAAACAGGAAGGGTATGAGAAACACCAGCCCCTTCAGCCTGAAGATGGCATGGCGCAGGTCAAACAATGCCAGAATGATGATGCGGTTCCAGTTCATGCGGGAAGGTCAGGCTTGAGTTCGGAATACGGGATTATTTTTGCCGGAGTTTGTCTTTCAGCAGGTAGAGAAGTTCCAGCGCCTGCT
>Ga0315281_10010686_pt1 | contig 12626 bp, 14 predicted proteins | sample YL17G07_0_MG_FD_204540 | JGI IMG/M metagenome (GOLD analysis project Ga0315281, IMG submission 204540) | Sediment microbial communities from Yellowstone Lake, YNP, Wyoming, USA - YL17G07_0 | ecosystem: Environmental > Aquatic > Freshwater > Lake > Sediment | place: USA: Wyoming | collected... | reverse complement strand
GAAGGAAAACGGAAAGGGATGCGCACCCTTTCCATCTGCAACGTGGTGGAGAGCAGTCTGGCCCGCGAGTCGCAAGGCGTCTTTTACACTCATGCCGGACCGGAGATCGGGGTGGCCTCCACGAAGGCCTTCACCACCCAGCTGGTAGGACTCTTCCTCTTAGCCCTATATTTGGCAGAAAACCGGGAGAGCATCGGGAATCAAACTGCCAAAGAGATGCTGGAAGAAATGCTGAAAGTGCCTCGCTACATCCAGCAGACCCTGGACCTGAATCCCCAGATCGAAGCGCTGGCCAAGAAGTACATGAACGCCCGCGACTTCCTCTACCTGGGCCGGGGAGTAAATTATCCCATCGCCCTCGAGGGAGCGCTGAAGCTGAAGGAAATTTCCTACATCCATGCCGAAGGGTATCCCGCCGGGGAGATGAAGCATGGACCCATTGCCCTCATCGATGAAAATATGCCGGTGGTGGTTCTGGCCCCCAAAAGCCAGACCCATGAAAAGATCCTGAGCAACATGGAAGAAGTCCTAGCCCGGGACGGGAAGGTCATCGCCCTGACCAATCCTTCCTGCCAGGAGGTAATCTCCAAGGCCCGGGACACCCTCCTGGTGCCGGAGACCCATCCTTTTCTGGCTCCCATCCTTCTGACCGTTCCCCTGCAGCTGCTGGCTTATAACGTGGCGGTTCTCAAGGGGACGGACGTGGACCAGCCGAGAAACCTGGCCAAAAGCGTAACCGTGGAGTAAACTGGTTTTTAACCTGCCAAGGAGGAACCGGTGAAACGAAGCTTAGACCCGCTCCGGAGGGATGCTAAGAAGATATTCCTCCATGCCGTTCACGCGGTGGACGCCCAGAGCATCCTCTCATCCTATGTATCCCTGCGAAACAAAGTCCTCCGCATTGGAGACCGGAAGTACCCGTTGTCCCAGCTTGAAAGAATTTTCGTGGCCGGGACCGGAAAGGCCTCAGCGGCCATGGCCGTGAACCTGGAGAAAATCCTGGGAACCCGGATCACCCAGGGCCTGATCAACGTGAAGTACGGGCATTCCCAGAGGTTGAAACGGGTCCGGATCCAGGAGGCCGGCCATCCTCTCCCGGATGAAAAGGGCCTGGAAGGGGCAAAGGAATTGGTGGGAATGCTGAGCCACCTCACCCCAAAGGACCTGGTCCTTTTTCTCATCTCCGGAGGGGGCTCGGCCCTCCTGCCCCTGCCGGTGGAAGGCATCACCCTGGAGGAGAAACAGGCCACGACCCATCAGCTCCTTTCCTGCGGGGCCAACATTCGAGAAATCAACACCCTGCGAAAGCACCTCTCCCGGATCAAGGGAGGCGGACTGGCCAGGATTGTTTACCCGGCGAGCCTGGTGGCCCTGATCCTCTCCGATGTCATCGGAGACCCCCTCGATGCCATCGCCTCCGGCCCCACGGTCCCGGACCCCACGACCTATGAAGACTGCGCCCGGATTCTGAACAAATACGAACTGTGGGGAAAGATCCCTCCATCGGTGGCTGGCCACATCCGCGCAGGAATCGAAGGAAAGAAAGAAGAGACGTCAAAGGAAGGGGAACCGGCCTTCGCCGGGGTTTATAATCTGGTCGTGGGGAACAACCTTCTGGCTATGAGGGCGGCCAAAAAAGCGGCCCAGGACCTTGGATACCGCACGCTTCTCCTCTCCTCCCTGGTGGAAGGAGAGACCCGGGAGGTGGCCAAGGTTCACGCGGCCATCGCCAAAGAAGTTCTCCTTTCGGGAAATCCGATTCCCCCGCCCGCCTGTATCCTCTCCGGGGGAGAGACGACCGTGACCCTGAAAGGAAAGGGGAAGGGCGGAAGGAGCCAAGAGTTTGCCCTGGCCGCCGCGCTGGAGATCAGCGGGTGGGAAGAGATCCTGATGATGAGCGCGGGCACGGACGGGACCGACGGCCCCACCGATGCCGCCGGGGCCTTTGCCGACGGAAAGACCCTGAAGCGGGCAAGGACCATGGGGTTGGACCCATGGTCTTTCCTGAAGGAGAATGACTCTTACCATTTCTTCGAAAAATTGGGAGACCTGATCATTACCGGGCCCACCGGAACGAACGTCATGGACCTGAGGATCCTGCTGGTGAAAAAACCGGGGGCCTTTCGACCGGCTGAATAGGCAGAAGGAAACACCCAGCTAAAGTTCGTCTCTTGGCATCAGGAAGGGGCCGTTGGGAAATTTCGAAATCCGAAATTCGAAACAATTTTCAAAACTTTAAATTCGAATGACTAAAACCTAACAAAAGGCAAAGCCCGAGTTTAGGTTATTTAATTTTTTGAAATTCGAATTGGTTTCGGATTTGTTTCTATTTCTATTCAGGCGGGCCTATTCGATTTGGATTAAAAGGACAGTAATATTGTCTTTCCCCCCGTGACGGTTGGCCAGGTCAATCAGGTCGCGGCAAGCCTGATTCAAATCTCCTGCAGCATTCTTCACGGTTTTCAGCAGTTCTTCATCCTGGACCAGATCTGAGAGTCCATCGGAGCAGAGAAGCAGCAAATCCCCTTTTTCAAGCTCCAACTCCCGAACGTCCACGTCCACCGAAGGCTGCATTCCCAGAGCCCGGGTGATGATGTTTTTCAGCGGCGAGCTGGAAAGAGCCTCCTTCGGGATGATTCCCTCCCGATACTGTTCCCAGATCACTGAATGGTCCTCGGTGAGCTGATCGATTTTTTTCGTCCGGATCCGGTAGAGCCGGCTGTCCCCCACATGGGCCATCACCGGGGAAGAGTCGACGAAATACACGGCCACCACGGTGGTTCCCATCCCGCGGTATTCCTCCTTCTCCTGGGAGGAATGAAAAACGGCCTGATTGGCCGTACGGATTCCGTTGACCAGCAGGGCGGAGGGAAGGGAGATGACCGCGGTTTGGTTGGGTGAGAACTCGGCTTCTTGGCTTTGAATCGCTCGGGCGAGGGATTCCTGCAGGGTAGTCAGGGCCAGGCGGCTGGCGATCTCTCCGGCGGCATGTCCGCCCATGCCGTCGGCCACGGCAAAGATTCCCAGGGCAGGGTCAGCCAAGAAGGCATCTTCATTGTTCTTCCTCACCCGGCCGCGGTCCGAAGCAGCAGCGTAAAAAATCTTCAAGCGCACCTCATCCCCCACCCAGAGCAGGGTTCCTCCTTCAATCGGTATGCTCGGAGGGGGCCTGGGTGAAGACAAAGGAGCAATTTCCGATTTCGATCTGGTCCTTGTTCTTAAGAATGTGCTCGCCCCCAATCCCGATTCCGTTCACCTTGGTGCTGGACAGGAATCCGCCCGTGTGGGAGATGTAGAAACGGTCTCCCCGGCGGGTGATCTTGGCGTGGGGGGAGGCAACGAACCATCCTTCCGCGGGAATATCGACCTGGGAGCCTTTGCCCACCAGGGTCACTTCTTTGGCGATTTTGTATTCCGCCCCCTTGCCGGGTCCCTTCAAAGCGGAGAGCACCGGCCAGCGGACGGGCTTGGGCTCCGAGGCCGCCTGGGGCTCGGCCGCCGGCTTGCGCCGGGCCGGATCGAAGATCATCGTCCCTTCCGCATCCTCCGGGGTAGCGGCTTTGGGCGGAGCCGGAGCCGACTTGGAGAGCCCCTTGACCTGGATTTCGAATTTGGCGATTCCGATCATCGCCCCTTCAGAGAGCGCATGGTCACTGGCATCGATCTGTGCGCCGTTCAGGAAGGTCCCGTTGGAGCTGTTCAGGTCCCGGAGGTAGTACATTCCTTCCTTCCGGGTGATCTGCGCATGTTTGCGGGAGACGGCGATGTTATCGATGACGATGTCGTTTTCCTTGGCGCGCCCGATAATAATCTGATCTTTCTCCAGGGCGAACTCCTCGATCTGGGTTTCTTTCAACTTCAGGATCAGTTTGACCATGGGGCACTCCTTTGGTTATTTCTTGGCGATGAAATAGTAGTACAGTAATCCAAGAGCGGCGACAGTTGCAACGGTGACTCCCCCCCAAAACAGCATGTCCCGCTGATGATCATTCAGCGAGGAGAGGTCTTCATCCAGGACGGCGTAATCGACTTTTTTGCCGTCTATGAAAGTAACGAAGCGAACCGGCTCCGCGTAGATCCAGGCGTACACTTTTTCCCGATCCAGGGAGCGCTTGCGGAAAAAACGGATGTAATCCGGGGTGCCAAAGGTCTCCAGAACGGATTTTTCATCGGCGGAAAGGCGGGCGGGGTTGATCTCCTCTACCCTCCACCTCTCTGAAACTTCAGCCGTTTTCCCTTTCTGAAGATAGGAGGGCTTGTAACCGCAGGCAAAGCAGGACCCCAGGAAGGCGAGTAATGTGGTATAGATCCAGATGGATTTGAAACGGAGAAGAAGGTTCACGCTACTCCGCGCTTTAATTAGGGTGATCGACCGATTCGGCCCATGAATAAAATCGGCCCGAGTGCGGAAAACCTTTAATGTTTCCGCGTACCTCCGCTGCCCTGCTGGTATATGAATAGCATTTTAAGGGGGAGTTTGTAAAGAAAAATTCGCCTGGAGGAAGCCGGCCAGATGTTCCCCTTCTTCCGGTGAGCCTTCCTGCGTTGGGTCGAGAACCTTGGTTCCCGGAATCCATCCCAGGCGATGGAGGCCCACTTTTAAGCGCTGAGCCGGGTTTTTCTGCAATACCTGGCTTAGCTCCCGGAGCTTCTGACTTTGTTTGAGAAGGAGCAGATTTCGCGCCGGGTCTTCGGATATTTCGAGCGAGGCGGTGACGATCTGGCTCCATTCGGAAGGAAGGAGGTTGGCTCCTCCTGAAACCACCCCCGAGGAGCTCGGGCTGTTGAGGAAATTTCCTTCATCCCCGTCGTAGAAACGAAAGTTCCTGCGGGCCCGCACGGCTCTCTGGTAGTGAATGGTCCTTTTCAGATCGCCGGCCTGAATGAGGCCCACGATCTGCTCGTTTTCCGCCAGCCGCTTCAGAACGGCCGTGCGAATGTTGGTCCGCTTGAGGGAGCGGTTCCGTTTCCCGATGAGCAAAGGGTGGTTATGGAGCAGGATGGGGTAGGGAGTGTATTCCTTCCATTGCTGGTAGAACTGGGGCAGCTTGCGGTTGCTGTGATGCCAGAGGGGGATGTCCACCCAGAAGACCGAGTCCCGGCCCGGGCCATCCTTCAGGACTTCGGTTAAAACGGTGATGTTGTGGACCGTCTCTTCGGTCGTCCCGGCCGTGGGGCACAACAAAAGGGGCTTTTTCCCCGCCACCATTTCGGCTGAAACCCGGAGAAGTTCCAGGCGAAGCGGGTTCGGCAGGGAGAGGCCCTCTCCGATGAGCCCTTCTCCGATCATCAGGGCGTCACAGTAGGGAACCACCCGATCGATCAACCGGCGGAGAGATTCCCCATCTACCCGGCCCTCCTCGTTCAATGGAGTTACGAGCGCTACGATCAATCCCTTGGGGGGGTAAGGATTCATTTTACCGCCTCCCCCCGCTCCCTCCGGTTCAGAAGGTCCCGGAGGGTGACCACGCCTTTCAAGTTCTTTTTCTTGTCCAGGACCGGCAGGGCGACCAGATTTTTTTCCACCATGGTTCTCATGGCATCGGCCGCGGAGACCTCTTCTTCCGTTGTTGCCGGATGGGGATCCATGATTTTTTTGATGGACCGGTTCAGAAAGTCGGGCGAGCCGATCTCTCCCCGGCGGAGGTCGTGGTCCGTGACCATTCCGGCCAGGCCTCCGCCGGCCTGAAGGACCAGGGCGAAATCAGCGCCGCGCCGATTGATGGCCGAGAGGAACTCCCCCACGGTCTTGTCGGAAGTGAGGGAGGGAAAACTCGCTGCCGGGCGCATGATATCTTTTACCTTGAAGGACAGCCGTTCCCCCAGGCTTCCCCCGGGATGGAAGAGGGCAAAGTCTTTCTCCGCGAACTTCCTCTGACGCATCAGAGCCACGGCCAGGGCATCACCGATGACCAGGGTAGCCGTAGTGCTGGAAGTGGGAGTCAGCCCCAGGGGGCACGCTTCCCTCTCCACTCCCACATCAATGACGATATGGCTGCTCCGGGCCAGAGTGGAGTTCAGAGAGCCGGTGAGTCCAATGATCTTGGCTCCGATCTTTTGCAGGCTGGGAAGGAGATTGGTGATCTCGGAGGTTTCTCCGCTGTTGGAGATGGCGATGATCACATCCTTGGCCGTGACCGCCCCCAGGTCGCCGTGCAGGCCTTCCACGGGATGAAGGAACATGGCCGGGGTTCCGGTACTGGTCAGGGTGGCCACGATCTTACGGCCCACCAGCCCTGATTTGCCGATGCCCGTGACCACGGCGTGCCCTTCACAGGCCAGCAGAAGTTCCACCGCCCGGGCAAAGTTCTCATCCAGACGGTGCAGCAAGCCCTGGACCGCCTCGGCTTCGATCTCGATGACTTCGCGGGCGTGACGGAGGATTTCTTTCAAAGCGATTCCCTTTGGAAAGGGGGTCCTCATCGAAGTTTCAAGGGTCGGGTTCTGCATTCCCGGTTTGGTTCTTACCGCGTAACCCGCAGCTTGTAACCTGATTTCAAGCCTCATATTACTCCAGTCCTGAATCTCCTGTCTATTTTAAATTGTCCGCTTCCGGGCCTTGAAAGTTTGACGGGGGAGCCAGATTCAGAGTATATTGAGATTGGCAATCGGGAGTAGGGGGAAGGAAGGATTCACCCAAAGCACAGCCAAGGAGGAGGAGTTGGAAAACCGGCTTGACCGCATCATGAAGAATCTTCGGGATTTCTTCTTCGGGGCAACCGCCTTTGAGATTCAGCAGACGGTCCGGCAGGAGAAGCTGGCCCGCCGGGACCTCATTCTTTTGTTTTCTTTCGGTGATCTTGTGGGCGTCCCGGTTTTTCCTCCCTATTATTCTCTGCGACTCTTGCCCCATTTCTATCCGGCCCTCGCTTCCTGGAAGAAGAGGATGCTGAAAGAGAAGGATCTCACCGAAATTTCGTCCCTTTGATTCGTCGGAAAATGGAGGAAAAATGGCCGGACTCACCCGCTTTGGAGTATCGATTCCCGACAGCCTGCTGGGAGATTTTGACCGTCTGATTTCCCTAAAAGGGTACCAGAACCGATCCGAGGCCATCCGGGACCTGATCCGCGACAGCCTGGTGACCGAGGAGTGGAGAGAGGGAAAAAAGGAAATGGTCGGGACCATTTCCCTCGTCTACAACCATCATACCCGGGAGCTCTCCCACATATTGACCAGGCTGCAACATAATCACTACCGGACGATCCTTTCCACCCTGCACATCCATATGGATGAACACAATTGCCTGGAGGTCCTGGTGGTCAAAGGCAAGGGGGAGGAGATCCAGAAAATCGGGGACCGGCTGATCGGAACCAAAGGAGTCAAACACGGGAGGCTCTCCCTGACCAGTACCGGCAAAAACCTGAATTAAATCCACCCCCCCATCCAAAGAACCCAGCGCGGCAGAATAGCCACTCGACACTGCCTGTTTTCCTCACCCTCGCTTTTTCCCCCATCCGGGGAAGAAGGAACGTCCCCTTCTCGGACTTCGATCAAATATCGTTTGACATCCGTGTTACCAGAATTTAGAATGTGTTACGGAAATCTCCTTCTGGTAATCTTCCTGCGCAGAAATCCGCTTCAGGCCCCGTTAGGATGGGGGCCTCAAAGATCTGGGAGATAAAAAAATGCCCGAGCGAATCATTCCTTTTGCTCCCGATTACCAAAAATGCGTGGATTTTCACGGCCATGAATGCCCCGGGTTGTCCATCGGATTTCGTGCCGCGAAGGCAGGCCTGGGTTGGTTGAAAGAAAATCGGGCGGAAGATGAAGAATTGGTGGCCATCGTGGAAACCGACGCCTGCGGGGCCGACGCCATCCAGGTTCTGACGGGATGCACCTTCGGCAAGGGAAATTTTCTGTACCGGGATTACGGAAAACAGGCCTTCACTCTTTTCGGCAGAAAATCCGGCCGGGGCGTGCGGGTCTGTTTGCGCCCGGGGGTGCTGGAACCGACGGCAAGGCACCGGCAGCTGATGGAGCGAATCCGGGGAAATGAAGCAACCCGGGAGGAAGAGGACGAGTTTGGCCGGCTCCATCAGCAGAAATCCCGGGAAGTCCTGGAGAAACCCCTGGAAGAGCTTTTCACCCTGAAGGAAATCTCCCACGTCCTCCCCCCCAAGGCCCGAATTGAGCCCTCGAAGCCGTGCCAGGTCTGCGGAGAGCCGGCGATGGCCTCAAAGATTCAGATTCGGGACGGGAAAGAAATCTGTCGGTCTTGTCTGGGGGGGTAAAAGCAATCCTTTCCAGGCTCCACAAGAAGGTGATTTCATGAGAGAAATCAGCCCGGCGGCGCAGGGCCCGATCACCCTGGTTTATCGCGGGGTCATCCGGAAGAGAATCCAGCTTTTTTTCCTGATCCTGGGGCTTCTGTTATTCCTGATGCTCTACGCCATCGCCGTGGGGTCCTACGATGTCACCGTGGCCAGCTTGATCCGGGCTGTTTTCCGTCGGGCCGATGGACCGGTGGAAACCGTGGTCTGGAATATCCGCCTGCCCCGGATTGTAGCCGCGATCCTGTCCGGCTGGGGACTGGGGTTGGCGGGGGTCACCTTCCAATCCCTGCTCAAAAACCCCCTGGCCTCCCCGTCAACCCTGGGAATCAGCCAGGGAGCGGCCTTCGGGGCTTCCCTGGCCATCGTGGTGTTTGGAGCCGGAGGGATGCAGGCCGGAGCCCTTCGGACCCAGGGGGCCAGCCCGTTCAACATTTTCAGCCTCTACACGGTCACCCTTTTCGCCTTCGCCGGGGCGGTCGCCGCGACTCTGATCATCCTGGCTCTGGCCCGAATCAAAAAGATGTCCCCGGAAGCCATCATCCTCGCAGGGGTGGCCCTTTCCTCGCTGTTTGTCTCCGGAACCATCCTGATCCAATATTTCGCCTCGGAGGTGGAAATCGCCGCGGTGGTGTTCTGGACGTTTGGGGACGTGGCCCGGTCGACCTGGAGGGAAATCGGCCTTCTGGGAATCGCCGCCTTCGCCATCACCCTCTACTTTGTCCTCCATCGCTGGGATTTAAACGCTCTTTTGGCCGGGGAAGAAACGGCCAAAAGCCTCGGGGTGGAAGTGGAAAAAATCCGGGTCCTGGGAATGCTGATCGCCACGGTCCTTGCCGCTCTGGTGACTTGCTTTCACGGAGTGATCGCCTTCCTGGGTCTTCTGGCCCCCCATATCGGCCGGCGACTCATCGGTCCGGATCACCGCCTGTTGATTCCTTTTTCCTGCCTTCTGGGGGCCCTCCTTCTCCTCCTGGCCGATACGGCCGGACGGGTGGTGGTGGGGTCGGGAACGCTTCCGGTGGGGGTTTTGACTTCCTTCATGGGTGCCCCTCTCTTCCTTTATCTGATTTGGAAGGGGTACCACCGATGATTCTTTCCGTAGCCGGGGTCCATTTTCAATATCCAAGCCGACCCGTCCTGAAAGGGGTTTGCTTTGAGCTGCCCGCGGGCCAAATCCTGGGGGTGCTGGGGGTCAACGGCGCCGGCAAATCGACTCTTCTCAAGTGCCTGAACAAGATTCTGCGGCCGGAAAAGGGAAGCGTACTTCTGGGCGGAGAAGACCTCCTGAAGATGAGCGGAAACGAAGTGGCCCGCATGCTGGGGTATGTTCCCCAGAAATACGGGGAAGAGAGATTGACCGTCTATGACACCGTTCTCCTGGGGCGGAAGCCCTATATCCGCTGGGCGGCGGCGGAGACCGATTTCCAGGTCGTGGAAAGAGTTTTGCAGGTCATGCACCTGGAAGATTATGCCATGAGGCCGATCCATGAGCTCAGCGGGGGAGAGATGCAGAAAGTCATCATCGCCCGGGCCCTGGCCCAGGAACCGAAAATCCTCCTCCTGGACGAGCCGATCAGCAGCCTGGACCTGAAGAACCAGCTGGAAGTAATGGAATTGATCTGCCGGGTGGTGGAAGATCAGGGGCTTTCCGCCATTCTGGCGATTCACGACATCAACCTGGCGCTCCGGTTCGCCGACCGGCTTCTCTTTTTAAAAGAGGGGAAGGTCTATGCCTTTGCCGACCGCCGGTCCGTGACGCCCCGGGTGATCCGGGAGGTTTACGGGGTCGAGGTGATTCTGCAGGAAGTTCAGGGGTATCCGGTGGTGATCGCGGTGAACGGATGGAAGGGAAAAGAGGAGGGGAAGAGCCATGAGCATGGGCGGTAGGGTTTGGGGCCTTTTTGCGGCTCTCCTTTTTCTGAACGCGGCCCTCGGGCAGGTTGCTTTCGCCCAGGAGAGAATGACGGTTGTGGATTTGGAAAAACGGACGGTGGAAGTTCCCAAAAATCCGGAGAGGATTCTCTGTCTGGGACCGGGGTCCCTGCGGTTGATCTGTTACCTGGGAATGATGAAAAAAGTTGCGGGGGTGGAAAGATTTGAAAAAACACCCCCGGTGGGAAGAGCCTATCTCTGGGCCAACCCGGATCTGGCTAAACTGCCGGTGGTCGGGCCCGGGGGACCCGCGGGAATCAACAAAGAACCGGACCTGGAAGCCGTCCTGAAAATAAGCCCTCAGCTGATTTTTATCGCCAATATGGAACCGGCCAAGGCGGAGGCTCTCCAGAGAAAATTGAATATCCCCGTGGTCATTCTTTCTTACGGCGGTTTTGCCACCTTTGATGATATCGTCTTTGAATCCCTCCGCCTGGCCGGAAGGATTCTTCAGGCCGAAAGAAGAGCCCAGGAAGTCGTGGCCTTCATCGAGGGAGTCCGCCGGGATCTATTGAAACGCACGGAACGCTATGAGGAAAAAACGAAGCCCCGAGTCTACATCGGCGGAATCGGTTTTCGCGGAACCCAGGGAATCGAGAGCACCGATGCCAGTTACTTCCCCCTCGACTGGGTCCGGGCCAGAAACCTGGCCAAGGAAGTCGTGCCCAAAGGACACGGTTTCGTAGATAAGGAAAAAATCCTTTCCTGGGACCCCGATCTTCTCTTCATCGACGGAGGGGGCTTGCGTAACATCCATCAGGATTATCAGAAAAAGATGGAATTTTACCGCCACCTGAAGGCTTTCGAGAAACGAAAGGTTTATCTCCTGTTCCCGTACAATTGGTATGTGACCAACATCGATACGGCCGTCGCAGACGGCTTCGCGGCGGGAAAGATTCTCTATCCCCAGAGCTTCGCCGATACCGACCCCAAAAAGAAGGCCGAGGATATCTACACCTTCCTCCTGGGGAAACCCGTCTACCAACAGATGGAGAAAGAATTCGGAGAGCTCGGGGGAACGGTCGTCCTGTCTCCCTAAGAATCCGGCCCTGGCCGATTCCTTTTCCCCGGGAACCCCTTCCCCAATCCTGAAAAAAACCCCGGAGATCGGGCAGCCTTTGCCCCTGAGGACCCGGAGACCGGGTCGGCTAAGGACTTGGGAGGAGGGGATTGGGTATGGGCGGACTTGTTCGCGTATTCACCGGGGAAGGGATGGGAAAGACCGCACCCGCCATGGGACTGGCCTTGCGGGCCGTCGGGGGCGGAGGTTATTAGGCGGGAGTCGCATGTTTTTCAAGCCAAAAGAACGCCTTTTCGGCTCTCCGGGGGAAAATTGGTTTCCCTCCTGGCCCTTTGTATCTTCCCTTCTGCTCCATTGCGTGACGGCCTACATCCTGATGATTTGGAATTTCCCCCATCCATCGGAACCAGTCCCAAGGGTGGTGACGGTTCAAATCGTGGAGGAGAAGAAAGAAGACGTCCCGGCTCCCCCACCCCCAAGCCGCCCAAAGCGGAAAGAGATCCGAGAAATCGTTCACCCCAAACCGGAAACCCGGCCGGTTGCGCCGCAGAAGGAAGAAGCCCATCCTTTTCCGCCAATTCTTCAGGCTGCCGAACAAAAGATTCCCCAAGTCCTGCCGGTCAGCGATGAGAAGATCGGGGTAGAGGAAAAACCTCCAGAGGAATGGATGGCAAAGGCCGAACCCGGCCGGTGGGGAGATCCCGAAGGGCCGCGGGAAGCCGAGCCCATCCGTTTGGGAAAGGAAGAACGGCCCACAAGCCTAATCGCGGATTCCGGATCGGCCCCAAAGGGGATTCCCGGGGGACTCGCCGCAGTAAACCCATGGGGGAAAGGCGCCGGGGGGGAGGCCGGGTTTCCGGGGGGCGTGCAGGGTGGGAAAGGAACGGTTCCGCCAAAGGGAGCGAAAACAGGAAGCGTCTATTTTATGGGTGAGGGAAAAGGAAGGGGAGACCTGGGTTCCTATCTGGGCAACGCCCGTATGAGGATTGAAAAGGCCAAGCGGTACCCCCGGGAGGCCCGCCGGAGAGGATGGGAGGGGAAGGTGATCCTTTCCTTCCAGATCAACCGGAAGGGGGAAGTGGCGCAGATAAGACTTGTCCAGTCTTCCGGATATCAAGAGCTGGACGAGGAAGGAATTGCCACCATCCGCCGGGCTTCCCCGTTTTTACCGCTTCCCGTGACGGAGGAGCGGGGACTTGAAGTGGAAATCCCCCTCGTATTTCGGCTTGAAGAAAGAAGGTGAAAGGAAAAATGGTCCGGAAAGGAGGCAGAGAACCCCCCTCTAAAGCGCTATTTTTTTCCAGCATTGTCCGGTTAGGAAATTGCAATGAATGTATGAGTCAAAAACCGTGAAAAATATTTTGGCGATGGTGTCACTTTTGTCTTGACATCCAAGCAA
>Ga0315281_10010685_pt1 | contig 12627 bp, 8 predicted proteins | sample YL17G07_0_MG_FD_204540 | JGI IMG/M metagenome (GOLD analysis project Ga0315281, IMG submission 204540) | Sediment microbial communities from Yellowstone Lake, YNP, Wyoming, USA - YL17G07_0 | ecosystem: Environmental > Aquatic > Freshwater > Lake > Sediment | place: USA: Wyoming | collected... | reverse complement strand
GCTGCGATCGTTTCTGGAGCAGAAGGGACACCGGTTTTCGACGCACACCGACACGGAAGTCATTCTTCATCTGTTCGAAGAATTTGGACCGGAAGCCCTGGGTCATCTGGACGGGATCTTCGCGTTTGCGATTTGGGATACGCGGCGTCGCGAGCTGTTCCTGGCGCGCGACAGAACGGGTATCAAGCCGCTCTATTACGTCGTCGATCGAAGTGGGCTGACGTTTGGATCCGAGCTCAAGGTCGTATTGCAGAATCCCGACGTCGGCCGCCGTCTCGATCTGACGGCGCTCAATGAGTATCTCTCGTTCGAATACGTGCCGACTCCGCGAACGATTCTGCGGGGGATCAGCCGGTTGGCGCCCGGACACTGGCTCACCTGGGACGGCACCGACGCCCGCATTACGCGTTACTGGAACCCGAGCCTGGCGCGGAGCGAGGACCAGCCGCCGGTGCAATGGCGGGAGTACGCCGCGAGACTGCGCGATGCGCTGCAGGCGACGGTCAGACGGGAGCTGGTCAGCGACGTGCCCGTGGGCGTATTGCTGAGTGGAGGCCTTGATTCGAGCGCCATCGCCGCGTGCATGGTCGACGCCCACAACGGGCCCGTCGACAGCTTTTCGGTCGCCTACGATGAACCGTCCTTCGACGAGTCGCACTACGCCCGCATGGTCGCCACGCACCTCGGCACTCGTCACCATGAGATGCGGCTCACCAGCCGGATGGTCGCCGATGTCGTGCCCGGACTGGCTGACGTGCTCGACGAGCCGTTCGGAGATGCGTCGTTCGTTCCGACCTACCTGCTGTCCAAGTTCGCGCGGACGCACGTCAAAGTGGTGATGGGCGGCGATGGCAGCGACGAATTGTTCGCCGGGTACCCCACGCTCGTCGCGCACCGGCTGATCGCGTACTACGAGCGCGCGATTCCGTGGCTTGTCCGCACGTACGGCGTCCAGCGGTTGTTGCGGTACCTGCCGGTGTCCTTCGAGTACTTCAGCCGCGAATTCAAGATCCGGCGGTTCCTGGCCGGCCGCGGCGTGCCGCTCGAGGCCCGTCACCACCGGTGGATGGGGTCGTTTTTCGACGAAGAAAAGGCGCTGCTGTTCCACGACCACGTGACGTCCGTGCTGGGCGACACCTACGAGGCGGCGTATCAACACAGTCGCGAGTGTGACGCGCGCCTGTCGCTGAACAAGATCCTGTACAACGACATGAAGATGTATCTCGAGGGCGATATTCTGTTCAAAGTGGATCGCGCCAGCATGGCGGCCTCGCTCGAAGTCCGAGTGCCGTTCCTGAACCGCCGCATCGTCGATTTTGCGACCAAGCTCCCGCTCTCACTGAAGCTGCACCGATTGACCGGAAAATATTTACTCAGGCGTGCGATGGCGGGTCGACTTCCGCGAGAGATCCTACAACGACCCAAGCAAGGGTTCGCGATGCCAGTCGCCCAGTGGCTCGCTTCAGAGCTCAAAGAGCTCACGCTCGACATGCTGTCTCCGGCCCGACTGGCCCGCCAGGGACTATTTCGGCCTGAGTACGTCGAAGGTCTGATGCGCGACCACTTCGCACGCACCCGTGACAACCGCAAGCTTCTGTGGACCTTACTGAGTTTTCAGCTTTGGCATGCCAGATACCTTGAACGCTGAGCCGGCGAGCTCTCGGGCGCCCTCCGAGGACCTGCTGGCCATGCTGCAGTGTCCGCTTACAGGGCAGGCTCTGCACCTCGATGGGGCTCGACTGATATCGGCCGACCAGTCTCAGACGTACCGGATGTCAGCCTCCGGCATTCCGTTATTTGGCGACGCGTGGCTGTCCCACGACGCCGCAGTGCAGCGGGCGCATTATGAGCGAATCGCTCGCGCCTACATGGTGAACATCGAGTCGAGGCATACGCGGGAGTACATGAAGTATCTCGATCGCGCGCTGGAAGACATGGTCAGCCAGGCCGCGCTCGGTGACGTGGCCGAGCTCTGCTGCGGAGCCGGCGAGGCGCTGCAGTTGCTCGGAAACCGCGTGGGCCGGGGCATCGGTGTGGACGTCTCGCCGTCGATGCTGGAGGTGGCACGGCGTCGCGTGCGAGGAGAGAGTCGACTCTTCGTGCAAGGCGATGCGACCCGTCTGCCTCTGAAGGATCGACAGTTTGACACGGTGGTGATGCTTGGCGGCATCCACCATGTCAACGAACGGGATCGCTTGTTTGCCGAGGTGGCCCGCATACTGAAGCCGAAAGGTTCATTCATCTGGCGGGAACCTGTCGACGATTTCGCGTTATGGCGACTGATCCGGCGGGGGGTGTACCGTTATTCACCGACGCTCCAGGCCGACACCGAACGACCGCTGCGACTGGCCGAAACGAGATTCCAGCTCGAGCGTGCAGGCTTTTCGCTCGAGGCCTGGCGCCCTCTCGGGTTTCTCGGGTACTGCTTCCTCATGAACAGCGATGTGCTGGCCGTTAATCGCGTCTGGCGGTTCATACCGGGAGCCGCGCTCTTGGCCCGCCTGGCATCGCGACTCGACGAGTTGTTGCTTGGTCTGCCAGGTCTGACGTCCGGCGGCCTCCTCGCCGTCGGGTTGGCGAAGCGTCGATGACCGTTGGCCTGTCGAACCGATGTTAGACCATCGTTTCGGAGTCGTCGCGGCGCTGTTAGCGACGACACTGGCTCTGGCGGTCGTCCTCGCCATAACGAATTTACGGGCTATCTCCGAACCGGCGCTCGTCGATGTGGTTGTCCCCGCGTCGGCTCTGCTCGTGGATGGCGAGCTGGTGCGCGGGCAGGTCCGCGAGGGGCTTCCACCGTACGTGCTCCACTGGGATGGACAGCCCCCGTCGGCGGTCCTGGTGGATTCGGAGCGGGGCACGGTTCTCGCGGCCGCCGCCTTTTCCGACCAGAGCCTCAATCGTCAACGGAACGCCGTACGCTTCACCGACGGGGAGGCGCGCTTCGTGCTCGACGCCCGTCGCTGGGTGCCCGGTCGCGCCCCGCTGGTTCTGCGCGTCGAGGCTGTGCGACCGCGCACCCGTTTCCACGCGGCGGCGGCGGTCGCCGTCTCGCTCGCCCTGACGCTTCTGATGCTGTTCGCCGTCAGGCGCCTCGCGGCGTGCCCGAGATCCGACAGGAAACGGCTCGTGCGCCGCTTCGCTGAGTCGGCAGCCTTTCTCCTAATCGCTGCGGGCGTGTTCGCGAGCATCTACCCAGGCGCTCCGGTGCGCGTCGACGAGGTCACCGACGAGGCCAACATCAACAGTTTCGCTGCCGCGCTGGACCACCCGGAGCGCTTCACGCGCGACAGGTTGCTATCCGACACGAGCCAATTCGCCTGGTATACGCCCCGCTACATCGGCCTGATCCGGACGGCCGGGGCACTCGGATTTCACTACCAGACCGCCAACGCATTTATTGGGCCGGCCATTGCCCTGCTCCTGCTCTTCGGTCTCAGGCGGCTGTTCGCCACCGTCGCCAGAAACCAGGATTTCGGTCTCGCCGCCGCGCTTGGGATCGGATTGATGAGCGAACAGATGCCGCCGGGCGAGACCTGGTCGATCCTCTCGGTGCTGCCTCGCATGCTGTTTACGGCGCTGGTGCCGTGGGTGCTGCTTCTCGCCCTCCGCTGCGCGCCGTCTTCACGCCGTTGGTGGATCGCCTGCGGAGCGGCCGGCCTGCTCCTGCACATCCATCCGGTGAGCGCGCCGGTGCTCCTCGGTGCACTTCTGGCCGGCTTCATCGCGGCAAGCAATGAGCCCCTGATGGCGCGCGCCGGAGGGGCTGCTCTGGGCGTGGCCGCGGCTGCGGCGGCGATGCTGCCCTACATCATCGTCTACGCCGCGCGCTTTCGGCATACCGTCGACGTCGACCCGACGGTCGCGGCGCGTGCGCTGCAGATCGTCCACAACGAGTTCGCCAACATCAACCCAGGGCATGTGCTGCGCGAACTGCTGGACTATCGGGTGCGCTCGCTGCGCATTTTCCTCGACGGGCTCGCCGTCTTCCTGCTGTTCGGTCATCGCCTCGATCGATCGATGCGCTTCTACATTGGCCTGGGCGCAGGGTTGCTCCTCGTCGTGTTTGGCGTGCCGTTGGTCGACAACACCATCACGGCGCACCTCGGCCGGCGTCCGTTTCAGTTCGAGATCGTGCGCGGCCTTCGCTTCCTGGATCTCTTTCTCGTGGGCGCGCTGGCCCTCGCGGTGCGCGATTGGCGGGGCAGCCGCAGTGCAGGCCGGCGTCTCGTGCTTGCCGGTGCCGTCTGCGCGGTCTTCTCGTTCGGGCCTGGCTGGTTCCGTACCACCTGGGCAATGGCCGGGCGCGCGCGCCTCTCGTGGCGCATCCTTCACGGCCGCTCCGACGCCGCATCGGGCGCCGCCCAGGAGGCCATCCGTGCGGTTCACGCGCTGCGTGCGAGCGACGAGCGCGTGGTTGGCCCGGTCGGCTTGCGCCAGTTCGACGTACCGCTCGGCTGGGTGTGGAAGGACATAGGCCCGTTGTCGTACTCGCCGGCCCGTGGACTCCTCGAGTGCGCCGACACGCTCGCGCGCGGACAGCCGCTCCTGGGACAGCCGATCACCGACACATCGCTCGCCCAGCTATCGAGGATCTACGACGCGCAGCTGTTGTTCCTCCGGCGGAACCAGCTGAATGAGGCCGTCGCGCGATCGCAGCGGGTACTCTTCGAGAACGAGGTGTACGCAATCGTGGACGCACGGCCCGGAAAAACGCCGTAGCGGCCGCGTCCCGAGTTGCTCTCGCTGGCATTGAACGGAGAAATCTGGGCGTGCGCCGGGCCGGTAATCGCGAGCAACACATGCCAATCCAGGAATGGACCGCAGGCGCCGGTCTTGGCTGGATAAGGATTCACAGATGCCCACATTCGGCCGCTCGATGCTGGAGCACTGGCTCCTCGATCCGGAAGTCACGTACCTCAATCACGGCACGGTCGGCGCCCCGCCGAAGCGGGTTCTGCAAAAGCAGCAGGCCCTGCGCGACGAGATGGAGCGTCAGCCGTCGCGGTTCGTGCTCCGCGAGCTGAACGGCCACCAGCCGATGCCCTGGCGCCACGAGTCGCGACTCCGCGAAGCGATCGGGCACATCGCGCCGTTTGTCGGGTCGCGTCCTGAGGATCTCGTCTTTGTCCCCAACGTTACGACCGGCCTCAACGCCGTGCTGCGTTCCGTGCCGCTCGGCCCCGGCGACGAGGTGGTGATCTCCGATCTGGGGTACGGCGCCGTCGCGCTGGCGGCTGGCGTGGTGACGCGCGATCGGGGTGCGACCCTGCGGACCGTCGAGATGCCGTATCCGTTGCGCGATTCCGGCGATGTCGTGGACACGATCGTGCAGGCGCTCACACCGCGGACGAAGCTCGTCGTCGTGGATCACATCACGGCGCAAACGGCGCTCGTGCTCCCTGTCGCGAAGGTCGCGGCCGAGTGCCACGCCCGCGGTGTGCCGGTTCTGGTGGACGGCGCCCACGCGCCTGGCTCCATCGCTCTCGACATTCTGGCCATCGGCGCCGACTGGTATGCCGCCAACCTGCACAAGTGGGCGCATGCGCCTCGATCGTGCGGCATCCTGTGGGCGAAGCCTGAGCATCAGGCCACGCTCCAGCACCCGGTCGTCTCCTGGGGCTCCGGCCGAGGGTTTCACGCGGAGTTCGAGCACCATGCCACGAACGACCCGACAAGCTACCTGGCCGCGCCGGAAGGGCTTGCGCTCTTGCGCGAGTGGGATTTCGACGCGGTCCTCGCCTACATACACGGCCTCGCCTGGGAGGCGGCCGGCATCCTGACTGAGCGCTGGGGCACGACGTATGAGACGCCGCGCGAGATGGCGTGTGCGATGGTCACGGTGCCGCTGGCGCAAGAAGCGGGAACGACGACCGATGACGCGATGCGCCTGCGGCTGGCGCTCCTCGTCGAGGAGCACATCGAAGTGCAGCTCCACGCGTGGCGCGGCCGGCTGTGGACGCGCGTCTCTGCGCAGGTCTACAACGACCGCTCAGACATCATGCGACTGGCCGATGCCGTGCAGCGGCGGGTGATACGCGCGTGATTACCGAGCGGGCGCTCCGGCGCGAGCGCCGTGCTTGCGTCGATATCCCAGAATTGGGATAATCAAGCTGTGCGCCGCGTCCTGGCCGCAGACGAGAAGCCGCTGCATTGGGTTGGTTCATCAAAGCGTGATTTCCTCGCCTTTCCGAACGCCGTGAAGGATGACATGGGAAATGCCCTCGGCATCGCACAGTTCGGCGGCACGGCGCCTACCGCGAAGCCGTGGAAAGGCCTCGGTCCGGGTGTGTTGGAGATCGTCGAGTCCCACGAGGCCAATGCATATCGAGCCGTTTACACCGTGCAGTTCCCGAAGGCCGTCTACGTGTTGCACGCGTTTCAAAAGAAGTCGCCGTCCGGCATCCGGACGGCCAAGCGGGATGTCGACCTCGTCGCCCAACGCTTGAGGGTGGCGCAGAGAGATCACGAGGAGCACGATGGCAAGGCGAAAGGTTGATCGCGAGAACGAAGTCGTTCGCGGCACTGGAAACGTGTTTGCGGACCTGGGATATGCCGACGCGGAGGAGCGTCAGGCGAAACTCCGATTAGCCTATGCGTTGAATCAGGTGCTCGAACAGCGCACGCTTACACAGGCCGAAGCCGCCCAAGCGTTGGGCGTGACGCAACCGAAGGTCTCCGCGCTTCGGCACTACAAGCTCGCCGGCTTCTCAATGGAACGGCTGATGACGCTCCTCACCGCTCTCGATCAGGATGTCGAGATCGTGATCAAGCGGAAGCCCCGGTCTCGACGAGCCGCGCGGATTCGCGTGGAGGCGGCCTGAACACTGAGGGCCATTGTCGCGGACGAGCAGGCGATGGCGCTCGTGCACGCGCTCGAAGTGGGCGTTACCGGGTTTGCGTTGCGCCGCGAGCGGTTCCCGCACTGAACTTGTAGACCTTTCCGCCCTTCATCACGAACGCCACGCGTGTGACCGCGGTGATATCCGTCAGCGGATCGCCGTCGAGGCCGACGATGTCCGCCTCGTAGCCGGCGGCGAGCGTGCCGATCGTCTTGTCGAGATTCAGCGATCTCGCGGCCATCGATGTCGCGGAGATGATGGCATCCATCGGCTTCTGTCCGCCCTGCCGCACGCGCTCGACGATTTCGTCCGCGTTGTGGCCGTGTGCACCCGCCACGGCGTCCGTGCCGAGCACCATCTTGAGGTTCGGCGTCGCGACCGCTTTCTTCATCATGGCGGCGTTGATGGACAGGCCTTTTTCCATGTACGCGAAGCCTTCGTCGTTGTAGTTGCCGATGCCGTTGTACCTGTCGCGGTTCTTCAGGTAGTTCTGCAGGACGACGCCGACGTTCGGGTCGAAGTAGACGCCCTTGTCCGCCATCAGCTTCAGCACTTCGTCGGTGGCGAAGACCCCGTGTTCGATCTGCTGGCAGCCCGCGTTCACCGACGCCTTGATCGACTCCGGGCTGTGCGCGTGGACCATCGTTCGCATTCCCTGCACCTTCGCCTCGCCGCAGACGGCGACGAGTTGCTCGTCGGTCATCGTCTGCGTGCCGCCGTCGCGGATGCTGGCGGACGCAAAGATCTTGACGACGTCGGCGCCGTCGGTTTTGAGCTGGCGGACCTTCTGGCGGATCTCGTCGGCGGTGCCACTGCGCTCGTTGATCTGGCGGATGGAGGTGAGGATGCGCGGGCCGGGGAACACGCCGCGCGCGATCCCCTCGCGCAGCTCCACGTCGTTGGCCTGGCCGGGGCTCTGGATCGTGGTAAAGCCGGCGAGCAGCGTGACGTAGGCGTTCTCGGCGCTGTAGAGAATCTCCTGTGCCGGCGAGCCGGGGCGCGCCGCGTACCGGCCGTCCTTGTCGAAATGCCAGCCGACGTGCGCGTGGATGTCGATCATGCCGGGCAGGATCGTCAGCTGGCCGAGCTCGTACGTCGCGTTCAAGCCGTTTGCCGGGGTTCCGGTCTCGATCGACGTGATTGTGGATCCCTGCACGACGATGGTCGCGTTTCGCAGCGTTTTACCGGTGCCGTCGAGCAGGGTGGCCGCGTGAATCCGGACGGTCTGGTTCTGTGCGAGCAGCGCCGGTGCGGCCAGCGCCACCGCAAACAAAGCGGCTTTCAATGTCATGGCGCGCATTATAATCCTCGGACTCACTCCAATGCTCAAACCTGTGGTCGCCGCTCTGCTCGTGGCAGGTGCCGTTGCGTTCGCGCCCGACTCGCGCGAGCAGGACTGGCCGTTTTACGGCGGCGATCAGGGCGGAACCAAGTACTCGCCGCTGACCGACGTCAACCCGTCCACGGTCGCGCGCCTCGGCGTCGCGTGGGAGTGGTCGCCGCGCGAGAAAGCGCTCGAGCAGTTCGGCACGCGCCCCGGCAACTTCCAGGCGACGCCGCTGATGATCGACAACGTGTTGTACCTGAGCACGCCGTACAACCGCGTCGTCGCGCTGAACGCCGACACCGGGGCGGAGTTGTGGGCCTTCGATCCAAAAGCGTATGAAGACGGCCAGCCGCCCAATGGCACCGGCTTCGTGCACCGCGGGGTCGCTGCGTGGCGTGACGCCGCCGACGGTAACAAGCTGCGCATCTTCATCAACAGCCGCTACCACCTGATCTGTCTCGACGCGGCCACTGGGCGTCTCGTCGATAGCTTCGGGACGCACGGGGTCTTCGACTTGAGCAAGGGCCTCGTGTGGGAGATCAACAAGACGCACTACACGAACACGTCGCCGCCAATCGTCTACAAGGATCTGGTCATTCTCGGCAACGGCGTCGGCGATCGCCTCGTGTATCGCAACGATCCGCCGGGCGACGTGCGCGCGTTCGACGCGCACACCGGCAGGCAGGTCTGGTCCTTCAGGCCGATTCCGCAGCCGGGAGAATTCGGCAACGACACGTGGGGCGCTGATTCGTGGAGCTACACTGGCCACACCAACGCGTGGCCGCCGATGACGCTCGACGCCGCGCGCGGCCTCGTCTACGTGCCGCTCGGCACGCCGAGCAACGATTTCTACGGCGGCCGGCGTCCAGGCGCGAACGTCTTTGCCGAGTCGCTGGTGTGCCTCGATGCGGCGACCGGCGTTCGCAAGTGGCACTACCAGCTCGTGCACCACGGGCTGTGGGATTACGACAACCCGTCGCCGCCGAACCTCGTCACGATTCGCGTGGACGGCCGGACGATTGACGCCGTCGTGCAGCTGACGAAGCAGGGTTTCGCGTTCGTCTTCGATCGCGTCACCGGCAAGCCGGTGTGGCCGATCGAAGAGCGTCCCGTGCCGACGAGCGACGTCCCCGGCGAGCACGCGTGGCCGACGCAGCCGTTTCCGACGAAGCCGCCCGCCATCACCGACCAGGGCGTGACGCTGGCCGACGCGATCGACTGGACGCCGGAGTTGAACGCGGCGGCGACGAAGGAGCTGGTGACGTACCGGATCGGCCCGCTGTTCACGCCGCCGTCGCTGCAAGGCACGGTGCAGCTTCCCGGCCTGATTGGCGGCGCGAACTGGGGCGGCGGCGCCTTCGATCCGGCGAGCGGCGTGCTTTACGTCAAGACGTCGAACCAGGCGAATATCGCGCGGGTGGGGAAGCCCGACACCTCCGCGGCGAACCCGCGTGCGTCTGAAGTGGACGCCGAGCTCACGCGCGTCGGTGACACCAACGCCGAGTTCAGCGACGGCCTGCCGCTGCTGAAGCCGCCGTACGGGCATCTGGTCGCGATCGACCTGAACCGCGGCACCATCAAGTGGCGCGTGCCGTTCGGCGACACGCCGGCGCTGCGCCGGCATCCGGCGCTCAAGGGCGTGACGCTCCCGGCGGCGCTCGGCGTCGCGGGCGCGCCCGGCATGCTGGCGACCGCGAGCGGGCTCGTGATCGGCGGCGGCGGCGATCTCGCGCTGCACGCCGTCGACGCGGCCACCGGCGCGGAAGTGTGGCACGCGGCGCTGCCGCGTCGGGTGAACGGCTCGCCCATGACCTATCGATCGGCCGGCGGACGGCAGTTCGTCGTCGTCGCCACCGGCGGCGGCGGCGATGCGTCGCTCGTGGCATTCGCGTTGGATGGCAAAATGAATTCTGGAGGACGACATTGATTGCGGCACTCATCCTGGCGTTGGCGGCTTCGATTTCAGGCATCGTCCACGACTCGAGCGGAGGCGTCGTTCCGGGCGCCGCCGTCGTCGTCCGTGTGGGCTCAGGCCCTCAACTGCGCGTGACGACCGGTCCGGACGGCCACTTTTCAGTCGAGACGACCGGCAGCGGCGACATTACGGTCACCGTGCTCGCGGGCGGCTTCGCCGAAAAGGTCGAGCACGTCACCGACCCGTCGCGCGTCCTCGACATCACGTTGGCGCCAGCCGGGCTGCTCGAGACCGTCACGGTGACGCCGACCCGCGGCGAGCAGCGGCTTGGCGATGTGCCCGCGAGCGTCAGCGTCGTCACTCGCGACGCGATTCAGGCGTCGCCCGCACTGCTCGCCGATGACGTGCTGCGCCAGGTGCCGTCGTTCAGCCTCTTCCGAAGGACGAGCAGCCTCGTTGCACAACCGACGGCGCAGGGCGTGTCGCTGCGCGGGATTGGCCCCAGCGGTCAGAGCCGCACGCTCGTCCTGCTCGACGGCATCCCGTTCAACGATCCCTTCGGCGGCTGGGTGTACTGGACCCGCGTGCCGCTCGAGAGCGTCGATCGCGTCGAGATCACCGAAGACTCGTCGTCGAGCCTGTACGGGAACATCGCCATGGGAGGCGTCATCAACATCATTACGGGCCACCCCACGCGCCGCACCATCGACCTCAAGCCGCAGTACGGCAACCACAACAGCCCGAAGTTCGACTTCTTCGGCAGCGACCAGTGGAACAAGGTGTCGGCGGCCGTCGAAGGCAGTGTCCTGCACACTGACGGGTTCCCCATCGTGGCGGCGATCGAGCGTGGTCCGGTCGACAACCAGGCCAATGTCGAATACAAGAACGTCACCGCGAAGATCGAGTTCACTCCGTCCGATCGCGTTCAAGGCTTTGTCCGCACCGGCTATTTCTCCGAGAACCGGAATAACGGCAAGGTGGGCGAACTAAACGATACGCGGTGGACCACGCTGAACGGCGGTATTCGCGCGCGGCTCCAGGACGACAGCGATCTGCAGGCCCGCGTGTTCGTCGACGCATCACGGGCGCATTTCAACTTCCTCGCGGTCACCAATTCGACCACGACTCGCAACGTCGTCCGTCTCGCGACCGACCAGAACGTGCCCACTAACGGCGTGGGCGGCATGGCCCAGTGGTCCAAGGCCGTCGGCAAATCCAACGCGTTCAGCGCGGGGTTCGACTGGCGGTGGGTGGACGGCGAGAGCCAGGAGGCGGCCTACGTCGCCGCGGCGCCGACGTCGATCGCTGGCGTCACGCAGGCGGCGACCCTGTCGGTGCAACGATTCTCCGGCGGTACGCAGCAGAGCCTCGGCGCGTTCGTGCAGGATATCTTCACACCCATCGACAAGCTCGTGCTCACGCTCAGCGCGCGCGTGGATCGCTGGCACAACTACAACGGCCACAACCTCGAAACGACGGTGGCCACCGGCCTGCCGACGGTCAACAACCGCGCCTCCATTCCCGACACGAACGACACCGTCGTCAGCCCGCACGTTGGCGCGCTCTATCACGCGTCGGACCGCGTGGGTCTCTGGGGCGCCGTGAATTCCGGATTCCGCGCGCCGACGCTCACCGAGTTGTATCGCCAGTTCTCGGTCGGTGCGGTCACCACGCGTCCGAACGACCAGCTGGCCCCGGAGCGCCTGGTCGGCGGCGAGGTCGGCATCAACATCGCGCCGGCGCGGAACGTGTCGGTCCGCCTCACGTGGTTCGAGAATCGCATCACCAATCCGGTCGCGAACGTCACGCTCTCGGCCACGCTGGCGCAGAAGCAGAACGTTCCCGAAACGCGCGTCCGCGGCGTGCAGACCGACATCGACTACCGCGTCGGCACGTCGTGGCGCTTTTCAGGCGGATACATCTACGACGATGCAACGGTGACCGACGGCGGCGTGGCGAACGCGGCGCTGGTGGGGAAGCGGCTGCAGCAGGTGCCGACGCACCGCGGCACGCTGCAGGCGGCCTACTCGAACGCGAAGTACGTGACGGTGGCGCTGGGCGTGCAGTTCGTCGGCCTGCAGTACAACGACGATCTGAACGTCAACTTCATTCCAGTCCCCACGCTGGCGGCTAACGGATACGACGGCGCGTATCCGGCGGGCCTGCCGGGCTACGCGGTCGCCGATTTCAGCATGTCGCGCAGCATCGGCCGCAACATCCAGGCGTTCTTCGGCGTGCAGAACCTGTTGGACACGGCGTACTTCGTGCAAACCAACCCGTCGACGATCGGCACGCCGCGGCTCGTGAACGGCGGTGTGAGGATCCATTTCTCGGGACGGTGAAACAACGATCAACGCAGAAACCGCTGAACACGCCGAGAACAGACGCTCTGCGATCGCCGGCCTCGGCGTTTGAGCGTGATGATCCGTTCAAAGCGATGATCGTAGTGCAGGCCTTCAGGCCTGCCGTGTCGGGCGGGGCTGAAGCCCCGCACTACACAGATCCTGCGGCGATCGCCAGAAGTCCATCGTGGACACGCGGTG
>Ga0315281_10010684_pt1 | contig 12627 bp, 11 predicted proteins | sample YL17G07_0_MG_FD_204540 | JGI IMG/M metagenome (GOLD analysis project Ga0315281, IMG submission 204540) | Sediment microbial communities from Yellowstone Lake, YNP, Wyoming, USA - YL17G07_0 | ecosystem: Environmental > Aquatic > Freshwater > Lake > Sediment | place: USA: Wyoming | collected... | reverse complement strand
TAAATACGCACAAAAGCACTATTATATATTAGGTTCACCAACGAAGAATTAAAGAGCGCTTGATCCATTTTATAGTTAGCTATGTATCCGTAATTTACCGGAAATGCTATCTCTATTATTCTTGATTCGAAGAAATAACCCCACGGAATACTTGTGGGTGAGACTTCTCCTGTGAAAATGTTCCAGACCTGCGAAATCTTTTGCCCAGGCAAAGCCTCGACCCCTTCGGATTTGAGATCATACATTGAAGCATTCCATAGACCTCGCTTTGTGTAATCATCCGTGAGAACAATTGTTGAAGGATTATTAACTCGTGTATGTCCGTTGAAGAATCCAATGCCGGAAGTTTCCCACGAATGAACCATCGGCAGGGACTCCAGCCAATGATTTGATAGAAAAGATGGGAATATTGACAAGACTAGAAGCACGGCAAACACTTTTTTTACTCTTCTTCTTTTCGTCGTCACGAAGAAATAGCATACGAACATGCTTATTGGCACCCAAACAAAAAGAAGCGCTCTATCAGTCCACCCCCACATTATTGAGGATGTCGACAAAGAAATTCCTGTCACGACTGGGAATATGCCCAGAAAAACATCGCTAATCAATATGGCTGTTGCAGCGACTGCCCAGTATTCATATGCTGTTCGACAGGTATTTGTATTACTACGCCCAATTACTGACTTGTTGCGACTCTTTGCTAATCGCGAGAAGCAGATTGCAGGCAAGACTGAAAAGAACCCCACTGACGCTGTGACGAGTACAAGTCCAATAACAACCATGCTCATATATTCGCATGCGAGTGGTGTACCTCGATACCAATAGCTTGGAGCATATTGAACGATAGCGCCGTGCGACACTGCCCCACTGAAGGACTTAAGGAGAGTGGTTAAGAGATCATGGAATATGCTATAGGTCGTTGGTGTTGCATTTTGAACTGCAGAAACATTCCAGATCACCCAAAATACCAAAACGATACCAAATTGCGTGAGCAAGGTGTTGATCGAGTATCTCTTATTCAAATCTCGCATGCGACTAGAGAGCCCCCGCATCAAGATAAGCACCAACATAGGTATCAGACTCCAGAGAATGTTGAGAGGGTGAACAGCAACTGCTACGCACAACAAGATCGTAGTTGTTAACCCAGACCGCCAGTCTTGATGTTTGAAAAACCCAATGTATGCTGCTGACGCGAAAAGTACAAAAGAGAGAACAACAGGCTGCACAGTGAAGTAAAATCTATCGTCAGCCACTATGAAAGCTATTGTTCCGACCAATGCAGCTTTAGGGTTGCCGATTTTTCTGAGGATAAGATAAAGGAACAAAAAGAACAGCAAGTTCAGTATGACGGGCGAAAATCTACCTAAGGCATACAAGCCTATTCCATTCACTTCCTTGAGCATAGCATACCATATATGAAAGCCAGGCCAATTGTGGTAAAAAATCTCGGCACTGGTATGACCGTTGTTTACGATATACTCAGTCATTATGGTGTGGTCCCAACTATCAAAGTATCTAAGATTGACCTCGGCAAGTGGAAAATAGCCGAAGAAAAGCAGGTATATCAAAAAACACATCAATAGATTGAAAAAATCGTTAAAAGTCTCCTCTGAAATGACGTATAAAACAAGACTACATAAAATGAGAACCATCGCAAACCAATAGTCGAGTGGCAGGTTAGGCACTATTTCGAAAGGCAGCTGAGGTATTTCCAAGACTAGTCCACGGTAAATAGAGTAGCAGAGAAAGCATGAACCTGAAATCAGAAAAACTGCGATGAGCACTGCAATCTTTTTCATATTGAACCGGTTCCTTTAGCCTGGAAGGCCTAGTTCTATGCCACGCTTCCATTCTTTCGGTTTTGGGACACCTATATAGTCAGCAACTAAGGGCGCAAGGGACAAAAGTGAAAACTCCTTACGAAGCGTCATCTCTCGATTTACCATGAAAACTCCTTTGGAGTTAGCCCCATTGACATCATAGCCATGAAGCCCATTGACGTAACTTGCATACAGGGGATGAAAATAGTTTGGGAATATTTCAGTTCCAGGTGAGACCAAGAATATTACGTCGCCAAATTTCCTGTCGGATGGCAGATGATTCTGTCGGACATATTCATCTGAGATGACTTTCCCTTCCGGAATGGTAGACAGGAACGCCCTCAACTTGTCCACAGTTTCACGATTTGTTGCCCAGAAGCGCGCCATCGTTGAGTCAAGGAAAACGATATAGTCTCTTCCAAGGGTTAGGTTCAATCTTTTCAGTGGCGCTAAAATGTCAAACCTTTTCGATATGCTATACATTCCATGATCTGAAAACAAGAGTACGATCTCGTTTTTGTTCCTAGTAATAGTTCTTATCTTGTCAAAGAGCTTCCCTATTCTTTCTTGTATTCGAACAGAATCAGGACCATATAGGTGACCCAGAGCGTCAAATTCTGACAATGAGATGATTTCCACACTCCCACGCGAGCGCAAAGGGATGTTTTCGATTTTCCGACAATATCTGAAGTTGAAATGAACGTTGTTTGAAATCATGACTTGGAAAAGTGAAGGGAGCTTAGGATGAAAATAAGGTCTGTAGAAGTCAAAACATGTTGGTTTGAAAAAAGGCCGAAGCGCCGAGGGGATATATTTATAGGCAAAAGCCTTATCTGTAACTCTCTTCAGTAAAAAGGTCCACAAAGTCCTTATCTTCCACATCTTCCTGCTTATTTTCACAGCCGAATTTGGGAAAGAGGATAATGCCCATTCCAGCCATACTCCATGATCCTCAGGATAGGTACCAGTCCAGATTGATGCGTGAATCCCTGCACTGTAAGACACTAATGTTTCTGCTGGCAAGAGAGTCTCAAAGAGATCTTCGGCTAGTTTCCGATTGTCCATTTCATGGAAGTAGTGATACCCTAATGCATCTGCAAATATTAAGAACGTGAAAACTTCCTCCGAATTGTACCTAGACAGCCGTGATGAAAACCCAGACCTTGCGCCAGATTTCTAATAACAAGTATTGAAAAAATATGAAATGAATATTTCAGAAGGTCTCTCTTGAAGCGAACACATCTCAGAGTCCAAAATCCTAAGTAACCGGTAACCAAAGTTAGAAGCACTACAAGCGGGACAGGATTAAGTGTAAAAAGGAGAAAAATGAAGGCAATTCCAATATATATCGTTATTTGAGGAAGCACGTCTACGGTCTTCAAGAATTCCGCCGGATGCTTGCTGAACACTTTGAACGACCAATAGCCATAGCTGTAGAATTTACGCCAGCAGTTCTGGAAAGAAGAAATGCGTTCGTGATATATAACAAGGCTATTGTCAAAATCAAGATTGCATCCGCGTTCATACAGCCTCAAGTTCAATTCGTAGTCTTCACCGGCGCGTATAAAAGAAGGGTCATATTTCCCATATTTGACGATCGAGGCTTTTCTGTATGCACAATTGCAGTTTTTCATGCGATACGCTGCCCAATGTCCGCTTCCTGAATTCCTTGGCAAATCGTCAATGATCCCCATGACCTTCTGCAGAGGAGATGCCGTCTTTGGGGTCAAATCGACTCCTCCAAGACCATCCAGTTCTCGGTCATTAATGAAGTGTTGAGCAATTCTCTTTGCCCAATCAACCTCGATGATGCAATCATCGTCAGTAAAAGCTACTACGTCACCTTTACTTGCCTCAATCCCTGAATTCCTTGCAGTAGCTATGCCGTTTCTTGGTTCAAAAACATAATTTAGTCCGATCGCCTCAGCTACATTCTTTAATGCTTGATCTTCGTTTCCGTCTACCAAGATGACTTCTGACTTAGGATAATTGAGATTTTCCTTTATCTGAATCAGATGTGGAAATACTTCATCAATGGACCTGCCTTTTGAACATATTAATACTGAAATGAAGCAATCATCGATAGGCATATTTGTCAACCAGTTACTTTTCGCCTAAGTATGGGTTGCGGACACGATTTAAAGGTCTGGACTAGTCTCAGGATTTCCTGTTCATCATTTGGCGCAGGGGATTTTCTCTCTAAGAAAAGGATTCCCTCTTGAAAAGTTTCATATATCGGATTCTTCAGAAAAGCATCAATCTTTTTCGTACGAAACACTGTGAAAATCCTAAAGAGCAACGGATATGAACATTCTTGCTCAAGTTGCATCAGAAAAGAAGATAAAGAGTGAATGCCAGTGATTTCCAAACCGTTTCTTAGGCTCATGAGCAATACGTCTCGTGCATCGTCGAAATCTCTTATTTCTGGAAGAGTTTTGCCCAATTTTAGAAAAATATTGTTTCTGGTTTCAATGCAAGGGTGGTAGCATTTACAGAATATCAGAAAGGAGTCTATATGAGCCCTGAGTATTCTTCTCTTTGCTCTGCCGAAGAACTCCGGATCTGTTTCAATGACTTGCCCACTCATGCTTTTGACTGACATTATAAGATCGAAGGCGCGATTGAGTATTAGGCGAAACCCCTCAAGGGGATACATGTCTTCCACGGTAATTCTGGGAATTTCAGAAAGAACATCTTTTCCAGCAAGTACTTTGCTGCTGTGTTTAAGGTCATATAAGTACAATGATTTGTCTCTACCATCTACTAATCTAGATTCAGGAAGAACACCTACGTCATATTCTAACCCGTTGATTCTTTTCTCAAGGAATGTCCGGAAGCCTCTCTCAATGAACAGGTCATAGTATAACCTGCTTATTATGGTGATATCAATATCAGATTTGGGTGCAATATTTTTCCTCGTTCCTCTGCCAAGCGAACCACTAAGAATTATCGAGATAATTCTTGTCTTGTGTTTCTCATAAAAGTGCTCACTAAGAATTTTGAGTCGATCCAGAAGCTCGACCATAATGAATGCTCCATTCAAGCTCAAGAAACATGGCATCAGGATAGCGAGATCAAGACTTCCACGTGACCGCTACAACAACGGCAATAGCAACACCGCTTCATCTTTCACTTCATGTAAGTTGTTTTCCATGTTCCAGAACGGTCACCACGTCTAAAGTCTAAGAAGCCCAACAATATTCCCTTGAACATGTGATAACCATTGGGTCCAAGAAAAAGGAACAGTATTGCAAGCGAGGGCAAAAATGCATACAGGAACCGTATTACGGGGGGTGGCCTCGTGAAGGAAAGTGCTTGATAGATTCCTGCAACGGTCTTTCTCTTGTATATTTCCTCCTTACTTCCTGTTTTTGTTCTCTCAGTTTCTGCAAAACAGTCTTCACAGAAAACAACTTTGCGTCCAAGCTCAAGAACTTTGAACATCATGTACGTGTCTTCTGCCTTGCAAGGTTTCAATGGGAGTATTTTCCGGAGAACTTCCTGCCGCATCATCATTAGCTCTCCACTAGCAGCAAGAGGAAACAATTTTCTGAGAGGATTGAATAATGCAAAAAAGGTACGTTGAGGTCCTTCTCTGACTACTTCGGACGCATAAACAATAGCGACCCGCGAGTCCTCAAAATAATGGAGCATGGGTTCGAATCCGCTAATCCTTGTGTCAACATCATTGAAAGCTACTATCGTGGTGTCTCCTGGAATCTTGCCTTCTAGCACAGCAAAATTGATGGCATCGTACTTTCCTATAGGTGCTCTATAAATTACTGATGGTTGGTCGAGTTTTTCGCCACAAATAACGATGTAACGCAGTCCAAAAGCTTTGAGTTCCTTCACTTTTTCTGCAACGAAACTTCCGTCTCTAGCTAACACAACGAAAAACGGAAGGTCAGAACTAGTCACAGAAGTTCGTTCAGTCGTCAGTTCTTTCAAAATCATGCACCAACTGGTTCGGCGTTGTTAACCAAGCATTTCTTGTTGTTTTTATCTCATTCAACAATTCCTCGTAAACGACAGAGTTGTGTTCGTCAAAGAGTTTGTATTCAGGATGAGATAGGAATACACAGCAACCGTTCAGATCCTTAATCAAAGCCATCTCAGAAAGCCACTCGGCTTGCAGATCTTTCGGTGCGAAACCTAAAACGTAAAGCAGCTGATGATCTTGGACTGTGCTGACGGGTATCTCGACAAGATTACTCAAGACCAATGGAAAGACGGTTCCTATTCCAAACGGACTCATCGTCTGCGGGTGTTTGGGCTCCCACGTTGGAACAGAAGTATCATAGGAATAGTCTGCCTTTTTCAACTGTTCAAAGATTGTTGAATTGTGTTGGAGGAGTGGGGACCTAAAACCTTTCACAGGCGAATCGGATATCTTACCTAGCAACTGCTTAGCCTCGTAGAGCAGCTGGTAGAGTTTCTGGTTGGGCAGGCCGACCAAGTTTCCGCTGTGTTGGGCTCCATGCACTCCGACCTCGCCATGGTTTGCAAGGTCTTTGATCGTTCCAGAATCCAACGAATAATGTTTTGTGCGAACGTACCATGCTGACTCAATATCGTATTTTTCTTCCAGCTTCTTGATTGAGCTGGCTCTAGTAAGACCTTGTCTAGTATCCACATCATGTGTAACAATGTAGCAGCTGGTCTTTCCTTTCCACATTCTTCTATGCAACTTCTTTCCCGAAAGTCTCTCAACTGCTTTGGCGACTATGAATCTTAACGCATCCAAAGGAAGCTTATCGCAATAGTTAAAAGTTCTCTCGTCTCTCTTTCCTTTCATAACGAAATCTCTGATCTTTTTAGGTGCAACATCATATCGGATTGGAAGACTCGTCAAAAAACGGTACAAGACCGCGGACTTGCCGTCAAATACCGGGTTCACAATTCTCTTGTATTCTTTCACTACGTCCACTTTTAGTAGCAATAGATCACCATTCAAAACAAATTCAGCAGACGAGTTTTCTTCTGCCATGGGCGATGCGTTTTTTTCATACTCATAAAGTCTTTCCGTCGAAAGAGTGAGAGTGGTTTGCCGTGAGACGGCAACCTCAATAAGTTCATTAAAGGCGAGTCCGAGTTTCAGTCTCTGCTTTCTGAGCAGATCAATGAAGTCTGATCCATCATGCGGAACGATTATAGCCTTGTCGACTATTGCTTGTTCGCAGTCGCATACAATCATAATGTCTGCATGATCTGGACTTGTAAACGAGATTTCCCATGGCGAGAGCAGTTCCTTAAGAACTCTTGCATCAGAAGCCTTGCCTTGAAAACCTATTCTCACAGATGCACACACTCAGTCTCTGACGCCTAGTTTCAAATACACTAACGGGCCGGTTATCTTCCACCAGTCACGAAAAGGCGAGATATTAGAGTACCCACCTCTATGCCTGTGCGAGTAGACTTTCGAAACCGCAACTTCTTTCGTCCTGTAACCTAGAGTAAGTGCCTTGTAATGAATGTAGTATTCCAACTGGTAATTGTCAAGCCACTTCTGCCGTATGTTGATGTGCGTGTCCAGAAAAATCTTCAATTTGTAAGCCCTGAATCCATTAGTAACGTCCGTGCATCGAATGTTGGTGCACAAAGTCCATATGAACGGATAGAGTCGACTGAAGACTCCGCGAAGAAAAGGGTTTTTCACTCTTCTTCCTCCGGGCAGAAATCTTGAACCTTGTACGTAGTCGTAGCCTTCTCTGAGAATGGGTTCTAACAGTCGATGTATTTCTCCTGGATCATCTTTGTTGTTGCCAGCCATTACTACAGCCGCATCATATTGGTTGGCAAGTCCATAATCGATTCCTTCTCTTATCGCATGGCCTATTCCTTTTCTTTCTTTGTTTACGATTATGAAGACTGGCGTTTCGATTTTGGCCGCGGTCCTCTTGATTTCCTTCAAATCATCTTCTTCAGGACAATCTACTACGAGGCATATCCCGTCAACATATCCGTCTCTGAATTTTCCCAGAACTGTTACTGCCTTGACTATGTCTCTGTAGACAGGAATTATGGCAATCTTCTTCAACGTACAGCCATTCCTCATCTATCTATTCTGTTTACTCAGCATCTCTGTCGCAGGATTTCCCGCAACAACAGCTCTGTCTGGAACATTTTTTGTTACTACCGATCCTGCCCCTACCAATGCTCCTTCTCCGATGGTCACTCCAGCCAGAACGGTGCTATTTGCTCCGATCGAAGCCCCCCTCTTCACTGTGGTCTGAAACAGTTCCCATTCGCCTTTGACTCGGGGATACTTATCGTTCGTAAAACAGACACATGGCCCGATGAAAACGTCGTCTTCAACCGTAACGCCCGTGGGAATAAACACAAACGGCCTCACTTTGCAGTTGTCGCCTATGATGACATCTTCTTCAATGTAAACGTAGGCGTCGATCTTGCAGTTCTTTCCAATCTTGCACTTGTAGAGATTCACGTGATCATGAATTACGGTGTCTTCACCGACTTCCACGTCTTCTATGACGGAATGCCGAGGCTGTTTTCTCATGCACGACCCCGGAATATGACTTTCATTGTCTTTTCTTGTTCCATCGATTCCTTCAACTTCTCCAAGACTGCAACATTTCTAGCCCCTATCGGTCCGGGATTGTTTGAGTTCTCTTTTCCTAGAATGCTTTCCGCAAAATGCCCAGTCTCATCTAAAATCGTGTTGTTGGGTTTAACGTCAAGACTAAAACTTTCACCGTCACCGTTCTCATAGATTCGGACTGACTGTTCTACGCAGTCAACCACAGCGCTTCTTTCGGACCCTATGATGGTGGCTTCCCTTATTTTGCCTGGTTGGAGCCAACTCAGCTCTACATGTGCCATCAGATGATTGTCGAACTCCATAGTCATGTAGGCGAGTTCCTCCAATTTTGCTCGTCTATAGGCTCGAGCTTTACATGCCACTTTAGTAGGCCATTTGCGCAGGAGATAGTTCAATATGTCGACTGGATGAGGACCCAAATCAAAAATTATGTCACGATTCAGGGGAGAAGACATTAGTGTAGTCCATTGAAGCTTCAGATAGTACAAGTTACCCAAATACTCTTGAGCTACCAGATCACGCATCAATTTCAATGCGTTATTGAACCTGAAGATATGCCCCACCTGCAAGCATAGTCCTCTTGACTTTGCGATGCCGACGAGTTCCCAAGCTTGTTTGGCCTCCAGCGCCATGGGTTTTTCCAGCAACACGTGCTTGTTTGCTTTTAAAGCTTGTTTGCATATCGGATAGTGAGTTTCGTTTGGAGTACAGATGTGAACGGCATTCACTTCTTTTGATCGCAAAGCTTCCCTATAATCTCTCTCCAACTTTTCTTTAGACACGTGCAAAACTTGGTTGCAATGACCCAGATTCTCATCCGTCAGATCGCAGATCATCGACAGTTCAACATTCGGAACCGTTTCTGCCAAACGAACGTATTCTTTTATTACTTTCTTCCCCCAATAGCCGGCGCCTATCACTGCGATGTTCACTTTGTCTTTCATTTCTCGTACCTCGCTTACCGGTCTTTGAAGAATTCGTGTATCTTCCCACTAACCTGTCGAATCTCTTTTCCAGTAAGGTCTGGGTACATTGGTATGCTCAGACATGTCTCACAGAGCTCCTCACTTCTTGGAAACATTCCCTTCTTGAACCCGAAAAGCTCCTTGTAAACCGGTTGCAGATGTATGGGCAGTGTGTAGTTGACACCGCATTGGATGCCGTTCGACTCCAGCCAACTCTTGAGCTCCTCACGTTTTTTGGTTCTCACAGTGTAAAGATGATAAACAGGTCGAGTCTCCTCGTCACCTTTTGGAGGAAGAACAAGTTCGGGCACATCTGAGAGCAGTCGATCGTATATCTCCGCATTTCCACGACGCTTCTCATTCCACTCATCAAGATACCGAAGCTGAACCCTGCCCACCGCGGCATTAACAGTATTCAGGCGAGACGTGTAACCTATCATGTCATGCACGTACTTGCTCTTCCGTCCACAATCCCTCAACTTCGCAGCAACAGTAGCCAGTTTTTCGTCATTGGTTACGAGCATTCCTCCGTCTCCAGCGACGGTCATGTTCTTAGAAGGGTAAAAACTGAAACAAGCAACATCTCCAAGACTACCGACCTTGCGATTCCTGTAGAGAGCTCCGTGAGCCTGACAAGCATCCTCAACGACATACAAGCCTTTGTTATTGCTGATTCCGTTTATCGAATCCATGTCTGCAGGATAACCGTAGAGATGCACGGGAATGATGGCTTTCGTCTTGTTGTTCACAACTCGCAGAACCTCCCCCGGGTCGATAGTGTATGTCGTCAATTCTATGTCTGCAAACTTGGACACGGCGTTCGCATGAAGAATAACATTAGACGTAGCAACAAACGAAGCAGGCGTTGTGACTACTTGATCTTGATGCGACACACCCAGCGCCAACAACGCAATATACAATGCGTCTGTCCCAGAACTCATCGAGACAGCATAATCAACACCGCAATACCTGGCAAACTCTTCCTCAAACTTGAATACGCTCTCACCCAAAACAAAATGTTCACTCCAAAGAGCATTCACGGCAGCCTTTTCCATCTCCTTAGTGAAAACGGGCTTAGCCAGCGGGATGTTTACCGTATGTTCTTTCCTGCGAACTGAAGAAGACTTGACCACAGTTACCACTGGAAAGTCCCTCCCTGACGAGAGCAGACAAGAAAGCATGGACTAGAAAAGAACAAGACCTGCTTTCTCCTCTCCAACGCCCCTTCTCAGTGTGCGCAAGAGAAAATAATCGTTCGTCGGCTAGATAAGCGTACCTGAAACGATGTTCTATACCATAAAATCGATTTTTCAACCGATTACGGACACAATTTTATCAAATAATTCACCAAGAGTAAAACCTGAAGACACGTCTTCTCAGTTCAAAGAACAAGTTCACACAAACTCAATCGACACTAGTTGCAAACAATAAACTGACAGGAAACTCAAAGATCCATGTTCATCCAAAACAAACACCAGAAACTCTTCAGAATCCCTGAACTACTACTTGTTCTGCACTAAACTATTGCTTATTTTGGCTTCGCCCCAAAACGTCTTCATCGCAAAACATAGCATAAATACTTATTTTGAATTCACAAGCGCCTTAACCGCCAACACGCAGAGACGCTATGCGCAAAAGTGAAATCAATGCGCAGAAAAACACTCATCCTGATCCTCTTCCCAAGCGTACTTTTCCTTTGGACGATCGGGTGGAGCCTCTACTGGATTGGAAACAACCAAACAACCAACAACCGTCCAAACAAGAACAAACCACAAGTCATCCACTACACTACCAACGTAGGCCATTAACAAACAATTTCATAACCCTAATCATAATTCAACTAGAAAATAGCAAGGCTCGCCAAATGCCTGTTTCAGTCAAAACACCTGGTGCGCGCGTGCTCTAAGTTGGTTTTAAAGCGCGCGCGCTCGGGTATTGATCCGCCCTAATTCTCAACACTTTGACATAACAAAAATTGACGCATTGTCTGAAAGGGCCCTTTTGCCCATCCCCTTGGACTGCATACCGCAAGAGATAATATTCAGTCAGCCTCCAAGTAAACTTCCAAAACTTCTCTTGTTGCAGGTAGTTTTCCTGTTCTAGTTCTGACTTGCGGCCGCGAGAAATTCGACGGACTACGACAATTTTGCGAGCCGTCTTACCGCCCAAAATTGCACTACTCCGTCGTTTTTTCAACGCTGAAAACGCGCGCAGGGACTCTTCCCTAAGTATCTGTTTTTAAGCACTATTCCTTCGCAGGTCTTGCCAAGAACTCTGTTCCTTGGCGACGCCAAAAATCCCGAGCGCTGGGATTTTTTTGGCAACTGCTTTCGTTACAGTCTGAATTTTGAGACTGCTTGAGGCAATGTTGAAAAGAACATCAATTGTTACAGACGACTTAGCGCGCTTCTGTAATTATAATGTTCGACGCAGCAGGTTTCTATTTCTGGAGAAAAGGAAAATAGACGTGGCTAGAGTCTTCAAGTTGGTTTTAAACCGTTTTGGTTGAAGGAAAACCATATAAATCACCATACTGCTGTTGAATTGCACAAACGGAGAGTATATAGAGTGCCAAAATGGGGATACTCGATAGCGGAAGAAAGGTTGGATCCCGAGAAAAGCGTGAAGGCTAGCGCACGCGAGATCAAGGTATCCCATAAAGCAGCCATAGAAGTGTGCAGAGCAATCAAGGGTATGATGCTAATTCAGGCCAAGCAGTATCTTAAGGATGTTATGGCCAAGAAGAAAGCTGTTCCGTTCAAACGTTTCAAGAAGAAGGTGGGTCACAGACGCGGTTTGGATCATGCGTGTGCGGGCAGATATCCGGTGAAAACGGCGAAGCACATTCTTAAATTGCTTGAAGGCGCTGAAGCCAACGCCGAGAACAAGGGTTTGGACATCGACCGAATGCGCATCGTTCATGCCGCCTCGCAAAAGGGGATGCAGATGAAGCGTTATCAACCCCGAGCTCAGGGAAGAGCAACCCCCAGTATTGACATCATGACCCATGTAGAAGTGGCCCTTGAGGAGCTTGGCGAGAAAGGGGAAGTCGCGTAATGTCAGTAGTCAAACACTTTATGACAGAATCCATCAAACGAACCGAAATTGATGAATACCTGCAGAAAAAACTCGACAGAGCCGGTTACGGCGGGGTAAACATTTCCAAAACGCCGTTGGGAACGCACATAGTCATCTACGCGATGCGTCCCGGCATCGTCATCGGACGCGGCGGAGAAACGATAAGAGAACTCGCAGCCTTTTTGGGAGAAAAATTCGGCGTTTC
>Ga0315281_10010683_pt1 | contig 12628 bp, 13 predicted proteins | sample YL17G07_0_MG_FD_204540 | JGI IMG/M metagenome (GOLD analysis project Ga0315281, IMG submission 204540) | Sediment microbial communities from Yellowstone Lake, YNP, Wyoming, USA - YL17G07_0 | ecosystem: Environmental > Aquatic > Freshwater > Lake > Sediment | place: USA: Wyoming | collected... | reverse complement strand
CAGTTCGACTTTGGTGTCCAGTGATTGATTCAACGATTCGATCAGGAACCGGCTTGCCGGATCGCGGGCGATCGCCTTGCGGCTTTCGGTGATCGCGACGTCGATGACCCGCAGGTTCTTCTCAATGACTGCGACAGTTGCCGGGTCCAGTTGGTTGCGTCGCTCGTCCACGAGCTTTCGCAGCCGCGCGATTTCCCGGTCGTAGTCCGTGGACATCGTCCGGACCGCGAGCTGTGCCGACACCATGGACGCCGCCAACGCCGGCACCACATTGCCGCTGCCTTCGTCGGTGCTATGCGCGGAGAAACCGTTGGGCGCCACGCTAACGGCCGGCGCGCTGTCGCCAACCGCCAGCTCTGGATTTGCCGCCGCAACCTGCGTCGGCGTACGCGATAGTCCTGACACGTAGCCCAGTCCCACCGCGCCCATGAGCGCCGCAGCCGCCAGCCCCATCTGAAGCCACCGGATTGCCGCGACGCGGGCGGCGGGCGACCCCAACGCCGGCACCGCCGCCCCGATCGGTACCACCTGGGCTTCGATACGCGACGCGATGTCCGTCCACAGATCGCGCGACGGCGACAACTCGGGCAGCTTGGCCGATTCGGCGCGCAGCGCGCGCAGGTCCGCGAGCAACGCGCCGCATTCGGCGCACCCGAGCGCGTGCCGCTCCATTTCGGCGCGGGTCGCGTCGTCCGTCTCGCCTTCGAGGAACGCCATCAACTGTTCATTGAAGGCGTCGTGGGTCATTGGTGTCGTCATCGGTTCAACCTCTGCCGCAGCAACAGCCGCGCGCGGTGCAACTGCGCCTTCGTGGCGCCCGTCGTTACTCCCAACATCTCCGCAATTTCCTCGTGCTTGTAGCCTTCCACGTCGTGCAGCGTAAACACTCGGCGGGCGCCGGGCGGAAGGCGCGTAATGGCCTCCTCGAGGTCCAGCAGGTCGCCGGGGGGCAACGTCATCCCCACGACGCCGGCGTATCCGTCCATCCCGCGCTCTGCGTTCTCCTCCTCAAACCGGCTGCGACGGCGACTCTCCGTCTTTCGCTCGTTCAGCACGACGTTCACCGCCAACCGATGCAGCCAGGTTGCGAACGACGACTCGCCGCGAAACAGCTGCAGCTTTTCCCATGCCCGAACAAACACGTCCTGCGTGAGTTCCTCGGCGCGTGTGCGGTCCACGACCATGCGCGCGCAGAGCGAGAACACGCGATTCACGTGCCGGTGGTAGAGGCGCTCGAACGCCTGTCGGTCGCCGGACGCCGCCAGCGAGGCATCAGCGTCCAACGATCGATATCCGGAAGGTGATGCCTCGAGGGTCGCCACAGCGGCCATGAATCAGGAGTCTCCGTGCGTGCACTGGAGTAGATACTCCGGGCGGCAGGAAGGTTGGAAGAGCCTCGATTGTAGAACTACGCCGAAGTTCCGGATTTGCCAGTGTTTAGGGTGCGCAGCAGGGCAGGCAGGTCGGCGATTCGTTCCAGGTAAAGCCGCGGCTCGCTGGGGGCCAGGATCTCGCGCGAAAACGGCCCCCACAGTGCCGCGATCGTGGTCACGCCGGCGGCGTTTCCGGCCGCCATGTCGTGCACCGAATCGCCGATGAACACCGCATCGCCCGGCTCGCGGCCCAGTCGCTGGAGCGCGACCAACACGGGCTCCGGATGCGGCTTGTGGCGCGTGGTGGTGTCGCATCCGATGACTACGTCGAAGCACGACCCGATGCCCACCAGGTCGATGCCCCGTTGCGCCAGCGTTTCGGTCTTGCTCGTGACCACGGCCAGCGGATGTCGTGCCGCTTGCAGGCCGCGCACCGTCTCCACCACACCGTCGTAGGCTCGCACCAGTCGATCATGGTTCGGCAGTTGGTATTCGCGGTAACGCGCGAGCAGCGCTTCCACATCGGCGGAGTCCCTGGCGTAGGGACGGAACATGTCCACCAACGGCATGCCCACGCCGGACATCCACTCTGCGTCGCTCGGAACGCTCGCCGTGCGCCCCTCGAACGCGAAACGCGCCGAATTGAGGATCAGCTCGATCGAGTCGATCAGCGTGCCATCGAGGTCGAACAGGACGGCGGGCAGTTTTTTGGCTGGCATTGCAGCGTTAATGCTATGCCAACCATCAACATTTGTTTTTCGGATCGGTCGGATGCAATCCGATTCCGGCAGATTGGCGGAACATCGACCTGATTGTTGAGCAATTACATTGCGATTGTCGCGGTCATCCGCCGCATCGGAATCATCGGACTGATCCGGGATAAGGCTGTTACATTCACCCCCGCGACACTCCCTCACACGAGCATTGATTCATGGGCAAAGGCGACAAGCGTTCCAAGAAGGGCAAGATCTTCCGCGGCAGCTACGGCAAGCGCCGGCCGCGCAAACTCAAGAAGAAGCCCACGCCAGCGCCGAAAAAGGGCTAGACGCGGTTCGCCTTGAGCTGGTCCAGCGGGTAGAACGTCCCGCGCCAATCGATGCCGCCGGCGATCAAGGTGCGAGACACCGCGATCACCAGCATCCCGGTCTGGAGGATGGCGGCCAAGGGGTAGAGGAGGGTGAGCCACAGCGGCAGCTTTTGCGCCGCGGCGGTTCGCGCATAGCAGGCGAGGAGCGCGGCGACGGCGATGCCGTACAGCACCTGCTCCGGCCCGTAATTGGTGAACACGGCGACAAACGGATACACGCTCAGCGCGAGGTTGCCGAGCGTGGCCGCGAGGAACAGCGGCACGTTGTACTGAAGCACCGCGAACGCGTTCTTGCGAAAACCGAGAGTCGCTTCGCGCAGTGTGCGGTACCACTCTACGCCCACCATGCCCTGGCCGAACAGCACGCGCGGTTGCGCGCCGGCCTGCTTGAGGATCTTGCCGAGCATGAGATCGTCGTCCGGGCGCATCGCGATGCGGGTGTGTCCGCCCACAGCGCGGTAGTTGGTGGTGCGCACCATGTTGAACGCGCCAACGCCGAGGGATGCGCTGCTCTTCGGGTTCTCCACGCGCCACATGCGGCTGAGCACCACGCCCCATGTGAGGAAGTAGCCCACCACGAGCTGCAGGGGCCACGAAGGCAGGTCCATCTGCGGCGAAACGGCCACGTGGTCCGCGCCCGGATCGTCGAACACGCGCACGGCGCGCGCCACGGCGCTCCGGTGCAGCATGACGTCGCCGTCCATGAAAAGCAGAAGCGCGCCAGTGGCGCGTTCTGCTCCGACGTGTAGCGCGTGGTTCTTGCCCAGCCAGCCGGCCGGCAAGTCGCGGATGTGGACCACGGCAAGCCGCTCGGTCTTGGCCGCCATGGTGTCGAGGATTCCGCCGGTGCCGTCGGAGGACCGGTCGTCGACCACGATCAATTCCACGTCGTGATAGTCCTGCGCCAGGAGCGCCGCCACCGCGCCGCGGATGTGACGCTCCTCGTCGCGGGCGGCCACCACGATGGACACGCGCGGACCATGGCCCTCGGGCGACGGCGTCACGTCCGCAAGTTGGCGCGTGGTCACATACACGCGCACAATAATCGCGAGCGAGACCAGCGCGATGACCGCCGGGATGGCGGGGACGAGGACGCCTGCGGCGCTCATGGGCGGTAATGATACCGACTCATTCCCCGTGGACACGAAGTGCCTGCCGTGCCATGTTCATGGGATAGCACAGGCCCCGTTACGGAGAGCTCAGATGACCCTATCGCGTCGAAGTTTCGTAAGAGCGGCTGGCGTCAGCGGTATCGGCGCGCTGGCCACCCCACTGATCGCCGCCCGCGGCAGCGAAGCGCTGAGCGCAGGCTGGACTGAACCGGGCTTCTATCCCGGGGCTGTGATTACGGCCGCACGTGAGGAGCGTCTTGCGTATCGCTCGAAGTTTGCAAACGCCATTCGTCTCGACAGCAACGAGAACCCAAACGGCCCCGGCCGCGCGGCCCTCGAGGCAGTGCGCACGATGTTCACGGAGGCCAATCGCTATCCGGACACTCAGGAAGACGATCTTCAGGCCGCGGTCGCGAAGCATCAGAAGGTCGCGGAGAACAACGTGCTCATGGCGTGTGGCTCCGGTGAGATCCTCCGCAGCGCATGCTTCGCGTACACGGGGCCGGGTAGAGCGCTGGTCACTGCGTCGCCGTCGTTCGAGACCCCGGTTGGATTCGCGGAGTCCATGGGCGCTGAGGTTCGCAAGGTGCCGGTGGACAAGGATCTCAGGCTCGACCTGAACCAGATGCTGGACAAGGTGCAGGGCGCCGGACTGGTCTTCTTCTGCAACCCGAACAACCCGACGGCCACGGTGCACGGCGCGTCCGTCGTGAAGGACTTCATCGCGCAGGTGAACAAGCGCAATCCGGACTGCATGATCATGATGGACGAGGCGTACCACGAGTATGTCGAGGATCCCAATTACTCGACGTCGATTCCGATCTCGCTCGACAACCCGAAGGTCTTCACCGTGCGCACGTTCTCGAAGGTGTTCGGCATGGCCGGCTTGCGCGCGGGCTATGCGATTGGCCGTCCGGAAGCACTGCGTCCGATGGGCCGTCATAAGCTGGGCAGCGGCGTGAACGTTCTGGCCGCGGCCTGCGGTGTAGCGACTCTGCCGGACGAGGCTCACATCAATGCCGAAATCAAGGTGAACCGCGAGGCCAAGGCGTTCACCGTCAAGGCGTTCGAGTCCCTGGGTTTCAGGCCGAGCGCGTCGCAGGCGAATTTCATCATGGTGCCCATCGGTCGCGACTCGCGCGCGTTCAAGGATGAGTGTGCCAAGCACGGCATCCTCGTGGGCCGGCCGTTCCCGCCACTGACGACCCACCTCCGGGTCTCGATTGGCACGATGGAGGAGATGAAGAAGGCGGTGGACGTGTTCAAGCAGGTGCTGTCCGGCGCTGCGAACTAGTTCGGCATGAAGCGCCTCGCGCTCACGGCGATGTTGCTCGTCGCTTGCGGGCGCGGGGCGGACACGAACGCAAATGAGGCGGCCGGCAGTCCGGCCGTCGCGGCGCCGAACGGCCAGACGCCGGGCGTACAGTGTCCGGCGACGGGACTCTGGGCCGAGTGCGGCGTGTACAACCGGCTCGAACGCGCCGGTCTCGCGCCGCGACGGGACTCGTCCGTGGTCTCGGAGTCTCCGCTCACGATCACAGGCTCTCAGCTGAACGTGGGCAACGCCGACCTGGAGCTGTATTTCTATTCCGATTGGCGGGCGCGCGAGCGGGAGCAGCGCTTGCTCAACAAAGCGAAATACGTTTCGTTCGACGCGCCCACGATGCAGTCACTGCCCACGCTCATCCAGAACGCCAACCTCATCGCCATCTTGCACAGCCGCAACGACCACCTGCGCGAGCGCGTCTCCGACGCGATCACCGCCGGTCCGCCGCAGCCGCCGACATCGTTCAATCCATGACACGAACTCCACGCGCATCAGTCGTCGTCTCGTTCTCCGCCCTCGTGCTCGGCCTGGTGTCCTGCCAATCGGGACAATCGGGACAATCGGGCCAATCGCGCGAATCGAAGGCGTCGCTCCTGAATCCGAGTCCGGCCGAGCTTGCGCAACTTGCGCCCGATTCGTTCAAGGTGTTGTTCGAGACCAGCAAAGGTCACTTCACCGTGCAGGCGTTCCGCGCCTGGGCGCCGGTTGGTGCTGACCGCTTCTACTTCCTGGCCAAGCACGAGTACTTCGACGGCGTGCGGTTCTTCCGCGTGCTGCCGAATTTTGTGGTGCAGTTCGGCATCAGCGGTGATCCGACAATCGCTGAAGTGTGGGAGAAACGGACCCTTCCGGATGATCCCGTAAAGCAGAGCAACCAGGCCGGGATGATCACGTACGCGATGGGCGGGCCGAACACGCGCACGACGCAGATCTTCATCAACAAGCGCGACAACAGCCGCCTGGACTCCATGGGCTTCGCCCCGATCGCCAAGGTGATCGACGGCATGCACGTCGTGGAGCAGTTGTACTCCGGCTACGGCGAGGGTGGGCGCGGTGGGCCGGATCAGGGGCAAATCCGCAGGCAAGGCAACGGCTACCTCGACCGCCAATTCCCGCGCCTCGATTCGGTCGTGAAGGCGCGCGTCGTGAAGGATTGACGCGGCGTCCCGCGCGGACTCAATTGGCCTGTACTCTCGTACCAGCCACGTGGAACTAAAGGCGATCACCCGCGAAGGCGTGCCGGCGGCCCTGCAAAAGGCCGAGCGCTACCGCCTGCTCAATGACTCCACGGCGGCCGAGAGCATTTGTCTCGACATCCTCCAGGTAGAGCCGGAAAACCAGCAGGCACTGGTCATGCTTCTGCTGGCGATCACCGACCAATTCGTGGACGACACGGGCGATGGCGTGGATCGCGCGCGCGAGGTGCTGCCGCGGCTCAAGGACGACTACAAGCGGTCGTACTACTCCGGCATCATCAGCGAGCGAAAAGCGAAGGCGATCCTGCGTCGCGGCGGGCTCGGCACGGCAGACGTCGCGCACGATTGGTTCCGCGAGGCCATGCGCTGGTACGAGAGGGCCGAGGCCGCGCGGCCCAAGGGAAACGACGAGGCCATCCTGCGTTGGAACACCTGCGCGCGCATGCTGGGGCGCCACGAGCCATCGCGCGTCTCGCGCGACGAGTTCGAACCGGCGCTCGGCGAGTGACGCTGCCGCAGTGTCGCGATCCTGACCTCAACTCCGGGCGCGCGTGAAACCGCAGCATGACGTGTTGATCGTCGGGGGTGGCGGTGCGGGTCTCCGCGCCGCCATCGCCGTCGCCGAAGCCGACCCCAAGCTCAAGACCGCCGTCATCTCGAAGGTGTACCCGATGCGGAGCCACACCGTCTCCGCCGAGGGCGGCGCCGCCGGTGTGATCGCCAAGGACGACTCGCTCGAGGAACATTTCTACGACACGGTGTCCGGCGGCGACTGGCTGTGCGACCAGGATGCCGTGGAGGCGTTTGTGAGGGAAGCGCCGCAGGAGTTGATGCGGCTGGAGCACTGGGGCTGCCCCTGGAGCCGCGAACCCGACGGCAAGGTGGCCGTGCGTCCGTTCGGCGGGATGAAGAGGAAGCGCACGTGGTTTGCCGCGGACAAGACCGGTTTCCACATGCTACACGCTTTGTTCCAAACGACGCTCAAGTACCCGAGCATCGAGCGCTACGACGAATGGTTCGTCACCAAGCTCCTGGTCGACGACGGACGCGTGCAGGGCGTAGTCGCCATCGAGATCATGACGGGCCGGATCGAGACGATCACGGCGAAGTCCGTGATTCTGTGCACCGGTGGGTGCGGACGCGTCTTTCCGTTCACCACGAACGCGGCGATCAAGACCGGCGATGGAATGGCGCTCGCCTACCACGCCGGCGCGCCGCTGAAGGACATGGAGTTCATCCAGTACCACCCCACTGGGCTGCCCTTCACGGGCATCCTCATCACCGAGGCCGCGCGCTCCGAGGGCGGATACCTCGTCAACAAGGACGGCTACCGCTATCTCCAGGACTACGACCTCGGCAAGCCCGAGGCGACGCCGGTGTTTCGCGCCATGGAACTCGGCCCGCGTGACCGTCTGTCGCAGGCCTTCGTGAAGGAAATGCAGAAAGGGCGCACGGTGGACACGCCGTACGGGCAAGTGGTGCACCTCGATCTCCGGCACCTGGGCGAGAAGGTGATCGACACCAAGCTCCCGTTCGTGCGGGAGCTGTGCCAGAAATACCAGAACGTCGATCCGGTGAAGGAACTGATCCCGGTGCGGCCGGTCATTCATTATATGATGGGCGGCGTGTCCACAGACGTGAATGCCGCGACGCCCATCGCGGGGCTGTACGCGGCGGGCGAGGTGGCGTGTGTCAGCATCAACGGCGCCAACCGGCTCGGTTCCAACTCGTTGCCAGAGCTGCTCGTGTTCGGTGCGCGCGCCGGCCGCGCCGCCGCGGAATTCGCGAGGTCAACTTCGGACACTACGCCGGCCGCGATCGCGCAGGGCAAAGCCGAGCACACGCGCCTCGCGAAGGACTTCGGCGGCAAACGCAGTGGCCGCGAGCGGATCGCGACCCTGCGCGAGGAAATGCAGAAGACCATGGAGCACAGTGCCGGCATCTACCGCACGCGGGACTCGCTGGCAAAGGCCGTCACGACCCTCCGGGATCTCCAACTGCGATTCGCCAACGTCGTGATCGAGGACCAGAGCAACACGTTCAACACCGAGCGGCTGGCGGCGCTGGAGTTGTCGTGCATGCTGGATGTTGCTGAGTCGATGGCCAACGCGGCGTTGCTGCGCGAGGAGTCGCGTGGCGCGCACCAGCGCACCGATTTCCCAAAGCGTGACGACACAAAGTTCCTGAAACACACGATGGTATATCGGCAGAGCGACGGCTCGTGCCGGGTGGAGTACGCGCCGGTCACGATCACGACGTTGCCGCCCGGCGAACGCGTCTACGGCAAGGGGAGCTGAGCATGGCCGACCGAATCACCATGCAGGTGTCGCGGTATCGTCCTGAGATCGAGAGCGACGCGCAGTTCGAGGAATTCGAAGTTCCGTGCCCCAAGGACTGGGTGGTGCTCGACGGCCTGAACTATGTGAAGGACCAGGTGGACGGCACGCTGTCGTATCGCTGGTCGTGCCGCATGGGCGTGTGTGGCAGCTGCGGCATGATGGTGAACGGCGAGCCGAAGCTCACCTGCGCGACGTTCCTGTCGGACTATGCGCCGGGCCCGGTGAAGGTGGAGCCGCTGCGCAACTTCCCCGTGGTGCGCGATCTCGTCGTCGAAATCGGCGACTTCATGCGCAAACTCGTGTCGGTGAAGCCGTGGATCATCCGCAAGGAAGAGAAGCCGATTTCGCAGGGCGAGTATCTCCAGACGCCGGACGAGTTGGACGAGTACAAGCAGTACAGCATGTGCATCAACTGCATGCTGTGTTATTCCGCGTGCCCGGTCTATGGCTTGGATCCCGGGTTCATCGGCCCCGCGGCGATCGCCCTGGCGCAGCGTTATAACCTGGACTCGCGCGACGAGGGCGCCGCCGAACGGCAGGAGATACTCTCGCAGCACGAGGGGATTTGGGGGTGCACGTTCGTGGGCGAGTGTACCGAGGTGTGCCCCAAGCACGTGGACCCTGCCGGCGCGATCCAGCGCTACAAGCTCACGGCCGCGACGGACTACATGAAGTCCTTTATCCTGCCACGTGGCCGAAAGGCGGACGAGGCAAAGCCGGTATGACCGGCTCGCCGATCTACCGCGAGCACCATCCCAAGTGGCTGCGGCCACGGATGTCCACGTGGTGGTGGCTCGAGAAATGGGCGTTCGTGAAGTTCATCCTGCGTGAGCTCTCCAGCGTGTTCGTCGCGTGGTTCGTGGTGTATCTGCTGTTGCTGTTTCGCGCGGTGCGAGACGGGGACGGCGCGTACCAGAACTTCCTCGCGTTCTCGGCGAACCCGATCGTGCTGACGGTGAACGTCGTCACGCTGTTTTTCGTCGTGTTCCACGCGCTCACGTGGTTCGCGCTCGCGCCACGGGCGATGGTGGTGCACATCGGCAAGAAGAAGGTTCCGCCGTTCTTGATTGGCGTGGGGAACTACGGCGGTTGGATCATGGTCTCCGCCGGCATCTTCTGGTTCCTGCTCCGCTAATGGCGAAATCACACAGGCGACCCATCGAGCCGCTGCTCTGGGTGCTCTTCAGCGGCGGCGGCGTTGCCTCGGCGATGCTGATGCCGGCGCTCGTCTTTTTGTTCGGACTCGCCTTCCCCCTGGGCTGGCTGCCGGCCACGACGTACGAGCATCTCCGTCCGGTGCTGTTGCATCCGCTCACTCGGCTGGTGCTGTTCGGTGTGTGCATGCTGTCGCTCTTTCACTGGGCGCACCGCTTCAAGTACACGCTGTACGACGGGCTCCAGATCAAGCACTTGAACGAGGCGGTCAACACGTTCTGCTATGGCGGCGCTGTCGTCGGCTCGATCGTCGCGGGATACGTTCTCTCCCGGTTGGGGTAGCGTGATGCTCGGCACCGGCAGTTGATGAGGCTCAAGGTCGCCTTCCTGTGGCTGGCGGGCGCTTTCGCCGCGCTGTGCGCAGTGCTGCTGATCCGCACGTGGGTCTACTCGACCGGTGGCGCCGACGACGCGGTCGTCCCGATCGCGGCCACCTCGCCGGTGGACTCATCGCCGCTGCGCCGGTTGAGCGAGGCGATCCAGATCGCCACGGTCACGCAGTTCAACGTGCCGGCCAACATCCCGCAGTTCCTCAAGTTCCACTTGTTTCTACAGCGCTCGTTCCCGCTGGTGCACGCGAAGCTCAGGCGCGAAGTTGTGGACTCGGGCTCGCTGGTATTCACGTGGCGCGGCACGGATACGGCGCTCGCGCCGGTGCTGCTCATGGGCCACATGGATGTGGTGCCCGTGGAGCCCGGCACGGAGAAGGCCTGGACGCATCCGGCGTTCTCCGGCGCCATCGCGGACGGTTCCGTGTGGGGACGTGGCTCGTTGGACGACAAGATCAGCGTCATGGGCCTGCTCGAAGCCACGGAAGCGCTGCTCAAGGCGGGCTACCAGCCCAAGCGTACCGTGATGTATTCGTTCGGCCACACGGAAGAGGGCGGCGGCTCGTCCGCCCGGATCGTGGCCGAGTTGTTCAAGTCGCGCGGCATCGCGCCGTGGTTCGTGATGGACGAAGGCGGCGCAGTGGGCGACGGGCTGGTGCCGGGCGTGGCGGGCCGCGTGGCGCTGGTGGGCGTGGCGGAGAAGGGGTACTTGACGCTCCGGCTCACGGCCAAGGCCGACGGCGGGCATTCGTCGATGCCTCCGCGCGAAACCGCGGTGAGTATCGTGGGCAACGCGGTGCGCAAGGTGCAGGGCGCGCCGTTGCCGTCGCGGATTGGCGGGGCCACGCGCGCGATGTTTGATGCGATCGGGCCGTCGATGCCGTTTGGGGCCCGGGTGGTATTCGCCAACTTGTGGCTGTTCGAGCCGCTGGTGACGCGGCTGTTGGCGGGTGAGCGCACGGGGAACGCGATGGTACGCACGACCACGGCGGCGACGATGCTGAGTGGGGGCATCAAGGACAACGTGGTGCCCACCACGGCGAGCGCGATCGTGAACTTTCGCCTGATGCCGGGCGACAGTGTGGCATGGGTGATTTCGCGCGTGAAGGACATTGTGGGCGATACGCGCGTCACCGTCGAAACAGTGGAGGGTGCGGGTCGGGAAGCGAGCAACGTGTCGCCGGCGAACAGCCCGGGGTTCGGCCTCATCGCGGAGAGCATTCGCGAGTCGTTCGGCGCGAAGATCGTGGCGCCGTATCTCGTGGTGGGCGGCACGGACGCGCGCAACTTCGAGATCGTGTCGCGCAACGTGTATCGCTTTGCGCCGATCGTCGCGAGGCCGGGTACGACGGAGTTGATCCACGCGACCAATGAGCACGTGGGCGTCGACAACTACTTCGCGGCGATCCGGTTCTTCGGGCGCCTCATCGGGTCGTCCACGCGCTAGGCAGTAGCGCGAAGCAGTAGGAGCGCCACGATACCTGCCACACCACCGCGCGGTCTCGTGTGCAGTGTCGCGAAGTCACGGATTGCCCGGAGCCAATCCGAATCGCTAAGCGCCGAGCGGGTGATCTCGTGCAACAGGCGTTCGGCGCCTGCTGACAATGCCGCACCGGCCACGTTTCGCACGGTGGTCAGCATTGGCGTCGCGGCTGGACGCGCGTGGCGCGGGATGCGGTGGCTGATGTAATCCACGCGCTGCAAGAGCGCACGCCGCGACCGCGCGACGCGCCGCTCCGACCCGTCGACGACGTTCACTGTGTCGCGTCGGCGCAGCCAGGCCGCGATCGCAGATTCCGCAGCGGCGCACTCGCTGGAGTCCGCGGTTGAGTCCACCTCTCCCGCGCCGTGCACGAGCTCGGCGAGCGCCACCGGATCGTCCGTAACTGCGTCGGTGCCTCCGATGAGATGGAGGTGACCGCTGATTCGTACGCACGCGATGAAACCATTGCGCGTTGACCGCACCGCGCCGCACACAGGTTCAGGGGGCGGCCGGCCGCTGCTTCGCCACGCTGCGAGCGCTCCGGCAAGCACTTGATGCACCGCCGCGGATGAGTTGTCATGCGCGGTTGCGACGCCGGGAAGAATCGCACCACTCACGCCCACTGTGAGTGCCGCCGCGCTCAGCTTGCGTCTCAACCGGCCCTTCAGCTCGAGCATGCGCTCAGCCGGCGCCGGCGGCGCCATCGCGTACACGATCACGCTCGCCTCGGGTGACCCGATGCGCCGCACGCGGCCCACGCGCTGAGCCAAACGCGCCGGGTTCCACGGCAAGTCGAGGTGAACGACAACGCTGGCGTCGTGAAGACTCACGCCCTCGCTCAACACGTCGGTCGTCAGCAGGACGTCGATGCGCTCCCGCTCCGGCGTTGCGCGGCGTGAAGGGGGTACGAAGCGAGCGAGGATCTCGTCGCGCGCCACTCGGCCGCCGGCGTTGCGGCCGCCGGCGTGTGTGAGCATCGCCACGCGCAGCCGAGGGACGAGCAGTCGATAGAGCGCCCCAATGGTTTCGGCGTACTCGCTGAACGCGACAATGCGCCTGCCCGGGTGTCGGCGTGCCACGTCTCGCAACAGGTTGGCACGCGCTTCGTCGGGGTTTGACGCTGACGCGAGCCAGTCGAGCGTTGCGCGTGTGGCCAAACGGTGCGCC
>Ga0315281_10010682_pt1 | contig 12629 bp, 11 predicted proteins | sample YL17G07_0_MG_FD_204540 | JGI IMG/M metagenome (GOLD analysis project Ga0315281, IMG submission 204540) | Sediment microbial communities from Yellowstone Lake, YNP, Wyoming, USA - YL17G07_0 | ecosystem: Environmental > Aquatic > Freshwater > Lake > Sediment | place: USA: Wyoming | collected... | reverse complement strand
GATCGCCGCTCGAAAACGCACACCTTGTACCCGAGCTTGGCAAGCCTGTAGGCAATGTAACTCCCGATGGGGCCAGCACCCACGATCATTGCATCGTACAATTCTTCACCCGTTCACGAATCATATCAGCTTGGTAATGGCTTCGGTTAATCCTAGCACCAAAGAGTCCCGAATTCAAGAAGAATCTCAACCCAGACTTGCCTTTATCGCTGCAGCTAGTTATACTTACCCCTAGTTATAAAAGGAGTAAGCCAATGCCGTCCTATGCCTTTTTCAAGAACAAGTTTGTCCCTCTTCCGGAAGCTAAAATCGGTATCCTGACCCATGCCCTGCACTACGGCACAGCCTGCTTCGAAGGAATCCGAGGAAATTGGAACAGCCAGGAAGAGCAACTCTATATTTTCCGCTGCCAGGAGCACTACGCAAGACTGCTTAATAACTGCAAGCTGTTAAAAATCAATCTCCCCTACTCTGTGGATGAACTCTGCCGCCTCACTGTAGAGCTCCTTCAGAAGTCCAGGTACAAAGAGGACGTCTACATACGTCCACTGGCCTACAAGAGCTCCGAGGCATTGGGCGTAAGATTGCACGGGCTCGAAGATGACATCTTTATAGTGGTTACTACCTTCGGTCCCTATTTAGATGCTACAAATGGCATTAAATGTTGTGTCTCCTCTTGGCTCAGACCCGATGACAATATGATTCCCGCACGTGGTAAAATTACTGGTATTTATGTCAACAACGCACTCGCTAAAACCGAAGCTATCGAGAATGGCTTCCAGGAAGCTATCATGCTTACCTCAGATAGCTATGTTTCAGAAGGCAGCGGTGAGAATATTTTTCTGGTGACGGATAGTGAGCTGGTGACTCCTTCCTGCTACGACAGGATTCTCATGGGGATCACCAGAGATGCCGTGATCAAACTGGCCAAGGACGAACTAAATATTGAAACCATAGAACGGCATATTGACCGCAGCGAGCTATACTTGTCTGACGAGGTCTTCCTCACGGGCACAGCAGCCCACATAACTCCCGTGGTTGAGATCGACCACCGTAAGGTGGCCAACGGGAAAATCGGGAAACTGACCAAGAAACTGCAGAAGCTCTATTTCGACGTGGAGTTCGGCAGAAACAGGAAATATCTCCACTGGTGTACCCCTGTTTACACTAAACCGGCTCGGGGCACGAAAACCAGAGCGAGGACACGGTAGGCGTGTTAGTAGGTTCGGCGATTGGCCCCGGCTGCTTCTCAGATACGAGGCATCTGCCTCAGGACTATGGGGATGAAATCTCAAAGCTCATCTAATCCTGAACTCTCCCTGATAGTGCCCACTTACAACGAGAGGGAAAACATCGTGCCCCTGGTGGAGAGAATCCACAAATCACTATTTAACTACAACTATGAACTCATTGTGGTCGACGATAACAGCCCCGATGGGACCTCCGAGCTAGCCAAAAGTCTCTCAGCCCAATATCCGGTCTCGGTGCTCGTGCGCACGACCGAGCGCGGTCTGGCCTCGGCGGTAGTCGCCGGATTTAACCAGGCGAAAGGGGAGGTCTTAGGAGTCATAGATGCCGATCTACAGCATCCTCCGGAGTTTATACCGGCTCTGCTCAAGGCAGTGAGAGATGGAGCGGATGTGGCAATCGCCAGCCGCTACATCCCAGGCGGCGGCATCGAGGGCTGGACGCTCACGAGGAAGATCATCTCCAAGGGAGCGAAACTGCCAGCGAACCTGCTCCTGTCTTCGGCCAGAAAAATCAAAGACCCTCTTTCAGGCTTTTTCCTGTTTAAAAGGAAGGTCATAGACGGGGCAGTGCTCAGCCCCACCGGCTATAAAATCCTTCTCGAAGTGCTGGCCAGGGGTAGGGGTAACGCAAATAATGTGGTAGAGGTGCCCTACACCTTCAAAGAGAGAGAAAGAGGGAAGAGCAACCTGACGGCAAAGGAGCAAATAAACTACCTGAAACACCTTTACCGCCTGGCATGGGATGACGGGGGAATTAAGCGATTCTTAAAGTTCTGCGTAGTGGGGGCGAGCGGTGCAGGAGTCAATCTGGGATTTCTGGCGCTCTTCGTGGAGGTCGCCGGCTTAAACAAAATCGTAGCTCAGATACCGAGCTACGAGATCTCCATACTGACTAATTTCGCGTTTAACGAATTCTGGACCTTTAGCGACCGCCGCACTCCGGGCATGGGGCCTTTCCTGATGCGCGCCCTCAAGTTCAATTTAGTCAGCCTAGTTGGCTGGGGCATCAACCTGGCCGTGTACACCCTCGCTTTGAAGGTTGCAGGAATCAACTACATCGTTTCCCAGGTAATCGCGATAGCCGTAGCCATGATGTGGAACTTCTTCTCCAACGTAGCATGGACATGGAGAACAAAACCTGCAGGAGACACACATGACTTACGTACCAAATGAGCCACCAATGGGCAGTCTTTTTATGGAATACTTCCAGCAATATTTTATCCTGGTTTATTTCTGCACCTTAGGCGTACTGCAAATTGCATCAGCTTACGCCGGTCTCAAAGGATTATTATTCTTCAGGAAACCTTTACTAGTCTACATTTTCGCTGCAGCGGCAATAATAGGGGCATTTACCTGGTTTTATCTCATCGCTGACCGTAACGCCGAGCCACTGATGAGCATCCATAATGGGAAGAAAAAGTTTTTCGGCGAGGCAGAGTCATTTGGAGGATTCATGGCAGCTGCCTTCAGCGCTCTAGTGTCCACCCTTTTGATATCTTCGCTGTTGAACACTAGAATTGGCAGTTCACCTCAACAAGAAGTACCTGAAGGACTAGATGCTCTCAAAGAGATGACCTTTTTTCAGGCAATAAAGCGCAGGATTAGAAAGGGAAAGTAATCATTTCCACGCTTATTCATGCTGACCAAACCCTATTCCTTTGGATCAATGGCCTCAGTGGACACGTACCCGCTTTTGATAGATTTATGTCTCTGATGGGAGACGACTGGTTCGTAGTTACATGGTTGTCGCTAAGCACGATTGCCCTCTGGTTTGGGGCTAGAAGCACACGTCAAAGATTACGCAACCAAATAGCGGTGTTTGCCTGCGCATGGGGTGTAGGAATCACCAGCCTTTGGTTTCATCTTTTTACAATTTTTAACCTTCTACATCGCCTTCGCCCATACCAACAACTGCCCAATGTCCATATGCTCTGCTATACGCGCGTAGACCCCTCCTTCCCCGCCGAGTCAGCTGCTATCGGCTTCGCTTTCGCTACCGCAATTTGGATGGGGAACCGCAAAGCAGGGATCGCCCTTTACATCTTAGCTTTCCTTTGGGCTTTTGGACGTGTCTATTGCGGTGTTCACTACCCAGCAGACGTGTTTGTGGGAGCACTTATCGGAGTGTTTACATCATACGGTATGTTCAAATTGTACCAAATCCTCAAAATAGCGCCACTCTCATTTATCAAATTACTCAAATGGTTGAATCTAGCGTAACAAAAAAAGATATAATAAGCTAAATTATGAAGCGCTAAGCATCCGAGGTAATCGACAATATGGCTTCGGCTTACTTTATATTTGTGTTCTTGGCGTCCATAGGGCTATACCAAATAGTCACAATCCCTGCAAGGCTCAAGGGACTATGGTTCTTCAACCAACCGTGGCTACAATATATCTTCGGCATCCTGACGATTCTCGGAGCATACGGATGGTTCTTTACCAGCAAGGGACGTAACTTACAATCTACAGTCGAGGGAGCTCAGCAACTCGGATTGTTCCTAGGCGCAATCGTTGCATCCTATTTTGTAACGGCCATTCTATCATCTATCATCCAAGCCGGGACTAATGCCCAAGATGACAGCCCACAGGAACACAAACAGCAGGATTTGGGGATGGAAGCGCTGAAGACGAAGACGCTCTTCGAAAGCATTGCCGCCAGATTAAAGAAAGGGAAAGAGGAAAAAGTCTAATGCCACCGCTTTCTGGATGGACAGTGTGGATAACCGGCTTCGTGGGCAAAGTATCTGCGCTAGATCAAGTCATGCACCTGTTCGTTAACGATTTCTTCATTCCGATTACCATATTCCTCATCATGCTCGCCTTATGGCTAGGTCAAGGCGACCCTGTGCGAAGAGAACACCTACAGAGAGGTATCATGAGTGCAGCCGTTGCTATCGGGATATCCTCTCTTATTGTGAAGATAATGAACATCCATATCTTCTGGCCACACCCGTACGCCATACCCGACAAATTATTTGACAGCGCCAGATATGCCATGCAAACAATTCATTATCCCTCCGGTGACCCCACTTTCCCCAGCAACGCAGCCACAATATCGTTCGCTGCTGCAATAGGGGTCTACCTCACCAATCGCAAGGCAGGAATTGTCATCTACTTCCTAGCCTTCCTCTGGTCATTCGCACATTTTTATGCCGGCATGCACTTCTTTGTAGACATCATTGCTGGAGCAGCCATTGGCATACTCACCGCTATATTCATAAGTAAAGTGTTTATGCCCCGAATAGAGCCCATACCCACACTGGTCATGAAACTATGGCGATATCTATACCTCGCTTGAGCTAGACAATCCAAAAAGTTAGCTGAAATCGTAGCAGAAGTATTTATGCTAGTACCGATCCCACGGTATCATGCACCTCTTCCACAATCCCTAAACGGACACAGGAACAAACGGAGTCATTTCCTTAGTAGGAATCATACCTGTAGGAGTGAAATTGACTATGAGATTCATAATTGCATTTTACCTAGGCAGGCTTGGGTTTACCAGCACCACGAGGCTTGGAAGGGACAGTCAATTCCTGATACTTCCGCTGGCAGCTATCCTGTTTCAGATGAAGCCCGCAGACAGCGCATGCTGCCGAACGGCAGTTGAGCGTTACCTGCCCTTGCTTGGCACGCTCGTATTCCCTCTTTAAAAAACCGAGTTCGATTCCCGTATCCATATGAGACCAGGGCAATAGCTCATCGAGAGGGCGCTCTCTGCATGCGTAGAAATAGGGGTCGAGGCCACATTCACTGAAAGCCTTCTGCCAATTATCAAAGCTGTAATGCTCGCTCCAGGCATCGAATTTACACCCCAGTTGCCAGGCACAGTGGATTACCCTAGCCAAACGACGGTCACCCCGCGACAGCACTCCCTCAAGCAGGCTCACCTGGGGATCCTGCCATGATAGGTGGGCACCGCTTTTCTTCAAACCTGATTTGAGTATCTGCTGCCTGGCAGCTAAATCCTCGCCGGATGCCTGAGCCACCCACTGAAACGGGGTGTGAGGCTTAGGGACAAAGGTCGAGGCATTTATCCTGATATTCATTCCACTATTTCCGATAGCCCTTATCTTGTGCATCAGTTCCACAATGCCCGCTATGTCGGCTGGGGTCTCAGTGGGCAACCCGACCATGAAGTAGAGCTTGATATTTCTCCACCCCCGTTCCCAGGCAGTCTCGATTGTACGGAGTACATCCTCCTCAGAGACCCCCTTGTTAATCACGTGGCGCAGGCGTTCCGTGCCCGCCTCGGGCGCGAAGGTGAGGCCTATCTTCTTTCTATCCTGGAAGGAGTGGGCCAGCGCCACGGAGAAGGTATCTAGCCGCAGGCTAGGCAGCGACAGGGTGAAATTGCCCCCCTTATATTTCCGCAACAGCGTGCTGACTACATTCTCGATTCCAGGGTAATCGCTGGTGCTGAGGGAAAGCAGTGAAATCTCGTCATAGCCGCAGTTCTTCACCAGACCTTCCACAGCCTTCACCACCTCCTCCTGAGTGCGTTCCCTCACCGGACGGTAGATAATCCCTGCCTGACAAAAGCGACAGCCCTGAGCACAGCCCCGCTGTATCTCAACTGCACCCCTATCATGTATCACCTGCAGATAGGGCACAATGGGACATGTCAAAGCTGGAGGCAGTTTATTCACTACACGCCGATCGATGACAGGCTTGGCCTCAGCCACTGTAGGGCCTATCGAAGCCACCGTGCCATCAGGGTGGTAATCAACCTTGTAAAAGCTGGGCACATATATGCCGGGGATTTGGGTCGCTTCCCTCAATAGCTCCTGCTTGCCGCCAGTTCCCTTCTTCTTCCACTTCCGGAACACCTCCAGAAACTCCAGAACCACCTCCTCACCCTCACCGACGACGAACAAATCGATAAAATCGCCCATGGGCTCCGGATTCAGAGTGCAACCACCGCCGGCGATCACCAGCGGCAGCGAGTCTCCTCTTTCCGCAGCCAGGACGGGTATCCCCGCCAGCTCCAGCATGTTCAGGACATTGGTGTAGGTTAGCTCATAACCCAGGGAGAAGCCCAGGATATCGAAGTCACTGACCGGACGCTTCGATTCCAGGGTAAATAGCGGTATGCCCTGGCGGCGCATCTCAGCCTCCATATCAACCCAGGGCGCAAAGACACGCTCAGCAAGTACATCGGGTTGCCGATTGAGCTGGTCATAGATTATGGCCAGCCCCAGGTTGGACATGCCAATCTCATAGAGGTCAGGATAGGAGAGGGCAAGCCTTATCTCAGCCGACTCCCAATCCTTCACCACGCTGTTCCACTCCCCGCCAGTATAGCGGGCAGGCTTGGTTACTTTGTAGAGGATGCCATCCAGATTAACCATCGTGAGCCTCAAATTAGCATAAACATTATAGCTTCGCACGTTAAGCAACGCAAATTGAGTGAGAGAGTTTAAATAGGCTTGACTTCTGTATCTCCAAGTCTTACTCTTAGTCCTGCGATGAGCCATCATGAAGGAGACAAGCCCCCAGAGCCTGAGGGGGGCATGGCTACCGTAGATAAAACAGACGTAGAGCAATCTGAGGCGCCCCCGGCAGTCCCAAAGAAGAAAGGCCAGCTCCAGTATCTATTGCTGCTGGCAGCCGCACTCCTGGCAGTCATTCTGGTGACTGTGCTTGTACAGAAGCCGACGAACTTCGATGAATACATCAAGAGCTCCGGGTATGTGGGTGTGTTCCTCATGGCTGTCATTGGCAGCGCATCCCCTGTCTGGCCTCTGCCCGGCTCCTGGGCTATTTTCATCGCGGCAGGACTGGGGCTGAACCCCATCATATTGGGGCTAATCGGAGGGATTGGTGAACCCATAGGCGAACTCACCGGCTACACGGCGGGCTTCGGCGGGCAGGTAGCGCTGCGGAGGTTTAAGAGATACAAACAGATAGAGAATTGGATGAGACGATGGGGCGGACCCACCATCTTCGTTGTCTCAGCGATACCCAACTTCTTCATTAAGGCTGCCACTATCGCCGCCGGCGGCCTGCGCTACCCTCTCTGGAAGTTCTTCATCTTCTGCTGGGCAGGCAAGACAATTAAGTCGTTGGCGTTCGCCTTCGCCGGCTACGGTCTTTTCGACGGCATAAGGCACCTGATAGACCGCATCTTCTAGCTCCGCATCAAACTTTCCCCAAGAAACTTATTACCAACACATAGCTTTGTACATGTTCCCTTAGTCAGGGTATTGACAGCCTGCCCAAATTATGATATATTTTCACATTGAAAATATTTTGTTATGGAATATAATAGAAATGCAAATTGAGCACCAGCATAATCCTGCCCTGATGCGCGAGTTTGTGCAATACCTAGTCGAGGCAATGCCGAAGTTTACGGATCCACTACCTGAGGCCCTAGCCCAACTCCTGAACGACCTCGATGAGCTGCCTCCCCAACAGAAACCTCGCAACATTGCTAACCCCCTCGCCTTCATCCGTATGAGTGGCATACTCTATCGAAACATCAATCCGACAATGGGGGAATTAAGCCAATCCCTTGCTGTACCACTTCCTACTGTCACACGAATAGTGGATTGGTTCGTTGAAAATGGATACGCCCAGAGGCTGTCCGATGCCAGCGACAGACGGCTAGTCAGAGTAGCTCACACCGAGAAAGGCAGTAGACTTCATGAGGCTATCGCGAGCCTCATGGCTCAAAGCATTCACAAGATTATAGGCTGTCTGACAGACAAAGAGCAGGCAACTTTGCTGACCCTTCTTCGCAAAATAGCATCAGCATCGAGCGAGGATGTAGAACATGGGTAACAGCCTTTCTAGTGTAAATACAGCGCCAGAATCCCTGAATTCGAACCGCAAGGTGGTCATAGATGTAAGGGATGTTTGGAAGGTCTATGGTACTAAGGTTCAGATCGAGGTCCTGCGAGGAGTTTCACTGTCCCTCGGCGAAGCTGAGTTTGTTGCTATAATTGGTCCGAGTGGCAGCGGAAAGTCAACGCTCATGCATGTCATGGGCTGCCTCCAGCGTCCTACCAAGGGCCTGATAGTGCTGGAGGGCATAAACATCGCCGAACTTTCGGAGGACGAACTAGCAGAGATACGGGCTAAAAAGATAGGGTTCATATTCCAGCAATTCAACTTACTACCTCTGAAAACAGCACAAAAGAACGTGGAACTTCCCCTGGTCTTCCAAGGGGCAAGCTCGACTGAACGCACCAAAAGAGCTACCGAGCTTCTGGAGATGGTAGGTTTAGGTCACAGGATGAACCACAAGCCTTCTCAGATGAGCGGTGGTGAGCAGCAAAGAGTGGCTATCGCCAGAGCGCTTGTGGGAAACCCAATGATAATATTTGCCGATGAGCCTACAGGCAACCTGGACACTAAAAGTAGCAGGGAGATAATGTCCATCTTGAAGAAACTGAACAGCGAAGGAAAAACGCTGATAGTGGTGACACACGACCCTGAAATTGCCAGTTGGGCAGATAGAACAATTCGTCTGCGAGACGGGAGGATTATCGAAAATGAGACTTAAATATATATTCATTCTGATTGCATTGATGCTAACGCTAACCATTTTCTTAACACCGCAAGTATCGGCTCAAGGGACAGAACTGGGAATAGAGGTGACCCAGCAGTATTACCTGATCTTCCAAGGTGATCGATTTGCGGTAACAGTCGCCCTCTCAAACCTCGGCAATTATAGCTCCTTAGACCAGGTCGTGGTGCACTCCTCGTCCGGTGAGGAAAAAGCCGTTGGCGCTTTTGGCCCTGCGGCTATGCAAAATGTCACGCTTTACATAGAGAATTATGAACTGGGGAAAAACCAGGTAGAGGTCTATGCCACCTACTTAGGCGGAGAGACAGCCCACAAGTCTATATGGTTCGAGGTAAGGCCCCCCAATGAGTCTGTAACCCTCCGCATAGTTAATGCGCCCCAGTCAATATATGAAGGCGGGAATTACACAGCCCAGCTTCAGGTGCAGAACCTCTGGCAGAACGCAGTATCCGGAGCGCGCATAAAAAACGGCGACGATGTGCTCTACTATGTCGGCGCACTCAACCCTAATCAGTCGCTGAACATAACCTTACGAGTGCCCGAATACAAAATAGGAAACAACAGCCTCCAGCTCGTAGTGGAAGACGAACGGGGAACTGCTCCTCCAGTACCTCTGGAATTCGAAGTCATTCCGGCAGATTCCGCTGTGAATGTCTACCTTGCCTCGTTGAACCCGGCCACATATCCGGCAGAGACACTTAAGTTCTCATTAATTGTCGCTGCCTCAGATGTAGCTGGCGTAAGGGACTTAGAGATTAGAGCCTTGGACGAAGGAGTCCAACCTACAGGTTACTTCCTCGGCGAACAGACAGCTCAACAGCAACAAGCACCAACAGTTGACATCCAGTCTCTTCTTAGCGGACAAAGCCAGACTCAACAACAGGAGACTCAAAAGGCGGTCAGAGGACAAGAGCTAGCCTTTGAGCTCCAAGACCCCAGCGTCGGGACAAAGCCGCTGAGCTTCCAGGTATCCTACAGGATCGGTAGCGCAGTAGTCCAAAGAAAGTTTACCATCGATGCTCTAATTGTAGGGACGCCTACCATGAGGCTTATCCAAGCTCAGCGTATAGTCGCCACCAAAGGGGGTGAGGCTTTGGTTCTGTTGCATGTGGCAAACGACCTTCCTGTAGAGGTGGACGCAGTCAGAGTAGTACCCATAGGAGATTTCGAAGCATCACCGTCGGAGTTCTTCATCGGGAGTATGTCCCCTAACGATTTCTTGCCTGCTAACTTCAAGGTGGAGACAAGTAACCTCAAAGATGGAGACCAGCTCAGCTTCAAATTGGTATACCGCGTAGGCCGACAGACCTATGAGACTCAGCCGATCAATACAGTAGTCCATCTGGAAGAGACTCGGAAGGTAAATTCTGTTGTCTATATTCTGCCAATAGTAGTATTCGTGCTGCTCGTGCTGCTGTGGTGGTTTTTGCGGAGAAAGAAGTGGACCCAGTCACGCTCTTAAGGATGGCGGTTGACTCTATCACCGCCCACAAGCTTCGCTCATTTCTGGTCACACTAGGCATCCTCATCGGCATAACTGCCGTGCTGGTCAATGCCGCGATGGTCCAGGGCTTCCGAGTCTATTTTGAGAAGCAGATACAAGCACTGGGCTCTAACTTTGTGACTATACAACCTGGTAGCGCTTATGGGCTGTTCGGTGCAACCACCAAACAGAATGACCTACTAGCTCCTTACTTGTACGATTCGGTAAGCCGGCTTCCCCATGTGGATAAAGCCACAGCGGAGAGGACAACTTTTGGAACTATCAAGTACATGGGGGAGGAGGTAAATGTCTTTATCGCGGGAGTAGAGCCCGGCTTTATTGAGACTACGAATCGTGAGATGCTTGCTGGAGAGTCGCTGACGGCCCAGGATAGCTTTAACGCTGTCTTAGGAAGTTCCATTCAAAGTTACTTTCAGCAAAGAGCATTTGTTTTAATGTCGCACTTCGAATTGACCGTAACGGTTAACAACCAAGAGGTAACCAAGGAGTTTAGAGTAAAAGGGATTGTCAAGGTACCCCAACCAGACTTTGGCATGGGAATCATCTATGTGCCTATTAAGACGCTGAACTCTATGATGGGGAATGAAGGCTATAGCGCGATAGTGCTCACAACCGCTGATGTGAAATACATCGATACTATTAAGGTGGAGGCTCAGCAGATGCTGAACCAACTGCTGAAGGTACGACCAGAGCAACAGATAGTAACCGAGGAGGAGAGCAAAGAGCTATATGGTATCTTGCCAGCGCCATTCCAGAGCCAGACAAAGGAATACAAGATAACGACCCAAGAGGATGTCCTCGGCATTTCCAACAAAATAACCTCCATGATTCAACTGGCCCTGGTGGCTATCGCTGGCATCTCGTTGCTGGTCGGAGGAATAGGGATAGCGAATGTAATGCTGGTTACAGTTTCGGAGAGAACAAGGGAGATCGGCGTGCTGAAAGCTGTGGGCGCTAAGAATCGCCACATACTCATAGCGTTCCTGTTCGAATCCTGCGTCATCGGCTTGCTCGGCGGAATCCTGGGTATGGTCGTTGCCGCCATTGCCTCGTTTACGAGTGTACCACTGCTCTTCGGCGTCCCCGGCGCTTTCCCCTTGGACTGGGCAATAATCGCCCTCGGCATCTGTCTGGCAATCAGCCTTCTGTCCGGCCTCTATCCCGCCCTACGTGCCTCCAAGATGGACCCTGTGGAGGCGCTGAGAAGCGAATAGGCACAGTCCCCTCTTGCTCCTGATATCTACCTTTATCAGCCTAATTCCCTGTAAAATTGCATCTGTTGCCAGAGTGTCTTACAATTTGTATTGATAGATCCTGAGAATCTGAATAAAAGCAATGCCTTCATTCAAAATCGTCTCCGATTTCGGGCTCACCGGCGACCAGCCCCAGGCGGTGGAAAAGCTCGTCGAGGGGCTTAAGCAGAACTATAAGAAGCAGACCCTACTCGGCGTGACCGGCAGCGGCAAGACCTTCACCATGGCCAATGTCATCGAGCGCGTGCAGCGCCCCACGTTGGTCATCGCCCACAACAAGACGCTGGCAGCCCAGCTCTGCTCCGAGTTCAGGGACTTCTTCCCCGAGAACGCCGTGGAGTACTTCGTCAGCTACTACGACTACTACCAGCCCGAAGCTTACATCCCGCGCACCGATACCTATATCGAGAAGGAGACCGATATCAACGAGGAGATAGATAAGCTGCGCCATGCCTCTACCCGCGCCCTTTTTATGCGCCGCGACGTTATCATCGTGGCCTCGGTCTCCTGCATCTACGGCCTGGGCGAGCCCAGCGAATACTACAGCTTCGTAGTGAGCCTCAAAAAAGGCGAGAAAAGGAGCCGTGACCGCATCGTACGCCAGTTGGTGGACATGCAGTACCAGCGAAACGACATAGATTTCACCCGCGGCCGTTTCCGTATTCGGGGCGATACCCTGGAGATACAGCCCGCCTACGAGGACATAGCAGTGCGTATCCTGTTCTGGGGCGACGAAATAGAGCGCATCCAGGAGATAGACCCGCTCACTGGCGAGCTGCTTGCAGATAGAGAGCAGATAGATATATACCCTGCCAAGCACTTCGTTACTTCATACGATAAGCTGATGGCTGCCATCACCGATATTCAGGCCGAGCTTGAGCAGAGGCTCGCCGAACTCAAAAGCCAGGGTAAGCTGCTGGAGGCACAGAGGCTCGAGGCTCGCACCAATTACGATATCGAGATGCTCCGCGAGACAGGATACTGCTCAGGCGTTGAAAATTACTCCCGCCACCTGGCACGGCGCCCTGCCGGAAGCCCGCCCTGGACACTGCTGGACTACTTCCCCGAGGACTTCTTGCTCTTCACAG
>Ga0315281_10010680_pt1 | contig 12632 bp, 10 predicted proteins | sample YL17G07_0_MG_FD_204540 | JGI IMG/M metagenome (GOLD analysis project Ga0315281, IMG submission 204540) | Sediment microbial communities from Yellowstone Lake, YNP, Wyoming, USA - YL17G07_0 | ecosystem: Environmental > Aquatic > Freshwater > Lake > Sediment | place: USA: Wyoming | collected... | reverse complement strand
ATTCCATTTTTGGTTCATAAAAAGTGATGGTAAAAAATCTTTCAGTGGTAAATAACTGATATGCAGAAATCTACCACTGTCCATAATTACTCTTTTTCACTCAAATGAGCAAAGACCTTGTTAACGAGGTCTTTCTCTACAATGAGTTTTGAGGCCACTCTTTTTCTTTTTCAGACCCTTTTTGATTCTATTCTAACTCATTGAAATTACAATGGTTTATTTGCTTCCTTATATTCAGACCCTATAGGGTATCTTAGGCATTTTATGAAATGTAATGATATCAAGTATTTATGAATTCAGTTCATTTAATTTCAATGCCATTAGAATGCATCCTGAGAGGTCTGGGGTTTATTTGATGGTTAGCATTTGCCTTGCTCGTTTGCCTTGACTTCTTCGGTCTTGAGATCTTCAGTTTCGTTTGCCTTGTCTGAAGAACAAAGATGAATAGACTAAAGCAGAGTAGATAGATAGAGTAAAGCAGTATGGATAGGGTGAATCCAAAATCAGAATTGAATGCTTGTTAATTCAGTTTTGATGGTCTTAAAAGCCTTTATTTCAGAAATGAATTGAAATATGGACAAATCAATCATTTTAACCTCAGTTATTAACACCTTTTCAACAGAGAATGCAGTTAAGACCCTTATAAACAAAGGTCCATATTATGCACTTCTCAGGATGGGTTTTAAGGGCATTTATCAAGAGACCCTATGTAAGAGCATTAGAGCAAGGTCTATTTAGGTTTATGGTCTTGAGTGATGAGCAAGGCAGTATGTTCTAAAGCAAGGCAGAATAGACAAGGCAGAGAGGAGCAAGGGTTGAAAGAATAACTCATAAAGATAGAGACCAAATGAGAGGGAGACCCTTATAAGCAGAGCAGAGCTTTGGTTAAAGATCGTTAAGAGGTAATAGAGTAGATCGGTAGGAGTAAAGAGAGGGAGTAAAGACTTGGGTGTCTATGCCTTCCCTATATCATCATCCCTTAAAAAATACCCCTGTTTCATAGGCTAATGCAAGAGGGTCTGGTATTCGATCATATATAATGATAGAGCATTCAAGCAGGGGTATTATGGAAGAAGTAACCATTTCAAAGATAGATCATTAGACCCTTAGAAATGGACCATTAATGGGTATATTCTACCATGCTAAATTGTGGACAAATGTTTATAAATGTTAACGAGGTGTTTATAATTTGTGAATGCTATGTGGACAGTGGGGTACCGGTGTGGAAATCCCGATCATGAGCCTGTTTGGGTATGGTAGCCCCCATCAATAAGATATGGTATTTTGAAATTTGAATTCCCCCCCATCAATAACCCACACCATTTTGAAATTTGAATCATCCCACAAATAACTTGTACCATTTTGAAATTTGAATCCCATGATTCTATTTATTCCACTTCATCACCCATCAAGCCTATACGATACCCCCTAAGCTTTGGGTTTTAACTGATCCATCTTAATAAGCTATCTTTTTATATATGAAAGGGTAAATAACCCTGCTTTCTACCCTCTTAAACAAGACAAAACCCCTCTATTCTACCCCGCCAGGCTTGCCAGGCTTGCTTGTAGGCCCTCTTTACCCTGTCTACCCCCATAGCCCCCTCAAATCATGAAAATCTAGCTGTTTGGACTCATTTTTTGACGGGGAATATATTGGATTTTTGGGATTTGAATCTTGGATTGGACAAATCTGATTTCTCTGGGCAGATAGAAAAGACTTGACAAGAGGCAGGAGCATCTTCTATCATACTACTTAACTGATTCTGAAGAGAAACGGATTCCACTTTTAACACGATTGTCTCTAAAAGAAAGAAAGGGCAGGTCATGAACCTTTGAGCAAGCCGAAGAAAGAGAAGAAGTCCACTAAAGAACCATCATTGACGATCAATGATGACCCGAACCAGTTCATTCAACCCCGTTTGAATGGGCGAGTGTTGGACGTCTCCCATCTTACCCCTGAAGATCTACTTCGGGTCTTGGGTCGGTCGGGTTTGACCAATGAAGAGATCGCCGCCGTCTTCGGGCTAAATGTGGACCAATTTGCCTACACGTTGGAAAACAACGAGACCCTGCGTGATATTTTAGAAGAGGCAAAGAAGGTGCCTGACAAAGCCGTTGAAGCTGCACTCTATAAACGAGCATTAGGGTATGAGACAAGAGAGATTCACAAAGTCCATGGTAAACCCACCAAGATCATTCTCAAGAGCATTGCCCCAGACGTGATAGCCGATATCTTCTGGCTCAAGAACCGTGACCCCAAAAGGTGGCGTGACACGCTTACCGTTCAGCATACGCTGAGGGACCAACTTGATCGTGCCCATCGAGCCATGCGTTCTGGGCTTGGACCCAAGGCCCTACCCAATGGTGGCGGGTCTGGCGGTGAGATAGAAGACGCCGAAGAGGTTGGCGAAGCATGAGCTTCTATCATTATATATGATCGAGTTTCAGAAAACCAAGAAAGGGGGTTTCATACAAAATGATAAAAGAAAATTACATTGGAAGAGAGGATGTGGAAATGATAAAAGAAAAGTTGAAACAAGGAATTCGTTATATTCCAATTTTCGTTCTTCTTTTAGTTGTTCTTTTTAACTTTTTTCCGAATCTGATTCAAGGGGCTTTAGAAAAAGGCAAAGATGGTTATACACTTAAAAGCTTTGTCTTTCTTTCGAACCAGATAACTTGTGCAGTGGGTTCTACGAAGTACCCGATACCTGTTGAAGCTGAAGCCCTGTCGGTCAAGTCTATATCAACCAATACAGGCAAGATCTGGGTGGGTGATGCAACCACGGCCACCTCTTCAGCCGGGTATGAACTCTCACCGGGCGAGTCGATCAGTTTTGGGGGGCAGGGCTTATATATTGCTTCAAACTCTGTCTATGTTGCGGCTGATACCGGGGGGGACAAGATCTGTTGGGCACGTTTGAATTAAGAGGAGAATAAAAATGAAAAAGAGACTCTTGTTAATAGTTATACTTGTTTTAAGTTTCTTTACTATGGGAGTAAATTTAACATTCCCAGCAGAGATAAAAACGATTGGGGGGGTGATGTATGGCTCAGCCTGGCCCTGGCTGACAGCATCAACCGTAGTTTGTGTGGATTCAAACAAACTCCCGGTATCCTGTTCCAATATTTCTGACATTCCATATCTCCCGAAGACGGGAGGATCCCTTTCTGGCGCCCTTAACGAGGCCAAAGGAGCCGACATCGCCTCTGCCACCACTACCGATATCGGGGCAGCTACCGGAAATTATGTGGAAGTTACTGGGGCTGTGACGATTGTTGGATTTGGGACGGTGCAGGCAGGGACCAGGAGGATAGTGAGGTATACCAGTAACCCTGCGCCCTTGATTACCTATAATGCGACGAGTAATATCCTCCCCGGTTCAAGGGATATCCAGGCAGAGCAGAATGACAGACATGAACTCGTTAGTCTTGGGTCTGGAAATTGGGTTACGGTTGCCTTTCTCAAGGCTAATGGCAGAGTCCTGGGAGACCTGATTATCGTCACTCAGGGAGCTACGGCTGATGTTGCAGCAAAGGATATGCGGGGCCAAACTCATTTGGTGACAGGGGCCTATACGTTAAGCCTCCCCACGGCAGCTATCGGATATAGTGCGTGTTTCATTGCAACTACGGCAGCGGTATTCAGCCTTGATGTCAAGACGGGGACGGATATTATCACGCTGAATGGAACAAATTTGGCGGCTGGTAATAAGATTTCGAGCGATGCTTCGATAAATGCTGAGATATGCGTGAAGTCCACGGCGGCTGGGTTTTACAGGGCTACGAGTAAGTTAGGGTTATTCCAAGATGGAGGTGCCTAGATTTCACTCTTGGGATAGGGTAGCTCCCGAAAAGCGGCAATCCTGAGCCGCCTTCCCAAGTCAAATCTTCAGGCTACTACAGGAGGTAGGGTGATGAACTTAAAACATCGTTTGTGTCAAGTAGAGGGTTGTGGGAAGAAACACAGAGCTAACGGATATTGTGCAAGACATGAATCACAAATGAAGATAAGAGGACACATTTTTGGAAATCCTTCTCGATCAAAGAAGGGCGGAAATGAGTTCATTGTTGATGGAGATGAAGCACGCATGATGATTTATAACAACGCAGGAGATATCACTGCTGAATGCATCATTGATGCCGAAGATGTGGTTAGGTGCAAGCGGCATGGATGGTCGATGGCAGGATATGCTTCTTCCAAAATAAATGGAAGATTTGTAAGTTTCCATAGGTTTTTGCTTGGTATCACAGACCACGATATCAACGTGGATCACATAGACAGAAACCGATTAAATAATCGTAAGGTTAATTTCAGACTTTGCGAGAAGCCACAAAACACGCTGAATGTGGGAGTGAGGGCAGATAATCGTAGTGGATATAAAGGTGTGTATTGGCACGAGAGGAATCAGAAGTGGGAATCCCATATAGACATTAACAGGAAGAGGGTTTATCTGGGAGTTTTCCAATCTGCCTCGGAAGCTGCTCTCGCATATAATGAAGCGGCGAAAAAGTATCACGGAGAATTCGCCTATCTAAACAATATAGGAGTCCAATATGAAACAACTTCTTAGTCTTATTTTATGCTTTGCTATTGTCGCCCTTCCATTAAGGGGGATGGCATCTGAAGTAGATGATTTCAGTACGATGGTGCAGGTGGCATCAGGTACGGTAACTCTCGCTAACGCCAAAATTTCTGCGACAGACGGCGGCTCCACCGCATCAGGGGGAAGCTTCATTGACTTTGGGTCGATGGAGTTGGTGACGAATGGAACGGCTTGGACTGGGGCAACAGGAGCAACTCCTCCTACTGGATGGTCTGTTGGAATAGCCGGAACCTTTACCATCTTTGATAGTGGGGATGGTGCTCCATATGATGCGTGTTTGAAGATTAGCCATAATGGAACTAACAATAATCCATACATTTATTCCTCTTTTGCAACAGTTGTTGGACAAACTTATAAATTCTCTACCGCAAGCAAGAATGTAGATGCAACGAGCAGAACAGTTGGGCTAGGTACCTCTCAAGGAGGAACTCAGTATTTCGTCTATTCGGGTGCAGGAACCACATGGGTCACTTCGACCAAGACATTCGTCGCAACAACTACAACTACTTACGTTTACCTTCAGACTGCAACAAGCACAAACGCTAAATATGCCTGTTTCGATTCCATCTCCATCACCCCCTACTACACCCCCTTCCAAAATGCCAATGGGATGCTCCTCGAAGTCACCGACTCAGCGGGGAAGAAGATAAGTGGGTGGATCAAGGCAGCGGGGACGGGAGAGACGACTGGAGCTGAACTTGGAACTGATCCTGGATTTGCCGCCGTTACAAAAGCCGCTGCGAAATCAGTTACGGGGATTACCAAGGCTAATCCAGGAGTGGTGACGTTTGCAGCAGGTCATGGGTATGCCAACGGAGATATCATCTACTTCTCCGGCTTGACCCAGATGACGGAATTGAACACTCAATATTGGCAGCTCAGATCAAATTCAGGGGATACCTTTCAACTTGCTACGGTTTATGATACGACTTCCTTAAACACCTCTGCTTATGGAGCAGCGGAGACAACGGGCGGTAACTGTGCTCAGAAATGTACGTTTACAAGTTGGACACAACAGGGAGTAGGTTGGGTTGTCGGGGTGAATGGTGCAGGAGCATTGACAAATACTCTGGTGGCTGCATTTCCAGGAGACAATGCAAGCATAATTCAGATAATTACAGGTGTAAACCTTGGGCTGATGCAACAAGCCTATACCGTGACAACGTATGTCTCAGGAGCAAACAGGCACGTAATAAATGGGACAGGGACCCAGGATACATCCCATACAACGGCTGATACATTTACGGTGGTCAGGACGCAGACAGTTACCAGTAGCGGTATAGTTTCTATATCAAGTAGTAATTTCCGTGGTATCATTGACAATTTTACTAAGAAACAGATATTGACCCCCAGCACCACCGGCTGTACGCTGGTGAGTCAGAAGGGTGGAACGCTCTATAACATGGCGTTCAAGGATGCTGCGTTCAACTATGCCAGCACCACCTTCACCTATCGTATCTTCAAGTCTCTCGTCGCTCCCGTTGTGGCAAGTGGGACGGTTACTCAGGCTAATACCCATCTTGATCTGACAGCGGATAATGCTTTCGCTTGGCTGAATGGAGTTGACCTCTCCCCCTATGCCGATGGCCGACACATGATCGGGATCTACGGAGCCACAGATGGAAAGGGGTTATTGGGGCATATTAGTAGTGTGGCTGCGGCAGGGGAGACGTTGAGTGGGACGGAACTTGTAACAAATCCAGATATGGAATTGGATGCAAGTTGGAATAGCTATGTTGAAGTGACCACAAATGAGAGATCATCTACCCAAAAGCATGGGGGCACATATTCTCGACATATCGTAACAACAAATGGTGCAAGCAGTGGGATACAGAATAGTGTACATACAGAAACAGTGGGGCAACTCTTTAAAGAGGTAAATTGGAACTACTTTGTATCTGGCACTTTAAAATATGGTCATCCAGATGGTAACGGTTCGTTGAATAGTAGGAGTTTTGTGAATCTTTCTACCACTATCAATACATGGGTACAGAACACAAAATATCGAACATCTGAGTCTTCAGGAACAGTTGCAAGACCAGCTTTTGTGACAAACTATTCCGTATCGGAATGGTATATTGATGATGTATCGGTGCAGAGAGTCACCGACCCTCCCTCCACCGGAGTCCGTATCGTCTCTACGCAAAAGGGAGCGGTGAGAGCATGGATAGTGAACAATGGGATTAATCCCAACGATGTGTCTGGGGTGACGTATAAAATCTTCCAGATAGGAGACTGACATGGATCACATTATCAAAGCAACCAAGGAAGATGAACTTGGGATGGACTTTATTCGTACAACAAAAGACGGAGACAGGGACAACGACACCCTCTGCCAGCGTGTGATGCAAGGTAACTTCACGATGTGGAATAGCATGGCAAAGGTGGCAAGGGATCGGGGAGAGGCCGGTCAGATATTTGACAAGCTCCAGAAGGCCGACCAGAAGACCAAGGATGACGTTGTGGCTATCCTGGATGCAGCAGCCAAGCCGATTGATGTGAAACCGATTGAGGAGGAAGTCATAAAATGAAGAAGCTGATCCCTCTCATCGCTCTATTATTTCTGTTCGGTTGTGCTTCTGTCCCGACCAAAGCCGTCAAGACGAAGGACTGGAAGGGCACAACCCCGATGGGAATCAAGTTGAAGGCAAACGCTGAGGCTATCGCTCAGTATGAAGCGAAGTATGGGCCGTGGGCGAACATCAACTGGAGCAGGGTCGATCAGGGCTTTGTCGCTTATCAGAACTTCTTTCAAGGTAAGCCAAAGGCTAAGAAACTGACTGTCGTCATTGCTCCTTGGAACGAACCCTGTATTGACTGCATTTACGGGCATTACCCCGATTGCGTTTATCCACGAGGGGCCGCTATACCCTCATCCTGGGGATGTGTGCAGGGGTTGTTTCTCTACCCTACAACGATCAAGCTTCACCTGGGAAAGGACTCAGGGCAGGGACCTAATGGGTTCTGTGCTACGGCGATGTTCCATGAGCTTAACCACTGGGCTATGATGCAGTCCGGGAACCCATGTTGGCAGTCTGAGGGTGGTGGGAACTGCATGCAGTTCTGGCCGAGTGAGAAGAGTTTGGGGTTGTGTCCTTAAATACATTTTAGTATTTTAATTTGGGAATATGATGGGTGGTGTAAGCATAGACTTCTCGGACCTTGAAGAAGAGATAAACGATTCTCTGCCTTCTGCACCATCTCCACGTCGAAGCAGTAAAATTCTCAAACGCACTAAACCCCTACCCTTGTCAAGCGTAATCAAGGCCGGAGTGCCTATTCTACTCTCTCAGGTGGTCATTCAAGACGATCATGACCAAGAGCTTGAAGACCTGATCAATCTTCCCCTCGTGCAACCCATTCTACAGAATTACGAAAAGATCCAAAAGAAGATCGACCCCCTCACTAAAGAGATCAATATGCTACGCCGGTATAGGCGTAATCCCCTGCTCTTCTGGCGTGATGAGTTGGGGGTGCCGATTGACCGTTGGCGAGATGATAAGCCGCCGAAGAGTTGGAGACCTGGGGATCCCCTGCCACTCTGGTCCAAGCAACGTGAGATCATCGAAGCCCTGGTCAAGCACCGAAAAGTAGCTGTCAAATCAGGCCATGGAGTCGGGAAAACTTTCCTTGCTGGGGGCCTATCATTATATCTAGCTTATGTTTGGCATTGTATAGGGCTAACCACGGCTCCCACCTTCCGACAGGTCAGGAGGGCGTTATGGGGTGAGATCCACTATCTGTTCAACAACGCAATCAACCCCCTGGGGGGTAAGTTGAATCAGGTCAGCTTGGATCTTGGGGACAAGTGGTTCGTCGAAGGTTTTGCTACTGATAAGCCAATGGAGAATATCACAGGTATTCATGAAGAGAATATTTTTGTCATTATTGATGAGGCCGGGGGTGTTGTGGACTTAACCTTTGAAGCGATTGAAGGTCTTCTTACCTCTGAGAACAGCTTTGTCCTCTATATTGGTAACCCCATCAATTCAGAGGGGCCTTTTGCTGATGCCTTCAAGCCAAATAGCCCTTTCTACAAAGTCACGGTCAGTTGTTATGACCTACCGAATATAAAGTATGGGAACAATTTCTATACCAAACTCACTTCATATCAATGGGTCAAGGACAAGGAGACCAAATGGGGAAAAGACTCCAATATGTTCAAGATCAAGGTCTTAGGGGAATTCCCCGAAGAGGGTAAAGACACCCTGATCCCTATACGTTATATCGAAGCAGCTTTACAGAGGGCCAAAGACGGTTCAATGCCTCCAGATTGTGTAGTGGCCTTTGGATTAGATGTGGCCAGACAAGGATCGGACGCTTCCGTTTTTGGTGCCCTGTATGCTTCTGGGCTGCTTCGGATTCTTGAAACGACGAACAAGAAACGTGAGACTGAAACGGCGGGGTTGATGGAAGTTCTTTACAAACAGTATGCCCCAAGCAAAGAAGAGGGTCAGCCAAAACCAATTGAGAATGAAGAGGGCATTCTTGAAGCCCTTTCTAAGATTGGAAGAGAAGAAGGGGATAAATGGGAAGAAAAGAAGAAAGAGGAGCTTGTTAACTTCCGGCCCCCTGTGAATGTCGATGATACGGGTCTTGGGGGTGGGGTAACGGACATTCTCATTGAGCAGGGTCTACCCGTTAATGGGATTATTACGGGTGAGGCCCCGGATGAGAATGATGAACGGATTGATCACCCGGAACTTTTTCTCAATAAACGTGCTCAGTATTATTGGTACTTGAGAACCCGGTTCGTTGATGGAACGATAGCCATTGAGGATGAGGAGTTAGCTTTTGAGCTTTCTAAGATCAGAATTGAATTTTTAAAGGGGGGAGGGGGCAAGATCAAGATCGTAGACAAAGAGACTCTAAAGAAAGCCCCCCCAATCGGTATAGGACGAAGTCCAGACCGGGCAGATATGGCCATGTTAGCTTGTTCGAAGGAAGTTGCCGAATCTGATGGAGAAATGGTTCGGTTTCTTGGGTAAAGAGAGGGGGGCTTAAAATGATCGAGAGGGTGGCAGAAAGATTTCTGAATTCATTGGCAGACGCTTCGTTTTGGATCTTTATCATTATCACAATTGGGGTCACGTTTCAGAAAGCATTTGACTTCCTATTTCTTTCTGATATAATACAGGATAAGGATTTGAAAAAGAAAGAGACCGAGGAAGAAGAGTAAGGAGGTCCAACAGATTGACTACTCGTATTGAACTTCTGAGAAAAGCTACCCCGGTCATCAAGAGCTTCATGGATTCGGTATTCCTCAAAAACAATTCTTATGAGGAATTTACTGGTGATGATGTCATGAAGCAACCATACAAGAAATCGGACATTTGTTACGTTTGTATCTCAACCACCAACCGGGCAATCAGCCAGATCCCAATCCGAGTTTATCAGAAGACCGGGCAAAAGTACAAGATGCTCCCGATGGAAGACCCCTGGCAGAAGTTGTTTGAAAAGCCTAACCGCCTCATGGATCGCTACTCGTTTATTGAAGCGATCATAGGCTATCTGATGTTGGATGGAGATGTTTTTATCGTTCCCTTCCCTCCTGGCCACCTGAATCCACCTTCTCTTTGGGTAGTGAGAAAGAAGTTCATGGGTCCTATTAAAGATAAGGATAGTGGACAACTCGTTGGGTGGAACTATGATGTCAAGGGTGTGATTTATGATTCCTTTGGGGGCACGATTGTTTCAGAAAGATCAATCCCTTTGAGAGTTGAAGAAGTGAGCCATGTTTACTTTTGGAATCCAGAAGATCCGATCATGGGCCAGGCCCCCAGCGAAGCCGGGCGAATGAGCATTCTGGTTGATTACAAGGCTTCCCGCTATACCTCAAACTTCTTTGATGAGGGAGCACAACCGGGTGGAGTTCTCGCTACAGATAGAACTTTAACCGATAAACAATTCAATCGTATCCTAAATCAGTTTGAAACGAAACATGGTGGGTATAAGAAGGCCCATCGTGTTACTTTGCTTGAAAATGGTCTCAAATATACCCAAGCCGGGTTGAGCCAGAAGGATATGGAGTTCCCGAAATTGCGTGATCTGTCTGCCCGGCGTATCATGCAGATCTATGGTATGAAAGAGGCTATTATCTCTGAAACCAAGACCATCAATCGTTCGACAGGTGACGTAGAGAAGGCCGAATGGTGGGAGAGCACGAACCTCCCTATGATGAGAATGGTTTGTTCGGCCTTGAATTCCACATTGTTTCCAGATTCAGATTTGAGATGTCAGTTCGATATAACCCAGATCGAAGCCTTGCGGAAGGCCCTGAGAGATAAGGTTGACACAGGGTACAAACTTTGGCAAATGGGCTTCACTTCGGATGAACTAAATGATCGGTTGGATTTGGGTTTTGCCTCAAAGCCCTGGCGTAGGGTTTGGTATATGCCGGTGAACTTGACCCCGGTGAACCCGGATGGTACGATTGACACCCTGGCCCCTTCTAACTCACAACTGCCGGGCAGTGAACCCCCCAAGTATATTGACACTGAATTTGAAGAAGTCAAGCTTCTGGTTTCGAAAACTACTGAAGATAGAAAGGTTTCGATTTGGAATAATATTATTCATCAATCTACCCCCCTTGAGGAAGCTTTCACCAAAAAGGTTTCCCGTGTTTTCTTTGATATGAGAAAACGAACACTGGAACTCCTCTATAAGAAGCAGCTTGTCAATGGGGTGGTCAAAGACCCGAATGATATTGAGGACGATTTGTATCTGCCAGAGCTTTCTTCGCTTGAGAAGGGGGTAGACCTTTTATATAAGCAAGCCCTTCTTATTGGGATAAAGCTAGTCTTTGAAGAAACGGGGTTTGAGGCTTCAGCAGATCTTAGTGACCCTGAATCAATTACCTATCTTCTTAATAAGAAGGTTAAGATTCGGGGTATCGTTCAAACGGTTAAGACCCAGATTCAAAGGGAGTTAGCAGATTCATATAAGCTTGGTGAATCAATCGATCAAGCGGCAGATCGTATTCGGTCTGTTTTTGATATCGCCAAGAGCCGGGCCAGAACCATAGCACGAACAGAAATGATGGGTTCTGCCAACGAAGGCCGTTATCTTGCGATCAGTAGAAGTGGGTTTAAGGAGAAGCAATGGTTTACGGCCCTAGATGAACGGGTGAGGCCCCAACACCAAGCCATGCATGGTAAGCGAATCAAGGTGAGTGACCTTTGGATCATGCCCGATGGCTCCGTACTGAGACACCCAGGAGACTACGAAGGTCCAGCTTCACAAATTATAAATTGTAGGTGCGTGGAGCTAGTTTTTTCAGGATCAAGCGAATAAAAAGAAAGGAGAATACAGATATGGCACAGCCTTTGAAATTAGTCGATGGGTCTGTTTTGAAAGTAAACGGCAAGGAGGTTTTCGAATTTACCAACCAGGGGGATAGTGCTTTTATCAAACAGGTTGACCCCCAGGGCAGAAAGTTGATTATGGTTGGGACAAGTGAAACCCAAGACCGTGATGGTGATATCGTAAGGGTGGCCGGGGCAAAGCTGGAGAACTTTCGAAAGAACCCTGTTTTTCTCTGGGCACATAATTATGGCTCTGTTCCTTTGGCAAGGGCCGAAAAGATTATCAAACGAAAAGACCCGATGAGAATGGAATTCAATCTCAAGTTCCCCACCAAGGGGCTTCACCCGTTTGCAGATATGATCTTAGATCTTTACGGTGAAAAAATCATCAATGCCTCTTCGATTGGGTTCATACCCAATAAGTGGGATGAGATCAAGCAAGAAGGCGAACGAAAGCCAAATACGAGAAACTTCTGGAACCCAAGGGACTATACTGATTGGGAACTCCTTGAGCTTTCGGGTTGCCCGGTGCCTTGTAACCCCGATGCCGTTCAAAATGCTCTGAAGGCAAAATCGTTTCTCGATATCAAGCCCGAAGACGTTCAGAAGTTCCTCATGGGGCAGATGCTACCCCCGAAGCCAAAGCAATTTGACGACATCATGAAAGAGCTTCATTTGAAGGCTGAGTTTGTCGATGAGACCCGGCCTCTCATGGTTCAAG